>OJIY01000093.1_pt1 | contig 90812 bp, 74 predicted proteins | sample 1596061 | NCBI WGS metagenome assembly OJIY01 (sample SAMEA4350111, study PRJEB24818) | metagenome | biome: human; feature: gut; material: faeces | place: Denmark | collected 2013-09 | reverse complement strand
GCATCTGCGTCAGGGAAACGTTCATCACATCCGGAAGATCACCGCTGGCAAGCATCAGGTTCACCCTCTCGTCATACTGTTCTTTGGCCGCCAGGAATACATATTCAATGTCAATGTTGAACAGCTCACGCATTTTGGCGCTCCAGAGGCTGTTCTCATAATCCGTGGCCGACGCGGTGGTGGCAATGCTGGTCATGGCCGTCACCTTTACCGGCTCCTCATATTTTCCGAAGGGATCCCCTTTTTCTGCCGGGGCCTTAGCATCCTGCGCCGTCTCCGCCTGTACCGTCTCTGTCTGTGCGGTATCAGGAGCCGTATTATCTCCGGCGGTTCCTCCGCTTGCGCAGCCCGCCTGGGATAATACCAGAAGCGCCGACATAGCCAGTGCCAGTACCGATTTCATTTTTCTGTTTTTCATAAAACCCTCTCCTTTTCTTACCTTTATTTAATCCAGCAGGCTGCTGAAGGCCCTGGACACAGGCGCAGCCAGCTGAACGGTCTCTCTGTAATTATCCGTGGCATCTGCGGCCAGGAAGGACAACAGGCCTTCTCCTTTCCAATCCGCCGGTGCATATCTGCCCAAATCCAGGATCCCCTCCACCTCTTCCGCCAGATAATCGGCGGGCCGTTTTGTCCCCCTGCTGAAATTCGCATTGAAATATCCTGCGTCTCCGGAATACTCCGCTTCCGCGGAATGCTTTGCTTCCATGGAATGCTTTTCCTGTACACCCCCGCCAAACTGGACGGCTTTTACGTATTCCGAGGTATAATAATCCATACGTACAGCCAGGTTCGCTTCCCCTGACAGCCTCGTTCTTTTCACGGTAAGTTTGCCGCCCGCTCCCTGTATTTTCAGGGATACGATTGTGAGCCTGCCTCCGCAGCCGTTGGCTCCCAGATACACGCGCCCGCTGTCGGAATCGTATTCCGCATAGCACCGTTTCCACCTGTCCGGATAATAATGCAGTGTCTGGCGGATCCGGAGGCCCGGATTTATGACCATTTTCCCCGGGCCGGCCGTATTCCCTTCCACATACAGCACATCGGAGATACCGAGCTGAATACCGGCAAGACTGGCTTTCCCTCCTCTTACAGGAAGGCACATATTCTTCTGAAGCCTGAGACCGGGATCCTGCGTCAGCCCGTCCAGGAACCGTGCATCCACAATGCATACGTCCGCCTGGTCAAACACAGCAGGAATTCCACAGATATCTTCCGTCAGTTCCATCACTTCCTCCGACTTATTCCAAACTACTGCGGCAAAACGCTGTTCATCCACAGAAGCCATGCAGCCCAGCCTGTCATCACAGCAGCATGCCGCCCGGCCTGCGGGCATTCTTGCATAAAGCTCAAAAGCGAAATAGCCCGGCCGCAGCCTTCCAAGATGATCCGTCAGTCCCAGGGCATCCACGCCGGAATCCAGCATCTGCGCCCAATGTACCAGCTCTACATCCGTTTCCTCCAGAAAGTCCTCCATCATCGTAAAAATCTGAGGCAGCAGGGCCTGCTGTTCCAGAATGGTTTTCCGATAAGGCCATGGAGGCGGTACGGTATTCATTTCATTTACATGGATACCCGCATGGTTAAAGTATTCTCTCCCCGCCAATACTCCCCGCATGAGACGGAGACGGTCCAGGTATATCTTTTCCCGGAATCCATAGGTGTGGAATGAAAAAAAGTCCAGCGGCAGCTCCTTTTTCTGTATGTAATCCAAAAAGCGGGACGCATTGACCCTGCATTCATACGGAGGAAGGACAAACGCCTCCGCCGGTCCGCCCACCAGGGCATCCGGATCCCCCTCCCGGATCCCCAAAGCCCCATACTCATACAACAAATGGTAATCCTCGGGCCCTCCGTCAAAAAAAGCGCCCGGGTTTACCGGCTCATTATAGATTTCCTGGTAGCCTAACGGGCAGCCCATCTGTCTGTAATGGCCTGAAAAATTTCTCATTATTTCCCGGTACTTCTCCCAGTCTGCCGGAATACTGCGGAAATTTCCTCCCTCCGGCTGCACCGGCCGGGGGACGTAGCACCAGGAGTAATAAGGTGATACCCCATTATCCCTAAGCGCTTTCACAAGACGGTCCGATTTCTCCCAGTTGTAACGGAGTCCTTCCGGCGTTTCCTCTGCTATATCGCCAAGATCCGCAGCAGGCTCCCCGATAAATAAATCCATACGCAGCGATGGTATACGGCAGCGTCTGAACAATGCCGCATCCCTGCAGGTGCGCTCTACCGGAACCAATCCCGAATCAAACATGGCAAATTTCTTGAAAAGAGGCACACCTCCTTCTATTGCCAGGTTCACCCATACCTTTCCTTTCCCCATAACCCCTCCCCTTTCTTACCTATTACGTAAGTTGTTATCAAAAAAAATAGCACCTGCCAGTTCCGGAGAAAGCTCCAGAGCCGTTGCCAGCCCCACCATGATATCATAAGAGGGCAGGCTGCGCCCTTCCAGTATGGGTAAAAGTACCTCTTTGTTAATCCCGCTTTTCTCCGAAAGTTCCTCCGCGGAATGGATTCCTTTCCGTTCTGCCTGGTCGCGCAAGGCCTGAATATCCACTGTATACGTTTTGCTCATGTCCTTCCTCCAAAACTTACTTATTACGTAATTTATAGTATCATAGTATCTATTCTGATGTCAATTAATTCTTTCGATATCGTTCCGATTTCTTTTGAAATACATTTTCATTTTGTATTTATTTATTTCTTTTCATGCGTTTATTGCTTTTTACGTAAGTTTATGGTATAGTAATTATGTATTTTGGGCTTCAGCCTGATACATCGGCGCAAACGATTAACAGTAAAATGGTGATATTATGAATTCTTCTTCCAGCAGTACAAATCCCGGAAATGTTTCCTCCAACGATATAAATACGTTACTCTGTACCCGCATGAAAGAACGCAGAACCATGCTGGACCTGACTTTAAAACAAATAGCGGAGTCACTGAAAATCAGCGAAGCTACCGCACAGAGATATGAATGTGGGGAGATTAAAAATATCCCCTATGAAAAGCTCGTAATGCTGGCGGAGGTTCTCCACTGTACTCCTTCCTACCTTTTGGGCTGGGAATGCCTGAAGGATCTCCCTCCCGAAGCAGAACGGGTTCTTGATTATTATTACAGGCTGAATCCCGAAGGGAAAAGAGAAGCCGAAAAACAGCTGGATAACCTGACGCTCATTCCCAAATATACGAGAACAGATACCTGACCCAAAAGAGACAGAAACGGCAAACCGTTTTCTGTCTCTTTTTGATCCTATAATTATATTATCCCTCACACCCTCCGCGGGCAGAAGGGCCTGCCTCCTGCAGTCCGGCTTATTTTTCATCTTTGGAACGGAAGCGTATCCTATCCATTTTCCTCCATACGCCTTCTGGTATCCGCATCGATTCTTTCTCTCAGATGGAGAAGTTTTTCATCTCCTACAAAGTACGTTTTCCCATATTCCAGATTAAAACCATAGTCAAAATCCGGCGGATTCTTTCCCTGGTTATGCTGAAGGATGGTCTCCGCCTTGTCCAGGGCTTTTATCAGTCTGGCTTCCGGGGTCGTTTCGTCATTGTATTCCTTCCAAAGCTTCAGGAAATGACTTTTCTGCGGTTCCGGAAGACAGGAAAAAGCCCTGTTGACTCCTTCCTCCTCCATCCGGTATTTCTCTCCGGGATCGGGAAGCAGCGCTGCCGAGATATCGCCTTCGTACAACTCTCCCATATCATGAAGGAGAGCTGTCTCCAGCAGCTTAAGCCGATCCAGCCGCGGGTATTCCCATGCCACTGTCATAGCTGCCAGGGCCAGACGCCAGGTATGCTCCGCCGTACTTTCCTGCCTTCCCCGGCTGCTCCAGGCCGTACGGAGCACATTTTTCAGCCCCTCTGCCTCCCTGATAAAATCCAGACAATTATCCATTCTTTCCATTTTCTCTCCTGTCTGTGCGGACACCGCACCTTTTGCCGGAACCGTTTTTTCCGGTCTGCATTTTCAAAGACCCCCTAGGTTCCATCCGGCCAGTAATTGGAGTAACACGCTCTAGGGCATCACCCTGTGAATGTCTCTGGGAAACATAGCCGCCTGCCGGACATTATCCATCTCCAGAAGCCGGGCGGTAAAACGTTCCAGCCCGAGTCCCAGGCCGCCGTGAGGAGGCATTCCCGCCTTATGGATCCACAAATAGCTTTTAAAAAGGGAGGGATCCATACCCATCCGTTCCATTTTGGCAAGCTGCATCCCGTAGTCATGGATCCGCTGTCCGCCTGTGGTGACCTCCAGGCCGCGGAAAAGAAGGTCAAAGCTCAGGGTCACTTCCGGATGCTCCGTATCCTCCATGGCATAAAAGGGCCTTTTGGCCGTTGGATAGTGGGTAACAAATACAAAATCACTTCCTGTTTCTTTCTTAACAATTTCACTGAGCAGTTTTTCTTCTTCCGGCTCAAAGTCATTTTTTTCACATAAAGGCCGCTTATACCGGCCGGCAACAAGTTCCTTCGCCTCATGAAAACGGATGGAGGGAATGCTGTCCGCTTCCGGAAGCCGGACCTTAAGCAGGGAAAGCTCCGCCCCATAATGGACCTGCAGATAATCCAGGCTGTTTTTAATCATGGCGGCTTCCATTTGACAGATATCCTGAAAGCCGTTAATATATCCCATTTCAAAATCCACACTGGTATATTCGTTCAGATGCCTTGCCGTATCATGTTTTTCCGCCCGGAATACCGGTCCGATTTCAAAAACCCGTTCATAGACTCCCACCATCATCTGTTTGTAAAACTGAGGGCTTTGGGCGAGATAGGCGTCCTTGCCGAAATAATCCAGACGGAAAATATTGGCACCGCCTTCCGCTCCCTGGTATACGATTTTAGGTGTGCGGATCTCCGTAAATTCTTCCTTTTCCAGAAAAGCACGAAAGCCCCGGCAAAGCCCTTCCTGTATTTTAAAAACAGCGCGCTGTTTTTCATTCCGCAGGGTCAGGGGCCGGTAATCCAGCAGCGTTTCCAGGGATGCGTCAATCCCTTTGCCGTTAATCACAACAGGCATTTCCTCTGCAGGTTCCGAAAGTACGGTAATCCGTTTCAAATGAAGTTCCCAACCGGTTTTGGAGCGGGGTTCCTCCACCACAAGGGCATTCGCCCGGATACAGGCTTCTTCTTTTAAAAAGCCTTCCACCTGACATTTGTCACTGTCCAGCACACACTGCACCAGCCTCTTAGGCGTACGCAGGATAAGAAAAGAAAAGCCGCTCATCTTACGGATTTTATGAACGCTTCCGTGGATTGTTATTTCCCGGTTTTCCCTGTTCTCCGGCCGCTCGGCGGAAAAAAGGGAGCCTTCCGGATAAGAAGGTACGGAAATTGCCTGTATGGTTTCAAACTTTGTCATCATGAATTCGTCTCCTTGTTTTGCCCGGCTTCCGGTATCTATAAGCCTTCCGGGCATTGGAATCATCGGTTTTTGTTTGCAATTCTGTAAAAAAACCGTAAATCCATCAAGACATCGTCTTTATGTCTCATTTTACCACATCCTTTCCCTTAGGGATATCAACCGGTAAGTTCATTACAGAAACAACTCCCGTTTTTTGTAACAGTTCAGACGGCCCGCCAGTGTCCCTTCTTTTGATCAACAAAAAGAGCCCGCAATGGTAATCTAACCTACCAGTGTGGACTCTTATCCCTGATAATTTATGCCACACAGGTACAACACGGAAAGCGTTTGTACCTGCGATGCTAAAAAACTAACTGAATAGTTTCTTTTCCATCTGCTGATACAAACGCCGCCTATCGTCGTCCCTGTAACATTTACTGTTCGTAACTTCAAGCATGGCATTTGCCTTTCCGGTATGGAACGGATCCATACCTGTGAATGATTTTGTTTATAGTAGCACTGTAGTCTGGCTATGTCAACCTATTTTTATTTTCGTATTTTTATTTTCGCGGATGCAGATAAAAAAGTTTGGCTGATACTTAACTTCCATCTCAGGCAGCATTTCGGCCTACTTTTGTTATCTGACGTGTGTGATTCAGGGAACGTCCTTTAATGCCTCAAGATCTATATTTTCATAACAATTATGGCCCTGCCGCGCTTTCTTATAGTTCCAGCAGCAAATTGCCTGCTGTAGATTTTTACCCGGATTTGCTTCGAAAAAATCTCTGATATAGGTATTATACTCAAATTGTCTGTCGATAACCGTTTTCCCCTTTTTCTTTTCCTCAAGAATCCGATAATAGGCTTCAATAGCCTCTGCATAGCTTTTTCCGGTATTAGTTTTCAGCCATTTTTGAAATGCCACGGGAAAAGAAAAGCTGTTCCCGATTTTATCCCGGAAAAAAGCACGATGCTTTTCAGAGCAGACAAAATTGGGTTCAATAACCGTATTTTCCGTTATGATTCCAACGTCGTTCCTGTGTCTGGATGGCTTTTTTACATAATTTACCTTTCCTGTGTCAAGGTAAATAGCAATCCTTTCCGTTAACTCCTCTTTGCTGCCGGATGTGGGTATACCATTCTCCCTGCAAAAGGATACCAATTCTTCTTTTAAGTAGTAATAGCTGCGAAACGTGGAGCCATCCAGCTTTTGATTCAGGAGCGGGCGTTCAGACATTTTGGGTCTCCTTTTGCTTTTATGTATGCATTATTTATTTTGGTACACACAGGCGGCGAGCCGTGACAACTAACCGATGGCGATAGCGGCACATGGGTAGTGATTTCACTCCACACGGCCCGCAAGCCGTGACATGTACAAAAATGGTTGTGATTTCTCTAACAGTATTTCAATCCACACGGCCCACAAGCCGTGACATGGTCTGAGCTGAAGGCGGCGGACTTCTCGAAATTTCAATCCACACGGCCCGCAAGCCGTGACGTGGAACTTGGGTCCTTTATGCAGAGTATCAGGATTTCAATCCACACGGCCCGCAAGCCGTGACATTTCCCCGTATACCTTCGCTCTGTTGTAATGCAATTTCAATCCACACGGCCCGCAAGCCGTGACCAAAGTATTATCGTAGCATTGGCTATAATGCTAATTTCAATCCACACGGCCCGCAAGCCGTGACATCCTTATGCTGGACTGACGACCGAAGAATTAAATTTCAATCCACACGGCCCGCAAGCCGTGACAACCCGCAAAAATGGCTGATTCACGGCTTTTTCATATTTCAATCCACACGGCCCGCAAGCCGTGACGTCGCCAGTCCCGAATCCCTCCGGTACGTATTCCATTTCAATCCACACGGCCCGCAAGCCGTGACAGCAAAACATCACAACTATCGTTTATTATATCATTCTTCTATTCATTAATCTACACAAATTCCACTTCAGCACTTCCCTTTCTTAACACCATTATAACCGCATACAAACTATATTTCAAACTTTCAAGGTGCGAATCTCCCAGTAAATTCCTGTGCACTTCGGATTCGCACCTGTATAAATCCCCCTTCATGCCATTCAACCCAACACCGGATCCACCTCCTTTTATGGAAATCCTATATCTCCCCTCCGCCGTACAAAATACGCCATTATCTCTTCATATTCCGTTTCCCTGCTGAAATCTTTGTTCTCCTCCGGATCCTTTTTCAAATCAAACAGCAGCTCCGAACCGTCCTGCCCGTAATAATGATATTTCAAATCCCCTTTTTTTATCATCAGGTTGCGTCCGCCCCATTGGGATATGGTTTCGTCCGTCCAGCCGTCTTCATGGCCTTCCAGAAGGGGCACAAGGCTCCGGCTTTCCAGTCCGTCCGGTACGGGATTGCCGCTCAATTCACATAGAGTGGCATAAATATCGATCAGATTCACATTTTTACGGCACCGGTGAGGGGTAAACCGGCCCGGATACCGGATAAATAAGGGGATACGCGCGCTCCCTTCATAAAAACGCTGTTTTTCCCAGATCGAATGTTCCCCAAGCATTTCTCCATGGTCGGAGGTATACAGAATAATCCAGTCATCGGGATTTTCCCCTGCTTCTTCCAGAAAATGAAGTATCTGTCCAAACTGGAAATCCACGGTTTCCACATTGGCATAATAGGCCGCCATGGCACGTTTCACATCCCGTTCGGTTACCTCTTCCCCGATTACCAGCGGGGGACAATTGGAGCAGCGGCCCAAAAAGGGGTGCAAAGAAGGAGTCCTGTTCGCATAGGGTTCCACACGGTTCAGATAATAATCGAACAATTCCTGCCGGGCAATATAGGGATAATGGGGATTCCGGAGGCCCACATATAAAAGCAGCGGTTCCTCCCTTTTGGGCCTGTCATAGAAACTGTCCACAAAATACGAATGGATAAAATTCCGGCAGCCTTCCACTGTCAGGCGGTCTTCTTTAGCATGAACCGGATTACCGGGGCCAGCACGAAGGATTTCCTTTTTATCATCCCATTTCTGCGAAGAGTCAAACTGATAGGCCGCTCTGCTGTCTCCTGCCTGTTTCCGGTAATAACTGACCGCCACTTCCGTATCTCCGGCAATCCGGTACCGCCAGCCCTGCATTTGATCCAGGCCGAGGTGGTGAAGCTTTCCGCAAGCCGCTGTCTGGTAACCATTCTCGCTGAATATCCTTGCAAAGGTACGGTAATTAGGTTCTAAATCATCTCCAAAACGTTCCGCTTTACAGGTGCGGGGATATTGTCCCGCCGCCATACACTGCCGGGCCGGTATGCATACCGGCGACGGGGTATAGGCGTTATCAAAAACCACCGCTTCCTTTGCCAGCCGATCCAGATTCGGGGTGCGCACCACCGGATTCCGGGCAAAACCGCACACATCGTACCGGTGTTCATCACTCATGAGTATCAGGATATTCGGTTTTTTCACTTTTTTCCTGCCTTTCCTTTCTAAGAAATGTGTCCGGGACATCATCACTCTCCAGCACCGCATTGCATTACCGTAATATAAATGCAACGCTGTACTAGTATTGAAGAACTTCCCCTTCCCTGCTTTCCGGGGTAAACACCATCAGCTTTCCATAGGATTCGTATCCGCCTGCGGTAAAAATATCCACCTCGCTGATCAATTCCTGGTGGCAGGTGATCACCACATATTCCGATCCGTTTCTCACAATCCGGACAGCTTCCGCTTCCCGGGAAGAAAGCGTACGTCCGCTTCTTACCATAGACACCGGCAGCAGCCGGGCGGAAAGCTCCAGGTATTCCCCCGCCCCCGCAGCCGCCACAACGGTAAACTGGGAAGAAAAGCCGGAAGCTTCCCAGGTATTTTCCACACAGCTGCATTCCTCCAGCCGGTTATATTCTGTGGATATCTCCGCCTGAGTCACGCTGCACTCCCCTTTCAGGCAGAGCAGCTTTGCACAGACACCGGGGGAACGGTACCAGACGGTACCGTCTTTCAGCTCTGCCTTTCCCTGCTTTGCAAAATGGAAGCGGGACTGGTAACGGTGGACACCGGCGTTTCCCCGGTTTTCAGCGTCACCGGTAAAACGGCCGTTCAGGCAGGCCCCTTCATCCTGCGGCCCGCAGACATAGAAGGTATCGCACAACAGTACCAGCCCTTTTGCCAGTAAAACAGCCTTACGCACAGGAAGCACTCCCTTATCCAGATAACCCAGATGGGCACCGGACACCATTCCCATTCCGGGAAGAAAGTTGTGCTCTCCTTTCCAGGGCAGGGCCATACGGCTGTAGCCCCAGCTATCCACACACGTACAGAAATTTTCGCCGTCTATACACACCGTATTATGGGAGGAAGGGGCCTTCAGCCGTCTGCGGATCTCATTGTCCACATAGGTATACCGTCCGGCATCCACAAGGATATCCTCACCATGGGAATAGTAATCCACATGAAGCTGATCCCCGTGTCCGTGCCCGCTTCCCATACATCCGCAGTGGAATCTCAGATAATCGGATGTCCGGTCAAAACCATTTTTCAAAAAATAATTTCCGCTGTCCGTGAGCGCTGCGGACGCCCGATCCGGCTTCCGGGGAGCCAGCCCGTCATAAAAGGTTTTTTCTTCCCAGCTGAGATTCCACAGATTATCTTCCAGCAGCACCCCCTGAGCCAGATATTTCAGCCTGGCATCCTGAAAGAGCACAGCGCCCTGTGCAATCAAATCCCGGGCGTCTATATCATCACTGTCCCCATGGCAGGGCATATGCCCGTCAGGCTTGCACCAGGCTGCCAGACAGTAAACCATTTTATGTACCTTTTCCCAAAGCCGGCAAGGTACGGATATAGCAAAACGCTTCATGTGCAGAAGGCTGTCCAGGAGGCAGTACAACACCTCCCCATGGTACATGGGACTCTGTTCCCACTGGGTCCCGTCCCGGAAAACCTGGAGATGGCTTTCCTCATCCAGACGCCTTACCGCCTCCTGCGTCCACCTTTTTTCCCCGAAATAAAGCCCAAGAAGCAACAGTCCGTGGTTCTGGAGGATCCCCCAGTTGCTCAGACGGTGAAAAGGAAGATCCACCTCCAGCAGATATTTTGCATGCAGGCGCAGAGAGGCTTCCGCCTTCTCTCTGACTTCTTCCGTAAAAAGAGGACAGTTTTCAAAAAAAGCCATGCTTTTCAGCCAGAATTCAACCCGGATCCCCGCTTCCAGGCTGCGCCATGTTCCGTTCCTGCTTTCCGGGGTAAGCGGGGCCTTCTCCAGCCAGTCCTCCAGAAGGGATACATATTTGGCTCCGTATTGCAGTGCTTTGTCCCATCCCGGGCCTTCTCCTTCCCCGCAGGTATACCGCCAGGCCTTTCCCAGAATCAGGAAACAGGTATGCCGGTTCAGGGCATACAGCCATTCCGGATCCCCGAAGGGAATGGCGTCCCACTTGATTCCCTCCTCGAAAACAACCGGCTCATGGGTCCGTTCCATTTCCCAGTGTTCCCGGAACACAAAGGTATTGTCCAGGATTCGGTCCGCCTGTTCCAGGCAGGCTGCTTTTTCTCCGGGAAAATGGATCCCGCAGTATTCAACCGTTTCTTCCAGATGATCCATGCACCAAAATTTATCCAGCTTTGTCATGATTTTCTCCTCCCTCCGCTTTTAATTCCCGCGCCTGCCATAAAAGGCGCGTTGGAATCCCGGGACCGATACGGTTCCTTCTCAAACACGCCTTTCATATCAGTTATATTTTACCCCTTGATCCCGCTGGACGCAATTCCCTGGACAAAGAATTTCTGTCCGGCCAGGAAAATAAGCAGAACCGGAATCAGGGACAGCACGCTGGCTGCCATAACCAGTCCGTATTCGGTGGAATACTGGCCGATAAACATCTTAATTCCCAGCTGGATTGTCTTTTTGGCGGTACTGTTAAAATAAATCAGCGGCCCCATATAATCGTTCCAGATAGCCACGAAGCTGAAGATAGTCATTGTGGCAATGCTGGGTTTGGAAAGCGGCAGGGCGATGCGGAAATAGTTCCCGTATTCGCTCAGTCCGTCTATCCTTCCCGCCTCCAGCAGTTCATTGGGAAGGGACATGAAAAACTGTCTCATCAGGAATACTCCGAAAGCTGTAAAGCTCTGCATCAGCACATAGCCTGTGTGGGTGTCCACCAGATGGAATTTATTCATCATGCTGTACTGGGGAAGCATATAGACCTGCCAGGGAATGGCAATGGTAGCCACATAGCACAGGAACAGGATATCGCGCCCCCTGAATTTACATTTGGAAAACCCGTAAGCCGCAAAGCTGGAAGTGATAACCTGGATAACCGTTATCAGCACCGTGAGCTTGACGGTATTTAACGTAAAGGTGGCGAGGGGTATTTTACTCCATATTTTCAGGTAATTGTTCCATTGGAACACCCCTGGTATCCACCGGAAATTGGCGCTGAACACCTCCGTATTCGTCTTAAGCGAAGCGCTCAGCATCCACAGAAGGGGCATCAGTGTGGCTGCTGTCAGAAGGATTAATAAGATATAACTGATGGTTTTCACCAGCACCTGTTTATTCGCTCTTGTCATTTTCTTCCCTCACATTTCCACCGCACACAATACGGCGCTGTTCTTTTTTTATTCTACTGGCTATAGGCAACTCTAAAGGGTCTACATATAACTCACCCATTTTTTCTCCATCCTAAACTGCAGTACCGTCAGCAGCCCTAAGATGAGGAACAGAATCATGGCGGCCGCGCTGCTTTCCCCATAATTCCAGGCGATAAACGCTCTGTTGTATATGTATTGGCTCATCATGGTGGAGGCATTGCCCGGCCCGCCTTCCGTCATCAGATAGACCAGATCAAATACCTTGAAGGAATTGATTGTCAGCATCATAACTACGAAAAAAGTGCTGGGTGTCAGCATAGGAAGAGTGATGCTCCGGAAACACTGCCCGGAGCTTGCCCCGTCGATACGGGCCGCCTCATACAGAGATTCCGGGATGTCCTGAAGCGCTGCCAGGTATACAATCATAAAGTAGCCCATGTTTTTCCAGATATTGACGATGATGAGCGCGGGGATAACCCAGGCGGTGCTTGCCGTCCAGCCGGGGGGATCCGTCACTCCCAATGTGCGCAGAATGGAATTAATCGGGCCGATGTCACGGAACAGGAAATTCCATACCGCGGCCACCGCAACGGTGGATGCCACATAAGGGAAAAAAATGGCGCAGCGGAAAATGCCCTTTCCCTTCAGCTTCTGGTTCAGCAGAATTGCCAGCCCCAGGGATGCGCACATGGAAAAAAAAACGGTAAACACACTGAAATAAAGAGTTTTCCAGATAGAACCCCGGAATACCCGGTCTTTGAAGATAGCGATGAAATTATCAAGTCCCGCAAACTTCATAGGGTTGAAACCGTCCCAGTCTGCAAAACTGAGCATCAGCGAAAAGACCACCGGTATCATGACAAAAATAAAAAAACCTATGAAATTCGGCAGTATGAAGGACAGTCCCACCAGGGTATTCCTCCGGTTCAGGGACATTTTCTTTTTACTTTTACCCGATGCTGCCATACTCACACCTCATTTTCTTTTTTGAAAGGGAGACGGCCCCGTTTCCCTGCCGCCTCCCTGCATTGATTTCTTTTAACCGTTCCGTATCTTCCCCGTTACGATTCTTTCCTATTTATTTCCCCTGGATTTCCTTGCTTCTCTCTCCCATTTCCGCCAGGCCGTCATCAATGGACAGTTCCTTAATCATAATCAGGCTGTGTTCCTCGCCCAGCATCTGGTTTACTTCTGCGGAATGTACCTCCAGCGGACGATCCATGGCAACATGTTTGGTCTGGAGAGCTTCTTCCAGGCCCTCCGGCATACCGTCCAGAGCCGCCAGGGCTTTGATGGTATCCGCATTCATTCTTGCAGGAATCATGCCGCAGTCCGCATAGATTTTTGCACCCTCTTCGCCGCTGCAGAATTTTACGAATTCCCAGGCAGCTTCTTTATTTTTGGCATTGGCACTCACACCCATCGGAGTGGTGGATCCAACCGTCCATCCGGCTTCCACGCCTTCCGGATGAGGCAGGGTGGCTACGCCCCAATTCACACTGGTTTCCCCTGCTTTCGTTTTCTCTATCATGGTGCTCATGAACCAGCTTCCCATAGGCATCATAGCGCACTGGCCTTCCATGAAAACGCTGGAATAATGGATGTTTCCGGTTTTCAGTGTGGAATAATCCATAATGGTCCCTTCTTCCTGCATACGCAGAACCATTTCATAAGAAGGCTTCATGAAGCTGTAATCCGTATCCAGAATGGTATGCTTGCCGTCCTGTACCGCCCAGTTCTGTACACAAGCCTGCCAGGTATGGAAGAGAGCGCCGTATTTCTTGTCATTGCCTTCCCCGCTGGTCACTTTCTTTGCCAGCTCCTCAAATTCGGCCCAGGTCATATCATTTCCCGGATATTCCACTCCTGCCGCATCAAAAATATCTTTATTATAGTAAAGTACATAGAATCCGGTGCTCACCGGGAGAGCTACCTGTTTACCGTCCAGGTTCAGGGCATCCGCGCCGTTCATCGAAGCCGGATCCACACCGTCTTTTTCCATATAAGGAGTCAGATCCTCCAGCTGTCCTCTTTCCGCGATAGAAGGCGTATTGTCAGGATCTTTTACCCATACCACGTCCAAATCGTTTCCGCCGTTGAGCATAACGGTAAGCTTATTGGAGTATTCTCCGGATGCGATATCAATCAGTTCTACTTTGATATTGGGATTTGCCGCCTCAAATCCATCCACCAGCATCTGTGTGGACGGCTCCGTATAGGAATCCCAGTGTGCAACCTTGATGGTTACCTGTTCCCCGTCCGCAGCAGGTGTTTCCGCAGCAGGTGTTTCTTCAGCGGGCGTACTCTCCTGTTGCGCAGCCGGGGTTTCCGGCGCCGGTGTCGTATCCGCGGGCGCATTTGCCGCGCTGTTTCCGCAGCCAGCCAGCAATCCGCCGAGCATTGCAGCGGTGAGTGCCGTTACTATCCATTTGCCAGTTTGTTTCTTTTTCATAATTTGTAATACTCCTTTCCCCTTTTCATAGCAGCAGCTATTTGTTACTGTCATTATAACTTTCTTTGCCTTCTGCAGGAACTTACATTCTCACTAATAAATAATAAATTTTTAAAAAATTACTTTTTCAGGGCATAATGCACGAATACTTTTTTTGAATATAATATTATTTTCGAAAATTACACAACTTTGCATCTCTGCTTTTAGATATATGCTATAATTATTGAAAACCATTGTTTTTGTCTCATCTTTGTAACCACAGGAGTCACAGCATGAAGAATAAGCGGATGGACAGCATCACCATAAAGATACTTTTTGCCATGTGTATTTGTATTGTTTCCTTTACACTGGTAAGCAGCCTGGTTATTTCGGCTCTGCTGGGGAGCAGGCTGTCAGAACGGGCAAGGCAGACAAATGAACAGTATCTCATCACTATCCGTAACCAGCTGAATGGATATATCGGCGAACTGAATACTCTGGGAGCGCTTTGTGCAAGCAACCAGAATATCACCCAGGCGCTGGGCTACCACACCCTGGATAACATTTCCGCCAAACGGATGTGCCTGAAGGCCCAGGATGCGCTGGACGGCTACCTGTCCTCCAGCTCACTCACCCTGTATACCACACGCCTTGCCGTCTTTAATTCGGACAGTATCTGTATCACCGCTTCCGCCTCCAGAGGCCACAACCTGTCCGAAACCGGGCAGCTGCGGGAATATGCCGCCTCCTGCTTCCGGGCAGATTTGCAAACGCCCGTTTATTCCTGGCATTCCGCCATTCCCAATGTCTCGGCTTCCGCGCTCACATCCGCAGCGGATAAGGACTCTGTGATCCTGGCCTGCCTGTACCCGCTTTCCGTTTCCGACGGCTTTTATCTTTATATAGAAATCAAACCGGAGCTTCTGAAGAGCCCGTTGGCCCCTTACCAGAATCTCCAGCAGATTTTCATAACCAATGAGGATCACAGCATTTTCTATTCCTCATTTACACCTTCGTCAGATTTCTACGGGGAACTTTCCGATCTGACAGACGGAATCACCCTGCAGACCGGAGGGCAGAAATACGAACTTTCCTCCTGCTTTATTCCGGAATTCGGGATTTTCCTGTGCACCCTCAGCGATAAAACCCTGTTTGCCGGGGATAACCTGTATATCCTGTATCTGCTCGGCATTATCCTGCTCACCACCATAAGCGCCGGACTCATCATTACCCGGATTGTGAGCACCAAAATTACAAAGCCTATCCATATCCTGACTACCCACATCCGTAAAATTTCCGAGACCGACGATTTTTCCTATAATCCCGCCATCGTGACGTCCTCCGATGAAATCGGTGAAATCGGCCGTGCGGTTAACCACATGGCGCTGCATATCCAGGAGCTTCTTACGGAAATGGAAAAAATGTACGAACAGCGTAAAAACATTGAAATATCGCTGCTGCAAAGCCAGATCAATCCCCATTTCCTTTATAATACCCTGGATTCCATCCGCTGGATGGCCGTCATACAAAAAAGTAAAAATATTGAAAAAACCACCAAAGCCCTGGAAAACCTGCTGCGCAACGTGGCGAAGGGGGTCGGTGACAAAATAACGCTGCAGGAGGAGCTTTCCCTGGTACAGGATTATGTCCACATCCAGAAGGTGCGGTACGTGGAGGTCTTTGATATCCGTTATGAAATACCGGAGGAATTCCTTTCCTGCAAAATCATCAAATTCACCCTGCAGCCGATTGTGGAAAATGCCATTTTCCATGGCATTGAACCCACCGGTGAATTCGGGGAAATCACCCTCCGTGCACAGTCGGACGGATCCAGCCTGTATCTGACCATAGAGGACAATGGTGCCGGCATGACAGCCGAGGAACTGCAGTCACTGAAAGAAAGCCTGAAAACAAGCAACAAGGATTCCCTCAGCGGAATAGGGGTCGCCAACGTCGATGCCCGCCTGAAGCTTAATTATGGTTCCGGGTACGGGCTGCTGTATGACAGCGAACCCGGAAAATTCACCCGGGTTACCATACATATCCCGTTGGAGAAGGACTGACAGGCGGCAAAAAAGGGGGCAGCAATGCAAAGCCCGTATCATACGTGCAAAAGGAGTAATTATGTACAATTGTTTAATCGTGGATGATGAAACCATAATATTATCAGGGATCAAATTTTTGATTGACTGGGAGAAAAATGACTGTACCATTATGGATACGGCAAGAAACGGAAGGGACGCCCTGGAAAAAATACGTTCCTGTCCTCCGGACATCGTATTATGTGATATTAACATGCCTGTCCTGAACGGCATGGAGCTTCTAAAGATCTGCAACGAAGAATTCCCCTCCATCGTCTTTGTGATGCTTACCAATCTTCAGGAATTTGATCTGGCCCGGGATGCCATCCGCTACCGCGCGGCCGATTATCTGCTGAAGGTGCAGCTGGAGGCTCCGGCTCTGGAGGAAAGTCTGCAGAAGGCAAAAAACGAATACGAACGGCGCAGCAAGCTGGCTGAAGCCGACCGCATGCATTTTTATGAAGAAAAAAAGACCCGGGAGCTTATACACAACGCCTGTCTGGAGATCCTTTTTTCCCCGGAGGAAGAGGCCCTGAAGCGCGCCGGCGAGGTGCTCGATAAAAACCATATGCTGGAGAGCTACGGATTGGTCTATATTCCCTTTGATTACAGCCAGGTACCAGGCGCCGGGAGGCTGGATGCAGACGCCCGGAGGGATCTTACCGCATGGGAAAAGGAACTGGCCCAGCGTCTGTGCGAAACGGTTTTCGCATCCTCCTGCCTGTTTGTGTCCACCGGGCAGACGGACTGCCTGACCATGTTTGTCTGGCATCAGGGAAAGGAATGGGAATCCCGTATGTCCCTGTTTTCCGCCAAGTTCTCCACCGCTTCCCGTAATATCACCCAGGCCGTCCCTTCCGTTCTGGTTACCGGCTGTTTTTATGGAAAGGAACAGCTGTCCTCCTGCCGGAATGATTATTTCAGCCTGATACAATATTTTTACCTGGATGAGATCACATCCTCCCGGAATCTGTCCGGAGAGCGGGCGGGATTTGAACCGCTGGGACTCTCCGGCATCGGATCCCAGCTGGAAAATGAGCTGAATGCCAAAAACCTCACCGGCTGCACTCTGCTTCTGGATCGGGCTATACGGCGCGTCCGGGAAACCTCCCATCAGAAAAGCCAGGCCATATGGCTGTGCAACGAACTGTACCGCTGTGCCGCAAAAGCCCTCCGGGACAGCAGCCTGTACGATACCACCGGCTATGCGGAAATTGAAAATCTCATGACACGCCGGCAGGTCATCTCCTGGATTGAGAAGCTGAAAAACTCCCTGACAGAACTTATCTGGCAGGAAGCGAATCTGAAATCGGAGCCTGTGGAAAAAGCAAGGCAGTATGTGCTCAGCCACGTAGAAGACCGCCTCAGCCTTCAGGATGTGGCCGACGAAGTATGTATCTCTCCGGGTTATCTGTCCACCCTGTTCAAAAAACAATACAGCCAGAGCTTTGTCAGCTTCATAAACCAGGCCAAGGTGGAGCATGCCTGCCGGCTTCTTCAGGAAAGGAAATACCTGATCAGCGAAATATCCTGCCGGCTGAGCTTTGAAAATGCCTACTATTTTGCCAAGGTTTTCAAACGCTATATGGGCATGACCCCCAGTGAATACGAGAAGTCCCTGGAAAGCGGAAAAACCCCTCAGGCTTCCCGCGGCGACAGTCTTCCGCCCAGCAGCTCCAACAGCCTTGCTGCCAGCAAGGAAGCGATCACCTCGTTGCCTTTGTCGGAGGGATGAAGGCCGTCATAGGTAAAATCAGCGGCTTCCGGCGGATAGGGATACGCATCCTCTCCGAACCGGACCGGGATCCGGGTGTAATCCGGATATGGAAGCTGCCGGTAGCCCTCCGGAGTATTCACCCATTTAAAACGCACCACATTTTCCGGGGTAAAGCCCGACAGGTCATGCAGGTTCAGAGTAGGGATCCCTTCCGCACAGCAGGTCTCACAGATCCCCTGCGCAATATCGGAAAGCCACTGCCCCTGATCCGGCATATAGCTGCCATGGGCGTTATTGAACGGATCCAGAATATAGACAAAATCTCCCCGTTCCACCGGATTCATCACCAGAAGAGCCGCCTCCGGCGCCGTCTCCCGGATATGGGAAACCAGAACGCCCAGATTGCCCAGAATCGTACCTTCCCTTTTCTTTGTAAAATCCTCCCGGCTGCCAAGAGGCACACCGCCGTGCCAGTCATTGGTCCCCAGAAGCACCGTATACAGATCGGCCCCGGGCAGCCGCACATGGACCCAGTCCGGCGTAGCTGAGCCGTTCATGCCCATATTGATAACGGACAGATTGGTAAAAAAGCCGCAGGTACGGGTGAGATACCCTTTCTTCACCCGGTATGCCGTTTCGTCAAGGTGATCGTTCAGATAGGTAAAGGAGTCTCCAATGGCACACCATTTTATCGTTTCAGCCGTCTCATTCATCCTCTTCTTCCTCCAGTTCCGCTTCCAGCTCTTTCATTATTTTTCTTTCCCGGTGCTTCACATACTCACCGGATATTGCCATCGCGGCAAAAATAAACACAAACAGGACTCCTCCAAAAATAAGCACAATAGGAAGGAAAAGGCCGGGGATATCGGCTCTGACCGTCTCATAATTTCTGTATTTTCCGATAGCGAATACTGCCGTAAAAAGGATCGTACCCACCAGACTGCAAAGAAAATAATTTTTTTTATTAGGCTTGATACGGGTATCCCAAATCCCTTTTCTGGTGCTTGCGCAGATGTACACGATACAACCTGCCAGAAAGGCCGCCAGTTCCCAGCCATACTCCCTGATATTGCGTTCCAGTATGTAGGCCTGGATTATAACGGAAGCCGCCAAGATCAGCCACATCACGTAAAAAGCCGCCCGTTCCGCCTTCAGAATATCCAAACGCTGTCTTTCATCCATTTTTTTCATCGTCGAATCCATCCTCCCAAAAAAGCTCATCCAAAGTCTTTCCCAGCGCTCTGCAGATGCTGAGACACAGCTGAAGGGAGGGGTTGAATTTTCCGGTTTCAATCATCCCAATGGTCTGCCGGGTCACCCCCACAGCCTCCGCCAGCTGTTCCTGTGAAAAATCCTTTTCAATTCGGGCGATTTTCATCCGTTTGTTCTTCACCCGTTCTCCTCCTTTATCCTGAACCGATCCCCATAACTACTGATTGGCATACTCTTCTGCCGCCTGCGGCACCTCTTTCCGGTATACTTTGGAGAAAAGAAAGGGAGCAAATAAAACGCCGTTCAATACCAAAAGGATAAGTACATCCATCCAGGCTATAACCTGACCGCTGATCACATCAGCGCTTCCTGCCAGCACGGCAATCAGATTGTTATTCAGGTAATGCATGATTACAGGTACCCAGATATTGCGGGTTTTCATCTGTGCATATCCGAAGAAAATAGCAAGTCCGGTACAGGTCAGAATTTGGCTGATAACGCTCTGCAGCCAGGTTTCCGGGCTGTAAAAAAACAGATTAATGGGCAGATGCCATATTCCCCACAGGACACCGAGCAGAAGAACGCCTGCCCGTTTTCCGAATCTTTTCTGCAGCATAGGCTGGAAAAATCCGCGCCATCCGTATTCTTCACCAAAAAATGCGGTAAAAACAAGAAAGAAATTAATCGGCAGAGTTATCAGGCTGAGCAGAAGATACGGATTTCCCATCAGTGTCAGGAACGCTCCCGTCTCTCCGGCAATTACATAGCTGAAAAAGATACGCAGCATATATAAAACCAGAAAAAGCAGGACATAAAGCCAGGGCTTTCTCTTTTGTCCGTCACCCATGGCAAGGCCGTATTTTCTCCGTACCTCCTGTTTATTCAGCAATAAGAAAACCCACAAAATAAGGCTTCCTATAATAATAACATACTGGCTCAGGAGAGCAAACGGCACCTGCGGGAGAAACAGGCTGAGTGCAGCGGCGGCGGCCATTGCCCCTGTCAGAATTAAAAAGCCCGCATAAAACTTCACGGGGAGCTTCTCCCCCTTCTCCCGTGTCAGCAGGTAAGCAAGCATCACTCCGGCTGCCGGATAGAACATCTGTGCATTGGGGAATACGCTCACATCGTTTCCCCGGTAATAACTGATTCCCATCAGAATCCCCATTAACAGGGTCATACCGAAAGCGACTGCAACAAAAATCCAAAGCTGTTTCTTTTCTGTAACAGTTAATTTGTCCTGCATATGTAAATCCTCCTACTTGTTTTGCGGAGCAAAATGCAATTTCTTTAGAAATTTGCCCTCTGGCGAGCAGAGTATTTTCCTCCTTTTTCTTACATGGCCTGCCTGCGGCCGTGATGGTTTTCATTCCGGATCCTCAGACCGTACAGGTTGAACTTGCTCATGTTTTTACTTTCCATAAAATATCATATATTATATTTTGCTTAATGTCAAATATATTTTACTTTTTGCAAGGTGGATTACTTGTATAATGTTATATAAAGTCTCATGCAAACGGGTAATATTGAGTAACTCAAACTTTGCAGGGGCAAAATGGCCTTCCGCCTGCTGGCAGAGCGGTGTCCCCGGGACGGAAAAGGAATGTTCACCAGCTCCTCTCGAATTACTTTAGTAATTTACCATGGAGATGAGACCGGTCAAGTGTGTCAGCCTCATCTGACACACTTGACGCCTTCGGGCTCATCGGAATGTCCGGCCTGATGGACTGGCGAATATCCTTTTCCGTCCCGGGGACACCGCCCTGCCAGCAGGCGGAAGGCCATTTTGCCCCTGCGAAGTTTGAGTGAGTAACAGGTAATATGGAAGTGGTTATATTGATTTATGGCTGGTTTATGAACTCACACTATTATATCTTTTCAGCCCCGTTTTCCACAAAAAAGCAGTCAGCAGCCCAAATACTCCTACTACGGCGACACCATATATCCACATTTTTACAGAGCCGCTCCCGCTAATATACATGGCAGGAAAGGTGGCGATAATGCCATAAGGAAGGATTACATAAAACAGAAGCTTATAAAAACCTTTGAAAACCACACCTGGTATTTTCATACACAAATCAATTCCCGCCTCCTCCAGACGGGTAATATTATTGGTGGAAACCACAAAGAACGTAAGAGAACGGATGATAACCTCCATTTCATACCACAGGATTATCATCAGAAAAACCCAGACTCCGTATCCTGCCGCTAACCCTGGTGTTACCTTTACCCCGGACAAACGTACGCCGTACCAAAGAATGCATATACTCAGGAATACCAGCGGCAGGGAGCCCGGATTAACCTGCTCAAAGGACAGGCGCAGCAGAGGGCTGATGGGCTTGGTAAGGTATAAATCAATTTCCCCGTTCCGGATCTTGCCGGAGATATTATTCACTCCAAAAAAGTAAACGACCATATTTACGGCATTCACCAGGGAAAAGGTCCCTATAAAAATAACCATTTCCCCCTTCCCCCATGGCCCAATGGAATCCACATTGGCATAAATCGCCTGGAATACAAGCAATTCCACCAGAAATAAACTGCCGTCCACGAAAAAAGGCCCCCAGAAACCCAGCCGGAACATCATCAGATGCTGGAAACGCAGCCGTATCAGCTCCTGTACAAATTTCAGGTTGTTTTGTATTTTTTCCATCATATTCCCACCCCGTCATATTTCAGTCTATATTTTTGATAGGTTCTGCGGTTCAGAAGTTCCATAAAAATGCACCATCCCGCCAGTATAAGCACCCCCCGCAGGGCTTCCTCCCCGCAGCGGCCGGTGAACAGCATGGACGGCAGGTAAGTCACATAGTAAAACGGCAGCAGACGCATCCAGACTATCATCCCATCAGGCAGCAGGGTAAGCGGTACAATGGTTCCGGTTATCAGGGAAATCAGATTATCCTTTATCATCAGGAACGTACTGATTTCTTCATACCGCAGGGTCAGAAGCCCCAGGTAGTAATTCAGCTGTACCATAAACAGCAGCCCCAGAAACACCATAAGCACAGCACAGGCGATTACAAAAACATCGGAAGTAAAGGTGAAGCGTATCCGGAAAATAAATATCCATATGCCGGCCGCCAGGAAATCAAAAAGGAGATAAAAAGCAACCACTCCCGCCTCCATGGCAAGAAAATATTTTTCGATGTTCATCGGAATCACCATATATTTGGAAAAGGTACCGTTCCGGATCCGGGAGCTGATTTCCCCGCTGATTCCTCCTGACATTTCTATCTGGGATAAAAAGGAACTGATTATATAGTAGGAAAGCATACTGTGGAAAGTGAAGCCTGCAATGCTTTCCTTGCCTTCAAAAACTGCACCCCAGAGCACATAAGCAAAAATAATTTTGGTTATGGTGAAGAGCATATTAAATACCGCGTCCGCCCGCCAGACAAGCTGGGCCTTAAAATAGATTACTGCCGTTTCCCCATATTTACGCATTTCCTTCCCCTCCTTCCCGGTAAATACGCTCCACAATTTTACCGATTTCCTCTTCTTCAATGGTCACATCGACAGGAGACAGCTTCAGGAGCGCTCCCAGGCATTCCCCTGCTTTTTCTCTGGGAACCTCAAACACTTTTTTATAAGGGGAATCCTCCAATATCCGCCAGCCGTTTTCCATATGGGGGAATTGTACGGGATGATCAAAGCTCAGGGTAATTTTTTTATTTTTCTGGTATTGTTCAAAAAGCCGGTCCGTCGATCCGTCATAAATTTTACTTCCATGGTTCACTACCACACATCTGCTGCACAAAGATTTGATATCCTCCATATAATGGGACGTCAGAAGGATCGTGGTTCCTCTTTCGGAGTTCACCTCCTTCAGAAATTTCCGCACCTGTTTGCCGGCTACCGCATCCAGCCCTATGGTAGGTTCATCCAGGAAAAGAATCCTGGGATTATGCAGCAAAGCCACTATAAGCTCCATTTTCATCCGCTCTCCCAAAGAAAGGGTGCGTACCTGCACATCCATAAGCTCTTTTACCCCGAACAGCTCAACAAAATACTCCTTATTTTCCCGGTACTCCCGGTCGGAAAGACCATAAATCTGCTTAAACAGATGCAGGGTATCCTCCGCTGTCAGTTCAAAGAATAACTGGCTCTTCTGTCCCATTACCACGGCATATTGCCTTTTGAACGCATTTTCCAGCTTATTGGGATAATACCCCATCACTTGGATCTCTCCTGACGTGGGAGCAATGATGCCGGTAAGCATTTTGACAAGGGTTGTTTTGCCGGCTCCGTTCGGTCCGATCAGGCCCACAAACCCGCCTTCTTCCACTGTAAAATCCATGTGCTTAACGGCCTCTTTTTCCTCGTATTCTCTGTGAAACAAACCTTTTACACTTCCCAGGAGACCCTCCTGTTTTTTGTAACGTTTAAAGGTTTTGGTTAATTGGGTGGTTTCGATGATGTTCATTGACTGCTCCTTTTCCTTTTTACTTCCCGTGTTATTTAGCAGCGATATACAAAAAAATAAGCCCGCAAAAGTATCTGCCCTGAAATAGACATACCCTTCTGCGGACCATGATTTACAGACGTCTTACCCCGGAATAAAAGATAATTCAAACAGCCGGGGCCATTTTCCGGGAAAATAAAAAAGCAGGCCTTTATCACGCCAGCTTTCATTCCGTCCGTATTTCCTGATCAGACATATATAATGAAGTACAGGATGTATTAGTGTAAGGCAGATATCCGGCAACAGCCGGCAAAAGGGCATACTGATAGCCGAAATGGGCTTCAGGCTGTCCTTCCTCAACTATTTAGTTGCAATCTCCTTACCGAACACACGCATGCACTTACCTCACTTTTTTATCCGGCCGATAATCAATGGCCTGCTGCCTTTTGCCAAACAGCAACTTTATTATAGGGAGGAATCACTGCGATGTCAATACCAAAAATTGTTATATAGGATAACAGATAATAGCTGGTGTAACTCAAACTTCGCAGGTGCCAAATGGAGCCCCGCCGGCTGTCTGTGCGGCGGAGGGCCATTTGGCACCTGCGAAGTTTGAGTATGTAACATGAATATTTGTTACAAATGCATAAATATTTCCCCTATTTGGGACACTAACAGAAAATACCATAATGGAGGATTCATATGAACAAAGAACCTGTTTTTTTAACGGACAAAAATCATACCGTAGTGCTGGAGGCTCTTACCGGCGTGCCCAATGCTGCCGTTCCCGACAGCTGCAAGCCCTTTGAAATCCTGACCGCCAATACTTCGGAAGGGGCTGCGGAAAAGCACCTGCCGGTTGTGGAAATCAACGGGAAGCATGTAACTGTCAAAGTGGGCAGCATCTTCCATCCCATGACCGAGGAGCACAGCATCGGCTGGGTCTGCCTGGTGACCAGGGCCGGCTGTACCATGCGTGTCTGCCTGGATGCAAACTGTGAACCCGTGGCGCATTTCACGCTGGAGGACGGGGATTCGGTGAAGGCAGCCTATGCTTACTGCAATCTGCATGGATTTTGGAAAACGGAAATTTAAGCAAAGTAACATGAGAGTAAAAGGAGGTAACAGTTCAGACAAGTCTGAACTGTTACAAAAGGAGATACATCTACCGGTTTATGTAAATGTATCTCCTTTCATTACGGAATTATGTACAGGCGGCATCTGTTATGTTCCGAACGAAGCGGAAGGTACCCCAACAAACATAAACATTATTTCGTTTTGTTAAAAGTGTTTCAAACTTAATCCGCTATTTTTTATGGCACAACAATTTACTCTCTGCACAATATACCTGTTTGATTGATAAATTGACTGACAGATTCGGCTTTGGCCGCCTCCTTGACCCATTTCTTTAAAATCGGAAGCTCAGACTCCGAAAGGATTCTTTCACGTAATTCACCGGGTATTTCTCCTAATTCTGTCAACAGTTCAAGTACATCCTCTGCTTTACCTTCTGCTTTACCTTCTGCTTTACCTTCTTTTTTTCCGGCTTCTCTACCAACACTGAACTCATCGGCACGTATTTTTTTCATTTCCTCTTCTTCGTTATACTCAAATATCGACATCGCAATCACCTCCGCCCTCTGTGCGGACAAAAAGTCTGCCAGTATATCATTCCGGATACATTCTGTCACCGCCCGGTCCACGGCTTCCGCAATTTCCATCTCCGCTGCATATTTCCGGACACATTCCACAAACAGGCAGTATTCCCTCAGGGTACTGCATTTCTGCATCAGATCCCGGTTATTCCCGATGTTGATGTTAAGCATTGTCACCTTTACTTCCAATTCGGGGCAGAGAACCTTCTTTTCAAACGCGTCAGACAGCTTTAACAGTCTGCGTTCCGGCTGCTCCTGCGTCCCATTGTAAAATACAACAAAGCGGGGAACGGGAATTTTAATCTGTTTACTGGAGTACAGTGTTCTTCCCGCCACATACTTCTCCAGCTGTCTGGCCATGTACAAAAGATCCCGCAGGGGCATATTGGGATTGAATGTGGACTGATGCTCATATAGATTCATTTCCGAATCAAACAGGAACGAAACATCATTTTTAACTCCCATATAAATTGCGTTTTCCAGTGTACAGATTTCCATAGCACCGGTATCTTCATAAGCGGTTCCGTTCAGTGCGTTGTATAATTCCAGCAATTTTCCCCTGTCTTTATACAGCAAACGGAACACCGTATCCTTGTGGTTTCTCACCACATGCAATTCTTGTTCTTCCCCGGAAATATTTATTTCCGGGGAGTGCTTTTCTTCCGTGGAATGCTTTTCTTCCGTGGAATGCTTTTCTTCCATAGACTGCTCCTTTCTGCAATTGTGGGCAGGAAGCTGTCTGAAAGAATATGACGTAATCCGCTTCTGTCCAGCAACTCCTGCCTGTTTCATTGGATGGTAAGCATAGAGTTTCTGAATAGAGAATAGAAATAAGACGGCTTACGCCAGAATTCATAGAAAATTATGCTTGGTTTTATTTTAACATGATTTTTTCCAGACTACAATCATTTATTTATCTGTATTACGTGAAAATATCCCTGCGAAGTTTGAGATGATTACTAAAATTGTCTGCATTCATTACTTTACTTCCAGAAAATAGTCTCCACATGTCTCTTTCCCCTGGGTTTCACCATGAAGGCTTCGATTTTCTGTCTTTTTTCATCCGGTAAGGCAACCACCCAATCATCAAAGTAGCTGAATATCAATTTATTTTCGTAAATAATTTCCATAGGCCAGGGACTCTCTTCTATCTCCTCCAACAGTCTTTTTGTGTCACATCCTCCTTCCCTTAGCCGTTTTCCAAACTTTGTATTTTCCTCCCCATATTGTCCTAAAAGATAACGGGTAAGCTGTTTTTCGGTTTCATTAATAAAAGCAAACTCCATTCCCCTGCTATCCAGGTTAGCTTCTACCACCTTCAGCGGTATCTTAATCCGGAACGGCCCGGGGACTATATAGTGCCACTGTTTATCAAGATCATAAAAATATCCGTAATCAACAAACGCAATCCTGCTGAAAATTTCCCTCTCCGTTTTGCCCAGGTTATGCGGCCTGCCTGTAGCCCGGTGGGAGTAAAGGCTGCGCGGATAGTGCCCTTCGCTTCCGGGCATCCCTAACAAACTCAGCTCACCCAGGCCAAACAGATACTCCACCCGTTCCGGTGATTGGTACCATGCAAGCAGACGCGCGCCTACCATTGCAAAATATCCCCCATTTCCGCTCCACCCATATTGGACATGGCCATCCTCCAGCCTGCGCGCAATTATACTGATATCTCCCATTTGTCCCGCCTCCTTATATATTTATTAGTATACATAAGTATATCACCAAAATATATTGATTGCAATCCATTAATATAGTAAACTATACTATATAATATATAAAGGTACTGTCCACAGCCCATTCGTCCGCCGCCCAGTGGTTTTGCCTGCCTGGTTTGCCCTCCCGGCTTTTCCCTGGGGCGGACGAATGGGCTGTGGACAGTAACATATAAGGAGTATAAATTATGGAAACCATTGATTTTTCTAAGGTCGGTCTTAAAATGAAAGAATTACGGATGGAGCAGGGCGCCACTCAGGAAAAGATTGCCGATGCCCTGGAATGCACGGTTGCATTTATCAGTAATATTGAAAATAACCGGGCCAAACTGAATTTAAGGGTTTTACTCTACTATGCTAATCTTTGTAATGTTTCCGTGGATACTTTTTTAGATGCGGGCCGCCCCGGGGCTTCTGTGGAAAAAGAGGCTGCACAGGAGGCGGAACTTTTGCGGGTTTTCCAAACGTTTACCCTTGAAGAACGGGATAAAATAATTAAAATAATGAAACTATGGAAAAAAACGGAAGCATAACAACAGGGCGTGAGGCACCGGCACCGCCCGTTTTTACGCCGGAGCGCCGGATAAAGGAGGATTTAAAGATGATCGCTATCTATTACATTGAAGACGATGAATCTATAGCAGGTATGGTTAAGGAGTACCTGGAACAGAGAGGCTGTAAGGTTTCTGTTTTCCGGACGATAACCGATGCCAGGGAAGCGTTCCTGGGCCGCGTGCCGGATGCCGCACTGGTGGACTGGAATATGCCGGACGGGCGGGGCGATGCGCTGTGCCGGTGGATCCGATCCAAATGGAAAGAGCTGCCCGTTATTTTTCTTACCGCCCGGGGCGATACCCGGGATGTCGTATCCGGTTTTCAAAACGGCGCGGACGATTATGTGGTAAAACCGTTTGAACTGGAGGTTTTGGATTCCCGTATCCGTGCCCTGCTGCGCCGGGCAGGGAATGTATCCGGGCAGTGCCTGACCTGTGGTTCCATCATGCTTGACCAAAACCGTATGATGGTTTTCATCGGAGAGGAAGAAATTGTGGTAAGCCAGTCTGAATATCAGCTCCTGTTACTTTTAATCCGCAACAAAGGAAAGACGGTTACCCGGGAACGGATATTGAGCGATCTGTGGGACAAAAGCGGCAGCTATGTGAATGATAATACGCTTACCGTGACTATGAAACGGCTGCGTGAAAAACTGCATAACCCGTCCTGTATAAAAACAGTCAGAAGCTTTGGATACCGTATGGAGGATAACCGCTCCGATACTTGAATTGTCACTATGGAGGATACCTTATGAACAGTCAGAAAAGAACAGGGCTATTCCTTGTTTTTGTATTATCCGTCAGCCTGATTTCTGTCTCCGTTACCGCTTTTTTTATGGCCGGCCTTTATAACCGTATGCAGTTCCGGCTTCTAAACAATATCTGCGAAAGTATTATCCGGGAATTGCCGGAAGCGGAAAAAACCATTCCCTCCGTATTAAAAAAAATCAAAAACGGGCAGGCCGCGGATACCCGGGGCACCATACTCACCGACTATGGATACCGGCAGTCGGACTTTGCCGGGTACACCCGGAATTACGGCCTGTTATCCGCCGCCGGCGGTTTCCTGCTTGGCGGCATCCTTTTTCTGTCTGCGTTCTGGTACCGGCATAAAACGGAAATGCTTCGGATTAAAGCCCTGACCGATTATCTGGAACATGTAAATACCGGAGGTACGGTCCTTCACCTGCAGGAAGAGGAGGACGATTTTTCCAAGCTGCAGGATGAAATCTATAAAACAGTAACCTTTGCTTACCAGACAAGGGATGCGGCCCTTGAAGCCAAACAGAATTTCGCAGAAAACCTTTCCAATATTGCCCATCAGCTTAAAACTCCCATTACAGCCATCCATCTGACCACACAAATGCCGGAGCTGACGGCAAAGCCGGAAACCGCCGGGCAGATACGAAAACAGCTGGAACGCCTGACGCATCTGGAGGAAGCGTTACTGCTTCTGTCCCGTCTTGATGCCGGAACGCTTCCTCTGGAACAAAAAGAAATCGATGTGTTCACGGTACTGACGCTTGCGGCTGACAATCTACAGGAGGTATTTTCCGACGCAGGCGTCTTTATCGATATCCCCGAAAGAAAAGCCGCCCGGCTGACCGGGGATTTGGACTGGACCATGGAAGCGATCATGAATCTTCTGAAAAACAGTATGGAGCACACGCCTGCCGGGGGTATTGTCCATTGCTTCTATGAACAGAATCCGGTTTACACACAGATTGTAATCCGGGATGAGGGGGAGGGTTTTGCAAAGGAGGATATCCCCCATCTTTTTGAACGATTCTTCCGCGGTCGGAATGCAAAGGAAGGAGGAATCGGAATCGGCCTGGCCCTGGCAAAGGAAATCATTGAAAACCAGAACGGGACGATTTGTGCCAGGAATAATCCGGAGGGCGGAGCCTGTTTTGATATCCGTTTTTACAGTCACTGAGATGTCACTTTCTTTTGTTATACTACATTATAGCTTGAACAGTACAGGCAGGCCTGCATGAACTGTCAGCATAGCTTTTATCCGATGCCGGCACGGGTAAACTGTAACAATAACATAACGCAAACTCCGCAGGTTCCAAATGGCTTTCCGTCCGCCGGCAGAGCGGTGTCCCCGGGACAAAAAAAGGAATGTCCGCCAGTCCATCAGGCCGAACATTCCGATGAGCCCGGTCAAGTTTGTCAGATGAATCTGGCACACTTGACCGGTCTCATCTTCATGGCCTGAAAGGATCTGGCGGACATTCCTTTTTTTGTCCCGGGGACACCGCTCTGCCGGCGGACGGAAAGCCATTTGGAACCTGCGAAGTTTGCGTAACATAACAGGAAGGAGAACTATCGGTGGAACTATTAAAATGCGAGGGAGTCAGTAAAATATACGGTAACGGCAATAATCAGGTAACGGCTTTGGACGGAATAGATCTGTCTGTGGAGAAAGGGGAATTTGTTGCTGTCATAGGGGCCTCCGGCTCAGGAAAATCTACACTCCTGCATATTCTGGGCAGTGTGGATCAGCCCACGTCAGGAAAGGTTATTGTTGACGGAGTGGATATCTCCGCAATGAACCGGACACAGGCGGCTATTTTCAGGCGGAGGAAGGTGGGTCTTGTTTATCAGTTTTACAATCTGATCCCCACCCTGACCGTACGTAAAAATATTCTGATGCCGCTGTTGCTGGACAAAAGAAAACCAAACCAGGAATATTTTGATCAGGTGGTAAAGACATTGGGTATCACGGATAAGCTGGAAGCGCTTCCCAGCCAGCTTTCCGGCGGTCAGCAGCAGCGTGCCGCCATTGCCCGGTCACTGGTTTACCGACCTGCCCTCCTGCTTGCGGATGAGCCTACGGGCAATTTAGATCAGAAAAATTCCAGGGAAATCATTGACATGCTGAAATTATCCAACCGTAATCTGAAGCAGACCATTCTTTTGATAACCCACGATGAAAAAATCGCTTTGGAGGCGGACCGTATTATAACCATCGAGGACGGCCGCATTCTCAGCGATGAGAAACGGGGGTGAATCACATGTGGAAGGATTATTCCAGAAGCTTTATAAAAAACAGCAGGGCCTCCAGTATATCCATTATGGCTGCCGCCCTGATTTCCAGTCTGTTATTATCATTTTTATGCAGTTTTTTCTATAATTTGTGGCTTTATGATGTAGAAAGGGTACTTATTGAAGAAGGGGACTGGCAGGGGCGTATTACCGGTAATATAAGCGCAGAGGATCTGCCCGCCATACAGAATTATGCCAATGTGGAACGTGTTGTTATCAATGAGGAATTAACGACGCAGGATGCGGTCGTGGCAGATGTGTATTTCCGGAATGCCCGGACTGTGTTTCAGGATTTGCCCCGGATTATCCGGGGACTGGGGCTTGAGGAGGATGCGGCTTCCTATAATGTACTGCTTTTATCCAAATACCTGATCCATGATCCGGAGGATGAGGTGCCTCCGCTTTTATTGACCTTTTATCTTCTTATAATAGCGTTGGTTTCTATTTCCCTGATTCTGGTCATTCATAATTCCTTTGCGGTTACCATGAATGCCCGGGTGCGCCAGTTCGGGATTTTTTCCAGTATCGGTGCTACGCCGGGCCAGATACGGACCTGCCTTCTGCAGGAGGCCTCTGTGCTGTGTGCCCTTCCTATCCTGGCCGGTATCGTACTCGGAATCGCTTGCAGCTTCGGAGCGAAGCAGGGAATGGAAATGATAGCCAGGGATATGCCGGGGCGGTATATCATTCCTTTTCAATACCATCCCGCGATCTTTGTAGTCACCCTGTTTATCTGCTATGCAACCGTCCTGTTTTCCGCCTGGCTTCCCGCCGCAAAGTTAAGCAGGCTCACCCCGCTGGAGGCCATCCGGGAGACGGGCGGGCTGCAGCTAAAGAGGAGAAAACACTCCCCTGTGCTCACTCTGCTGTTCGGGACGGAAGGAGAACTGGCAGGAAATGCCCTGAAAGCCCAGAAGAAAAACCTGCGTACCTCCACCCTGTCTCTGACATTGTCGTTCCTCGGTTTTTCCATGATGTTTTGCTTTTTTGCCCTGACCGATCTCAGCCTCAAATATACGTATATTGAAAAATATCAGGACGCATGGGATATCATGATTACCGTCAAAGATACGGAAATCGTGAATTACGGGACTACAGAAGAGCTGGGGAAGCTGGACGGAGTCCGGGATTTAACCATCTACCAGAAAACAGAGGCCATTGTCCCGATCCCGGAAGCGGGCATCAGTCCCAAACTGGCCGCTCTCGGAGGCCCGGCAGCCGTAGCGGGATCCTCTGTATCCCATACGGACGGCTTCTGGCTGGTAAAAGCGCCGGTCGTCATCCTGGATGATGCCTCATTCCTCCGGTATTGTGAACAGATCGGTATAACGCCGGGTCTGGACGGAACCATTATCCTGAACCGTATTTGGGACAGTCTGCACAGTGTCTTTCGTTACCGGGAATATGTCCCCTTTATTACCGAGGATTTCCCTTCGATTGTCCTGCAGAAGGCAGAAGGCGGAGAACAGACCGGAGAGCTCCCCATACTTGGCTATACCGGAGAACTCCCTGTCCTGAAAGAAGAATACGACGACTATACACTGGTGCAGTTTCTCCCCTTGTCCTTATGGGAGAAAATAGCAGATAATGTGGGATATACGGAAAAGGATACCTTAATCCGGATACTGGCAGGGGAAGGCGTTACTCTTGATGAGCTTACTGCACTGGAAATGCAGGCCGGTAAGCTGGTCAGCGCTTCTTATGAATGTGAAAGTGAAAACCGGCTCGAAGATAACATTACCAATGATAACATAATAAAAGCCTATAAGCTGGTGCTGGGTTCCTTCTGCGTCCTGCTTGCAATCATCGGGCTTGCCAACGTCTTTTCCTATACCCTTGGCTTCCTGCGCCAAAGGAAGCAGGAGCTGGCCCGGTATATGTCCGTTGGGCTGACACCTGCCGGCATCCGGAAGATGTTTATTGTGGAAGCCCTGGTTATTGCCGGACGTCCGGTGCTTATTACGCTGCCCCTTACTTTTTTCTTCGTCGTATTTACCGCAAAGGCCAGTTATCTGAAGCTGATGGAAGCCTTTCGTGAAATCCCGGTTGCGGCAATTGCCTTGTTCAGCCTTGCCATTTTCGCTTTTGTGGCCCTGGCTTATTATATCGGAGGAAAACGGATTTTAAAATACAGCCTGGCGGATGCTTTACGTGATGATACACTGGCATAATACCCGGCGTCCCACAAAGCAGGCAGGCCCCCGTATGCGCCGCCTGCCTGCTTTGTTCTACTTTTCTATCCTTTTTACCAATGCCTTTCCTTCCTCTTCCGTACTGGCGCTAATCGAAAACATCACGCCTTCCGGTTTCAGATTTTCAAGCATACGATCCAGTTCCCCGGGTGCCACCTCAATCTGTATTCTTTTACCGGCATCCTGGATTTTCTTGAGCACAGGCAGCCAGTGGGAAGCCGTGGGCTGTCCCGCGCCGTAGACCCACTGAATGCCTTTCAGCTTATCAATAGCAAGCAGCCTGTCCAGGTGCTTCAGGGCATCCGGACCGTCCAGATGGTATATGCTGGCATCCAGGAAATCCAGCTCTTCCAGAAGCTCTCCCACTACCAGCTTTTCATACATCTGCGTGGATATCATACAGGAAAAATCACAGCAGGTAGGATACCATCTTCCCGGATGCCAGATACCCATCCAGCAGGTGCTGCCTTCCTGGTATTTGGTGGTCATGGTATACAGTTCTTCATAAATTTCCCGGAAAGCGGGAAGGAGATCCATAGCTGCCTTCTGGATAAATGCAGGCTGATCCAGGGTATCCATGCACAGCTGCTGCGGGCCTCTCATGGATACCAGCCCGTCCAGCCCCGGGTGGATATCCGTAACGCCCACCAGGTATTTCCCCTTACCGTCCTCTACCGCGGCTTGGGTGATTTCAAGCATTTTCCGGTAATATTCATTCTGTCTGCACAGCAGAAAGCCCTGGTATTCCTCCACGTCCTCATCCGTGAGGAAGGGAACGGACCAACTGGTATCCTCTCCGAATTCCAGCTTGGTTCCGAAACAGGCCGCAAAATAGTCCGGTCCCAGGTTGGGATTCAGCGCAGGGAACGCTTCCCCTCCGTAATAGGTATTGCGCATTTCCCAGTTGCTGCTTTTTATAATGTATTCGGTGTCCATCCATCGTTCCTTGAGGGAAGTATGGCGGCTTTCGGGCTTTTTCTCCTGTTTCGCTCTGGGCGCCCGGATGCTTACAAGAGGGCGGTCATGGTTTTCCATCGCCCAGTATTCCAGGTATCTTTTTCTGATTTTGTCCCAATTTTCACAATATTCCATATCTGCTCCCGTCTGCGTGAGATAAACGCGTGTCAGTCATGCCGGCTGTCCTTGCGCTTTTTTGTGTGTCAACCGGTTTTCTATTCTTTTTTTCTATTCTATTTTTTTGACCCTGCCATCTGGTATTCGGAGGGCGTACATCCACAGAACAGCTTGAACCGTTTGCTGAAATAATAAGGGTCGGAAAAACCGGTGAGTTCAGCCGCTTCCGCACACCGGATGCCCTCTTCCCTTAGAAGCCCTCTGGCTTTTTCAATACGGATTTCTTCCAGCCGCTGCATGATGGTTTTCCCGGTCTGTGTCTTATAGACACGCCGGATGTAACTGTTCTCGAAAAATAAATGTTCCGCTATGGTGCTGACCGAAAGATTTCCCTCCGGGTAATGCTCCTGAAGGTACTGTTCTATTTTATTGACCAGTATCTCCTTTTTGCTGCCCACCGGGACGTAGGTACAGTCCGAAAGCATTTCATAGACATAGTTTTTTATGATTTCCTTTACCTGGGCTACCGTAAAGCAGTCTTTCAGATCGGTTATAATGCTGTCCTGCATCTGCAGATAGTCGGAAATCGGGTTTTCATTCGTCTGCCTGAAATAGGAATGGATGCCTATCATGAGGGAATAATAGACATTTATTATGTACTGAAAGGAAAACATCTGGTTCTCGGACAGGCCGAACATTTTTTCCAGAATATCATCCACCTTGGAATAATCCCTCAGTTCAAAGCATTTGATGAGCAGGTTAATATCCTGGGTGCTGTAAAAGGCCACATCGGTATTGAGTGACTTTAAATCCTCATAGCAGGCAACCTTCCGGTGCACCTTGGTACTGTTTTCAAAAACAAGCCTGGCCTGTTTGTAGGCTTCCTGCAGACGGCCCAGCCCTTCTTCCGCACAGCTCAGGGCGGCCGAATCCGGCATCCCATCCGTCATGCCCTCTTTTCCGTCCTCCAGCAGTGCTTCATAGGCCTTTCGTATCCGCTCCATGGTTCCTTCTTTCCTGTCCGCAACATGGGCGATTGTAATACAGCTGCCGTCGTTGCGCAGGCAATAGCTGCCGATTCCCGCCCCTCCCAAAGAGGCCTCCAGCCGCTCCCGGATCCTGGTACTATCGCAGTCGGCACAGCCTTTGCGCATCCGCAGGATCGCCACCGCATAATGGCTTCCTTTCCGGGGGAGCCCTTCCAGGAAAGGCCTTTCTTCCAGGGAAGTATCTGCTTTCGGGGAGGAATCCGCTTTCTTCCACATCAGAAGCTCCGGCTGGGCTTCCACCGCATCTCGTAAGAGCATTTCCTGCCTCAGATGCTTGTTTTTCTTGGATTCATCAATATCCTTGATGCATTTTCCCAGGGCTTCCTTCAGTTCTTCTTTATCAAAGGGTTTGAGCAGATAATCGAACACATTCAGCTTGATCGCCTGATGGGCAAAGGAAAATTCATCATAGGCCGTCATGATAATTACCCTTGTTTCGTTTTCCGTACCCTTAATGGCTTCGCAGGCCTCCAGCCCGTTCATTCTTGACATAGAAATGTCCATAAACACAATATCCGGATGCCATTCCCGTATCAGAGAAAGCGCCTCCTCTCCATCCTTGGCATAACCGCATATTTCACACTGCAGCTCCCCCCAGTCTATGATCCGGGACAGATACTGCAGATAGATAGTTTCATCATCCACAAGAAGAACCTTATACTTCATGTCCGCCGCTCCTTTTCAGATTGATGCATAAGGCAATACTGGTGCCGATAGGGGTATCATCCAGCTGGATGCAGGTACCCCTGCCATAAAAAATCTTCAGCCGTTCCGACACATTTTTCAGCCCGAAGCTTTCCGTATCCGTTTCCTTCTGCTCTCCCGATAAAATCCGTCCGAAGGTTTCCCGGCTCATGCCGATTCCGTCGTCGACCACATAAATATAAGCCCAGTCATCCACAAGCTCTCCGGTAACCAGGATATGCCCCCTGCCGTTTTTTGGTTTAATGCCATGGTAAATGGCATTCTCTATCAGCGGCTGCAGCGTCAGCTTGGGAATCTTAAAAGCGCGCAGCTCCTCCGGCATCTCTATGGAATAGCTGAGGCTGTCGTTATAGCGTACCGACTGGATTTCCAGATATTTCTGCAGTGCCTCCAGTTCCTGATCCATCCAGACCCAGTCCAGCCCCTTGTTCAGCACCAGCCTGTAATAATCCGCGAGCAGTTTAATCATGCGGCTGGCATCCCCAAAGCATTCCATGCTGTTTAAGCAGAAAATGGTATCCAGGGTGTTATACAGGAAATGGGGTTTGATCTGGGCCTGGAGCAAAGCCAGCTCCAGCCGTCTTTTCTCTTTTTTTTCATTGGTTACCTTTTCGAACAGCTCCCGGTTCATACAGACCATCTGGTTAAAGCTGGATATCAGAATACCTTCTTCATTTTCCGCATCCGTTTCCGGCAGATTCTCCGGAAGGGAATCGGTGAATTTACGCATATGCCCGGACAGCTGGGAAATGGGGCGGGCAATGCGGCGGGCGATAGCGATGCTCAGTACATTAAACACACACAGAAGAAGCAGGCTCACCCCGATAATGACCAGAGTCATGTTATTTACTGCCGATAAAGAGGCTTTGACGTCCAAAACCGTAGTCAGCCTCCAGGTATCGTTCACCTGGTAGCTGCCTATCCGGTATCCCGGCGCTGCCTTTTTATCTTCCACCCGGCTGGATATTTCCTCCGAACAGGCGGACTGGGCACTGTAATCAGACGCGGCGCGCAGCACCCTCATGGCCTCCCTGTCGTCGCTGGAAAGGAGCATACCGTTTTTATCCGTCAGATAAATATCCACTTCCGGGGCGCCGTCCTTATACTGATAGGTTTCATACAGCCTCTGTTCGTCCAGCTCCAGGATGATGTAGCCCACATCCGCATTGCTCTCCACATCTCTTAATACCTTTACATAATGCAGGTTAAAACCGGAAAATGCGGATTCTATCCTGAGGGAATAATACCACTGGCCGGTGGTGGTGATCCCCATATCCCCAAACTGCCGTACCAGCTCCAGGTTTCCGTCCGAGCTTCGGTAGGAGCGGTTCCGCTCCTTCTCATACATATCCCCGTTATTATAAAGGACAGCAATATGGCCCACATCCGGGTAAAGAAGAAAGCTGTTTTCAATAATATTCAGGATTTTCTTTTTCGTGGACGTATTATACAGGTTGGGGTAAAAAAGGGATGAACCGTTCAGTTCCAGGGTATTATTCAGATTTACGATAATACTGTTGCAGCAGCTGGCGGTATTGGATGCCAGCCCTGCCATCTGCTGCACAATCAGATTATCCTCATAATTCCTACCCTGTATGAGTTTTTCGTACATCTGGCTGCTGTAAATCCCCCGCAGGACAAAAATGATGCAGATGACCAGCACCGTAAAAAACAAAATAAAGGAATAGCTAATCCGCTGCTGGATCGACAGGTTTTTCAGTCTCTTTTTCATGTATGCCCCCACCATTGTTTCTTCTTATTATAGAGTAACCCGGCGGCGGTTACAATCTGTCTGTCAATTCTGGGTGCAGATAAAAAAGTTTGGTGTCCCCCGCCCCTGCTTCCCTGTGCGGCCTGCTGCCCTGCAAGGTTCCTTCCAGGGGACGCTTTCGCTCGGATAATCACGCAGCGGTACTAAGGCTGCAAAGGACGCAGCCTAAGGACCGGCGTGCTTATAACGCCCCTTCCAGGAATCCTTGCAGGGCAGCAGGCCGCACAGGGAAGCAGGGGCGGGGGACACCAAACTTTTTTTATCTGCCCCCATCAATTCTTCATGCCGGAATATACAAACGCATCGCTTACCTTGTTGCTGAAGAAGATATACAAAAGGATGACCGGAAAGCTGGCAATGACAAGGGACGCCCCCACTGGCCCCCAATCGGTGGAAAACTGTCCGTAAAATCCGGCAAGCCCCAGCGGCAGCGTTTTCAGTTCATTTTTGGTAATCAGAATCAGCGCAAGGCTGAATTCATTCCAATGGGACATAAACTGATAAATCACCAGCACCGAAATAGCCGACTTCATCAGCGGAAGGATAATGCTGAAATACGTTCTCATAAAACCTGCCCCCTCCAAATATGCGGATTCTTCCAGTTCCAGGGGAAGGGTGAGATAAAATCCATACAGTACCATCACACCGAACGGAAAACTCAGGGCCGTATACGGTAATATAAGCGACCATAAGGTATTGGTCAGATGAAGGTTCTTCACCATGACCACCAGAGGCGTCATAACGGCCTGTATGGGTATAAACATACCTGCCATAACCAGGGAATGCAGAGCTTTTGTCGTGCGCACCCGCACCCTGGCTACCACATAAGTAAAGGTAAGGCAGAAAAGGATCCCCAGAAACATAGCGGTGAGGGATACCACAATACTGTTCCTGAAATAAAGGGGGATATCAAACTGGGTCACCGCCTTCACATAATTGCTCCACTGGGGTACGATAGGCGGCCCGAAAGGGTTGGTGACAAAAATTTCTTCGTTATTTTTCAGGGAATAAAACCCCATCCAGATGACCGGATAGAGACAGACTACCGCATAGAGGATCATTAGCAAATAGACCGGGATCCACGCGGGCCTGAACCTTCTCTTTTTATGTTCCATTCTTACTTTCCTCCCTGCCAAACGCAGCCATCGATTCAGTATTGTCCGTCAAACCGTTCTGTGAGCTTATTGATCACCAGCATCATTCCCACGCAGATTATCACGATGACCACTGCGATTGCGCTGCCGTAGCCATATTTCTGCAGGCCGAAAAGGGCTTTATACATCATGATAGGCATAGTATAGCTGGAATTTCCGGGACCTCCGCCCGTCATCAGGAAAATCATTTCAAAAGCCCGGAAACCATAGGTGATGCACATAACCACACATACCTTTATTGTAGGAATGGTAAGCGGGAGCGTAATATGAAAAAACTGCTGCCGTTTATCCGCCCCATCAATATAGGAGGCTTCATAATAGACATCGGGCACGTTTTTCATAGCCGCATAAATAATGAGCATATGATACCCCATGCCTTTCCAGGACTCTGCCAGGACAATAGCTATCACTCCTTTTACCGGTTCATAAAGCCAGTTCTGTTCCCAGGCCAGCCCCAGATGCCTTGCCATCTGGTTGATAAGCCCGAAATCCCCGTGATACACGGAAATCCACAATTGTGCCACCACCGACACGGACAGCAGCACCGGGAAGAAGTAAACATCTTTAAAAAAACGTCTGCCCTTTATATTAAAATTCGCCAGAAAATAAGCGAATAAGGTTCCCAGCCCTATCTGGTATACGGTGAGCACCCCGGAATACAGCAGACTGTTACGGATGGAAACCTTCAGATCTCTCGATGTAAAAAGCCGTTTGAAATTATCCAGTCCCGTAAATACGGCCTCATTCACCCCATCCCATTCCGTAAAGCTCATTGCCGCCGATTCCGCCAGCGGTATAACGATAATCAGACAAAACAGGATAATTACCGGAGCCGTAAACAGGCACATCGCCGCTTTCTTTTTTCGAAATAACGGATTCATCTCTTCCCCCTTTCTTCCTTCTATTATTGGCCTAACGCTTCCGCGATCTGTTCCTCCAGATCCGCTATAAAATCCTCAGGGGTAATCAGTCCTGTTAAAAGAAGTTCGCAGGTATCCTCCAGTGCCACAATCAGCTCCTGATTGTTCAGCGACCATTCAAATTTTGTGGTTGACTGGATTTTATCCAGGTTATCCGCATAGTGCTGGTAGCTTTGCGCCCGTGCTTCCACAGGATCCACCTTTTCCTTCAGCACGCTTAAGGATCCGAGTTCCGCATTGGCAATGTCTCTCGCTTCCAGAAAGCTTAAAAGAACCTTTTTGGAGTATTCCGCATATTTTCCTTTGGCGCTTACCGCATAGCCGCCCATGGAACCGGTGCCGCCGGATTCCGTCCAGTGTGTATCCTCCTCTTTGCCGGCCACGGTAAACGGATTATATTCAAAGTATCCGATATTGTCACCGTAACCGCCTACCGCCGCGTCGTTAAAAAACCAGCTGCCGTTTATCAGCATGCCCGCCTGTCCGGTTTCCACCAGTTCAAAAGCCTGGCTGGCATTGGTATTCAGGGCGCCTTTGCCGATTAGACCCATAGAAGTCAGTTCACTCAGCTTTTTGGCTGCTTCCAGATATTCCGGATCCGTAATTTTGGTGCTTCCGTCCTCCAGCCCTGTAAGCCCCAGAGGCTGTCCTTCCCCTACCACAGCCATATCGAACATCTGCAGCCCCGGCCATTTCTGTTGGGCAAACAACGCCAGCGGGATAATACCGTCCGCATTCAACGCTTCCACCACGGCCTTGAATTCTTCATAATTTTGAGGTGCCGACAAGCCAAGCCTTTCAAACACTTCCTTATTGTAAAATACTTCACAGCACTCCGGTACCGTGGAGCTGATAGCATAGAAATGGCCGTCCGCCGATTTTTTTACATCAAAGTTCCCTTCCAGATATTTGTCAAAAAACCCCGTTTCTTCAATTACAGAATCCAGTTCCGCCAGATCCCCCGATTTAATCAGGATATCGGTCAGCTGTCCGGTACATTCAAAGATATCCGGCAGTTCCCCCACTGCCGCCCTTGTCTTAAGAACGCTGCCGTCGGAATCGGTCCTGTGTTCGATGTTGATCTTCAGATCCGGATATGTCTCCTTCATAATTTCCAGTGCCCTGTCCACCTGTGCAATGGCGCTGTCCGCATAATAAGTATAGATGGTCAGTTCCCCGGGAACCTCTCCCGTATCCGCCTGGGCTGTTGTCTTTGCCGGCCCGGATTCTGCACTATCGGTTTCCCCGCTCCGTGCTTCTTCTCCCGCCTCCTGGGACTGGGCCGCTTTGGATTCTCCGCCGTCCGCCGCCCCGCCGCAGCCTGCCAGTATTGTTGAAACAGCCAATGCTGCCGCCAGAATAGATGCTGTCAGTTTTCTTTTCATACCTTCTCCCTTCTGCACGCATGTACCGTGCCTGCCGGAGTGTAAAGCTGCTCCGGCGCGCTGTTCTGTATGGCTTTATTTTAGCAAAATACATAGATACAGGACATGGATTCAACGTGTCTGGAATGGAATATTTGCGCTTTTCCATTTCCTCTGATATTGACACAAAGAAGCCGGCCATATCCCTTTTCAGGCAAATGGCCGGCTTCTTTTCCAGACAGTATTAATTTGCTGCTTCCCCCAATTTTAATACAACACATTCTTTATTACAAAATGCAATCCCATAACAAATGACAGTTCGGTAACCTTTCACAAACTCTGCGGCATATCTTCTGTCATCAATCTGCTTTACCGCATCCCGGCAGCCGGCTTCCAGCAAATCCGGAGAATCAACCCGCTTCGCTTCTATCAGCATAACCCGCCTGTTACTCCTGTCTCTGATGACAATATCTGTCCGTCCTGTTCCATGCTCTCTGTTTGATTCCACGTAATAACCTGCGCCTGTAAAAACACCGGCTATAAACGCATGATAAAAATCTTCTTTATAATCATGGTAGCTTATGGTATCGAAAAGCAAATCCGAAAGAATAACAGTAGCTTTTTTGGCATTTCCTTCCCACATGGCCCGGAACAAATCACTGCGGTCTACTGTAGCTACCTTGTCCCGAAACCATTCCACCACTGTTTTTTTAAAAATCAGCTTCACTTCTTCATTAGGAATTTTCAGCAAATATCTGCTGTTTTCCACTCCCGGGCCTTCCTGCGGATCGGATTGTTCCGCCTGTGTTAAATACCCTGTTAAATATAAAAGGCTCCATAAATTTGATTCCGAAGAATGAAGGGTATCGTATGTCAAATTTTGTTCAATGATTTCCTCTATGCATCCGCCGTACAACAGGATTTCAAACTTATCATTGACTGCCAAATCCTGACGTCCATCGCTGTTCGCAAGTTCAATAAATGTCCGAAGAATCCCATTATGGCTGGTATCCTCCCAATAACTTTTCGGCTTGGTATTCGGATTATCCTGAAGTGCATTCACATGGTTCAGAACATCCCATGGACAATATATATCAATAGACCCAAAATGATATCCGTCATACCAATGTTTGATTTCCTCCGCATGATTCTCATATCCTGTAACCTGCAGCATTTTACGGACTTCGTCCTTTGTAAAACCAAAATATTCGTTAAAACGATCTCCTGTAATTGTATCAGATACAAAATTATTGGTACCTGTAAAAATACTTTCTTTCCCAATTCTTAAACATCCCGTAATTACTGCAAATTTCAGGAAAGGATTGGTTTTCAACGTTTTTCCAAGCAATCCCCGTATAAGGTTAAGCATATCATCATAATATCCACCTTCATTTGCTTTTGCAAGCGGCACATCATATTCATCGATAAATACAATTACCTGTTTACCAAAACAGGCCTGCATCATGCGCATAAGTATATATAAGGCATTCTGGATATCAACGGAATCTGCCTTCTGATATCGGATCTTATTAAAAAGTTCCACATCCGCCGGATCAACTTTATCGCTTTCCAGCAAATACGTATGTTCTTTATATAGATCGGAAATATTTACAGCTAATTTCTTTTCCGCCTGTTCAAACGTTTTGTCGTCTACTTCCTTCAGGGATAAAAAAAGAACCGGCCAATTGTTTTGCCACTTTTCACATAATTCTTTGTTCTTTTCAATGCACAGACCGGAAAACAGTTTCCCCGTATCCTTCCGGATATCAAAAAAAACGGCCATCATATCCATCGTCAGGGTTTTTCCAAACCTTCTCGGTCTGGTAATCAAATTAACTTCAAATGTTTTTCTCAGCAATTCTGCAATAACTTCTGTTTTATCTATATAATAATATCCTTCTGTACGGATTTTTTCAAAGCTGTCTATTCCCAATGGGAATACAATATTACTCATACTGTACTCACTCCCTTTCCGTACTATGTTTTCCAGATGCAGATACGCCAATAAGGTACGATCCGGGTAACTGTGAGGGTTGATCCGTTGTAACAGTCCGGATAGACCTTAACCGTTACGATTAGTTACCTATATGGTGATAATTCGAGTTTACCATGATATCGTCGTTTTATCAAGGAGCACCGATTATCGGGGTACTATATCTTCTTCTTTCTTCGCAGCAGCAGCTTAAGAAGTTCCCGCACCGTCCCCTTCATCGGCTCATATTTTCTGCCGTCCTTCACCATATATTCCGCATGGAGTTCCCCGAATTCTTCCGGCCCGGCCTTGAAAAAATCCTGTTTCAGCACGAAGAAATCCGCCTTTTTCCCAACCGTCAGCATTCCGCTGTCTCCTTCCTCCCCAAGCATCCTGGCCGGCTCCCTGGTATAGGTACACAGCGCCTGATAATTGGTGAGGGATTGCTGCGGCAGATAAAATTCCACCATGCCAAGCATTTGTTCAAAAGGGTTCATGGACTGCACAGGCGAATCACTGGATCCGCAGAGACATACCCCGGCTTCCAGCAGCTCCTTCAGGGGGATCTGCTGCTCTGCCTTTTCCTCCGGCAGGAACTGCTCATAGCTTTTCAGGTACCTCTTATCCAGCCAGGAAAAACCGGGCTGCACGGTCAGCGCCAAAGGCAGCTTCTTGATTTTCTCCACCGCCTGGCGGGAGGGGAATTCAAAATGATCAATGCGGGAGAGGGGGCTTTCTTTTTCTGCTATTCTTCCCTTTTCTTTTTGGACCGTCTCATAACAATCCAAAATCTGGTCGATAGCCGCTTCTCCGATAGCATGGCTGGAAAGCTGGATTCCTTTCTGTGCTGCTTCCCGGACTTTGCTTAGAATCAAGTCATTCTCATAATAGCAATGGCCCTTTTCTCCGGTATCGCGGAAAGGGGTATAGAAAGCGGCGCTGTGGGAGCCTACCGAACCGTCAAGCTCCCAGCTTCCGCAGCCGCCTGCCCGTGGATGCCTCTGCAGCCTTCGATAGGGCCTGGTGCGCTCCAAATCCATATATTGGGGGAACAGGCGGACATCGATCTCCATACGGGAAGCCAGAAATGCCAACAGCCGGGTGAGGAGATCCGTTTTTACATCTTCGTTTCCGTCCATGGCACACACACGGCTTATGCCGTAACGGGCGCATAAATTGGAGAAATTGGCAATTCCCCTGGCGAGAACCGCAGGGGTAACGTTTGCCGCAATGAGATTGGTCACCTTTCCCTGCATAAATTCATGCTCTTCCCCGGAAAAACGGCCGTCATGTCCTTCACAGGGCAGTCCCAGCTTTTTCATCAGAGCCGTGGAAATAGCGCTGCTGTGTCCGTCTATATTATAGATTATCATGCTTTTACCGCCGGTCCATTCATCCAGCTCATGGCGGTCGGGCAGCCGTTTCTCCTTCATAGCGGACAGAATATACTGGTTAGCCACGATAATTTTCTGCCCCGGATGGGAACGGCAGTAATCCCTGATTTTGGCTTCCACCCCCGCCATACAGTCCGGCGCGATCCCTCCGGCGGTCACCTCACACAGAGTAAAGCTGGAGGCCGCCAGGATCATGGTATAAAGCAGATGTACATGGGAATCGGTCAGCGCAGGATAAACATGCATGCCCTCCAGGCAGATGTAACGGTCATAACCCGGCAGGGTTTCCCGGTTCCCGCTGCCCACGAATACGATCCGGCCGCCTTCTGTTCCCAGTGCCGTAAAGGTTTCCTGCTCCCCGTTTTCCTGTTCCGTTCTTTTCTCCATGGTATGGATTGTTCCGCCATAATATAATGTTTTCATCTTATATTGCCACCACATTTCCCACCGCCATAAGAAGATAAGCGATAATAATCAGAACCTGCATCCAGCCGCCGCCCCATCTTCCCAGCAAAGAACCGCCCGGTTCCCGGGAAGCCTTGCCAAAGGCAGGCACCACCATAAGGGCGATGAGGATGGCAATAAGCCCTCCGGCCAGCCGCATAAATTCCATAAATCCTCCCAGTCCCGCAAAGGTAAGCGCCAGGGACGGCAGCGTGGCTATTACCCAGCATATCCTTTTGGAAAGCTTCAGCTGTTCCTCCACGATGTCCGCAAGCGCCAGGGAAATGGACCAGTAAGTGGTCAGCATGGCAAGAATGGTAAATAAGGATCCCACGATTTCCGCCCAGCTGCCGATCCCCCTGCTCCAGCCGATCATGGCAACCTCCGTCACCTGGGCAGAGGAAAGCAGGGCGCAGACCGTAATTACGGTAATCAGGATAACATTATTCAGAAGCCCCAGGAATACGGCCTTTCGTACTTTTTTTCCATCCCCGCCCAGGCCTGCCGCCGCCTGCGGCACAGAAAAAAACGCAGAAAAAGCAAACATCGCCATTCCGAAATAGGCCAGCCCTTCCGTCAGACTCCCTGCCTTTACAGGAAGCGGATTCCGGATATGCAGCAGGGAAAAACAGGCCAGCAGGCCGACCAGAAGGAAAATAATCCCCACAGCCAGTTTTTCGCTCACCCCCACAGCCTTCAGTCCAAAAAGGACTACACTAGCCGCCGCCACGTAAAACAACAGCCGGGAAAGCCACAGGGAAATGCCCAGCAGTTCACTGATAATTTCCGCCGCGCCGGATATGTATGCGGCCAGATTGGTAAAGAGCACCAACGCCATAATCACAAAAAAAGCCAGGGTCAGCAGCTTTTTATACTTTCCCCGGAATAAATACCGGGAAAACACCTCAATAATCTGGGAACCTCCGCCGCTTTTTACCACCAGTTCCGCTATCATCACATGAAGGACGAAGCTTGCGAGAAAAGCCGCCGCCAGAATAAAAAGGCTCACAAGGACGCCGTTTCTTTGGGCCAGATAGGGCATGGCCATGACGCCTCCTCCGATTCCATAGCCTGTAATGATACAGGCGCTTTCCGCAATTGTCAGTTGTTTATTTTTCATGATTATCTTATCCTTCTCCATTCTGTCCATATTGGGAAAAATCTTTGGGCCACAGCATAGGACTCAGCCCGATTTCATTCACTTTAATTCCCGCTTTTTTCAACTCATCAGGCGAGAGTAACGCCTTGTTTGTGTAAATGGGTTTTCATGAAACGGCTGCCATGCGGAATCTTCTATATATATCACTCTGTTACCTCCCCTGTTCTCTTTTTTAACACGAATGCCTGCCGATGGAAAGCCGGGACATCATGGGAAAAGCCCCATTGCTTTCTGTTATCAATGCATTATGTTATAAATTGTAACATTACGTGCATGGAAATAACAAGATCTATTATCCTGCGGATAACAAAGGATACAAGCGTATCGTAATTTACCGTCACTCATAAGGATCCCGCCCGGTTTGTACGCGGCCATGCCGCTTGCGGCCGGCCGCTCCTTTTCTCCTCTCCCTGTTCCCATCCGTCCGCAAATACAAAGCAAGCCAAACCCCGCAGTGGATCGCTAACAGCAGGATATATTCCCCCGGAAACACCCCGCCCTCAAGGAGTTCCATGATTCCCTGAAAGGCAGGGACCGAAGGGATAAGGCAGGTCAGCCCGATCCTTCCGCCTCCGGGAGCATCCAACAGCCAGAACAAAATGGGCGGAGCGATAAAACCGATCATCACCAGCTTTAAAAGACCGATTCCCGTCATCAGGCCCTCCGCGGCTCTCCCGATAAATGCACCGGCAAGGGAGGCCAGAAACGCAGACAAAAAAATGACAGCGGCCAGCCCCGGCAACCGGCTTAAACGGACAGGCCAGATACAGATAACTGTGGTAAGCCCCGCAGACAGGACACCTCCCAGCAGGCCAACCCCTATTTTCTGAAACAGATAGGCCAGCCTGGAACAGGGCAGGATATCATTCACCAGCAGGATTCCATCCTCCTTTTCTCCCAGAATGTTCATCGCACTGAAGGTTCCTCCCATAAACATGGCTGTAACTATACTGATGGAAAGTAACAGCTTTTTCATCCCCGTATCGGCCTCCCGTACATCCAGCGTCACCTGTACCGTCTTTATTGCCGCCCGTTCTTCATAAAGCAGGGGAAGGCGATCGGCAAGCCTCCGGTACAGTTCCTGCTCATCCCCTGCCCGTATGACGGAAATCCCATCTTCCCGGGGAAGGATTCCTATTATATTGGTGGATGGTTCCAATACCGCCTCCTCCAGCGCCTCCTCCGACGGATACACCCGTACCGTACCGATTTCTTCCAGCCAGCTTTGGATATCCGCAGCAAACAGGCTTTCCTTCACCACTCCGAATTCCGGTTCCGCCAGCTCCAGTAAATCCACCTCACCCAGGAAATGCAGGGCAATCCCGGCAGCCACCGGCAGCAAAAAAGACAGAACGCACATTTTATCCCGGAAACAGCTTTTCAGCTGATATAACAGTCCCTTTCCCACCTCTTTACTCCTCCTTTTTCATTTCTGCATTCCAGGCATACAGGGCCAGGGCAAACAAACCTCCCACGGCAGACGCACTTCCCAAAAGAGAAAGCCGGCTGCCCGCCGTTCCCTCAAAATATGCCTGCTTCATACCCATAAAAAGACGGTAAACCGGATTATACGCCATCCATTTCCATTCCACTCCCGTCTGCCCCGCCAGGAATACCGGCGTACAGATAAAAACAGCCAGCACAAGGTAAAATAGGGAAAACTGTTTGAAATCCTTCAGCCAAAGAGCACACAAAAATCCCACAAGGGCCATGATCCCCGAAAGGATTCCTGCCTGTACCAGCACAGCCGGAAGTACCTGCCAGGAGGTTTTTATACCCAGATTGATTAAGGTAAACAGTGCGGCAAATAAAAGATCCGCCGCCAGACATACCGTAAGCTTTGACAGCAAAAAGGAAATACGATTCACCGGAAGAACCGCAAACAGCTTTATCACTCCCATCTTTTTTTCTTTAAAAAGCAGGGCCGCCACTCCCAGAAAACCAACGGCTGTTAGTTCAAAATACAGGAATTCACAGGTAATTTCCCTTCTTTGTTTCATTTCCTTATTGTTTTTACCTATCACCTGTGCAGGACGCGGGCATTTCCCTGCAAGCAGGGAGAGCGCATAAGCCTTCCGCACTTCATCCAGCTTCCGGCTTCCGCTGCTTTCCATATAGACTGCGGGGGTTCCTCCCCGCATATAGATTCCCACCCCATAAGCATCCCCGCATTTTTGCTTCAGTTCCTCCAAAGAAGCGGTTTCTTCTGTTCCCGCAGGAACGGCGGCAGCAGCCGGATTATAAAAATAAACGGGAAATACAGCCTGATCCGTTTTTACATACACCATCTGGATATAACAGGTGTAAAAAAGCAGCGAGATAAGTGCCAGAAGGAAAAAATGACCGGAAGCCATAAGCCGGATATCCTTCCGAAGCAAAGCCGCATATTCTTTTTTCATCCGTCAAGCCCCCTTCCCGTTGTTTTCAGGAACACCTCCTCCAGGGTCGGCTCCTGTGAATGGATGCTCACCATGCAGTCCGCCGGAAACGGAAGTCCCAGCATATCCGGCATCAGCTCCTTTTCCGTGCGCTCCCCATCCTTCTGGTATATAACCTTCACCCGCTTTTTACTATACTGCACCTTCAGCCTTTCCGGGGTATCCAGAGCCGCAATCCGGCCCTCCGCCAGAAAAGCCACCCGGTCACAGAGCAGATCCGCATCCAGCATATTATGGGTGGTCAAAAAAATAGTTGTCCCTTTTATTCGCTCCTCTTCGATAATTTCCCGGAATAAAACGGCTCCGTTAGGATCCAGCCCGCTGGTGGGTTCATCCAGAAAAAGGATTCCCGGATTTCCCAGAAGTGCCCTTGCCATGCTCACCCGCTGACGCATCCCTTTGGAATAGGAAGCCACAGGTTTTTTCAGATAATCCATTTTGAATTCCAGCCGTTCCAGAAGCGGCAGGATCTCCCGCCTCCGGCCGGGAGAATAAAAGGAGGAAAAGAACTTCAGGTTATCCAGGGCGCTCAGATTGGAATACAGATAGGGGAATTCGAACAAAACACCGATTTCCTGATAAAACACCTTCCGTTCCGCCTTATCCGGAATTTTTCCCATCAGGCGGACTTCCCCCTGATATCCGCCCAGAATCCCCGTCAATATCTTCTGGGTTGTGGATTTCCCCGAACCATTAGGACCAAGAAAACCGAAAATTTCCCCTTTCCCCACCTGAAAATCCAGTCCCTGCAATGTCCTTTTCCCTTTTCCATAAGAAAAAAACAGTTCCTTAACCTCGATCATTTTTCCTCCCCCATTCCTTTTCTTTTTTATCTGCCCTTTTTCTTTTATCCCACCACCGCATGAACCATATTTTTCCTGCAACAATCGTAAGGACCGCCGCGGCTGTCCCTGCCCATTGGATCCATTCCCATCCCTTTCCTTCCATAGTTTCCACCTTTCTGTACGAAAAACCCTTTGTAAGCTTCCGCTGAAAGTATACCTCCCGCCCCAGAAATCCCTGTGAGGGCGATGTGAAATCCGTGTGAAACCCGGAACAACGCGGATCCAAAAAGGCTTACCCTGTTCTAAAACAAGGTAAGCCAATCTCTAATTTACGCAAACATTGCAGGAGCCAAATGGCCTCCCCCGCTGTCTGCGCCGCGCATCCGGGATGGAAAAGGATTTTCTTCAGACCATCAGATCGGACATTTCGACGAGCCGAGGGCATGATGCAAAGGCGCATAAAAATAAAACTCCACACCCTCCTCCCTATTCCGTGCTCCATATTGCCAGCCATGCAGCTTGAGTATTCCGGCAGCGATAGCAAGGCCAAGCCCGGCCCCTTGTGTCCGCTTTCCTCCGATACGGTAAAACTTATCCCAGATCCTGGACAGCTCCTCTTCCCCGATGCTTTCTCCCTGGTTATACACCCCGAAACGCAGATATTCCTCTTCCTTATCCAGTGTCACGCGGATGATTCCTCCCGGGCACACATGCTTTCCGGCATTTCCGATAAGATTGTCCAGAACCTGTTCCATTTTGCCTTTATCCGCCCATACCTGGTATTCTTCTGCGGGCAGACGGTATTCCAGCACAAATTCCTTTGAGGGAAGATCCATCAGGAGCCTTCCCGCCTCCGTTTCGGTGAACTCCACAAATCCAATCAGCCCGCATGTAAGCCGGGCCGCGCCGGCCTCCATGGCGGACAGCTCCAGAAGAGAGGTTATCATACGGTTCATCCGTTCCGTTTCCCCTATGATAACCTGTATATACCGATTTCTTTTTTCCTCTTCCCCCGTATCCTGCAGCCCTTCCGCATACGCGCGGATAATGCCCAGGGGCGTTTTCATTTCATGGGAAAGATGATCCGCCAGATCCTTGTGCTCCGCCACTCTTCTTTTTTCCTGATCCACCTCCGCTTCCAGACGGCCGTTTGCCTCCTCCAGCTGGGAAAGCGCTTTCTGCAGATTATCCGCCATCGTATTCAGGTTATGGGAAAGCATACCGAACTCATCGGTACCCTTCAGCCCGCAGGGCCTGGAAAAATCCAGCTCCGCCATATGGGCCGCCGCCTCATTAAGCTCGTCCACCGGCCTGGTAATAAAGCGTCCCAACAGATAATCCACCAGCAGAATCACTCCCAGCATCAGCAGGAACCAGATCAGAAAAGCGGCACCCTGCCCTACCGGCAGGCCCGAAGTCAACAGGTAAAAAAGGACAATAACACCGCCGCACAGTTTGGAGAGGAGAAATATCCTCTTACGGATAGTCTGAAGGCCAAAATTCTTTCTGCACCACATCCAAAGCTTCATCTGCGTACCTCGAATTTATATCCCGAACGGATCAGCGTCACAATCCACCGGCCTTCACTCCCCAGCTTCTGGCGGAGCGTTTTAATGTGGGTATCCACCGTACGGCTGTTCCCTGCAAAATCATATCCCCATATCCGATCCAGTAGCTGTTCTCTGGTAAAAACCAGTCCCGGATTGCTTAAAAAGAAGAAAAGGAGTTCATATTCCAGATGGGTCAGGACTGCCTCCTGCCCATCCACATAGACCTTGCGGGCGGCCGGCATCAGGGTGATTTTACCGGCACTCAAAGCCTCTGCCTCCAGGGCTGAGGCACTGGTCCGCCGGAGAAGGGCATTCACCTTTGCCAAAAGAACCCTGGGGCTGAACGGTTTTGTCATATAATCGTCCGCGCCGTATTCATATCCTTTCAGCTTATCCTCCTCCTCTGCTTTTGCCGTGAGCAGGATAATGGGGATACCGCTTCGTTCCCTCACCAGCCTGCATACCGTAAACCCGTCCAGATGAGGCATCATCACATCCAGGATCAGCAGATCCGCATTTTCCTGCTTCAGCAGCGCCAGCGCTTCCACTCCGTCCTCCGCAGTCACGCAGCTGTGGCCGCCCCGGCGCATGTATTCCGCAAGGATATCCTGCATCTGCTTTTCATCTTCCACCACCATAATCCTTGCCATACTGCTGACTATCCTGTCCTTTCTCCCCGGTTATTTCCCGCCGCTTTCCTCCTGTCCATACCGGTAAATACAATTTCTTCCTGCCGATTTTGCATGGTATAACGCCTTATCCGCATACCGGATTGCGCTTTCTACGGAATCCAGCTCTTTCATAAGACCCTTCCAGATACCCATGCTTACCGTTACTCGTTTCCAAACCGTGTCCTCTCTGGGAATATTAGCCTGTTTTATCTGTTCCATCAGTTCCTCTTCCGGCCGGTAAGCCCCCTCACGCTGTCCGGTTATCCGCACAACAAGAAATTCTTCCCCGCCATATCGGACAGCCGCAGTCCCTTCCTTCCGGTCATATTCCTCCAGAATAGATGCGATCTTTTTCAGGCATACATCCCCTTCCAGATGTCCGTAGGTATCATTGAACTGCTTAAAAAAATCGATATCCACCATTATCATTTCCAGAAAATAATCCTTGCTTCTGAATTCCTCAAATTGCCCGAATACCTGTTCCATTAAATAGCGCCGGTTATGAAGCCCGGTCAGCTGATCCGTAAAGGCAAGCTCATGCAGCTGATCATTTGCCTTCCGTATTTTCTCATACTGCATGGCAATGATTTCCCTGTCCCGGAATTCTGTTTCCACACTCCGGTTATAGCGGATGGAAATAAAAACAGACAGGAAGGTTACAAAGGTGCCGTTGATCACATTGCTGAACAGATTTTCCGGATTCACACCCGTGACTACCAGAATAAGGACCAAAATCCCCCAATTGGTACAAAAAACCACAATGCTTTCCACCGGCTCAAGCAGCAGCAGCGCCGCAATGGTAGGTATCAGATAACAGTAAACCCCAATTGTATTACCGCCGATCTGATCCAGCACAGTAATCCCCATCCCCCAAATACACATAATACCGATATATATCCGCCTCAATATAACGATGGAATGATAATTTTCTTTTTTAAAACAGGTAAGATAGGCTGCCAGAAAGCAAACCGTTGCTGCCATCAGAAACCCGTAAAGGGAAAAATAACCGGTTCTTCTGGCTGAAAGAAAGGGGCCTCCATCACGGAAGATGAAAATCAGCATCATACACGTCTGCATGATAATAATAGCCGCGGCCATGTTACGCTCTATCCGGAACGCCTTTTTGGTGTAATACTCCTCAAACCGGGACTTCTGTTCCGGTAGCAGTATAGGCTCCATGGCCTGTTTTACTCTTTCTCTGTATTTCCCTATATTCATGCACTATTCCTCATTCCGCTGTTTCCGCCTGTCTCTGATTCCTTAACGCACTGTTAACTACATAATTATTGTTTTATCTGCAATTTAACAGATAAATATACTGCAGCATGGTCTTCCCACTTGAAAATTGCCGTATTACGATGTATAATTTTACAAATGCATACTTCTGTTATTCCTAAAATTAAGAAATGAAGTATGTATTGCCATTCCATTTACATACTTCATTCTCCGTTACTCATTTTCCGCATCATCTGCGGTATCCTGTCTGTCTTCCTTTAGCACCGTTATCTCGGAAAGCCCTACGCTTTTTATGCCTTCCCGCACATGAATGACGATCTCCATTTCTCTTACTTCAATTGTCTGAAACGACAGAATGAGAGGGATCTGATGCGCCCTATTTAATTCATATATATCAGACAGCATTTCCCCATTCACCATAAGCTTCAAGGATACCATCCCCATAAATCCGTCTTTGCCAGGGAAAACAGCAATACCGTTCATCTCCACCGGTTCCGCCGCCTTAAGGATAACCGTCACTTTCCCCTCTTCTGCCGGTAATTCCAACCCGCTGCCATCATTTCCTTCATATACACATGCAATCCCATCTGTCAGGCCCGGCATCTTCCTTCCCCCTGCTTCGGCCGAAAACCTACGGGTAACGTTTACCATTCGGGATCCGGAAGGCGCCGGCTGTAAAGAGGTCAACGGACCGTTCACATATAATTTTCCTTCTTTTGAGAAACCTGCCCGATCCATATTCACCTTCCGGTCACCGCCCCCCTGTGCCGGATCCGTATGGGAGTGATATACCACCCAAAGTTCCGTGTCATCCGGTGACCAGGTAAAGCTGTGATGTCCCGTTCCCGAAACATCCGTTCTAAAGTAAGAGCTTAGGATCGGGTTTTCCTCCGCCTTCACAAATGGACCCAGAGGATTCGTTGCGACCGCATATCCCAGCGAGTACGAACCGTCGGCAAAGCAATTGGCCGAATAAGATAGATAATAATTCCCTTTATATGCTATCATCTCCGGCCCCTCATTCCACAGAGGGTTCCCGGATACAAGCTCCCAGTCCTGCTCCGGCGTAAGAAGCCTGCTTTCCCCGCCCTCTGTTGCAAGCAGATCATCACGCAGCCGAACGCCATATATTTCACTTCTGTGAATCCCATCCGATCCCACATTTTCCGAACAATCCCTGGAATAGTACAAATACTTGGAACCATCCTTATCTATCAGGACATTGGCATCAATGGCTGCATAGCCGAAATCAAATAACGGTTCCTTTGCCCTGTCCCGAAAAGGCCCTTCGGGCACATCCGATACCGCCAACCCGATACGCAGGCTCCCTTCCCTGTTTCCGGCCGTATAAAACATATAATAGTTTCCTTCATACAGCACCACCTCCGGGGCCCAGAATCTGTCTACGCCCCAGCTGTTATCATCACGGCTATAGCACTTTTTCTTATCCGTCCAATGCACCATATCCCGTGATTTCCAGCAGAAAAAGCCATCCGGTGCCGATGTACAATACAGATAATAACAATTTCTGTCTGTTTTCAGCACAAAAGGATCCCCTATACCGGTAATCCCCAGGCTATTGGTGAAACAGCCTCCGCCCGCATGGATAAATGAAAATCTTCTCTTTCCTCTCTCTTCCATCCCGTCCTCTTCCCAATCTGTACTGCGCCCTCTGTTTTAAGAAATATCCCCGGGAATACCTGTCCCATACTATTCCTCTTTGCCCTTTGCATCAAGAAGCTTCTGCTGGGTTATCAGAAGTTCCCTGGCCATCAGCATAAGGAACTGTTGTGTTTCCGGAGCCAGGCGGCCGAATATTTCCGCAAATTCCTTCTCATAAGGGGAAGCCAGGAACATATCCCCCTCCCCATTCAGAAACCACTTTTCATTCACATTAAAAACAGAACATATTATCTTTACATATTTATCAGCTAAAGGGCGGTTGCCGTTCTCAATCATGGAATAAGCCGTCTGAGTAATCCCCAAATGTTTGGCAAAATCTGTTTGGTTAAACCCCAGCCCCTTACGGATTTCCTTTAAACGGTGAATCATAAAATACCCCCTATGTATGTTGTAACATAAAACTATCACAAACAATATAAAAAGGCAAGATGTAATATTGATCCATGCGCCCGGGATAATTACGGTTGAAACAATACAGACAGATTTTGGCTGTTTCTAACGCTCACTCCCTGTTTCCTAAAAGCTGTTCCACCTCTTTCAGGGAGTTAAGGAAGGCAAGAACCGCTTGTGCCTCCTCCTCATTCAGCCTGTCTATCTGCATAACTGCCTTCTGTTTTACTTCTGATCGTACATCAGCCGGATCCCTGTCATTAATCCAGAAGTCAAGGGATACTCCGAAAAAGCACGACAGTCTGCGTAACGATGTGAGCTTCAGCCCCTCATACCCCTTTTTATACCAGCCGTCAATGGTAGTATAGGGGATATTACATGCCTTAGACAATGTATGTTTATTCAAATGATTTTCTTCCATTAAATAATTTAACTTATCTAAAAATTCCACTGCTTTTTACCTCCGTCCTTGATGCATTCTATCATGTCATGGTAAAAATAGCAAGAACAAATTACCCTTGGTCGTAATTTTAGCTTGTAAAATTATGTCCAAGGGTATATAATTAAATAAAAATTACCCTCATGGGTAGGAAGGAGCCTTTATGTTAACTAATCTGATAACTGTACTTCAGCAAAAGGGGATATCAATGCATCAATATGCAGACTTTCTTGAAGTCAATGAAGCGACAGTCAGGAATAAGCTTAATGGGATTACCGACTTTACCTATCCGGAATTGCAAAAAACCTGCACACTGCTGCTTCCCGGATACAATGCCGATTTTTTGTTTGCCGATATCTGTCCCGGCAGTCTCGGGATAAATATACCATTTCAAGAAAATGTCTGCGCAAATATCACAGAATTAATGAAATAACTTGACGAATTATAATTTTAGTGTTATTACTTTATCACATAATTAATAAATTGAGGTGATACATATGGACACAATGATTATCAATGAAGCCATCGATATTTTCAAACGATTGTCACCTGAAAATCAGGCGTATTTCATGACTTTGGTAAGAGTCGCGGAAGCCGCGGAAAAGGGAGCGAGAAATGCTGCCGGGACACCCCTGTGCGACCCAAACGTAACTTCTCACGGATAAGGATGGAAAGAGGGGAACCGCCCTCATGACTCCATATAACAAACATATCTATTCCATTAAGGAGGAAACACTATGAAAAAGAAACTCGTAAGTCTGCTTCTTGCAGTCGGATTTGTATGTTCCGTTCTGCCCGGATGTGCAAAAGCAGACACTGTTCCGGCAGAAACAGAACCCATCGGGACAAGCGCCGGCAGCAGTCCATCCGCGAATGGACAGGAAGAGGAGAGCCTTGGCACCCTGCGCGGAAATAAGGCGCCCACGGAAGAAGAAATCCGTATGGTGAACACCACATTGAATGATTCTTATCTGGGAGATGTTTTTGAAGAGACAATCCCCAGTGATTACGCCGCGTATCCCTATAAGGAAGACGTAACCCTGGATATCTGGATGCCCAGCAATTCTATTCTGTCTTCTGTCTGCCCCGATATCAATGATCAGCGTGTATTCAAGCAGGTGGAAGAACTGACCGGTATCAAGCTTAACTTCATTGTTCCAACATTGGGTGAAGAATCCACAGACTTTAATCTCATGATCGCCAGCGGCGACCTGCCGGACATTATCATCGATGCCGGACGGTATACCGGAGGAATTACAGCCGGAATAAGCGAAGGTGCTTATCTTGACTTAACAGATCTCGCAGATAAATATATGCCTAATTACTCTGCATGGAGAAATTCTGACGAAGAACGACGTAAAACAACGGTTTCCGATGAAGGCATTATCGGGGCGGTTTATGGGATTGCGCCATACAATGAATGGTGCTGGTTTGGCCTTCTTATCAAACAGGAAGCCCTGGACAAGACCGGTCTGCCTGTTCCGGAAACCGTGGACGAGCTGCACGATTTTCTGACTGCCTGCAAGGAAGCCGGCTATTCCCAGCCGCTCAATTACGGTTCTACCTACGGGCAGATTTTCACCGGTATTATTAACGGAGCCTACGGCGTATGGGACTGGACCTTTGTGGATGAAAACGGTAAGGTAGGCTGGGGTCCTGCGCAGGAAAATGCAAAGGAATACCTTTCTACCATGCAGCAATGGTATCAGGAAGGTTTGCTGAATACGGACTGGGCTACCGCGGATTTTAACCAGCGGATGGCGGAAGCGGTTTCCGATGACTGTGCGGTTATGATGGACTCCCCCGATACCATGTGGGGCTATTGGAAAGAAGATAACGGCATCGATTTCGTAGCCGCACTTAATCCTGTGTTAAACAAAGGCGACACCTCCCGTCAGACATACCGTAATTTCAAGCGTTCCGGCTCCAATGCCGCCATAACCACGCAATGCGAAAATGTGGAAGCAGCCATGGCTTTTCTGGATTTTGCCTATACGAAAAAAGGATGGGAAATCTATAACTTCGGCTCCTACGGAGATGTCCATCTGATCGATGAAAACGGTATGCCCTATTATAATCCGGATGGCCTGATGTACAATGATCCCGATAACCAGCCGGTAAGCAACCTGATTTGGAAATATCGTATTCACGATTTTGCAGACATACGAGACGAGCATCATTCTAACCCTCTGATTACCGCAGAAGGCAGTTACTCCGGTGAAATACGGCAGTATTGGACGGAAAATATGGATTCCTCCGTTACCATGCCGCCCGTAACGCTGACTCCGGAGGAAAGCGCACGGGAAGGCGAACTGGGGACCGTACTCTCCACCATGCGTAATGAATATTTCTCGAAGATCATTATGGGCCAGCTTCCGGTAGATGCCTATGACGAATTTCTGGAAAAGGCAAAACAGCAGGGAATGGATGAATTTATAAATATCTGGCAGAACGCATTGGATCGTTACAATGCAAGATAAGAACTGATTTTTCGAACCATTAATCTTATCATGAGTTGGAGGAAATATGAAAAAAACAAAGAAACAGTCCTCCGGTTCCATTCGGCCCTTTCCCTCCGGGGCCGAATGGAAAAAGGACTTTAAGAAAAATTACTTTGCCTATCTGCTGATTCTGCCCGTTCTTATCTGGTATCTCCTATTTTGCTATGCCCCCATGTGGGGTATCCTGATAGCCTTTAAAGACTATAAACCGCTTCTGGGATTTTCCGGCAGCAAATGGGTTGGTATGAAATATTTCACAGAATTTTTAACCGGCCCCTATTTCTTCCGTACCGTAAAAAATACCTTTATGCTTAATCTATGGGGAATTGGATTCGGTTTTACCGCACCGATCCTGCTCGCCCTGCTTTTAAATGAAGTGAAGAATATGAAATTTAAAAGGCTTGTGCAAACTATAACGTATATGCCCCACTTCATTTCTCTTATTGTTATCTGCGGGCTGATACATATTTTCACACAATCCGGCGGTATACTGACACAGCTTGTAAACGTTATTACCGGAACGGAACATGCGTCACTGCTGGGATATACCCATATGTTCCGGCCGCTGTATACCTTCTCCGGAATCTGGCAGAATATCGGCTGGGACAGTATCATCTATCTGTCTGCCATGAGTTCCATCGATCCTGGCCTTTATGAAGCTGCCGATATAGACGGAGCAGGCCGCTTTCGAAAAATGTGGCATATTACCCTGCCGCAGATCGGCCCTACCATCATTATCCTGTTCATTTTTGCCGTCGGCGGATTAATGGCATCCGGCCATGAAAAAATCATTTTGCTTTATAACCCGCTCACCTATGAAACAGCCGATGTGATTGCATCCTATATTTACAGACGGGGGCTGCAGGAAGCCAGCTACAGCTTTGCAACAGCCGTGGGGCTGATTAGCTCTGTCGTCAATTTCCTGCTTTTATGGACCACAAATAAAATATCCCGGAAATATTCCGAAATCAGTATTTTTTAGGAGGTAGGGGCTTGAAAAAGAAGAAACAAAGACGTTCCGCGGGCAGATGGAACCCGGCAAATGTGATTTTCCATTTTTTAAATTATTCCTTTCTAACCTTTCTGACTATAATCTGCCTGTATCCCATGCTGCATGTTCTGTTTGCATCCGTAAGCAATCCAACGGAACTGATCGCTCACAGAGGGCTGCTCCTGAGGCCGCTGGGATTTACCCTGAGCGGCTACCAGCTTGTATTCAGGGATAACAGTATACTGATTGGATTCCGTAATACTTTCGTTTATGTGGGGCTGGGGACGCTCCTGAATATGGCTTTTACGGTGATGGGCGCTTACACGTTGTCCAGAAGAAATCTTCTCCTGAAAAAACCGGTTATGATCTTTATTACCATCACCATGTTTTTCGGCGGCGGACTGATTCCCTGGTTTTTAATGATGAAAAATCTTGGGCTGTATAATAATATGCTGGCTATGATCCTTCCAACCGCCCTCAATACCTGGAACATGATTTTGCTGAGAACCGGTTTCCAGTCTCTTCCCTATGATTTGGAAGAAGCCGCCGTCATTGACGGCGCGTCGCAAGCCAAAATATTATTCCATGTGATTCTTCCTCTTTCCAAACCGGTGCTGGCCGTCATTTTTCTCTACTATATGGTGGGGAACTGGAACTCCTGGTTCAATGCGATGGTATTGCTGAAGGACAGGAATCTGTACCCTTTACAGCTTTTATTAAAAGAAATCCTCGTCATGAACGATTCCACCATGTCATCCGTGGGAAGTGCCGGCGGCGTATCCATTAACAGTGTCCAGGGAGCCGCCGCCTATCGGGAGCTGGTAAAATATTGTATTACCGTTATTGTAACCGCTCCTATATTATGCATTTATCCTTTTCTTCAGAAATATTTCGTCAAAGGGGTATTTGTCGGTTCTATAAAAGGATAGCGTGCCTTTTCCCATATTCCCGGATCAAATCACAGGTCATCCCGATCATTTCTTCCGTATGGGCTGCCGAAACAAACATAGCCTCGAACTGGGAAGGAGCCACATAGACACCCTTTTCCAGCATCCACCCGAAATACCGGGCAAACGCACCGGTATCCGCCGTCATAACGCTGCGGTAATCCCGTACTTTTTCCCCGGTAAAGAAAGGGGAAAGAAGGGAACCCACCCGGTTCACCATAAGGCCAATTTCCCGGTAGGCTGCTTCCAGACGGGCTGCTGCTTGATCGATCTGTTCATATATTTCCTGATGGGCAATCAGCAGCTTCAGCATTTCCGTACCCGCTGTCACGGCTACAGGGTTTCCGGACAGGGTCCCGGCCTGGTAAACGGCTCCGCAGGGAGCCACACAGGACATGATATCCCGGCGTCCGCCGTAGGCCGCAAGGGGCATCCCGCCTCCCACAATCTTTCCAAAGGTGGAAAGATCCGGTGTCACACCATAATACCCCTGCGCACCGCTAAGACCCAACCGGAAGCCGGTGATAACCTCATCGAAAACAAGCAGGGCGCCATGTGCGTCCGCGGCTTCGCGCAGGGAAGCGAGAAAGCCTTCTTCCGGGGGGACCACACCCATATTGGCAGCCACCGGTTCCACCACGATACAGGCTACCTGCTCTTTATTTTCTTCCAGCAGCCTGCGTACCGAAGCTATATCGTTATATTCTGCCAGAAGAGTCGCCGCCGCATAGCCTGCGGGAACGCCGGCACTGTCTGGCACGGAACCGGTCATCAGGCCGGAACCGGCTTTAACCAGAAGGCCGTCGGAATGACCGTGATAACAGCCGGTAAACTTGATAATTTTTTCCCGTCCGGTAAAGCCCCTGGCTGCGCGGACTGCGCTCATCACGGCTTCTGTGCCGGAGTTGACAAGACGCATCATTTCCATAGACGGCACACAGGACTGTATAAGCTGCGCAAGCTCCACCTCTTTTTCCGTAGGGGCACCGAAGGTCAGGCCGTTCTCACAAGCCTTCTGTACCGCTTCCACCACAGAAGGCACCGCATGGCCCAGGATTCCGGGTCCCCAGGAACATACATAATCCAGATACCGGTTGCCGTCCGCATCGAAAAGATAGGCACCTTTTGCCCTTTCCACAAAAAAGGGGGTTCTCCCCACGGCCCGGAACGCCCTTACCGGGCTGTTCACCCCGCCGGGCATCAGCTTTCCGGCGCGTTCAAATAATTCTTCCGATTTTGTCAATGTTTTTTCCTGCCTTTCTATCAAGGAACGTAACCGTTCCTAAGCCAGCCATTTTGCCATATCCAGCGCATGGTACGTGATGATAATCTTGGCCCCGGCCCGTTTCATTGCCGTCAGGTTTTCCGTAACGATCCGTCTCTCGTCAATCCAGCCGTTTTCCGCAGCCGCCTTTACCATGGAATATTCGCCGCTCACATTATAAACCGCCAGAGGAAGACTCACCGTCATAGCCGCTTCCTTCAGCACATCCAGATAGGCCAGCCCCGGTTTCACCATAACCACATCGGCGCCTTCCTGGATATCGGAATATATCTCCCGAAGGGCTTCCTGCCCGTTGGCAAAATCCATCTGGTAACTCTTCCTGTCCCCGAAGCCCGGCGCAGAATGCGCGGCATCACGGAACGGTCCATAATAGGCAGAGGCGAATTTCGCGCTGTAGGCCATAATGGGAATGTCTGTAAATCCGTTCTGATCGAGCGCTTCCCTGATAGCCGCCACCCGTCCGTCCATCATATCGGAAGGGGCGATCATATCCGCTCCGGCTTCCGCCAGGCTGACCGACATCTTTGCAAGCAGCGGGAGTGTCTCATCATTCAATACCCTGCCGTCCTTCACCACACCGCAGTGTCCGTGGGAGGTATATTCACAAAGGCAGACATCCACAATACAATAAATATCCGGATAGTTTTCCTTAATATACGCTACCGCTCTCTGGGTAATCCCGTCCCTGGCATAAGCCTGGGTTCCCAGCTCGTCCTTGCATGCGGGAATACCGAACAAAAGCACACCGGAGATACCGCTGTTCTTCACTTCCTCCATAATTTCGCCCAGCCGGTCAATCGAGTACTGGTAAATTCCCGGCATGGAGGCCACCGGATTTTTTATGTTATCTCCCTCCATTACAAATATGGGGTAGATAAAATCCGAAGGATGCAGCCTTGTTTCCCGCATCATAGAACGGATTGTTTCATTTTTCCGAAGTCGTCTGAATCTTTGCATCCTGCTCTCCTTTTCCTGTTAAGCTTCGCTTCCACTGCATTGATGGCCGTTCGCCCTGTCTGCCACGCACCTTATCAGGCCCTCCGTGGTGAACTCCTCCGCCACAAGGATATCGCCGGAAAGGGAATTCCGTTTTTGGACTTCCCGAAGCTTCCCCGCACATTGTTCTCCGATACAGGCCAGCCTGACATGCGCCGGCAGTTCCGCCTTTTCTTCCAGAAGTCCTTCCCAAAAGGTATCCACACCGGAAGCGCTCCCAAACAGAAGATAATCCGCTTCCATGGCATTTGTAACCGCTTCCCGGCGTTTCTCCCTGTCGGCCTCCAGCTCATACAGGGGGAAATCCGTATAAGGGATCCCCGCCTGTTCCAACCGCCCTGGCAGAGAGGGGCTTCCCTTTTTCGCCCTGCACAGCAGGATGTTATCTGTTTTTTCCGTACTTTCCGCAAGTTCCATTCCCAAATGATCCGCATCATAAACCAAAGGCATGAGATCCGCATAAAAACCATAATCCGCCAGACGGCTCTTCGTCCCCGGGCCGATCACTGCCATACGCATACCCATAAGGGTACGGAGATCCCTTTTTTCCTCCCGCATTTTATGGAAAAAATGATCCACGCCATTTGGGCTGGTAAAGCAAAGCCAGGAATATCCTTTCAGCTCCGGGAGGCTCTCCCGCGTGGGAACCGCCCGCAGGAAGCTGCAGTCTATGACCTGCGCTCCCTGTTTCTCCAGCTTTTCTGCAAGCCGGGAGGAAAACCCTTCCGTACCGGTCACCGCAATGCGCAGACCGGACAAACTCCCCTGCGTTTCCCCGCTACTGTGAAAGCTCCTCTTCCACAGTCTTGATGGCCATTCGGCCCGGCTGCTTTCATGCATGGTGTTGCCCGGCGGACCGGGCATGAAGGTTCCTGTAAGGCAAAGGGCGGCCACTTCCCCGATTACAATGACTGCAGGCGGCTTCAGGCCGGCTTTCTCCACCGCATCCGCCAGAGTGGCCAGGGTGGCACGGACACTGCGCTGCCTGTCGGTCGCGCCATCCATGATAACCGCAGCGGGCGTATCCCCGTTTTTCCCGGCATCTATCAATCTGCCAGCAAGGTCCCTGAGATGATGCATGCCCATCAGCACTACCAGCGTACCCTGAAGCGCCGCCAGCGCCTTATAATCCACCGGGGTGAGTGACTCCTGCTTTCCTTGGCCGGAAATGGAAGATGCCGTGAGAATCGTGACCATTCTGCTGCACTGCCTGTGGGTGACCGGAATCCCGGCGGAGGCCGGCGCTGCAATAGCGGAGGTGATGCCCGGGATTTCTTCACAGGGGATCCCCTCCTCCTGCAGCACCAGCATCTCTTCGCCGCCTCTTCCGAATACGTAAGGATCCCCGCCTTTCAGGCGAACCACATCTTTTCCCTCGTTGGCTTTTTCCACCAAAAGCCGGTTGATTTCCTCCTGGGGCATTGCTTTTCCGGCATAACGCTTCCCCACATTGATTTTTTCACAGGCCGGAGGAACCTGATCCAGCAGCTCCTTTGCCGCAAGGCTGTCATATAGTACCACATCGCACCGGCGCAGAAGTGCAAGGCCTTTGACCGTTATCAGATCCGCTCCCCCGCAGCCTGCACCTACCAGATATACATTTCCTTTTTTCTTCTCCATCAGGGTTCTCTCCGCACTTGTGAGGAAAGGGCGTCTGCCAGGGCATACCGCTCCTTCACTCCCCATTCTCCTTTTACCTGACACCCTCCGTACATCACCGTCAGCCGGAGTTTTTCCGTTTCTTTCGTTTTTTCAATCACACTGTATGCCGCAGCGGGCTGGCTGCAGTCTGCCTGGAGAGCCTCCAGCACACGCCGCTCCGCCTCAAAGGAAAGCAGGCTCTCTCTGTGGCTGATCCGGGAAATCTCCTCTAGGTACTCCCAGTCCTTACGGCCCTCCACGGCTATAATTCCCTGGCAGGCCGCCGGCAGAAAAAGGGAAGGCTCCAGCGGCGTAAAGTGAAAACGTCCCTTTTCCCTCTCCAGGATCCCCAGCCGGTCCAGTCCGGCCTTGGCAAGAATAATCCCGTCATACAGCCCTTCTTCCAGCCTGGAAAGCCTGGTTTCCACATTGCCCCGGATCAGCTTCACCTGTGCGCCCGGACAAAGCTCCTTTACATATAGCTCCCTGCGCTTGCTTCCCGTCCCGATAACCGGATTGGCAGGGAGGCTGGCAAAGCCTTCTTGTGCACCTTCCGGATCCGAATCCTTCTTTCTCACCTGCACCAGCACATCCCTGGCATCCGCCCTTTCCGGCACAGCCAGAATTTCCAGTCCCTCCGCCAGGCTCATAGGCAGATCCTTGGCGCTGTGCACCGCCAGATCCACTTTCCTTTCCAGAAGAGCGGTCTCCAGTTCGGACACAAACAGACCTTTATCCCCGATGTCTCCCAACGGTTTATCCAGGATTTTATCTCCTTTTGTTTTGATAATTACCGTTTCAATCTGTGCATCCGGCAGGCAGGCATGCAGGGCCTGTGCCACCATGCCGGTCTGTACCAGTGCCAGACGGCTTCCTCTCGTACCGATTCTGATCGCAGTCATTGCTCTCCCTCTCCTGTCAGATATTCCTCCAGCTCCTTCTCCCCGACCCGGAAATCCCGTTCCCTGCAGTAGAGAAACAGGCGCTCCAGACATACCGCCCGTTCTTTCTGACCCGGCAGCATCTTACGGACAACTTCCCGTAACCTTCCTAATATTTCTATGGTATTCCCCAGACCCTCCGGCAATTCCTGTTCTACCGTTTTTCTTACATAGGATGCGGCCGCCGGACTTTTCCCATCCGTAGATATTCCGATGGTCAGCGGCCCTTCCTGAATTAACGCGGGGAAAAAAAAGCCGCATTTTTCCCGGTCATCCACCACATTTACCGGTATGTTCCGCTCCCTGCACCATCCGGCCGCCCAGGCGTTTACCTCTTCCTTATCCGTAGCTGCGATTACGAAGCAGGCGCCAGCCAGATCTTCCTCGCAGGCTTCCCGGTACACCAGGGTAAGCTTCTTGTCCGAACGGGACAGCTCCTGAATTTCTTCCTCTATAGACGGTGCAATACAAGTCAGGAGAGGCCCGAAAGGAAGCAGCTTCTCCACCTTTCTGGCAGCCACCTGTCCGCCGCCGAGTATGACTCCCTTTTTTCCCCCGATATCCATAAAAAACGGAAAATATCCCATGGTTTCCTCCCTGTCCGCAAAAATGCCGCCTCATATGCCGGCCCGCTGCGGGGTATTTATCTCCTGTGTATGACTGCCCTGTCACATTTCCCCTAAAGCCTTGAGAACAGCTTCAAAGGAAGCGGCATCCAGTCTGTCTCTTAAGAAAAACAGGATTTTATCCGGGCCGCAGCCGGTAAATCTTTGCTTCCAGATATCGAGCATTCCGGCTGCTTCATGAAAAGCCAGGGTTTTATATAAGGTATCCAGTTCCTTTGCCAGCAGCTCACCGGCATCCAGGATGGCCTGCTGCTTGCGGATATTGTTCCTGCTTGCCAGCCGTTCGAAATCATCTATGGATATCACCCGGCAGCCGGGAAGGGCACCGATCTCCTTATCCATATCCGCCGGCACCGCAATATCTATAAAAAGACGTTCCCTTCCGTCCTTCAGATACCCGGCCGCCTCTCCTGCTGTCAGGGTATAATGAGGGCTTTCCGTAGCGGAAATGATCACATCGGCCTGCTCCAGATACGCATAACGCTCTGCATAATCCACCACAGTCAGCGTCCCTCTGGATTGTCCGGCCACCGCATGGTTCCTTTTCGTTGCCAGCACATGGATGCTTCCATGATCCAGCAGGTTCTTGAGGATAATGCTTCCCATTTTTCCGCTTCCGCCAATAAGAAGCACCTGTAATTTCCGTTCCTCCCCGCCATGTTCTCCCCGCGGTATCCTGTTCTCCGCCTTAAATACCTCATTGGAAACCAGCGTGGCAATGGATACGGAAGATTTGGAAATCTCTGTTTCCGTCTTGATCTTTTTTGCACAGGCCAGGGCGCCCTGGAAAGCCGTATTCAGCTCATAGCCGGGTTTGCTTTCCTTACAGGAAAATAAATAGGCCTGACGCATCTGCCCCAGGATCTCATCCTCCCCCAGGACCATGGAATCCATGCCGCAGGTAACCCGGTATAAATGCTCCAGCGCTTTTTTCCCCTGAAACCGTCTGGATATCCGGCGCAGCTGCGTCTCTTCCATCCCCGCCTTCTCCGCCAGCAGCTTCTCCAGCAGGTTAAAGCAGGTTTCTTCCCCCGCCGCGTAGATCTCCGTCCGGTTGCAGGTATTCAGGACCACCGCCTGCCCTGTCCGCTCCAGGATTTTCTTTTTTTCCTCTTCGGAAAAAACAAAACATTTTCGCACATCCTCCGGTGCGGATTTGAAGCTGATGCTAATACATTCCATCTTTCCTCCGTTATACCTCACAAACAGCACATGAACCAAGGTCAAGCAACCTGAAGTTGGCTTGACCCTGGCAGCTGCCTTTTCTCTTATTATCACTGTTTTGGTATGTTCACAGTCATTGGTAAAAAGCCATTTTCAAACGGCCTGCGGCAATGAAAGAATACCCGCCGGCTTCTTATTTAACAGGTCGCTCCGCCTTTCAGGTGCAGTTTTGCACCGACGATGTTCTCTTTTCTGGAAAGAAGCTCATCCCCCAGAAGCTGCTCCTGTACGTTTTCAAATCCGATTCTGTTTACCGTATCTGCAAAACGTTCTCCCGTATTACCCTGTTCCCGGAAAAGAAGAATCGCTTTTTCCAATACGGAAAGAACTTCTTCCTCGATGGTAAATATTTTGTCCAGCGCCTGGCCGTGGGCAGTTTTCTTTCCCCAGCGTCCGCCTATGTAAACCTTGTAGCCATAGGTCCCTTCATCCGCCGCATGGAACGGGCATTTTCCGATACAGCGTCCGCAGTTATTACACGTATCCCCGTCGATTACCAGCTTTCCGTCCGTAACCTGTGCCGCTCCCATGGGACAGATATCCGCAATCTGGCATTTGCCGCAGCCACGGCAGATATCTACATTATAAGAGGGAATCCGCTGTCCGACAATACCAAAATCATTTAAATCCGGTTTTACACAGTTATTCGGACATCCGCCAACCGCAATTTTGAACTTATGAGGAAGCTTTACCTCATAATAGCCGTGATAAAAACGTTCATGTATTTTTTCAGAGAGCGCATAAGAATCCAGCTGGCCGTACTGGCAGGTCGTACCCTTGCAGGCAACTACAGGACGCACCTTGGATCCCGTCCCTCCGGTTTCCAGTCCCGCTCCGGCCAGGAAATCCCGAAGCTCGTCTATTTTATCATAAGGGACTCCCACGATTTCCATGGTGAGCCTGGTGGTCATCACCACGTCACCGCTTCCGTAAAGAGCGGCGGCATCCGCAATACACCGGTTCTCTTCCGCTGTCACCTTACCGTTTCTGGTGATGACACGGACGTTGAAATTATTGGTACCCTTGTTGTGCAGGCAGCCCAGCGCTTTCACCCGTGTGATATCCTCAGGCGATACCGTCACCTTACCCGCCGCGCTTCCGGTGCGGATCACATTGAAGAAAGAGGAACCTTCCAGAACCTTTGTGTTGGTATAGCCATAATACTTCAGCCTGTTCTGCAGAAGGTAAGCGCGCTTTCCCTTCGCGCAGACAAGAAGCAGTTTTTCTTCCTTTCCCATTCCAAAGAATCCCTGTTCCGGCATTTCCCCCTGTACTTTGTTCAAATCCACATAGGTAACCCCGGGAATAGTAGGCCCTGCCGGATTCACATCAATCACCCGGTACCCGGCCGCTGCACCATCCATATATTCTGCAGGCGTAAAGCTGTCCATCACGCCGTCCAGCTTATTCAGCAGAATCTGCACTGCCGTTACAAAGGGATGGATCGCTGTGGAAAACGGCGGCGCGTATGCCAAATCCAGGGAGGTCATCTGATCCAGCGTGCCGCCGAAGGTCACGGCCATCACACCGATATCCGTCATCTTATCCACCGCGCCAGGCCCCAATACCTGGATACCCAGCAGACGGCGGCTTTTCCTGTCCGCAATCAGCTTTGTGGCGAAGAAAGAAGAATCGGGATAATAATGTGCCTTGTCGTCGGTAACCGCCAGAACGGTTTCCACATCATACCCGGCCGCTTTTGCCGCCTCCTCGGTCAGTCCGGTACGTCCGCCGTTCAGCCCGGGAAGCTTTACCACTCCTGTACCGAGTACACCGGGATAGCTCACCGCTTCCCCTCCCAGCGCCAGAGCCAGCGTACGTCCCTCCATATTGGCGGAAGAACCCATAGGGGACCATTGCCGTTCACCGGTCATGCGGTTCGTTACCATAGCGCAGTCTCCTGCGGCATAAACGTCCGGAAGATTGGTACGCATTTTCTCATCTACGAGAATAGTCCCCTTAAACATCTCCACACCCGCATCTTTACAGAAACCCGTATTAGGACGGATACCGATAGATAAAATCACCAGCTCTGCCGGCAAAAAGCCTTTATCGGTCTTTACTCCCTCGGCCTTTTGCGCACCGGTGATTCCCTCAAGTTTGGTAGAGGTCAGTACCCGGATTCCTTTTTTTTCCAGATGGCGCCGGGCATAATCGGCCATTTCCCGGTCAAACCCCGGCATTATCTGCGGCGCCATATCCATTACCGTAACGGAAATCCCCTGACCCAGAAGGTTTTCGGCTACTTCCAGGCCGATAAAACCTCCGCCAACAACCACCGCTTTTTTTACCTGGTTACTTTTAAGGTAATCCCTTGCTTCTATGGCATCGTCCGGTGTACGCATGGTAAATACCCCCGGCAGCCTGATGCCTTCCAGCGGCGGAACCACCGAAGAAGCACCCGAAGCTATCACACAGGTATCATATTCATAGATCTCCTCCGCTCCGGTACGGAGATTCCTGGCCACCGCCTTTTTCCCCGCGCTGTCAAGACCGGTAACCTCCCTTTCCGTCTGCACGAGAACCCCTGTCAATGCGGAAAACTTGGCCGGTGTATTGACAATGAGCTGCTCCTTTCCTTCTATTACTTCCCCAATGTAATAGGGCAGACCGCAGCCCGCATAAGAAATATCCCTGCCTTTGGTTACGATTGTAACCTCCGCTTCCGGCATCACTCTCTTGCATTTCGCCGCGACTTTGGTTCCGGCTGCGACCCCGCCGATCACTAATAATTTCATGCTGATTTCTCCCTGTTTTCTGCTTTTGTGCTGTTTCCCGCAGGCCCCGGTTACGATCAGGCCAGGCTTCAGGCCGTCCTGCCCTAACTAGACGCAGTTCTTTAATAATAATCTATTTTTCAAGTAAAGTGAAATAATATATTTATTGGTATGTATAAGATATATTTATTCCCGCGCCGCTGCACCCTGCCCAAAACTCCCCATTGAATATCCTCCCCGGGAATAGTAAACTGGTTGCATAGGAAAAAACCCCATACAAAGGAGACAATACCATGAAATACGACTTTACATCCATTATTGACAGACAGGGAAAGGATTCCATCGCCGTGGATGTCATCCCCTTTGACAATGCCCAGGTAGCGGATGGTTTTACCAAAATTCCCATGTGGGTAGCGGATATGAACTATGCTACGGTTCCCACCATACAGGACGCCATCATAGAACGGGCAAAACATCCCGCCTTTGGCTATTTTGATCCCAGGGAAGAATATTACGGGAAAATTATTGAATGGCAGAATAAGCGGAATGGTGTGGAGGGCCTGACAAAGGAGGCAATCGGTTATGAAAACGGTGTTCTGGGCTGCGTATCCTCCGCCGCCCAGGCTTTCAGTGCCCCGGGCGAAGCCGTGCTCCTTCATTCCCCTACCTATATCGGTTTCACTCATGCGCTGGAAAGCATCGGACGCAAAATCATCTTAAGTGATCTTGTGCGTGATGAAGAAGGGGTATGGCGCATGGATTATGAAGATATGGACAGGAAGCTGAAGGAAAACCACATCCACTTTGCCGTATTCTGTTCCCCCCATAACCCCTGCGGAAGAGTATGGAGCCGTGAGGAAATAGAAAAAGCAATGGATGTTTATGCCAGAAACAACTGTGTGGTGGTTTCCGATGAAATCTGGTCCGACCTCACGCTGGCAGGCCATAAACACATTCCCACACAAAGTATTTCAGCCGATGCAAAGAACAGGACTATTGCAGTATATGCACCCTCCAAAACCTTTAATCTGGCAGGCCTGATTGGATCCTATCATATTATTTATAATCCTTACCTGCGTGACCGGGTAAGAAAACAGGCGGAGCTGTCCCATTACAACAGCATGAATGTCCTGTCCATGCATGCATTAATCGGCGCATATCAGCCGGAGGGCTATCAATGGGTGGATGAACTGCGCCAGGTACTTACGGAAAATGTGGAATATGCTTACCAATATATTCTTACCCATTTCTCCGGCGTAGCGCTTGCCAAACCGGAAGGGACCTACATGCTGTACCTTGACTGTGAAAAATTCTGCCGGGAACATCAGTTGTCCATGGATGAGCTTATCCGCGCCGGTATCCGGGTAGGCGTTATCTGGCAGGACGGACGGCCGTTCCACAGGCCTTATGCCATCCGCCTGAACCTCGCCCTTCCCCATTCCCTGGTAGTGGAAGCTATGGAAAGACTTAATGAATATGTCTTTCATAAATAAGGTTCGCAACAAGTCAAATACCCCGCAGCAAGCCGCTAGGTATTTAATCCCCGCGGCGGCACCAAGTGGATAATAGAACCTTCGGTTCTATACAAGTGCGTCCGTTTGACTTGTTGCCCGCGGGAATAAACGGTTGATTCATAATATTTTATAGTTTATAATTGAATCAGGAAAAGAATATTTTAGTGATGCCCCTGCTGACATACAGGATATTTCATCGGAAATATCGCGCTATGCGCAGAAGGAGCAGTCATGAAAACAAAACAGAGCTTTAAAGATCTGAATCTAAGCAATGCCTTTCTTTTCGCCCTCGCCCTGAACGATCCGGAGCTGTGCCAGATCATACTGGAACTGATTATCGGGAAACCATTAGGGCCGGTAAAAGTGGAAACGGAAAAAAGTATTTTGTTCAGTTCCGATTTCAGAAGTATCCGTCTTGATGTCTATGCCGCCGACCAGTCCCATGTCGATTATGATTTGGAAATGCAGAATGAAGGGGACAAATACAGCCTTCCCAAACGAAGCCGTTTATATCAGGCGGAAATCGATGTAAAGTCCCTGAAACCTGGAGATGATTTCAAAAGCCTGGGAAGCAGTTATATTATTTTTATCTGTACCTTTGATCCTTTTGAAAATAACCTGTACCGCTATACCTTTGAAAACAACTGTCAGGAAACGGGGAGACCGCTGGGCGATGGTACCTGCAAGATTTTTTTGAATACTAAAGGAAGCAATGGTCCGGACGTACCTGCAGTATTAATTCATTTTCTGCAGTATATTGAGAATTCGACGGACGCCGCTGTGGAGAAAATGCAGGATACTACGCTTGTACGAATCCATCAGAGGATTGGTGAACTGAAAAAGAGCCGTGAATGGGAGGCGAAGTACATGAAATTCGAAGAACTGCTGCGACGTGAGCATGAAGACGGGGAATCGACTGGTGAAAAAAAGATGGCAGATTTGATTACATTTTTACTGCGTGACGGTCTGGAAACAGAGATTCCCAACATTGCCGCGGATGAAAACTTGCGGAAAAATTATTACCAAAAATATAATCTGTAAATTATCTGTATAACTTCTGCAGGCCGGAATCAAAACACCGGCCTGTCAATTCCATTACTTGATTCTATGTAACTGTTCCGTTCTTTCAAGGTTACTGCCTAAATCGCCTTCGGCGATGGATTTTGGCACTCCTGAATCACTTTCTTACAGTCTGTGCGGTCAATGCGCAGTCCTGACTGAATAGTTACAATTCTATTTCTTATACAAAATCCATAATTGGTGCCAATGGAATACTTTGTTTATTACGGCAGGTGTATCAGAAATATTCTTTTCCCATTCTGCGCGCTGTTATCACAGTTCATTATGCAATGCAATACTAATATATTGATTTCTTATCTTTTATCTCACTGAAAGTAACAATTCTTTTAAAGCACAGAAGTAATATCACACCGCAGAAGCTCCTGTGCCTTTTCCAGGTTCTTCTCACATAAAGCCTCATAAATCCCCACATGGGGCGCCTTATCGAGCTGGTCGTCCATACTCTGTTTTTTGTTCCAGGAAAACTGGGCATAAATACGCTTCTGGATCCGGAGGCTTTCCTTCAGGAATTTAATCAGAAGCTGGTTATCCGCATAAGAAGCCAGCAGCAGATGGAAGGCTTCGTTGTCCTCCCATACCTTCCAGACATCCACAGGTTCCTGCTGCATAAGTGCCGCATTATCGATATGCCTTTTGATGTCATCCAGGTGGTACTGGACTATTGTTTCAAAGCCGTCCTTCAAGGCCTCAAGCTCCAGTATGCAGCGGATCTTTAAAATATCCCTGGCATCCTTTTCCTTCATTTTAACCACCACATACCCGTAACGGGGAATATTCTTAAGCACGCCTTCGCTGCAAAGCTTGATTAAAGCCTCCCGTATAGGGGCTTTGCTAACCCCGAATAATTCCACAAGACGTTTTTCATTCAGGACCTGCTCTTCTTCCGTCGCATTTTTTATGATAAGCTCCAGGATCTCATCGTGGATTTTCTCTGAAAGCAATTCCTTCTTCTCCGTAGTAAAGTTTACTTCTTCCGCCATCTGCATAGTATTTTCTCCTTTAATCATACCAGTAATATATTAGTTATATCTTATCTTTTTTATTACATTATTTCAAGTCTTTTCCGCTTTTTTATGACTTTCTTCTTCCCGCGGCTGCTAACGGCCGCAGGAAAGAGGTATCCGTTTGTCTTGTTACCTCCGGAATAAACAACGATTGACTCGCTCTGCCGCCATACGATTCCCAAAAAAATCCCGGACCGCTTTCTATCCTCTTTCAGGATACAGCAGCCGGGATACGGATTTTCATTTTCTAATAGGGTATGCTTTACGCCCTCTTTTTTGTTTTTTCCAGCCGTTTGCGGCTGATTTCCAAATATTCCTCTTTCCTTTCCAGGCCGATGAATCTTCTTCCAAGCCGTTTGGCCGCCACTCCCGTAGTTCCTGAGCCGCAGAAGGGATCCATTACCAGCATCCCTTCTTCCGTGGATGCCAGGATAATCCGTTCCAGCAGGTATTCCGGCTTCTGGGTGGGATGCTTTCCCTCCTTCTTTTCCGTAGCTTTGGTCAGGCTCCCTGTCCACACATCCTTCATCTGCTTCCCGCCGTTTTCCGCCTTCATCAAATCATAGTTGAAATGGTGGCGGGACTTCCTGCCGTCCTTCTGCGCCCAGAGGATCGTCTCTGTGGAATGCGTAAAGCAGCGGCATGCCAGGTTCGGCGGCGGATTCGTTTTCTGCCAGGTTATATTGTTGATGATTTTATAGCCTTCCTGCTCCAGGGCAAGGCCGATGGAATAAATATTATGGAGGGTTCCCGATATCCAGATAGAGCCGTCGGGCTTCAGGACTTTTTTACACAGCCGCAGCCACTTCCGGTTAAAGGCGTGTTTGGAATTGCAGTCCATTCCCTGATCCCAATCCCCTTTATTAACGGATACCATCTTTCCGCCCTGGCAGGTCACCCCGTCATTGCTGAGAAAATAGGGGGGATCCGCAAAAATCATATCCACGCTCTCCGGCTCCATTTTAGGAAGAAGTCGAAAGCTGTCTCCCAGATAGAGCAGCTCCTTTTCGGTTTTATAATAAGGCTTACGCCTGGTGTGCAGTATTTTATCCATATTTCTACTCCGGCAGCCGCCCATACCGCCGCAGGGCGCTGCGGGAGTATGGGCGGCTGTCTCTCCTAATAATTCGTTATGATAATTTCTTCGCCCACCCGCTTGCTGGCGTCGGAATTAATGTTACGCTTTACCACGACCACTTCTTTGGAAAATCCTTCATACAGTTCATTTATAAAATCGGTATTATGATTGGTCAGCATACAGCAGCAGCCTCTCTGTGTGAGTTCCCGGAACAATTCCGCCAGCCTCCTGTGGCTTTCCACATCAAAGCCCTCCTTGGTATATGACTCAAAAGAAGAGGGATTCAGCGGGGCATAGGGACTGTCAAAGAACACAAAATCCCCCTCTGCCGCCCCCTTGCAGGCTTCCTGAAAATCCCCTTCCAGAATTGTCACCTTCTTAAGATATGCCGATACCGCACGGATATTCTCCGGACTGCAGGAACGGGCCTTGCTGTTATTATAAGGGACGTTAAAATACCCCTTTTCATTCACCCGGTACAGACCGTTAAAGCAGTGCTTGTTCATATATAAAAACAATGCCGCCAGTTCCACATCATATTCATTCTTCTTCATCTTGCCGTTGTATATTTCCCGGCGGGCATAGTAACAGGCTTTCCTGTCCGCAGCTGCTTCTTCATCCAGACGCTCCACCAGGGCAATCATCTCTTCCGGATTTGTTTTGATCTGTCTGTATACATTGACCAGAGCCGGGTTGATATCATTAATGACAGCACGCTCGGGGCAAAGGGCGAAAACCACCGCCCCTCCCCCTACAAAAGGTTCATAATAGGTATTGTATTTGTCCGGCAGCTTTGCGCATATCTGCCCAAGCAGCTGCCTTTTACCGCCCGCCCATTTAATAAAAGGCGCGATGGGTGTGTTATTCATGCTGTATTCCTTCGTTTCTTCTGATGCCGCATGATTAGATAGAGTAACGCAATAATGCTCCTCTTTCATAATATAGCTCGCATTTACCTCTGCTTCCTTCCCGCGGCCGGACGCAGCGGGGTTATTCCCTGACGCGCTTCATGCAGCGCCTTTTTATTATAGAAGAAAGCGGGAAAAATAACAACCCATATCCGTAAGTATGTTCGAAAATTGCTATCCGCAAGATATGCGTCTAGTCTACTGCATTCTGAAATGGAATCCTATTTTACGTTTCTGTATCATTCTTCCGTTTGGAGCGCGCCTCTTCCCTGCCCGGCTGCTGCCTTAACCCTTCTGATCCAGTAAAAATAACTGAATGCCAGCAGCAAATCAGCCCCCAGCCATGCGCATACCTCCCCATAGAAAACGCCGGATTCCCCGATCAGGGACGGGAGAAGCAGTGCGCAGCCGGTACGCATCAGCAGCTGTACCATACTGGATATCATGGGAAGAAGGGAATTTCCCATTCCCTGGATGCAGGAACGGGTAACATAAAGGATGTAGAGAAACGGGAAAAAAACAGCCAGCACCAACAGGAAATGATAACCTATCCCCATCGCCGCCTCCACCACATTTGTGTCCCCGGTAATAAAACAGGACAGTATCGGCTTTCCCAAAAGGACCATGACAGCCGACATGAGAAGCGCGGTGACCGCACCTATGATATTGGCGGCCCGCAAGCCTTTTCCAATTCTGTCATACCGTCCGGCCCCCAGATTCTGTCCGGCATAGGTGGACATGGCGTAGCCGTAGGAGGAGGCGGCGGTTTCCAGCAGTCCATACAGCTTATTCGCCGCCGTATAGCCTGCAATAAACAGAACGCCGAAGCCGTTAATCACGGACTGCACGATGAGGCCGCCCATAGCCGTGATCATATTTTGAATCCCCATGGGAAGGCCCAGCCTAAGCTGTTCCTCCAGCATGGTGCGATCCGGCCGGCAGCGTTTGTCTTTCAGGGATATAAGCCCGCTTCCTTTCAGCTTTATGAAGCAGAACAGGGCTGCCAGCACCTGGGAAAGCACCGTAGCCGCCGCGGCTCCCTGAATCCCCCAACGGAACACAAAGACGAAAAGAATATCCAGAAAGATATTGCAGAAGGAAGACACCGTCATAGCCTGGAGGGGCGTCCTGCTGTTTCCCAGAGAGCGCAGGATGGCCGCCAGCAGATTATAGGCAAAGGCCGCCGGAATCCCTCCATAAAGAATCCGCAGATAAATAAGCGTCATTCCTGCAATTTCATCCGGTGTGCCAAGAAGGAGCAAAAGGGGATGAAGTATTATCTGCCCCATCACCAGAAACAGGCAGGCGGCGGCAAGGGATAAACAGATACCTCCCCCCAAGGCTTTCTTAAGCCCGCTTTCGTCCCCGGCTCCGAACCGCTGTGCAATTACCACGGAAAATCCCTGGACCAGCCCCTGGACCAGTCCGAACATGAGGAAGGTCAGCCATTCCGCCGCTCCCAGTGCCGCAAGGGCCTTGACCCCCAGCGCCTGCCCCACCACCATCGTATCCACAAAGGTATAAAACTGCTGAAAAACATTTCCCAGCATCAGCGGCAGGGCAAACTGTAAAAGCAGCCTTGCCGGGGAACCGGTTGTCATATCTTTTGTCCGCATGTTTTCTCTCCGCATTTTATAATTATTCCAGTAACTGTTCCGTACTTATACAGTCACTTATATTTTTACCAGTTTACCATATGTGTATTTGAATAGACAGTATATTTTAAAAGAACTGCCGGATCTAAATCTCCGGACGTAAAGGGCCGTCCGAACTGTTACCTCCGGGCAATAGTAAGGGCGTGCGGGATTTCTCCGCACGCCCAAAGGGGACAGGATAAGTATAAGCTGCCTGCTTATCCGATTTTCTTTTCTGTATGAGCTAATTTATCCGGCTCCACCATGGTTTCTTTTTCTATTGCCATAATGGCGTTAACCTTAGGTGTGGAGCTTCCGTCTGCAAACTCAAGGCTGATCCATGTTTCCACCATTTTTTTTGCCAGTTCTTTTCCTATCACCCGTTCTCCCATACACATTACAGAACAATTATTGCTGAGAATGGAGCGTTCCGTGGAAAATATGTCATGGCATACGGCCGCCCTGATACCGGGGAACTTGTTTGCGGATATGGCCATTCCGATTCCGGTTCCGCAGATCAGGATTCCCCTGTCCTGATAGCCGCTTTCCATGATCCTTTCGCATACCCTTCGTGCTATTTCAGGATAAACGGTTGGATCCTTCGGCGAGTCACACCCCATGTCTTCGTAAGGGACCTTATTTTTATCCAGATATGCTTTCACAACTTCCTTCAATTCAACAGCCGCATTATCACAGCCTATGATAACTGTAAAGCTTTTCATGTACACAACCGCCTTTCTTCGTAACAGTTCAGACAGTTCTGAACTGTTACCTTATCAGAACCACCAGTTATTGCATACCAGCGTCATTGTATTGGCACAGGCTATGATGGCAAACATAATGGTATTAATCAATGCTCCTGTGTATACCTTGCCTGTTTTTATATAGAAAATTCTGCTTACTATCGTACAAATACACAGGTTAATAAACAGAGGCCAACTGAGCATAACCCTGGTCCCGTTCAGTTTCAGCACACCTGTACCAATAAATACGGAATACTGGATAATCCAGATAACTGCCAGACCGGCAATATTTGCCACACAGCAAATCAGGATGTTCAGCCATTCTTTGCGTCCGGCAATCATGTTGCTCAGGTTCTGGCACAGGGCATTCGCAAAAAAGAAGATTGCGAAAAGCGGCATAAACCGTAATGCAACAAGGAAATCATCACTGGAAGGCACCTTTACGACATAGCTCATCAGCCGGAAGTCCACCTGGAAAAAATACTTAGCAAACAGCGTGATCGCATATCCCATTCCTACTGCTGCCGCAGCCAGGAGTACGGTCTTGCCAGCTCCGCCCAGGCTGATTTTCAGATTCCACTGTTCTGGTTTCACCCCATTTTTCTTTCCGATAAGCCAATATCCCAAAAGGAACAATGCCAGTCCCACAAGACCTGCGCTGGCTGTCCACATCCCCTGCTCCAAGGTCAGGCCCTGAGGCCATATTTTGGTACCGAACAGACATCTTGAGATACCCATTTCACCCAAATGCCCGCCAATCCAGGATTCCAGTTTCAGCATAAAGGAGGCCGGAACAGCCGCACCCGCTGCCAAAAGAATCCAATATAATGCCGTATTTCCGGCTCCTTTGGGAGCTGCAGGCACATATATTTCTTCCTCCTTCTTTACGGTAAGTGTTCCGAAGTATTTAGTTGTAAGCAGAATACATCCGAAGGACACCACCGCCATGAAAAATCCCGCCACTCCAAGCGTATTAAACATCCATTTAAACTGTATTGTCAGATTGGAATTCGAAATCGGGTTGGGTGCCTCAAAAGCATTCTGGAAAAAATCTACCAGGTTTGCTGTGGTCGCCAGGGAATAATGGTTGAGTATGTGTGTCTCCGTGGGTGTGTATAGAACACGGATGAATTCTTCATCGCTCCCCTGAACGGTGCCTTTATATATTTTATCAACCTCTACCGCTTCCCCTTCTCCCAGATTATAGTTATCCAGCTCATTGATCATCGTGCGGGCATTATTGGATTTGTAGAAATTCTTGGGAGCGCCGGCGTCCGGTGTGGAATAATTGTTTTCATCGTATTTACCGGCGTTAACACCATAATCCACATCATAATACAGAGGGATTTCATCCCCGCTGTCCGGGGTGTCATCCGGGTCGTAATTCAGATGATCCAGCCATACCCCATCCACGGCCAACTGCTGATTTCCCATAAGGAATACCGCCGCCACCTGATTAACGCCGCCGTAGTATTCCTGGATTTTATTGTATGCCAGACAGGCATTTGCCATTTTAGCCCCCAGGGAATGGCCCGTTATTCCTATCTGGGAATTATCAACAAAGGCCAGACTGTTATACACATAATTGACCACATCACACATACCGGAACCGGGGCTGGTGGTTATATCCTCAAAATTGCTTCCCGGATTTGCCGTTACCATAAAAAATGCATCCATGGGATTTGTTTTGTAATTTGCCGAATCCCCATGACCGTCACAATCCATGGTAATCGCTACAATCCCTCTGCGCGCCAGTTCAAGGCAGGTATAATCCTGAGTTTCCTTGCTGTCGTAGCTGCCATGGAGGGTAACTACACAGGGGGCGGGGTTGTCAGCAGTTGCCGTTTTCGGCCGGTATATCGTACATGCTATGTTATTACCGTTGCTGTCATCAATATTCAAGTCCATAACTTCTATTGATCCGAAGTTTGTATTTACCACATTTGCCCCAATCATACTGATAAGGCAGATAAGAACTGCGATTGCAAATACGCGGACATAGAGCTTTTTGTTTAATTTTGCCATTCCTATTCCCTCTCTTTTGTAAAATGTGTGTAACTGTTCCTGATATGCTCCTGTTTTGAAAAATCCCCCTCTGCCCTCCTTATCTGAATAATTATACTTTCGCACACCGCTTCCTGCCGATGTGATACACATTTGTTAACACTCACATTTTTGTTCATTTTCCAGCGCCATGGCTTTGCCTTACCTGTAAACTACCACAAAACTGTTTCCTCCGCAACTTGTGGAAATCCGTTTTTTGTTACTATCGCTAACATTTTTGTTGCTTTTGTTATTTGTATCATTATTTTTGTTACCTTCTTTACCCTTTGTCTGTTTGGTAATTTTCTATAACCCCTGTATCTAAAAGCTTCCTAATTAGAAATTAAAAACACTATTTTTAAGCATAGTGCACAGTTTGTTAGTTTTTTTAACAAAAACAGTCTCACATTTTACTTTTTGTGTTTCTTGTAATAATGAACAATTTTGTCACATATTTTTGTTTGTTTCTAACAAAAAATAACAATTTTATGGACATTTTATGTTACTGTAGTATAATAAAAGTTGAACAGTTACTCAAACTTCGCGGGCGGAAGGCCATTTGCATCTGCGAAGTTTGAGCTGTTACATAAAATCACACATTATTTTACTTTCACGGTTCATTTTCCAAACGTTTGCTCCATAAGCAATTGCCACCAAAAACAGGTACGCAGGAGGTTACATATGAAAAAAATCATGAATGCGGAATCGGATGTTGTAGAGGAAATGCTTTCCGGTTATCTGTCCGCCTATTCCCGGTATTACGAAAGTCTGCCGGAAAACCATCACGGGATTTTGTACAAAAACCGCAGAAAGGATAAGGTTTCCCTGGTAATCGGCGGAGGAAGCGGCCACGAACCTCTCTTTGCAGGATTTGTGGGTGCCGGTCTGGCAGATGCAGCAGCCTGTGGAAATATTTTTGCATCCCCCAATCCTCAGCTTATTTATGAAACGGCGCAGGCTGTACATGAAGGAAAAGGGGTCCTCTTTATCTATGGCTGTTATGCAGGAGACAATATGAACTTTGACATGGCTGAAGAACTGTGTGAAATGGATGATATTCCCACTGCCCATGTCCGGGTGTGGGATGACTGTGCATCCGCCCCTGTAGAGCGGATCGAGGACCGCCGCGGTATCGCCGGAGATGTCTTCGTTATTAAAATAGCGGGAGCCGCCTGTGACGCGGGGCTGAATCTGCAGGAGGTAACCCGTATTGCTTCCAAAGCCAGAGAGCATATCAATTCCATAGGCCTGGCGCTCTCCCCCGGCTCCATCCCCGGGCTTGATAAACCAACTTTTGAACTGGGAGATACAGAGATTGAATTTGGTATGGGCCTTCATGGGGAGCCTGGTATTGAACGAACACAAATGCAGCCCGCCGGCCTGCTTGTTGACCGGCTGTATACGGAACTGAAATCGGAAATGGGTCTGGAAAAAGGGGAAGAAATTGCCGTGCTGGTTAACGGGCTCGGATCCACAACGCTTCTGGAGCTGCAAATCGCCTATTATGAGCTGGACAAACGGCTTAAGGCAGACGGCCTGCGGGTTTATGATGCTGAGGTAAAATCCTGGTGTACCTGTCAGGAAATGGGCGGGTTTTCCATATCAATCCTCCGTCTGGATCAGGAGTTGAAAAAATATTACAGTGCTCCTTGTTTTTCACCTTATTTTGCGAGAGGAGAAATAAAAGAATGAAAGAAATTACTATCGAACAGACTACAGATATGATTCTGGCCGCCTGTCAGGCAATCATTGACAATAAACCCTTTCTTACGGAGGTAGACAGCAAAACCGGCGACGGGGATCATGGGATCGGTATGGCGGGAGGAATGGAAAAGGCAGGAAAGGCACTGCGTGAAAAACGTCCGTTTCCTGACATTAATACTGTTTTTAAAACCACCGGTATGGCTATGTTGAATTCTATGGGGGGTGCATCCGGAGTCATTTTTGGTTCTATGTTCCTTGGCGGCATAAAAGGGCTTTCCCCTTTGTCTGTTTTGGATGGCGATGGCTTTACCTGTATTATGAGGGGTTCCCTGGAAGCGATAAAAGCCAGAGGCAAAGCCAACGTAGGAGACAAAACAATGGTTGATGCTCTTGAGCCTGCTGTTATTGCCATGGAAACCTCGGATCGATCCGATCTTACGGCGCTGCTGGGAACTGCGGCGAAAGCAGCGGAAGAAGGGGTGGAAAATACCAAAAATTACATCGCCCGGTTCGGACGGGCAAAATCCCTTATGGAACGCGCCATCGGCTATCAGGACGCAGGGGCCACTTCAGTCTCCATCCTGATTACATCCATGTACCGTTATTTACAGGAATTACAGAAAACCGAGGGATAAAAAATGCCTGGAAAAAAATTATATTTTGGTACCAATCTTAAAATGTACAAAGGGATTCGTGAAACCGTCTCCTATCTGAGCCAACTGGAGCAGCTTACAGCAGATATGGATCCGGAAACCGTGCAGCTTTTCGTCATCCCTTCTTATACTTCTTTGCCGGATGCCGTACGTTCCCTCCGGCATAAACGGCTCCTATTGGGCGCCCAGAATATGTGCTGGGAAGAAAAGGGGCAGTTTACAGGAGAAATTTCCCCTCTGATGCTGCAAGAGCTGGGTATTTCCATCGTGGAGCTTGGACACTCCGAACGCCGCCATGTCTTCGGCGAAACCAACGCCATGATCAACCAAAAGGTAATTGCCGGCCTGAAATCGGGGTTCACGGTACTTTTATGCGTAGGGGAAACGGAAGAGGAAAAAAACTGGGGAATCAGTGATGAAACGTTACGTATCCAGTTAAAAACCGGCCTCAAGGACATTCCTCCGGGCCTGACCGGCCGCCTCTGGATCGCTTATGAACCGGTATGGGCTATAGGTATAAACGGGCAGCCGGCTTCTGTGGAATATGCCCGGGATAAACATGAACTAATCCGTAATACCCTTTATGAAATAGCCGGTACCGATGGGAGGGAAATCCCTCTTCTGTACGGCGGCAGCGTCAACCCCTCCAATGCGGATGCACTGATTCTCCAGCCTTCTGTCGATGGACTGTTCGTGGGAAGAAGCGCCTGGAATGCAGCTGATTTCAATGCGCTGATCCGAAGTGCCATCCATTCGGCAGCGTACAAACAACAATGCACATAACTTTACACTTTTTTTCCCGTTTGGTATAATAAGGGAAATCCAGCAAATGAGGAAAATACAGCATGAATAAAAAAGAGCGCCGCCTGAATGAAATGGTCGGACTGCTGAATGAACAGCCGAATCTGTCTGTCAGAAATCTGGCCGGCATTCTCAATGTATCTGAAATGACAATCCGAAGAGATTTGAATTTCATAAAAAGCAGCAACCGCCTGGACAATATCAATAATATAGAACACGAATACAAGCTTTCCGAAGAAAGGGCCAAATATTCCGCGGAGAAAAACCGGATCGGGAAGTTTGCCGTATCCCTTATCTCTCCCGGTGATATTTTAATTATAGACAACGGTACCACCACCGGAGAAATGTCCAAATATATTCCCGAAAATATGGGACTTACCATTCTTTGCTATAATTATTATATCTTGTCCCAGCTTGTACAGAAAAATGATGTTTCCATTATTTTCCCGGGCGGTTATTACCATCCGAAGGATCAGATGTTTGAATCACCGGAAGCCAATAACCTGATAAAAAGCCACCGGGCCACAAAACTGTTTCTTTCCGCTTCCGGAGTTCACGAAAAACTGGGAATTACCTGTGCCCATAATTACGAAGTGCTTACGAAACGTGCCGTAATCAGCTCTTCCCTGACTAAAATACTCCTGGTGGATTCCAGTAAGCTTGGCCTGATCCGCACCGCTTTTTTTGCCTCTCTCCCGGAACTGGACATAATTGTCACAGATAATGGAATTTCCGAAGAGTGGATCCATCTTATCGAAGATGCAGGAATCCAATTACATATCGTATAAAAAATACCGCCTGAGTGGTTTAAAACCACCAGGCGGCATTTTTTTGCAGCCGGTTATTTATGGAATTCCAGCCATTCCACTTCGATACCCGGCATTTTAGTAGGGGTAAGGCACAGCTCATAGCTTCCTTTTTCCAGCCTGACCTCTCCCATTTCCCGCTCTACGGAAACACCATTGGTGCCATTTAGCTGGGGTGTCAGGAAACGCACGCCGTTCAGGCTGGCATTGCAGGCGGACTGGGCACGGAAATCCGGATTGTTTGTTTTCATACAGATACGTATCCGGTAGATACCGGGGGTTTTCACGCAGAAGCGGACGGGGGTATCCATGGGTGTGGAAAGCCTGCAGGCGGTTTCCAGGACGGCTCCCCGGTCTGCGCATCGTTTCGTTCCTTCCGTTTTATCTGCCGGTATCAGTTCCGGTTCCTCTTCCGGCAGGAGAGAGCGTTCCATAGCCGGCGCATGCATCAGGAAACGGCAGATATTGGCGGCGCTGCGCTGCAGTTCTCCCAGTGTCAGTTTCCCTGTTTGTAAAGCTTCCAGCGTGTTGTCTCCCATGGGGTTCTCTTCCGCAGCCAGGTTATCCACCACCATGTAGAGATCGTTCTGGGAACGCACCATGGCCGCTGTATTTTCCCGGCTTTCTTCCCCGCCCTCCGCACAGTCGTTCATCGTAGACCACCAGTCCGTCATGACAATCCCGGTAAAGCCCCATTCTTTCCGGAGAATGGTCGTATTCAGATCATAGTTGGAGGCGCTCCAATGGCCGTTGACCGGATTATAGGCCGTCATGACGCAGCTGCCTCTGCCTTCCTTCACCGCAATCTCAAAGGCCTTCAGGTATATCTCCCGGAGAGCCCGTTCGGAAACCACGGCATCCACTTTGCTTCTCACTTTTTCCTGGCTGTTGCAGGCGTAATGCTTCATGGTGGCATGGGATCCTCCTTTTCTGATGCCCCGGATATTGGCCGCCGCCATTTTGCCGGTCAGCAGGGGATCCTCGGAGAAGTATTCAAAATTCCTGCCGTTGAGCGGATTTCTGTGGATGTTGATCCCAGGCCCCAAAAGGGTATCGATTTCATTGCGCAGAAGTTCTTTCCCTTCCATCTCATAAAGGGCTTCCACCAGCGGTGTATCAAAGGTACACGCCAGCAGGGTTCCTATCGGCACCTGGGTAGCCTGGGCCCCCACATCCATACGGATACCGGAGGGGCCGTCCGCCGCCGCTGCCACAGGGATCCCATAGGTATCATGCAGGGATTTGCCCACGCCGCCGAAGCAGGAAGCAACACCGGGCGTCACCCGGGGACTGCACATGCCTTCTCCCCGTACCATCACAGCCAGCTCTTCCGGGGTCAGCTGTGCCAAAAACGCCTCCATTGTCTCTTTTCCTTCCCGGACATCCTTCAGCCGGATGTTCCTGTTTCCGGTCACGGCAAGGGCAGGAGGCATATTTTCGTGGATTCTGTCCGCTAAAGAAACGGTTCTTTGGGGAACGGCTTCCCCACTCTTTTCATAAACACCGCCGGCCCGGCATGCCCCGGGTTTTAAACGGATAAAATCCTTCTCCGGCGCACAGGCTTCCTCCAGCCGTTTTGTTACCACCGCGGTTTCCACCTGTAAGCCTTCTGCGCCGTCTACCGTCACCTGCTCCAAATCCCGGCTGCTTGTCCCGGCATAAATCCGGTAACAGCCTTCTTCCAATACATAGCAGGATTTATTTCCGGTATATCCGCCGTCATCATAAGCCGCCATGACATCGACAGGGAACGCAAGACACAGCTCTTCCTCTTCTCCCGGAGCGAGCAGGCCGGTTTTGGCGAATGCCGCCAGTTCCCTCGCCGGACGGCCCAGCTTTCCCTGGGGTGCGCCGTAATATACCTGCACCGCTTCCCTGCCGGAGAAGCGGGAACCGGTATTTCTGACCGTCACCTTTAAGCGGATTTCTCCGTCCTGTACCCCGGCGCCGGAAGCTTTTACCGCAAAAGTGGTATACGACAGGCCAAAACCAAACGGATACCGCACTTTTTCCGGGGCAAAGGTTTCAAAATAACGGTAACCCACGTAAATATCTTCCTGGTAGATGTTTTCCAGTTCTCCTCCATGGTTTGCCGTGGAAGGATAATCTTCCAGATGAAAAGCGATAGTGTCCGCCAGTTTCCCGCAGGGCGTTGCCCTGCCTGTGATTACATCCGCTGCGGCATTGCCGCCCTCCTGGCCGCCGTGCCATACATAAAGCACAGCCGTTATGGGATTTTCACAGGGTTCCTGCAGAAAGTCCATATCAATTACACAGGTCACGTTGAGGATCACTGCTGTTTTCTTAAAATACCGGGTTACCAGACGGAGCAGTTCTTTTTCCCGGCTGTTAAGACGGTAGCCGTCCTCCCGGTCTTCGTAATCCTTGGCTTCTCCTGCCGTTCTTCCGATAACCACCAGGGCTTTGTCGGAATGGGAAGCCGCGTTCTTTACCAGATCCTCCGTTACCGGCATTTCCTTCTGGTTCCAGGGCTCCGCCGCCCATCCGCCGCCGCCGTCATCAAACGGATTTTCCTGTATCCAGTTTTCGTAAATACCTGCCAGCTCTTCATTGACTTTCACCTGTTCACACTGTCTGAGGCTGTCCAGCAGATTTGTGGTGTAGGGTACGTTTACCGCTCCCCCTGAACCGGTTCCGCTTCGGTAATAGTCCTTTTGGATACGGCCGAAAACAGAAACGCATTCCCCGTCAGTTACCGGTAAGGTATTGTCATCATTTTTCAGCAGCACCGCACCCTGGGCCGCCGCTTCCCGGCACAGCTGCGCAAATCCCTCCAGCGGGATACCCGTCATTTTTTTACTCATATCGTATATACCTGCCTTTTTGAATTTTCAGATACGCTTAGTATAGCATAGGTGCGGCGGGATTGAATACGGAAAAAATCAGGGGAAGGATATATTAAAATTAAGGTGAGCACCAGTAAGGAATGCCCACCTTTTCTTTTTAAGGATCGGTATCTTTTTCCTGCCGGAATTATTCCTCTCCGTTTATGGAAGCGATAATCCCGTCTGCCAGCGCTTCCAGTTCGGAAACCTTATCGGGGTTCAGCGTGGATGCCATGGAGAGTCGTTCATTGAGAACCGTCATATTTTTCATCTCTTCATCAATGAATTTCTGCATCAGGTCTCCTGATTTGCAGGCCCAGGAACCGTTTTCGATAATGGCAAAGGTGCGATTCTGCAGGTTCAGCGCTTTCATATCGGAAAGGAAGCTGTGCATAACCGGATAAATTCCCAGATTGTAGGTCACAGAAGCCAGGACGATATGGCTTAAACGGAACGCTTCGGAAATCAGCTGGGAAACATGTGTATTGGAAACGTCATATACAGCCACATTGGTCATTCCCTTATCACACAGCCTGGCGGCAAGGGCCTGTGCAGCCGCTTCCGTATTGCCGTACATGGAGGCGTAGGCGATCATTACCCCTTTTTCCTCCGGCTCGTAACGGCTCCAGAGGTCGTACTTTTCGATAAAATAACCGATATTGGAACGCCATACGGGGCCGTGGAGGGGGCAGATCAATTTAATATCCAGCCCGGAGGCTTTTTTCAGGAGGGCCTGTACGGGAGCGCCGTATTTTCCAACAATATTGGTGAAATAACGTCTGGCATCGTCAATCCAGTCTCTCTCAAAATCCACTTCATCATTAAACAGTTTGCCGTCTAAGGCTCCGAAGGAACCGAAGGCGTCAGCGGAGAACAGGATGCCGTCCGTGGTATCAAAGGTCACCATTGCCTCGGGCCAGTGTACCATGGGGGCATTCACGAAAGTAACCGTGTGTCGGCCGAAGCTCTGGGTATCGCCTTCGTTTACTTCCAGCTGTGTATAGTTATCGATATCAAAGCCGAACTGGCGCATGAGCATAAAGGCTTTGGGGGTGCTTATGATGGTAACCTTGGGGAAACGCAGCAGGATCTCTTCAATGGAAGCCCCGTGATCCGGTTCCATATGGTTAATCACCAGATAGTCCAGTTCCCTTCCCTGCAGCAGATAATCCATATTTTCCAGAAGCTGTCTGCACGCAGACCAGTCCACAGTATCAAAAAGGACTGTCTTTTCATCAAGCAGCAGATATGCATTATAGGAAACTCCCCTGGGAATGGGATGAATATTTTCAAACAGGGTCAGCCTGTGATCATTGGCCCCCACCCAGTATAAATCTTCCGTTACATTTCTGACACAATACATTACTAATTCCTCCTTCCGGCCGCAGCCTACATAAACATATCTTTACTTTCCGCACATTCCGGGCATACCCAGTCCTGCGGCAGCTTTTCAAACAAGGTCCCCGGAGCGATATCCGCGTCCGCATCCCCTACAGCAGGATTGTATTCATAACCGCAGCCTCCGCAGGTATAAATCCTTCCAACCGGCGCGGGCTTGGGAGGCAGCGGCCGTTTCATTTTTACCATGGGCGGGGCCGGCTTTTTGGCTTCCCCATTATCCAGGGCAGCCGTAAGCAGCGGCAGGATCTCCATCAGATCTCCCACGATGCCATAGTCACAGTTTTTAAAAATAGGGGCGTTGGCATTTTTATTGATCGCCACAATGGTGGAGGCATCCCGGATACCCTTCAGATGCTGTACGGCTCCGGATATTCCGCAGGCAATATACAGGTTGCCGGTGAACTTCTGCCCGGACATTCCCACATACCGGTTCAGAGGCACATATTTCAGGGTTTCCGCAACGGGCCTGGAAGAACCTACCGCAGCGCCGGCCTGGAAAGCCAGGTCTTCAATCAGCTTCATGTTTTCCCGGCTGCCGATGCCTTTTCCTGCCGAAACCACTCTTTCCGCCTGGGGAATAGGCGTATCGGCCGGAATTCCCACCGTGAAATCATAGCCTTCCTTTTGCAGGGCTGCTACCAGGGCTTCCACCCGTTCTTTGGCGCTGCCTTCCTTAAGAATCATTTTCTTGCGGTAGCCTGTTACGGGAGCCGCTTTTTTCATAAGCTTCGGCGCACCGCCTGCATCCTTCGGCATTTTGCCGATGAGATGGGAGGCGATGACCACTCTCTGGATTTCATTGGTGCCTTCGTATATTGTGGTAATTTTGGCATCCCGGTATGCCCGCTCCACTTCCATTCCCTTCAAGTAACCGCTTCCACCGAAAATCTGAAGGGCATCGTTGGTGACCTCCAGGGCAATATCGGATGCATACTGCTTGGCCATAGCGGCTTCCATCCCATAAGGCTCGTGATTTTCCTTCAGTTCCGCGGCACTGTATATCAGGAACCGTGCACAGCGCAGTTTGGTCGCCATATCGGCAAGCTTAAAGGATACCGCCTGCTGCTGACAAATGGGTTTTCCAAATTGTACTCTCTCTTTGGAATATTCCAGCGCATGCTCAAACGCTCCCTGGGCGATTCCCAGCGCCTGGGAGGCAATGCCGATACGTCCGCCGTCCAGGGTTGCCATAGCGATTTTAAAGCCTTCCCCCTCTTTTCCAAGAAGATTCTCCCTGGGAACCCTGACATCATTGAACAGCAGTTCCGCGGTAGAGGATGACCGAATACCCATTTTATCATAATGATCACCAAATTCAAAGCCTTCCCAGCCTTTTTCCACAATAAATGCAGAAATCCCTCTGGTTCCGATATCCGGAGTGGTTACGGCGAACACCACATACGTATCTGCCTTCGGCGCATTCGTTATAAATATTTTGCCACCATTTAACAGATAATAATCACCCTTAAGCACGGCAGTAGTTTCCGTACCGCCGGCATCGGATCCGGCGTTAGGCTCCGTAAGGCCAAAAGCTCCTATTTTTTCCCCTCTGGCCAGCGGAACCAGATATTTTTCTTTCTGTTCCTGCGTGCCGAAAGCAAAAATCGGCCAGGATCCCAGGGAAACATGGGCGGAAAGGATAACTCCTGTTCCTCCGTCCACTCTGGAGAGTTCTTCCACCGCAATGGCATAACTGAGAACATCAAGCCCGGCACCGCCGTATTCTTTGGGGTAGGGTATCCCCATAAGCCCCATTTCTCCCAGCTTTTTGACAGCGTCTGCCGGAAATTCATTGTTCTGATCCAGCATAAAAGCGATTGGTTTTACTTCGCTTTCCGCAAATCCCCTCATTTTCTGTCTGAATGCTTCCTGTTCCTGTGTTGTTTGATAAAGCATATTTTGTACCCCCTTTTTATGAATTGGATTATCAGTGACTCTATATGTTTACTGCCTGATATACGGCAGATATGTGTCCGATTGTGCATACTGCAAAACTCGACTTTTTTTATCCACTTTTAAAAATAAGAAAATCCAATATCAATCCCCAAATAAGACCCAATACAGACTGCGCGAACTAAATTCCCGGTCAATCGCCAGCTGTACCTTGGCGAGCTGCCCGTGTACGTTGCAGGGCCCCCCGTTTTTATCTCTCCATTCACACTGGTAATCAGCATTCATACATGCCGCCAGCCTGGCGTTGGCTTCTACTGCATTCACCAGATCATACAAGCTTATCCCATGCAAATCCGCATCCAGCTGGCAGCCGCCGTTCACTCCGCGTATGATTCGTATGATTCCGGCTTTTTCCAGCTTTTTCATGATTTTATAGGTGAATTTATGAGGCAGTGATTCTTTTTCCGCAATCTCTCCCACCGTCAGGCAGACACCCTGGGATAATGCCCGCAAAATGCGGAGCGCATAATCGGTTTCACGAGTGATAAGCAATGGCACGCCTCCTTTTCCTGACGCAGGCTCCACATGCGCAACAGGCTGTCCTGCACATGAATTTTACGTTTCTAACTTAACTATAATAAAGTGGAGTGTTTTTGTCAAGTTTAGATTGCGGAAAAAGAGACAAAAAGGGAACCGTTCAGAATCGTCTGAACCGGTACAGGATAGCTATTTTATGTGGCATCATGTAAAATAGATGAATACGAATATTCGCCTTCTCGGTGCGAAGGTGACCCTTTTCGATATTTGCCAGCCGCTGGATGCTTCCACGAAATTTGTTGACAGTTTGTCGGCCCTGGCCCTGCTGCTTTCAGCTGCTTACTGCTTTGGGAAGGAATTTTTCCGGAGCCGGAAGCAGCAGCTGCTGCTTCCGCTGTTCCGCCTTAATTGTCAGCGTCCTTATTGATTTTCTCTTTTCTTCCTCTTCATGGCCTTACGTCTCATAACTGCTGCGATGAGGATGGTTAGGGCGGCGGCGGTCAATACGAGAATGGCGGCCTTAGCCACAAATGCATTGCCCGGCTCTTCAACCGGGACCGCTGCCGCTTCCGTTTCGGGCCCCTTCGTCTCGTTTCTTTCCGTGTCAGGGGATTGTGCTGTCTCCTGACCGTTACTTTCCGCCATACTCTCGTCATGATCCTCGGGTGTCTTTGCAACCAGCAAGGGAGTGTTGGCATCATTTACTTCCGGCTCCGCCGCGTCTTTCGGTACTTCAGCCCCTTCTTTGACAAGCTCCCCTCCGCCTTCTTCCGGTTCAACCGGCAAAGCATGCGCAATCCGAATAGTGATGTCCCTGTCTGTTTTTGGATTGAACATTTCCACATACTCCGCCTGATATTGACTGGCGACGGCGTCTGATAACATCACCTTTACCTCATAATCCTTTGGTTTCAGGTCAATTGTTAGGAAATAACCGGACCATGCAGTCAGATAATAGGAGCTTCCGTTTAGGCGTATTTCTATATCCTCTGCAAATCCTTCCGGCACATCGGCACGGAAATTGACAGCCGTTATTTCATCCTCAACTTCCTTTCTGCTTGGGGAAGGGGGATCGCCCGCTTCGTTGTTTCCAACGTCATAGACATTCCCATCCTCCTGCCGGTCCGGGATCGGGGGCGGGGTGGG
>OJIY01000092.1_pt1 | contig 91380 bp, 80 predicted proteins | sample 1596061 | NCBI WGS metagenome assembly OJIY01 (sample SAMEA4350111, study PRJEB24818) | metagenome | biome: human; feature: gut; material: faeces | place: Denmark | collected 2013-09 | reverse complement strand
CAATATAACCATACTGGGCAGCCTGATATGGATTGGCAAATGTCTCGGTGTAATCTTCCTCCTTTTCAGCAAGGAATGCCTTGACATCTCCACCTTCTTCTTTGATTTTCTTCGCTTCCTTACCGCAGAGTATTGCTACGGCGCCGCTTGCACCCATTACTGCAATCTCGGCTGATGGCCATGCGAAGTTGAGGTCGGAACGGAGTTGTTTGCAGCCCATCACAATGTGTGAACCGCCATAGCTCTTGCGAAGATTGATTGTAATCTTTGGAACTGTGGCTTCGCCATAAGCGTAGAGCAACTGTGCTCCATGCAGAATGACAGCGTTATATTCCTGTCCCGTACCCGGCAGGAAGCCCGGAACGTCTACCAAACTGACGATTGGAATGTTGAAAGCATCGCAGAAACGTACGAAGCGTGCACCCTTGCGGCTGGCATTAACGTCAAGAACACCGGCATAAGCTGCAGGTTGGTTGGCGACAATGCCTACGCTCTGGCCGTTGAAACGTGCAAAGCCCGTGATGATATTCTTAGCAAACTTAGGCTGAATTTCAAAGAATTCTCCGTTGTCAACAACAGCGCTGATGACCTTATACATATCATACGCCTGGTTGGGATCCTCCGGAATAATTTCGTTGAGCAGGTCTTCCTTGCGGTCGATGGGGTCGTCGCACTCAACACGAGGAGCATTTTCTGTGTTGTTGGAAGGGATGTAAGAGAGGAGTGTCTTGATGAGTTCCATGCACTCTTCTTCGGTCTTTGCCGTGAAATGTGTAACACCACTCTTGCTTGCATGAACGCTTGCACCACCTAAGTGCTCGGCATCGATCTCTTCTCCCGTAACAGTTTTAACAACCTTCGGCCCTGTCAGGAACATGTAAGAAGTTCCTTCTGTCATGATTGTGAAGTCGGTCAGTGCCGGAGAATATACAGCACCACCGGCGCATGGCCCCATGATTGCACTGATCTGAGGGATTACACCGCTGGCAAGAATATTGCGTTCGAAGATTTCACCAAAGCCTGCCAATGCAGAAATACCTTCTTGAATTCGTGCACCACCAGAGTCATTCATGCCGATAACGGGTGCTCCCATCTTCATTGCCATGTCCATGACTTTACAGATTTTCTGCGCCATTGTTTCAGACAAGGAACCGCCATTGACTGTAAAATCCTGTGCATAAAGATAAACCAAGCGACCATTGACGGTTGCAGAACCTGCAACAACACCATCGCCTAAGAATTGCTTCTTTTCCATGCCGAAGTTGTGGCAACGGTGCAGTTTGAACATATCATATTCCTCGAAGCTGCCTTCGTCAACTAACATTTCGATACGTTCGCGCGCAGTGTATTTACCACGTTCGTGCTGCTTGTCGATAGCTTTCTGACCACCGCCAAGGCGTGCCTCTTCGCGTTTTGCAATAAGCTGCTTGATTTTTTCTACTTGCTTACTCATAAGTTTTTATCAATTAATTTTTTATAGTCATAATGCAAAAAAGGTAACCAAATGCCGATTACGCAATAGTTCTGCCTGCAAAGGTAGTAAAAAAAATAAAAAGGGAAAAAGTAGAATGGTTAAAAAGCAAAAAATACCAACATTGCGTTATACCACTCTCTGTTGGTCTGCGTGCTTAGTCATAACAAAATCATTCGTGACTCGGCAGGTCTGTTGGTTTATGCCTCTATATTAAAGGTATTACAAAGAGAAGCTCGTTGTCGGCCGACGAAATGCGAAAAACGGCGGAAAACGCCTGTCGTTGACCGACGAAATGCAAAAAACGCTGAAAAATGCTCGTTGTCGGCCGACGAAATACTGAAATCGCAGGAAAATGCCCGTCGTCGGTCGACGAAACGCTGGATTTGCCGAAAATCATTCGTCATCCATGGATGAAAGCGAAAAAGAGGCAAAAGATACCCGTTATCCGTGGATGAAAGCGAAAAAACGCTGAAACCCCTTGGAAGCAGAAAAACAGCCTCAAAATGGCTTTCTCGCCCTACGGGAAACTTAAAAACAGCCTCAAAATGGCTTTCTCGCCCTACGAGAAACGCAAAAACAACCTCAAAACGGCTTTCTCGCCCTATGGGAAACGCAAAAACAACCTCAAAACGGCTTTCTCGCCCTATGGGAAAGCAGAAAGATTGATGCTTGAACTGACTTCACGTATCTATAGTTTTCTCAATGCTGCCAGCAATGCTTGGTTTTCTGTTTTCGTGCCGATAGTGATGCGGAGACAGTTTTCACAATGTTCAATGTGTGCGCAGTTATGCACTGCAATACCTTGATGGAGCAAGTAGTCATATATGGCTTGTGCATCAATCATCTGTGCCAAGAAGAAGTTTGCTTCCGTAGGATAGACTTTTTTACAGCAAGGAAGAGCCTGGAAAGCTGACAGCATTCTCGCGCGTTCTTGTTGGATGAGACTTACCCGTTTGGCAGTTTCAAAAGGATCTTTCAGTGCTTCAATAGCTTGCTGTTGGGTCAATGCGTTTATGTTGTTGGGCATAGCAACTTTATTGAACAAATCTATAATGGGCTTATCGGCAAAGACCATACCTAATCGGATAGCGGCTAATCCCCAGGCGTGGCTCATCGTGTTGAGCACTATGAGGTTTGGATATTGCGCCAGTTCCTTGACGAATGAAGGGCTGTTTGCAAAGTCAATATAGGCTTCATCGATGATGACAATGCCTTGGAAAGAATAGATAACTTGTTTAATTACGGTATGGTCTATCGTGTTTCCCGTAGGATTATTGGGTGAACAAATGCATATTAATTTAGTGTGTTCATTGCAGGCATCAAGTAGGTTGTCGGCCGTTGTTTGGTAGTGCTCGTCAAGCAGGACAGAATGATAATCAATATTATTGAGTTCAGCACATCGTCTGTACATATCGTAAGTAGGAGAAATGGCAACAACATTGTCGACCCCAGGCTCGCAAAAGATGCGGAAAGTCATGTCGATAGCCTCATTGCTTCCATTGCTCAAAAAGATATTAGCAGCAGGAACACCTTTTACGGATGAAATCAACAGTTTGAGTTTCTGTTGTTGTGGAGTGGGATAGCGGTTGAATGGCTTGTTATATGGGTTTTCATTTGCGTTCAGGAGCAGCATGTCCTGCTGTTCTGAATGCCTGCTTTCAACAGCAGTATAGGATGGTAAATTCCATATGTTCTGGCGGCAGAGTGCTTTGATTTCTTTCATGATTCGCTGTTTTTAATGTGTTGATGTCACGAAATAGAGGCCGCATCATATAGATGCTGAAAGCCTGACGTGAGTATTGATAATTCCTTTTATAATGGGAATTACCGTGCAAAAATATGCTTTTTAACGGATATTTCCAAATTATGTTGTAATTTTGTGACCACAGGCTGTCATGCCTTCTGTATTATTAAGAACGTATCAACGCTTATGCGCCATTTATATGCTTTATGTCTTAGAGGATTGCTGATGCTTGTGTTGTTGGCTTCCTGTAAAGAACGAAAAGAAAAGATAGTGACTCCTTGGGGCGAGGTTATCGGTGAGGGTGACTCTCTGCCCAAGCAGGGAAACTTCACACTTTCGGATATTCTGAGTAATGGAGAGCTTATAGTGCTCACCATGTCTGGCCCCGAAACCTACTATGATTATCATGGTAGAGGCATGGGGCTTCAATATCTTTTGGCAGAGAAGTTTGCCCAGAAAATGGGAGTCTCGCTTCGAGTAGAGGTCTGCAAGGATACCATGGAGATGGTGAGAAGATTACAGGCTGGCGATGGAGACCTCATCGCTTTCCCTTTACCGCGACGCTATAAGAATGTAGAGTATTGCGGTGTAAAGATAGATTCTTTGCATGCACAATGGGCTGTGCAATTGGATAACACGGAATTAGCAGACTCACTGAACCATTGGTTTCGTCCGCAGATGATAGCCGCTCTGAAGAAAGAAGAAAATTTCTTGCTTTCTACGCGTAGCGTGACACGTCATGTTTATTCGCCGATGTTGAATAGATCGGAAGGCATCATCTCCCGTTGGGATTCTTATTTCAGGCAGTATGCGCCTATGGCAGGCTGGGATTGGCGCCTAATGGCGGCTCAATGTTATCAAGAGTCAACGTTTGACCCGCAGGCACATTCATGGGCAGGAGCCTGTGGACTGATGCAGATTATGCCACGGACAGCAGACCATCTGGGGTTGTCGCGTACAGAAATATATGATCCCGAACGGAATATAGCTGCAGCTGCCAAGTATATTTATGAATTGTCTAAACACTTTTCTGATGTTTCTAATCCGATAGAACGGAGCTATTATGTATTGGCCAGTTACAATGGAGGCTACTTCCATATTCGGGATGCCATGGCTTTGGCACGTAAATATGGGCGCAATCCTTATTCTTGGAGTGATGTTCGGGAGTTTGTTTTGCGGCTGAGTACTCCGCCTTATTATAATGACCCAGCGGTGAAGTATGGTTATATGCGTGGTCATGAAACAGTAGATTATGTCAGCCGTATCGTGGACAGGTGGGCGCAATACCGTGGCTTTGCACATTCTGCAGGAGGGGGATTTACGGGGGATAGTTTCAAAGGCTTCGGTGGAGGACTTGATAATATGGCACCGTCGCGCGCCAAACATCGTAACCGTTTTAAGATTTAACTTCCAATCTTTCCCAAGTTTGGGATACGCAATAGGAGATATTACGAGCAAAAATGTATTCCCTGTTAGTGTAATCCATATCAGTTTGCCCTGTAATTTGACAGAGATTACGCTGCTTTTTGACTCAAATCACACGGTGAAAAGACTTAAATTGTGAGGTGATTCAATACAAATTACAATGCCATGTCATGGTACCTTATTTTATCTTATCCTAAACAGGGGGGCGGTCTTAGCTGATATTTTTGAACGAGAATTATTTATTAATTACGTGAGTCGGTATATGAAAGTAGCTGGAAAAGTTGTAGGGGTGAAATCTTTTTCATAACTTTACATATGAGTTCCCTTTCAGATAGAGGGACTTGTTTTAGTGAAAACGTATCTTTTTAATCGCAAATAGAAAGTATGAATAGTACGATTGCTTTTTTGCTTGGTGGGCTGCTGTTGCTCGTTTGGGTGGGTATATTACTGGCCTTCAAAGAGTTTTGTTTAGACAAGATAAAGAGTGGAGTTTGGAAATATTCGCTGGGAATGATGTTTGCCTATGGAATATTACTCTTGCTTTATGTGGCTTCGGAACATTATTTATCCCTAAAAACACTTTTACTCAACTGGTATATTGGACGTATTCCTGGCGGAATCATCTTGATTCTTGTCCCTGCCTGTTATTCTATCTTCCTTATAGGAAAAGGCTACTTTAAGGAAGGAGGTGAGAAAGCTTCCTTTAAGTGGAAAGTAAAGATGATGGCGTCTGTTTTCTTTAATAGTTTTCTGGCATTATTCGGGCTGATGTTCTTTTCTTTCCTCCAGCGGGGCGGTAGTTTTTCGGAGTTAGTAGCACTTATCCAAGAGGCTGCACTGTCAATCAATTGGAGCTGGATGCTTGCTTTTGTGGCTTGCTGTGGACTTATCGTGTTGATTGTGTGGCTCGACCATAAGAAGCACTCTTCAAAGTCTAAGCATAAAGGGTAAATAAAATATGAAACCTTTCGCGGATAGGTTCTTCGGAAAGCTTTTGCAGACAGGAGATATGCCGAACTCATGTATTAATTATTCAGCTACCTCTATAAAAATGAGATAGCTGAATAATTGTTTTGTGGATATACGAAGATTTTACTTCTTGTTTTCTTTTTCTCCGATGATACCATGGCGGTAGGCATAGAGAAGTTCTTCGAGGTCTTCAATCTGTTTCTTGAGTTCTATGCCCTTGTCGGTATCGGCAACAAGCATTCTGTGACTGCTCATCTCAACAATTTGGGTCGTAGACTTGATATCTGTTCCACGCTGAACGGCATCGGCTGCACTCGTGAAAGGTTCGTGCTGTACAAGTTGGAAACCACGGCTGTGATAAACCAATGTGTACCCGGCAATGCCCGTTTCTTTGTGGTAGGCCTGGGAAAAACCGCCATCGATGACCATCAGTTTTCCCGAAGCCTTAATGGGGTTCTCACCATTGGCCACATGCACGGGCACATGTCCGTTGATGATATGTCGGTTGGCTCCCTTCACACCGAAAGCATCAAGGATATAGTCTACAATCTTTTCATTGTCACGCAATAGGAAATAGTTCCCTTTTTCTTCTTTGTGGGTAGATTTGTCGGCAATGAAATAGCGTTCAAAGGTAGCCATTTTATTCTTGTCGAAAAGGGGACTGTTTGGGCCACACCAAAGGTAAATGAAGTAGTCAATGGCATATTTTCTTTCTTCCAATGTACTGTCGTCTTGGAAAGCCGCGCGTATGAGCATGCCTGTCTGTTGCATGAGTTCACGCCCTTTATATTTTCTTCCAGGTTCAATTTCAACTTCTTTCAATGTTCCATCATCGTTAAGAGGAATTGAGGCGTGGAACAGTAGGTTGTCATTGCGAATGGCATACATGCATCCATGTTGTAGCATGAGACGGATATGTTTGTGGAGTTTCTCACTGACCCGGAAGGAATGATGCAGTTTTCCCATCAAGGTTTTCTCTTCGAATGTGAGTGCGCAGGGATGCTTGGGATCAATCGTCGGGAAGTTACAGCTCGTCAGAGGATACTCCTTCCCGTCAAGCAATATCGTACCTTTTTCGTAGTTTATCATCTTGAAAAGTTCACGGTCTTGCATTTTCCACTCGGGATGAGCTTCAAAGAGTTGGGCTTCTTCCTTGAATTGTATGACGGCAATAGCCTTATGCATCTGGGCTGTCAGGCGGAGTGTTTTCTCATCCACCTGCTTTGCTCCGCCACTGAGACGCGGCATGAACTCCTCACAGGGATCGTCCTTGTAGACTTCCATGGCGAATGTGGCTAATGGGACGAGATTGATGCCATATCCTTCTTCGAGGGTTGTGAGATTGGCATAGCGCAGACTCAGACGGATGACATTACAGATACAGGCATCATTTCCTGCGCAAGCCCCCATCCAGAGAATATCGTGATTACCCCATTGTATGTCCCAACTATGGTAGCCAGCCATGGTGTCCATGATGATATGTGCACCCGGGCCACGGTCATAAATATCGCCCAGAATATGCAGTTGGTCGATAGCCAATCTTTGGATAACGTTACATATGGCAATGATGAAGTCATCTGCACGCCCTGTCGAAATGATGGTATCAACGATTACGTTGACATAAGCAGTCTTGTTTGAATTGTTCTCGGTGTGTTCATGCAGCAATTCCTGTATGATATAAGAAAAGTCGGCAGGTAGAGACTTCCTTACTTTTGAGCGTGTGTATTTGCTGGAAACTGTCCGGCAGACAGCTACGAGTTGATGAAGCGTGATGTGATACCAGTCGTTGATATCCTCTTCTGTGACTTTGACTAATTCGAGTTTCTGTTCTGGATAGTAAATAAGTGAGCAGAGTTCCCGTTTTTCTTGTTCGCGAAGAGTGTTTCCGAAGAGTTCGTTCACTTTTCGTTTGATATTTCCAGATGCATTTTTCAATACATGCTGAAAAGCTTCATATTCACCATGTATGTCGGCCAGAAAATGTTCAGTGCCCTTGGGTAGGTTGAGAATGGCCTGCAGGTTGATGATTTCTGTACTTGCATTAGCTATTGTTGGAAAAGTATTGGCCAACAATTGCAGATAACGCATATCTTTTTCAATGTTGTATTTCTTCATAATGTTGCTGAGTTGATATGTTTAGTTAAACGACCATTTGTGGCGGGGATGGGCATGAAGCCCTCCGTGAGTTGTGATTTTTTTTCCATGACAGTCTCTAAACCGGAGACAAATCTATAAAGCTTAAGTTCTTTGAGAATAGTCCCTAATTTATCTTCGTCATAATCTGCAGTGAGCATCAGTTGACTTTGAGCATCCATATCTTGTTGGAGAATTTGACGGCGACCGTATTTATAATGCAGATAGAGAAAACCTTTGAGCACAGCATGCATGATTTCATCGTCGATAGGAGTTTTCAGTTTTGTGATACTGGTATCGATATCAGCTTTAACCTGTTCATCATGTTGTTTCAGGATTTGCTGGTATAACTGTTGCAATTCACTATTGAAGAGCGTCTGTGTGGTATCAACAGTAACAGCCGGATTCTTCATCAGGATGACATTGGCATCGGAATATCTTTTCTTGATATAGTCGTATTCGGCTTTGCCTGTGGTGTGTATGAACAGTTGCTTGGCAAGTGGGTGATTAATAGGTTTCTCACTCCATGGTGCAATCTCAGACAATGGAGAATATAAAATGGGAATGCGTTTCTTCTTTGCACAACGGATTTTTTCTACAACCTCATATGAAGGCCTTCCCAAAACGTGCAGAAGATCATATTTTTGGTCATCCGCCAACGTTGCTTGATTGGCTTCCCATGCCTTTTGCAATACTTCTATGAATGCAGTCTGTTGTCTATTCGCTTCAAGCGGGGGATGAAAAAATCTGATGCGCATATTGTTGTCTATAATTTATGACTTGTGAAATCACTTTTGTCAGCGTGTATATAGCAGAACTTATATCTGAGGTTTCGCCATAACAATAGCATCTCAAGGAAGAACATGCTTCCTTTCCCGAGGTTTTCGTCAAGGTGAGAAATGGCTTTGGAGGCAAGGATTGTGCGTCCGATAATAAGGAGTAATAGAGAAAAGAATGCGCATCCGAGCAATATCCAGTTCTGTATAATGCCAGCAAAAACGCCGCATGCAAGGGAAGCAAGGAAACTGAGATGTAGTGTCATATTTTCAAAGAAGGTACAAAGGCGATTTCCCATATAGCCTTTGAGTAATGGCCTGGAAGCGCGAAAATAGATTTCACGGTTGTACCATGTCTTTCTGCTTGGCTCTTCTTCATACAGCCATGAACTTCTACGAATATCAATGCGTGTGGCATTGTTTCGCCCATATTTGTTGGCAAGGAAATCGTATTCGCCGCGGATCAATTGCAGATTGCCACGGAAGCCTTCTCCTTTCATAAAGTGACTCTTTCGGAATGCGATATTCTGGCAGTTGGTTGCCCATGTTTTTCCACGCTGGCCGGCACGTAAGTATTTGTTGGCTTTAAGTGCATGTTCAAAGCGCCAGATGGCCGGAGTCTTATTGTCGAGAGCCACGTAGCCCATGACAAAGTCTGTGTCGTCTGTCATGTTTTGTCCCCATGAAGCCAACCAAGATTCATCAGCAGGCCTACAGGTTGGATCGGTAATGGATATCCAATCAGTCTTGGCGGCTTTTACACCAAGCGTAATAGCTAATTTTATACGGCTCATATAGCGTGAAGAATCGGGCAGATAGGTAGCATATAGATTATTATACTCACTCATCAGCCATTTCATGAGGTCTTCTGTCTCGTGATCACCTTTATCGGCCACAACTATCACTTGATAGCTACCTGCATATTGCTGACGTAAGAATATTGGTAGATTGCGTTGTAGTTCTGAGAAATTGTCGTGTGTGGGGATGATGATGCTGATGGGAGGAAGTTCTGTTTCTATATTTTCTCTGTTCTGTGACTTGATTTTGCACCGAAAAGGACTGGTCAGCAATGCGATGATTGCCAACAAGATAATGGAAAATCCTAAAATTAATGTAAGTTGATCTATTATCATAAATTTATTCTCGTATCACGTCAGAAGAATTATAAATCCTCTGTAGTATATCCTTTGGGAAGTTTTCGGCAATTGTATTGGCTGGCCATAATCTCACCATAAGCACCAGCACTTCGGATGGCAAGTAGATCTCCGCGGTATGTTTTGTTCAATAGAATACCCTTGGCAAAGACATCACTGGTCTCACATATGGGCCCCACAACATCATAAATCTCGGTAGGCCTATTACTACTGATATTTTCTATTTTATGAACAGCCTGATAGAGAGCTGGTCGTATAAGCTCTGTCATACCAGCATCAACGATAGCAAATTGCTTAGTATCTCCCTGTTTCACATAGAGTGTTCGGGTAATGAGACTTCCACATTGTCCAACGACTGCACGCCCCAATTCGAAATGTAGCTGTTGTCCATGCCGAAGTTTCAAGTATTTGGCATAAGTGTCGAAATAGGCTTTGAAATCGGGGATAGCTGATTTGTCTGGGTGTTCATAGTCAATGCCTAATCCACCCCCGACATTAATGTGTCTGACGGATATACCATGTTTTTCCAATTGGTTTTGTAAATCATTGATGCGTCTGCAAAGTGCAACGAAGTCGGACATGTCAAGAATTTGACTTCCGATATGGAAGTGTAGACCTATGAATTTTACATGTTTCATGTGTAAAGCACAGTTGATGATACTCTCCATATCACGCATGGCAATGCCAAATTTGTTTTCAGCCAAGCCTGTCGTAATGTTTGAATGAGTGTGTGCTCCTACATCTGGATTTATTCTGAAAGCTACATTGGCCACCTTTCCTTTAGTCCCAGCCAGTTCATTGATGACTTCCAGTTCGGGAATACTTTCTACATTGAAGCAGAAGATTTCATTATCGAGTCCAAGATTGATTTCCCAATCGCTTTTGCCCACACCGGCATAGACAATTTCAGAGGCGGGGAAGCCTACCTCAAGTGCAGCATTAATTTCGCCTCCGCTGACACAGTCAGCCCCGAGACCAGCCTCATGAATGATTTTGAGAAGCTTGGTGTTGGCATTTGCCTTGATAGCATAGTGTACGACGTAGTTGCTGTGTTTGTTGGCTTCGGTCTTGATCTCTGTCAAAGTTCTTCGCAGTAACTCCGTATCGTAGTAGTAGAAAGGCGTTGATAACCCCTGAAACTTCTCAATATTGAAAATTCCTTTCGTCATGAATGCTTCTATTTGTTGGCAAAGAGGATTGCACTTAAGCTTTGAAGAGCTTGCTTTTTGTCTGCTTCTCTAATCAGGAATGAGATGTTATGATTGCTTCCACCATATGAAATCATGCGCACGGGGATATTCTTCATAGCATCAAGAGCTTGGCTTTCGAAGCCAAGGTTGTTCCAATCGAGATCGCCTACAACACAGATAATGCACATGTCTGTGTCGACAGTCACCGTACCGTACTTCTTTAGCTCATTAACGATTTCGTCCAAATGCGTATAGTTGTCTATGCTCATAGATACACCAACTTCACTGGTAGTAATCATATCAATAGGGGTCTGATAGCTTTCGAAAATCTCAAATATTTTTCGAAGGAAACCTGTTGCCAATAACATTCGGCTACTCTTTATCTTCACTGCAGTAATATTATCTTTAGCAGCTACGGCCTTGAATTTTCCTTTGACAACAACGTTATTGATAAGTGTTCCTTCGGCTTTAGGATCCATGGTGTTCTTTAATTTCACGGGGATATTGGCATACTTTGCAGGCAAGACGCAAGTAGGGTGGAGGATTTTAGCACCAAAATAGGCAAGTTCTGCAGCTTCGTCAAAGTTTAATTGGTGGAGTGCCTCCGTATCTTCAACAACCCTCGGGTCATTGTTGTGCATGCCGTCAATATCCGTCCATATCTGAATTTCCTCTGCGGGAAGCGCAGCACCAACTAAAGAGGCAGTATAGTCACTTCCTCCACGTAGCAGATTGTCAATCTCACCATAGGCATTACGGCAGATGAAACCCTGAGTAAGATAGATTTGATATCCTTCATTGGCTTTCATGATTTCAGATAGCTTTTCCTTGATGGTCTGTAGGTCTGGTTCTCCATTCTTGTCAGTTCGCATAAAGTCGAGAGCATTGAGCAATACGGCTTTGACACCATTCTCTTGCAGGTAGTTTACCACCATGTTTGTACTCATGATTTCTCCCTGAGCGACAATGCTTTTCTCTTCAAAACTCGTAAAGAGATTTTTAGTGAACGAGCGCAGATAATCAAATTCATTATGTAGGAATTCACGTGTCTTTTGCTTGTAGACTTCAGTAGTATAAAGTTCCTCGGCATGAAGCATGTATTTATTTTCAAGGCAGTTGATTATCTCGTTTGCACCGTCAGGGTTTTTCTTGTAGAGATAGTTAGATATTTCGACAAGAGAGTTTGTTGTGCCGCTCATGGCCGAGAGGACAATAAATGTGGGCTCACCAGTTTCTGTTATGAGAGAAGATACTTCCTTTATCCTTTTTGGCGAACCAACGGAAGTGCCTCCAAATTTCATTACTTTCATGATAGTAATATATTTGATTTCAGAGTTTTACGTTTGTTTCATTGGTTATTGTATGCTGCATCTTCACTGAGATCCATTTTGTTGTATTCAGTGGTCACATCATTAATTACACCATTTTTGCATCTGTAGACAATGCCAGGATACTTGTTGAGCATTGGAATATTGTGTGTGGTTATGACGACGGCCGTGCCTGTTGTCGTGAGGTTTTTCAGCAGGCTAATAATCTTGCAGGCGGTCTCTGGGTCGAGATTTCCTGTAGGTTCGTCTGCGATGATGATTTTAGGCTTATTCAGAATGGCACGTGCAATGGCCACACGTTGTTGTTCCCCTCCTGAAAGTTCATGAGGCAGTTTATCTATTTTATCGAGCATGCCGACATCGGTTAACACACTTTCAATACGCTCATTGATTTCTTTGTTATCTTTCCAACCTGTAGATTTCAACACGAACTCCAGGTTTTTACGTACAGATTTTTCGTGTAAAAGCTTGAAATCTTGGAAGATAATCCCCATTTCTCGGCGCAGTGCGGGTATGTCATGGCGTTTCAAGGTGATTATATCACGGCCAAGCACTTCGGCTTTCTCTCCTTCCTTACCATCTTCATGGTAGATGTCAAGTTCACAATAGAAAGTTTTGAGTAGACTCGATTTTCCCGAGCCGACTGTACCGATGATATACATGAACTCACCTTCGTCAACGTGAAAGTCTACATTTTTGAGAATCAGACTGTCACCTTGATATATATCTATGTTTTTATAATCTATCAGACTCATTTTATTATTGTTGCTTTATTTTATCATGTAATCTTGTGTGTCTTTTAATCTTGTAACCTATGAAAAGATAATTGTCTTGTTGTGGTAAACCAGTATCTTTCGTTCAATATGCTTTGTCACAGCACGGCTCAGTACAATCTTTTCCAAATCTTTTCCTTTCAGCACAAGACTTTCAGGAGTGTCTTTATGAGAAATACGTGTGACATCCTGGTCAATAATTGGTCCTGCATCAAGTTCTGCCGTGACATAGTGGCTTGTGGCCCCGATAATCTTGACACCCCGTTCCCAGGCTTGATGATATGGCTTAGCGCCCACGAAAGCAGGAAGGAACGAATGGTGAATATTGATGATATGATAAGGATAGCTTTTGATCATATCATCACTGATGATTTGCATGTAGCGTGCCAAAACGATAAATGTTACCCGCTCTTTCTTCAGAAGTTTCATCTCGGCAGCTTCTACTTCGGCCTTATTGCTGTGGTCTTTCTTGATAGACCAGACATAATAAGGAATGCCGAACTGCTTAGCAACATAACTCAAATCTTCGTGGTTGCTCACAATACATGGAATCTCTACATTCCATTCACCAGCCTTGTAGCGTGCCAAAAGATCGTATAAACAATGACTCATCTTGCTGACGAAGATTGCCATGCGTGGCTTCTCATCATTAAAATAAAGATTGAAATTCATGTTGTAGCGTACTTTGTAGAGTGTGTTTATGATATCCTCAACCTTCTCTCTTGGTATCATGAAATTCTCCAAATCCCATTCCAAACGCATAAAAAACATGCTGTCCTCACAATCAACATATTGGTCAAGATAGACAATATTGCCATGATTGTCTGTGATAAACTTGGTTATCTCACTGATGATACCTTGTTCATCAGGGCAGTGGAGCAGTAGTATCGCTATTGGTTTCATACTTGATATTTTCAATTATGCCGGGATATCCTTTTCCCTTGTTACAATATGCAAAGATAGATATTTTAATCAAGAAAGAAGAAGATACCTATTGTTTTTATTACATGAGCTGAAAAGTATGGCCTCAATGAAGTTCTGTAGTATCGAATATGTCACGTGGCAGAATAAAGAATTTGAAAGTGATTGTTCTGGCTGACCCTATCAAGTTGGTTGGCAGTTCTCCTATAGGAGCAGCAATGAAAATGTATGATACAGTTCCTTTTTCAATCTCTTTGTCATTATAGAAATATCTGGGGCTTAATGTAATATTCTGTGAACAGTAGTGAATTGAAAATATTACATTAAGCCCGGATTTTTGGAATGAGGAATGTGGAATTGTTGATTATACGTCAAAGCAATTCCTTATCAAGAATCATTTCTTTACGTTGGCCTGCTGCAGACCGTAGTTTTTCTTCTTGTCGATGACAAGTAAGGCTGAGGCCACGATGATGGCCGCCGTGCCGCAACCGATGAAGAAGGTTTCCATGCCCGTGAATGAGGGATCAGCCTTGTTGATTTTGCCAATGGCCATCGGGACGAGACTCAGCCCGATGTTCTGGATGTAGAAGATGATGGCATAGGCTGAACCTAACAGTTTCATTGGAATAATCTTCGGGACACTTGGCCACATGGCCGATGGAACCAAGGAAAAAGCTATGCCCAGGACAATCATCATGATGACGGCAAACCAACCGACGGGCAGGATGTGGAGCATGAAGATGACGTGTACAAGGGTCAGCATCACACTACCGATAAGCATGAGCGTTGCCCCTTTCCCAATGCGGTCGTAGATAGTGCCGAAGAGAGGGGTAAGGATGATTGTTCCGAGGGGAATGGCACCAGGCAGAGAGCCGGCAAGACTGCTCGGTACGCCATAATTCTCGACCATCAATTTCGTAGCGAATTTAAGGAATGGAAACACACCGCTGTAGAACATCAGACAGAGTAGGGTGATGCACCAGAAGCCGGGGTTGGTGAAAATGAACTTCAAATCGGCAAAGTGGAAGCCCTCGTCCTCGGCGGGTTCACTCTGTGCTGATGCTTCGGTGGAGGCGTCGAACTTCTTGTCCATTACGGTGTACACGATGAAAGCTAAGAAGCCTGCAATCAACAGTACGAGCCCCAAGAGGATCGGAGCACTGACATGGTTGCCGAAAGCTTTGGCGAGCGGGAGAGAACCTGCCATGGCTGCTGTTGTGCCGAGTCGTGCCAGGCCCACCTGTACGCCCATGGCAAGGGCCAGTTCATGACCGGTGAACCATTTGGTGATGACTTTCGAAATGGTGATACCGCAGATTTCGCATCCCACGCCGAAAATGGCAAAGCCCAATGAAGCCACAGCTGCTGACATCGGGAGAGAGAAGTTGACGAACTGTAAGGTAAAGGTGCTGTCGCCGAAGTCGGCTGTCACACCGATATACTTGATGACCACACCGACAACCATGAGTCCGCTGGCCATGACCCCCGTAAACCGTATGCCCATCTTGTCGAGGATAAGCCCGCCAAAGAAGAGCATGAGTAAAAATACGTTGATGAGTCCGTAGCTCCCTGCAAAGAAACCATAGTCGCTTGAAGACCAACCGAGGCCACCTTGTGCCTTGGATGTTTCGAGCAATACTTCGAGCGGAGACATTACATCGGTGATAAAATATCCCATCATCATTGTGAAGGCTACAATGAAGAGGGCAGTCCAGCGTGCTCCTGCACTGTCACTGAGTTTTTTTCTAATGAGCTCTGTCATTTTCGTTTATTTTCTGTTATTTGTTTTATATGTTTATTTCTTCAGCCATTTATCAAGCCACTCAAAGAATGTGCGTTGCCACAGTATGCCGTTCTGGGGTTTCAGCACCCAGTGGTTCTCGTCGGGAAAGAGCAGCATTTCGGCAGGAATGCCACGCAGGCGTGCTGCATTGAAGGCCCCCATGCCTTGGTTGGCATTGATGCGGTAGTCTTTTTCTCCATGAATGACGAGAATTGGCGTGTCCCATTTATCAACAAATTTATGGGGACTGTTCTCATAGGTTTTCTTTGCCCGTTCGGTCAAGTCTTTGTTCCAATAGGCATCCTCGTATTCCCAATTGCTGAACCAAACTTCTTCCGTGTCGGTGTACATGCTCTCAAGATTGAAGGCACCGTCATGGGCAATGAATGCTTTGAAGCGTTTGTTATGGTGGCCGGCAAGGTAGTATACTGAAAAGCCTCCGAAGCTGGCCCCTACACATCCTAACCGGTCTTTATCCACAAATGGGAGGTTGGCAGCAGCATCGTCTATCGCGCTTAGATAATCGTTCATACACTGTCCAGTCCAGTCGCCGCTGACTTCCTCGTTCCATTCGCTTCCAAAACCAGGAAGGCCTCGACGGTTAGGGGCAACAACCACATAGCCGTGAGCAGCCATAATGAAGAAATTCCAGCGATAACTCCAGAACTGGCTTACAGGACTTTGCGGGCCTCCTTCACAGAACAGCAGCGTAGGGTATTTCTTGTTGGCATCGAAGTGTGGTGGCAGAACAATCCACACTAATTCTTCTTTGCCGTCTGTTGTTTTCACCCACCGTTGTTGGAGTGTAGGCATGGCCAGTTGATTGAGGATATGTTCGTTCTCAAAAGTCAGCTGGGTAAGCTTACTTTTTTTCTCAGTCTTAGAAGGAGTAAGCAAGTATAAGTCATCGGGCTGGAGCATGGAGTGGCGAGAAACCAGCAGATTGCGCGTGTTGCCTAATGTTTTTATACTTCCAAAATCATACCAACCATCGGTCAGTTGCATGACTTTGCCCTCAAGCGTAGCCTGATAGACATTTATGCAGGCATGCCAGCAACCAAGGAAGTAAACACTCTTGCTGTCGTTTGCCCATACGTATTCATCAACGTTGCTGTCAAAATTGTCTTTATGGATCAGATAATGCTTTTTCCCTGTACTTATTTCCATGATACAAAGACGGTTGAGATCACTTTCATATCCGTCATGTTCCATGCTCTGCCAGCTGATATACTTGCCGTCAGGAGAGAATTTCGGATTGACATCATAGCCTACCTGCATGTCGCCATTCTGATGGTTCACCTGTTGCCCTTTCATCGTTTTGGTGGCATCAGTTTTCGGCTCCTGATAGCCTTCCGGCTTACAGAGATTGGTCGTTTTTCCCGTTGTCAGACTGTAGAGATAGATGTCTGTATCCGTGGAAATGGCATATTGTGTGCCTTCTTTCTTTCGGCTGGTATAGGCGATGCTCTTAGAGTCTGTGTTCCAGGAAATCTGTCCGATTCCCCCGAAAGGTGCCACGGGAGACTCATAGGGTTCACCCTCCATGATGTCTTTTCCTTCATTGATGCCATTTGCGGTTACATTGGCCACGAAAGGGTGGGCGATAGTTTCCACGTAATGATCCCAATGCCGATAGTTCATGTCTGTAATCCGCAGACCAGTAGCCTTTGGTAAATCAGAAGGATTTTGTCGGATAGTTCCATGATAGGGGATGCTTTTAATATATACCACCTTTTTCTCATCGGGCGAAAAGGCAAATCCTTCAATGCTTCCTTGGGTGTGGGAGAGTTGCTGTCGGTTCTTTCCATCAGCTGTCATTACCCAAATCTCACCATCACGGAGAAAGGCTATACGTTGTCCTCCCCCAATCCATACAGCATCACTCTCATTCTTGTTGTCCATTGTAAGTTGGCGCTTGTTCTTTCTGTTGGCGTCCTGGACAAAGAGCATGGTATGGCTTTTATTTTCTTCTACACTATAATAAGAAACCTGATAAACTATTGATTTGCCGTCAGGAGAGGGGGACGCCCCTCCAATACGCCCCATTCCCCATAGGACTTCTGGGGTCATGAGGTCGGACTGCAGTTTCATGTTGTTGGGGCCGATCATTGTCTGAGCGTTCGTTTGGGGCGATATAGCCAATAGTTGGGCTATCATCGCAATAGCAATACATTTATTCATTCTCTGTAACTGAAAGAACCACAGACTCTGCAAAAGTAGGTCTTCACTTCTCTCTCCATAGCATTATATTAAAGGTGGAAAAAGATTGTAAGACCGTAAGCTTGCATACTCTGTGGTTGTCTGTTAGTTAAAGTTCTCTTTTCTTTTTATTGAGTTCTTCTTGTTTACGGTGAAGTTCTTCCTGTTGTTTTTTCTGCATATCCTGAATGGCCTGCAGGCGAGCTGCCAAACCACTCTGTTTTTTAGGATTGGCCTTGTTTTCCTGATAGCGTTGTTCAAGGATTGCGAGCAATTTCTCGTCGTTCGTTGTCTTGCGTAGTGCCCACATGATGGCAGCACTGAAGAAGAGACTCACAAAATAATAGAAGTTTAGGCCTGCACTGTAATCATTGAACATGAAGAAAAACATCACTGGCATGAGGAACATCATCCATTGCATCATCTTCATCTGGTCAGCCTGTTGACCAACCATCTGGTCCTTTTGCTGGCGCATGGTCATCACTGTGTAAAGCACATTGGCGACACAGAACAGAATACAAGTGAGACTCAAATGGTCACCAATAAGCCATATGTTGTGATTCCATTCCCATATAGGGTCAAAGGTACTGAGGTCTTTTATCCATAAGAAGCTTTCACCACGTAGTTGGATAGCATTCGGTACAAAGTTAAACATGGCAATCCAGATTGGTGCCTGAATGAGCATTGGCAGACAGCCTGACAAGGGGCTTACGCCATATTTGGCATATTCTGACATCATGGCCTGTTGCTTCTGCATTTGGTCTTCAGGCTTGTTGAATTGCTTGGTTGCCTCATCTAATTTCGGTTTCAGCACACGCATCTTGGCACTGCTCATATAGCTCTTCTTTACCATCGGATAGGTGAGGAGCTTCAATAAAAGAGTTATCAGAATGAGCACAATGCCCATGTTGATGTTCATGCCCGTGAGAAAATCGAACACATAAAGTGTGAACCAACGGTTGATGATGCGGAAGAGTGGCCAGCCAAGATATACGAGACGTTGCATCTGAAGATCTTTACCAAAGTGACATTCTCCTTCCATTTTCTGCAGGAGACGGAAATCATTTGGACCATAATAGAAATCAAATTCCGATGCTTGCTTACCGGTCGGATCGAAAAATGTCTTCATCTTGGCTTCATACTGTTTCAGATATCCGCTTCCTTTTTCTTGTGGAATTGAGGTCATCAGGGCATTGCTCTGAAAGTCATCCTTGGCAATCATCACCGCACTGAAGAATTGATTCTTGAATGCAATCCAATCAATCTTGTCCTCAATAGCTTCATCTGTAATTTCTTTACCCTCGTTGAGATAATCTGTTCCACCCTCTGACTTGTGGTAGGTGAGAGTTGCATATCTGTTTTCAAAGGTAAAGCCTCTTTCCTGTTGGCGTACTTTGTCTTTCCAATTCACGTCCATCGTCTGTGTACCCGGTGAGAAAAGACCTGACATACCCTGTGCACTCAATTGCATGTGAAGCATATAGTCCTTGCCCAAGACATATTTTAGGGTGAGTGTCTTGCCTTCACCGGCATTGGCCGTGAATGTGACCGTGGAGTCTGTTACTTGTGAAGGAACAAAATAAAGATCAGAGGTGTTGATATTTGTTTCTTTGGCACTAAGCATATAACTCAAGCTTTGGTCAGCGCCATTGAAAAGAATTACATCATTCTGATCGGCTGAACCATCTTTAACTTTGAGATTATGACCTACGTAACCTTTAATAACAGCTTTCTCTACAGTTGCTCCTTTGGTATTGAGCGTCAGTTCCACTTTCTTGTTCTTCAGAACTATCTGTTCGGCATTGCCAGTAAGAGTTTTGTGGAAGAGCGACGTTGTGTCGTCCAATATCTTCTGTCTTTCAGCCTGTTGTTTTTGTTTTTCGGCCTGCTGGGTAGCCTTTAGTGATTGGCTTTTATTGACATGTTCAATAGAGTCCTTTACAAAGGCGGCACGCTGTTCTTCTGCAGAAGGTTGGTTATACCAGCTGAAACCTATCAGAACGATCGCGATGAGCAGAAAACCGATAATGTTGTTCTTATCCATTTATTTTTTCTTATTTGCTATTGCTGTTTTCACAAAATCCACAAACAGAGGGTGTGGTTTGAGGACTGTGGATTGATATTCCGGATGATATTGTGTGCCGATGTACCATTTCAAGGTCGGGATTTCTACGATCTCAACCAAATCACTCTCTGGGTTCTTACCCACACACATCATGCCGTGTTTCTCGAATTCTTTCTGATATTCGTTGTTGAATTCATAACGATGACGGTGACGTTCCTGGATATTCTCTTTCTTATAGATATTGAATACACGGCTTCCTTGTCTGAGCACACATTCGTAGGCACCTAATCGCATCGTTCCTCCCATGTTGGAAATATTCTTTTGTTCCTCCATGATATCGATGACATTATGGAGTGTTTTCTCATCCATCTCACGGCTGTTAGCATCAGAATATCCCAAAACATTACGTGCAAATTCAATGACCATCATCTGCATACCCAAGCAAATACCGAAAGTCGGTATGTCGTGGGTGCGTGTGTAATGGGCTGCTATGATTTTCCCCTCGATACCACGTTGTCCAAATCCCGGACAGATCACGATGCCGTCTTGACCTGAAAGTTTGTCGGCAACATTGTCTTCGGTGATACTTTCTGAATTGATAAAGCTGATATTGACCTTATAATCATTGTAAGTTCCGGCGTGAGAGAGGCTTTCACGAATACTCTTATAGGCATCCTGTAAGTCGTATTTGCCAACAAGACCGATGTTGACAGTCTCTGTAGCATGTTCTCTCCGTTCGATAAATTCCTTCCAAGGTCCCAATGCTGGTGTCTTTCCGATAGGCTCTCCAACCTTCCGCAGGATAGCTTCGTCAAGCTTTTGGTTTAGCATATTCACCGGCACTTCATAGATAGAGGGCAAATCTTCACTCTGTACGACGCAGTCAAAATCAACATTACAGAAAGCAGCTACCTTTTTCCGAATAGCATCATTGAGGTGCATTTCCGTACGGAGCACGAGGATATCGGGTTGAATGCCGATGCTTTGAAGTTCCTTTACGCTATGTTGTGTGGGTTTGGTTTTAAGTTCTCCGGCAGCCTTGAGATAGGGTACATAGGTCAAGTGGATGCTGATGGCGCGTTTTCCTAATTCCCATTTCATTTGTCGGATAGCCTCCATGAAAGGAGCGCTCTCAATGTCACCAATGGTTCCTCCGATTTCGGTTATCACAAAATCGTAGTGATATTTCTGTCCGAGGTGCTTGATGTTACGTTTTATTTCATCAGTGATATGTGGTACCACTTGAATGGTTTTGCCCAAATAATCCCCACGGCGTTCCTTATCTATAACAGCCTTATAGATGCGTCCCGTAGTCATACTGTTGGCTTTTGTGGTCTGAATACCCGTGAAACGTTCGTAGTGTCCTAAGTCTAAGTCGGTTTCCATACCGTCTGCAGTGACATAGCATTCTCCGTGTTCATAGGGATTAAGCGTGCCCGGATCAATGTTGATATACGGGTCGAACTTCTGAATAGTGATGTTGTAGCCTCTGGCTTGCAGAAGCTTTCCGATGGAAGCACTGATAATTCCCTTGCCGAGCGAGGAAACTACGCCACCGGTGACGAATATAAACTTTGTTTCAGCCACAATAATTATGTCTTTATTGGTTCAGCGTGCAAATTTAGTCTTTTTTCATGAGATAGGCAAACGTTTCTTTAGAAAGAATATGAAAATCCAAGACTTGCATATTCCTTGAGTTGCCAATAACCATATTTGCCGTCGCGTGATGCACCATCATCAAAGCGAGGATAGATGAAGATATTTGTACTGATATAGCGGTTGAACTGGAAGACAATGGTGTTTTCCCATTCTATCTCCCCACGTCTGTAGGTCGTGTACCCATAGAGTCGCGTTCTCCATTTTATCATATCGCTCATTTTCCAGGACAGATCAACCGTACATTCTGAACCGATATCGTGCAGAGTATGTCTGCCTTCCTTGAGTCCATAGCGTTTACCCAGGTCGAGTCGGCTGACATATCTGAAGTTATAGGCTGCCGGAGCTAAATGGATAGTGCCTGTGAGTCGTTTGTCAAACCATGACACCACGTAATCCATACCGACAGAAAGGTTGATGTTCAGAGGGTTGATGAAGTCACTGTAAACAAAGGTGTCGTTGTTCTTGTAGCCTCTCATGAACTGCGTATAGGCAATGAGTTGGGTGGTATAATACCATCTTTTTGTAGCCTGGAAACCTAATTTCCCCGTATAACGCAACAGGTCTTCACTGGTTTTGAGTTTATGAAGATTGTCGCTGCGTGAGGTCTGGAAGCCAAGTTTCATTTCGAGTTTGTTGTCCCATTTCACCTTTTGTTTGTTGTTATAGTTGGCTTGAAGCGTTACGGCTCCAACCATACTGTAGTTGCTTTCGCCTCCTTTGTACCAGTTGTTTGAAACATAATTCTGCAGAAACTGGAGGTAGTAGTCTCCATGATAAGTCCAGAAGTTGGGCTTATAGATTTCAATACTGGCATCTACGTATTCGGGTTCAGTCGTCTTCGGAGATATATGTTCACTAAGATGTTGGTTATTAGGCTTTATAGCCTTATCCACTTCAAGTGTCGGCCCAATGATATCGAGGTGACTTTCCGTAGTCTTTACGAGGTCAGGACGACGGAGATAAATATTCAAAAGGGCATCATCAAGCAGCTTGGTTAAAGTCGCTGAATCTGTCTCTGCAAATGAAAATATTCTGTGACTGACCCCCTTATAAAAAGTGGGAGGCAGAAAGAGCTGGGCATAGTTGGCTTGAGAGAAAGGCAGTTGAGCGTCTGCAAGTTTCCTTTGCGTGGTCATAAGGCTGTCAATGTAGCGCTCTGCAATGGTGTGAGGCTTGCTTGCTGACGGCATACGAAAGGTCTGTGCCTGTGTTTGGAATGCCATTCCACAGGCGAGAATGAATATGGATATCGTTGTAATTCGTCTCATAATGCGCACAAAGGTAATGCAAAAAATGCAGAAAACCAAAGCCTTTGGAAAGGAAAAAAGCAGTATGCTTGTGCATGAAAGAGAAAAGTTGTCGTGATGATGTAAAGGTGAACAAGGTCTGTCTGTTACTGTTTTGGATAGAAATATAAATAAACATCTTTTAAGAAAAAACTCAAAATATCATACAATATTTGTCATTCTGGCTTTTCATATTTTGGCTTTTGCCTGTCTGTTTCTATCTAAAAATGGTTCAATATGTGTCATCCGGAGTTCTGATATGGTTCATTTTGTCGGATGAAATGAGTCATTTTGCCTTGTGATTTGAGTCATCTTACAAGCCTTTTTGAGGCATATTGTGCAGTTTTGTAACCGTGTTGTTTTTATTTGTGATGTGGAAAAACGAAAAAGGGAAAGTCAACATGCGACTTTCCCGAGAGCAAAGATAATGATTTTTGAATGCAAATGCAAATCTGTTGTGAATTTAATTTACAGGAAGTTGTGGTTTTATGGCTCTTCAAAAAATGTCGGATGGTCATTTTGAAAGGTTGGTCTTACTGCTCAATCTGAATTGGACTGCGTTTTTTTAACTATGTGTTTGTGTATTTCCTGCATTTTTTGTATTTTTGCATCTGTTTTGAAATATAATAAAAACTATATATGAACATTTCGTATAAATGGCTTAAGGAGTATGTTGATTTTGACCTTACGCCACAGGAAACGGCTGATGCGCTGACCTCTATTGGCTTGGAAGTCGACGCTTTAGAAGAAGTACAGACGGTCAAAGGTGGTCTGAAGGGGCTTTATGTGGGCAAGGTGTTGACCTGTGTAGAGCATCCCAACAGTGATCATCTTCATGTGACAACAGTCGATCTTGGTAAGGGTGAGCCACAGCAGATTGTGTGTGGTGCCCCGAATATAGCTGCCGGTCAGAAAGTAATTGTAGCCGATTTAGGTTGTGTGCTTTATGATGGTGAAGAGTCGTTTACTATCAAGAAGAGCAAACTTCGTGGCGTAGAGTCATTAGGTATGATTTGTGCTGAGGACGAAATTGGCGTGGGCAACAGTCATGATGGCATCATCGTCTTACCGGAGGATGCCGTAGTTGGCATGCCGGCTGCCGAATATTATCATTTGGAGAGTGATTGGTTGATAGAGATAGACATTACAGCCAATCATGGAGATGCCCTCTCACACTATGGCGTGGCGCGTGATTTCTATGCATGGCTCAAGCAGAATGGCTGTCAGACCAGCCTGCACCGTCCTTCATGTGATGCTTTTAAGGTGGATAATGAAGACCTGCCGATAGAGGTTGAAATACAGAATACTGATGCTTGTAAGCGTTATGCCTGTGTGAGTGTAACGGGATGTGACGTTAAGGAAAGTCCTGCATGGCTTCAAGACAAACTGCGTCTGATAGGACTGCGTCCTGTTAATAATATCGTGGATATTACCAACTATGTGATGATGGCCTATGGACAACCGATGCATTGCTTTGATGCCGATATGGTGAAAGGTCACAAAATCGTTGTCCGTACACAACCGGAAGGCACGAAGTTCGTTACGCTCGACGGCGAAGAGCATACGTTGTGCGAACGTGATTTGAGCATTTGCAATGCCGAAGAGCCTATGTGTATTGCTGGAGTGTTTGGTGGAAAGGGTAGTGGAACCTATGACACGACCTGCAATGTCGTGCTTGAAAGTGCATTGTTCCACCCGACCTGGATCCGCAAGAGTGCTCGTCGTCATGGCTTGAGCACTGATGCCAGCTACCGTTTTGAGCGTGGCGTCGACCCCAATGGCGTTATCTACGCCTTGAAGCAGGCTGCCATTTTATGTAAAGAATTAGCAGGGGGTAAGGTGTCGATGCAGATAAAGGATGTTTATCCTGAACCTATTGAGGATTTCAAGGTGAGCCTCTCTTATGATTATGTGCATAAACTTATTGGTAAAGAAATAGGCAAAGAAACCATTAAGAGCATTGTTACCAACTTGGAAATGAAGATTGCTGATGAGACCGAAGATAGCATTGAACTGCTCGTTCCACCTTATCGTTCAGATGTGCAGCGCCCTTGTGATGTTGTCGAGGATATTCTTCGTATCTATGGATACAATAATGTTGAGATACCTACACAGCTGAACAGTTCGCTGACTATTGCCGGCGATGAGGATAAGAAACATCGGCTGAGCAACCTTATTGGTGAACAATTGGTGGGTTGTGGCTTCAATGAAATCATGAATAATTCGCTCTCGAAGCTGTCTTATTACACGGATTTCGACTTGAATGCTTATGCTGAAGAAACTACGGTAAAGGTGATGAACCCGCTTAGTGCCGATCTTGGTGTGATGCGCCAGACGCTTTTGTTTGGTGGTTTGGAGAGTGTTGTGCGTAATGTAAACCGCCGTAATAACAATATCCGTTTCTTCGAAATGGGTAATGTCTATACATATAATAAGGAGAAATGGCAGGCGGAAAATCCCGCTAAAGCTTATCTTGAAGACCAGCGTCTGGCACTTTGGCTTACAGGTAAGCGGGTGGAAGGTTCTTGGATACATGCTGATGAGGACGCAAGTTTCTATGAACTTAAGGCCTATGTGCAGAACATTTTCACGCGCGTTGGTGTTCCCACAGGGATGTTAGTCATTACGAAGAGCGAGAATAATATCTTTGCCAAGGCCCTTGCTTATAAGAATAGAGGTGGAAAACTCTTTGCGGAGGTGGGAATTCTAAGTCCGAAACTCTTGAAGAAAGTGGGCATCGAACAGTCTGTCTTCTATGCAGAAATTGATTGGGATGCACTGACAAAGGCCGTTCGCAAGAATGAACTTGAGTTTGAGGAAATCAGTAAGTTCCCTGCCGTCAGTCGTGATTTGGCACTGCTGATAGATAAAAATATAGAGTTTGAACAGATAGAACAGATTGCCGTTCAGACAGAAAAGAAGCTTCTGAAGCGCGTGGAACTCTTTGATGTCTATGAAGGAAAGAACCTTCCAGCAGGCAAAAAGAGCTATGCGGTGAATTTCATTTTGCAAGATGCCAACAAGACCCTCAATGATAAAGCCATTGATGCGATCATGCAGAAATTGATCAAGCAACTCACAACCAAGTTGGGGGCAGAGCTTAGATAAAGGCATATTATCTATTAGGAATAAACAAAAAATCATATCATTAAAATGGGAAGAGCATTTGAATATCGTAAAGCAACTAAGCTGAAGCGTTGGGGGCATATGGCCCGAGTATTCACAAAATTAGGCAAACAGATTGCAATTGCAGTAAAGGCAGGCGGGCCGGAGCCGGAAAACAACCCTACACTACGTGCTTTGATAGCCAACTGCAAGCGTGAAAACATGCCGAAAGATAACATTGAGCGTGCTATCAAGAATGCAATGGGTAAAGACCAGAGCGAATATAAGGAGGTTACTTATGAAGGATATGGCCCTCATGGAGTGGCTGTCTTTGTTGACACTTTGACTGATAATACCACACGCACGGTAGCTGATGTGCGTTCAGTTTTCAATAAGTTCAGCGGAAATATGGGAACGACCGGCAGTCTGTCTTTCCTTTTTGACCACAAAAGCGTTTTCACATTCAAAAAGAAAGACGGTCTTGATATGGATGAATTGATACTCGATTTGATAGACTATGGTGTGGAAGACGAATATGATGAGGATGAGGAAGAAAATGAAATCACCATTTACGGTGACCCGAAAAGCTTCGGCGAAATCCAGAAACATTTAGAGTCTGAAGGCTTTGAAGTTACGGGAGCAGAGTTCACTTATATTCCAAACGACCTCAAGGATGTTACTCCTGAAGAGCGGGAAACCATAGATAAAATGGTTGAAAAGCTTGAAGAGTTCGATGATGTGCAGACTGTCTACACGAACATGAAGCCTGAGGAATAGGGGCTTTGAGTTTAGTTTTTTTGTAGTCTAAATTTTTAATTTGCTTCTGTTCATTCATAGGTAAACCCTTTTCGTAATCAAAGTTCAGATTGCATAATTCGAAAATAAAAAGAAAATCCTTCCTTCTCCAGTATCTTCTGGAGAAGGAAGGATTTTCTTTTATATCTGCATTATACTTTTGTATTTGGGATTATTGATGTCCAATAAAATTCTTTCCTCTCAATCTGTATAAGCGAAATTATCTTTAATACGATTTTATCGCCATTAAATCCAAAATCAGAATCACAAAAACAAGCGTTTTTATAATATCTTATTATTTGTAACAGAAATACAAGCCCCCTATAGAGTAAAAGTGCTTGTATTTCCTATAGACAAACGGATTGCATACTTCCAGTTTGTTTTACCGGACTGCAATATTACAAATTAATATATGGTTATGAGTTATTCATCCCAAGCACTATAGCTTGGCCACTCATCAGCAGTCTCATCTTCAAATACATTATTTTTCTTGGCCTCTATCTCTTTACCGGGATCGTAGCTGCCATCCACACCGGGACTGGCAGTAATCATAATATTTTCAGTAGTCATGCCAACGACCTCTATGGCCGGTGTAATATATTTCTTCTTTTCCATAAATTCTTTATACACTATTTAATAATTACCTTGCGTCCGCGACGAATGAAGACACCATGCTGTGGATTTATCACACGCTGACCGTTGAGGTTGTAATAGCTATCATCACCGGTCTTGGTTGCATCAACCGTTGTTATTCCTGTTGTATTGTCATCGCCTGCAAAGACGAGTGTCAACTTAGCACCTGCGGGTACCCTCGCAATCTTGGCATAAGCTTTATGGATAGGGAAGGGATTAATAGTACTCACAGCCTTTCTAAAGATACCGCCCTGAATCAGATAGACCGGATCAGCGGCCGATGCCAATACACTCTTTGAGTTTACTATAACACCCGTCATGATGTTATTGTTAACGCTATAGACTTGATCATCCTTTTCACCTATGGCATAGTAGAAATCATTTGATGTAGCTTCTTTGTCTAACACTTTCAATAATACGCCGGTGTTGGCCGGTACATAGTCATAGCTATTACTGTAACCACCATTTACGTCTACACTTGACATTTTCACAAAATAGTTAGAGTTCCCATAGTCACCACTACCTGGTTTTACATCACTTATCTTGGCAACGAAAGCAGCTACTTTGCTGTTCCCTTTTTCTGTGTTATAAACACCGAAGTCCACATCGAACTCACGTGCAAATGTGCTATATTTGTTTTTTATGGTTACACCGGGAATCTGATATTTAAGTTGTGAAGTGAAATCAAGAGGACTCTTCTCTTCTTTATCGGTTTCTTTCTTATAAACCGTCTTACCCCATTCTGTTTGGTAAGTAGGGAGAGCTGTTTTCTTTACGTAAATGTTTGTTGTTGTTGCAAACTCGTTGTAATTATTGCCCGTATCATCAAGATCGAAGCGAGTGGTACTCAACATTTCCTTCGTGGGATTGCTCTCTATAAAGAATACGCTCTGGATAGTACTCGTTTTGTGTTCTTTATCGGTCATGAAAGCCTTCGCCCCAACATACTTAACATCTTTCGTTACCACAACTTCTTTCACCTTGTTGCTGACACCATTGAAAGCATAGTCACCAATCAGACTCACTACGTAATCCTTGCCGTTATGAGTCACTTTTTCAGGAAAAACAAAAGTCTCGTCTTCACGCGTTGTCTTGAGCATATCTACAGACTTATCAGATACGGCGATATACTCCTCAGTATGATCCATAAAAGAAGGACTGATGGACTTAAATTTTTTGTAGAAATTATCATTCTGGTAGTCCAAGAGTTTCTCCTTACGCACATGGATATCAATCTTCTCCATTAAATTAGGAGCTTCTTTTCCATCGTCAAAAGATCTTTTATTTTTCAATTGGTTGATCTTGGTAGGATCAATTTTATTATCGCAGAGGAAAGTGATTGTATGGAGATTTGAACAAAGACCGAAAGAACGCTCACCGATTGAGTCTACCAAATTAGGAATAACCACATTCTTCAGCTCTTTACAGTCGTAAAAAGCATAGTCGCCAATCTTAGTAATAGAAGGGGGAAGTAGCGTAAAGCGGTCGTTGGCTTTACCTGGAGGGAATATTGCCAATGTCTTTTTATCCTTAGACAAGAGGTAGCCATCAACACTAGAGTAAACAGCATGCTTTCTGCTTACGTTGATCTGTGTAAGCTTAGAACAAGCCTTGAAAGCCTCGGGGCTAACTTTTACTGTCTTCTCAGAGAGGTTTACAACAGTAAGAGCCGAACACTTGTTAAAAGCTTCACGCTCGATTTCTTTCACGTTATTAGGAACCTTGAAGCTCGTCAAACCGCAGTCTGCAAAAGCTCCCGGACCAATTTTCTCAATCTCGGCATCAGGAGGAAAATTCGCCGTTTTCATACCCGAACAGCCTCTGAAAGCATTGGTTTTTATCGTTTTTACCGTCTTGGGGAATGTAAAAGACTCAAGATTTTTCAAGTAGGCAAAAGCATCTGACTCAATTTCTTCAAGCTGACAAGTTCCTTTGAAGTTGAACTGCTTCAATTTTTTGTTAGAAGAAAAAGAATTAGAATGGAGCGTTTTCAGTTGGGAACCATTCGGAACATTAATTGTTTCTAAATTGGCACAATCGGCAAAAGGCATATCAAGTGATGTGATTTTTGAGGGCAATGTCACCTCTGTCAATTTTGAACACGCTCTAAAAACAGCCTTACCAAGATGCTTAATATTTGAAGGTTCCGTAAATATCACTTTTTCAAGCTTTGGCAGCTGACGAAACGCCTCATCTTTAATGGAGTCTAATCCTACAGGAAAGGTCATTGTTTTAAGATGCTGTACAGACCAAAAAGCCAGAGCCTCAATCACTTTTGTTCCTGGAAGAATATTATAGGTATCTCCTGATTTACCTGCTGGATAGAGATAGAGAACTTCCTTGTTAGGCTTAGAATAAACCACACCATTCACAGCTACAAAGTCTGTATTTTCAGTAGGAACTATATATTCATCAAGTTTTGAACAAGAACCAATACAACCAGGTTCCATACCCGTTTTTGTAGTAGGGTTATACTTCTTTAGTTCCTTAGGAAGCGTGACCTTAGTAAGTTTATATGCTGCAAGAAGTGAAGATTTGGTCATAGTGGTAACTTGATTCAAATCTATTTTTTCCATATCCTTGGGATAAGCAATAGAGAAGGTTGCAAGAGAGGTTATACCATCAGGCACCTTATAATTAGTTACAGGCTTAGCGCGAGGATAGAACACAAGCTCGTTACCTTTGCAAAGAACACCTTCCTTAATACTATAAGGAGTAGTTCCTACTGTGGGCATTGCAAACTCCTTAAGCGAGTCGATTGGAGCAATAGATGGATAACCAACAGAAATGTATTTCAGATTAAGCGGAAGATTTATTTTTTTAAATCCGCAATCTTACTAAAACACGATTTTGTAATACTATCTACGGAGGACTTAACTGTATAAGCCCCATTATTAAGAGAGATAGATGAAGGGACAGCACGCAGCGTCTTTCCACTCTTTGAGTAGAGGGCACCATCGCTGTCTGCCATAAAATAAGGATTATCAGAAGCCACCTCGTACTTTGGTACCTTCGCTAACTGAGTGTTTGCATTTTCTTCGATGTTTTTCACACTCTTTGGAATGGTGATAGATTCCAACTTCGCACCTGAAAAAATACCCACATCCAAATCAGTAACAGTTTCAGGCAACTTAACCGAAGTGATATTTTTACAATGATAAGGATTAACAAAAGATACGCGAGTAACAGTGAAAGTAGTACCTTTATTATCTCCAACCGTTCCAGGAATCTCCAATAAGCCAACAATTGATTCATCAGGACCCAAAAATGCAAGCGTGCGCAGAGTTGACGACGTCACTTTATAAGTCATGTGGTTGAACGTAACAATCTGCCCAGTAGTATAGGCGTAAAGTCCTTTTGGTATTGCCATAAATAGCAACGCCAATAATAAAAGTTTAATTTTTGCCATAATTTAATATTATTACGATTAATAATTCTGAATCACTTTTATGAATACTATTGTTGTGTTTATCTTTAAAACTTTTTCACAAAACATGTCTTTATTTCTCACGAGATACTCCTTCTACCCATAATCTTGATAAGAGTCGGCAACTACATCCAATATCTTCAATGCCATTGAAACCAAAAGTTTCGGGAATATCAATGATAAACCGGAACACTTTATGGTAGCAGATGAAAACAAATAAAGCCCCACTCTGGTTTTCTTATAACGAGGAAAAGAGTGGGACTTTAAGACTTGTTTTATCGAATTCTATCTGCATCCCTGACTAATTTTTCATCTGCAAGAATGGCATTACGCGCCATATGATGAAGGAAAAACGCAATAATGGGCAGACAAAAGGCAAAGCGAAGAGAGACGGATGCCGTTGATGTGAAATGGAAGAATGCAAAATAAGCATACCAAAGAACGATAAGAATCATATTAATCACACACAACTTTACCTGAAACAAACGCTGATGATACTTGAAAATAGCCCACAATGTGAGCGGACAAGTCAGCAACAACAGCACAAAAAGTGGACTTACGAAGAATGAAATCCCTGCGTTGCTGCGTATCCAAAGATTAGTGACAATGCTGTCCGGCTCCATACCGGAAGCCTTCAAAGAGGCTATCGGAAGGCATAGACAGACAATGGTCACAATCAGAGCTGCCAATAAATACAGAGTCTGCTTACGCTGTATCATCTTATTCCTCTACGTTAATTTCTTTCGAAGGATCGCGCCAATAGACGTTCCCTTCAATGAATTCCTCTGTTGCAAGCAGTGTTGGTTTCGGCAGTTTCTCGTAATAACGCGAGATTTCTATCTGCTCGCGGTTCTCGAAAACTTCCTCAAGAGAATCATTATAAGAAGCAAATTCAGCAAGTTTCTTATTCAAATCCTGCTTGATTTCAACAGAGATTTGATTAGAACGCTTAGAAATGATTGCTACACTCTCATAGATGTTACCGGTTTCCTTGCAGAGCTCCATGATGTCACGAGTTACAGTATTAACCGGTGCTTTTGATTTCTTGTAATCCATTATTTATTTAATTGTTATTATTATTGTCTGTGGAACTCTCTCCCGTATACTTCTTACAACGGGCAATAAACTTCTCGGCAATGCTCTTATCCTTGGAATCAGGGAACTGATTGATAAAGCCATAGCATTCATCTTCAGCATCCTGATAGCGCTCCAAGCGTTTAGTTTCCACACTTTGCTCGGCAAGTTCAAACTTACTCTTCATCAACAACAGTGAAAATTCCTCACGCAAAGCAGTATAAGGATAATCTTTCAAGGCATTCTGGCAGGTAACGATACAAGCTTCATAGTTGTTACCGCCATCCGAACAGTTACCGAAATAAGGGCCAAGATTATAATAGAGTCGAGCTGAATAAAGCTCTTTCAAAACAAGCTTATCCTGCAATTCAAACAGATATTTCTGTGCCTCGGGCTTCAGTTTTGCATCGGGATAGAGATCAAGATAGGTCTGAAAAGCATTGATAGCAGATACTGTCATTGACTGATCAAGACGTGGTTCCGGCGTACTTTTATAAAGACTCAACCCTTCATAATAATGAGCCATCTCCGCAAGATATCCTTTCGGATAAGACTGATAATAGCGTTTGAAAGCCTGGGCTGCCCCTTCATAGTCCATACTTCCATATTCGGCCATAGCCAACATATACAGACTTTCCTGCGCATTATCAGTTCCTTTCTGAATATTAATGAGGTCGGTCAGCAATGTAATAGCCTGCGTATATCTTCCTTTAGCATAGCACTCTTTAGCAAATTCATACTTGTACTGATAGTTGTCTGTCTTGTACACTTTATTGAATTCTTGGGCACAACTCGAGAAAAGTAACACTATGCATATAGGAAGTAAAACCTTTTTCTTCATATCAAACATTTTGAATTGCAAAGTTACGGACTTTTCTATGATTTGCAAAGTAAAAGATACACTTTTTCGTAAAATATTAATCTTTATAACGTATCAAGCAATATCATAACTCATTCCGACGAGTATTTTCTGATATTATAAGCCAAATAAAACTCAATCTGACACTGCTCTTTTGAGCTTGACAAAACAATACGACACCCGAAGCATGGCATTCTATAATGCTGTTTCCCATGATAAATTTAACAATAAGCATTTTATTCGGTCGCATAATTCCAAATAATAAAGTATAATTTATTTCTTTATAAATACCTTTACAAACTCTTTCATTTGCTCTGTATATTTGAAAAGCAAGTCTCCTTCATTCCAAATACGCCCTATTTTTTAGGGTTTTATAATCCTTTGACTGTCAGAAGATTATGGATTTCATTAGAAAATAAGATGCAAAATCATGCTGAAAAGCAGTGCAATCTGCATCAAAACACACTGTAATATGCCGCAGATTGGCACGCGTTTTGGCCCAAATAACGGTGTAATTCGCATCAAATTGCAACGCTTTATGAACGAAATCACCCATCAAATGCTTTGGAGAGATAAAATAAAGCCTGTTTTTCAGCTTTTTCATTTCTATTTGCTCATCTCCCAAAGTGTTAAAACAGAGCATTATTATTTACACAAAAAATAAATATTTCTGCCTTTAACTGTTGTTCGGAATATGACGTATCAAGATACGTTGTCTTATGCTGTCAGTCAGCTATTTCTGTTCTTCATCATAACATTTTCATGAAACCGAAGAGAGATTTTACCTCGCATAAGATTGCATAATCATTGGGGATTTCGTAAATTTGCAGTTGAAACAAAGGATAATAAAGAATACATGGATTTCAAACTTACTTCAAAATACAGTCCTACCGGTGACCAACCCGAAGCCATTGAGCAATTGACAGAAGGCATCAAAGAAGGTGTCCCTGCACAGGTTTTGTTGGGTGTCACCGGATCAGGAAAGACATTTACTGTGGCCAATGTCATTGCAAACGCCAACAAGCCAACCTTGATTTTAAGTCATAACAAGACACTTGCAGCCCAGCTCTATGAGGAAATGAAGGGCTTTTTCCCTGATAATGCCGTGGAATATTATGTTTCATACTACGACTATTACCAACCCGAGGCCTATCTTCCGACCTCAGACACCTACATAGAGAAAGACCTTGCTATCAATGACGAGATAGATAAACTGCGATTAGGTGCCGTTTCTGCCCTGCTTTCCGGCCGCAAAGACGTGATTGTAGTATCGTCGGTTTCATGTATTTATGGTATGGGAGGGCCTGTTGCCATGCAGGAAAGTATCATCAAAATCAAGCGTGGACAGACACTCGACCGCAATGAGTTTCTGCGCAAACTCGTTGATGCGCTCTACATAAGAAATGACATTGATTTGCAAAGGGGAACCTTTCGGGTGAAAGGCGACACGGTAGATATCTCCATGGCTTATAGCGACAATATCCTCCGTGTGACGTGGTGGGATGATGAAATTGACTGTATTGAGGAAGTGGATAGCACGACTTTTCACAGTTTGGAGCGTTTTGAGACCTATGAAATCTATCCTGCAAATCTCTTCGTTACCTCCAAAGAACAGACCGAACAGGCTATCCGCATGATACAAGACGACTTGACAGAGCGCGTGGAATACTTTAACTCAATTGGTGATAACATTAAGGCTCAGCGAGTTAAGGAACGTGTAGAATATGACATGGAGATGATAAAAGAGTTAGGACATTGCAGTGGTATCGAGAACTACTCGCGTTATTTCGATGGCCGCCAGCCAGGAGAACGCCCCTATTGCCTGCTTGATTTCTTCCCAAAAGACTATCTGATGGTGATTGACGAAAGCCATGTGAGCGTGCCACAAATCAATGCAATGTACGGCGGAGACCGTGCCCGAAAGCAGAATCTCGTGGAATATGGCTTCCGATTGCCCGCAGCTTTCGACAACCGTCCATTGAGATTTGAGGAATTCCATTCACTGATTAACCAGATTATCTACGTCAGTGCAACACCAGCCAAATATGAAATAGAAGAGGCTGAGGGTGTTATTGTGGAACAGATTATCCGTCCTACCGGGCTGTTAGATCCCGAAATCGAGGTTCGCCCATCAGAAAATCAGATAGATGATCTCATGGATGAGATTCTAACGCGCATTCACCGACAGGAAAGAGTACTTGTGACAACGCTTACAAAGCGAATGGCAGAAGAACTAACAGAATATCTTTTGAACCATGAAATAAAGGCAAACTATATTCACAGTGACGTGGCAACACTCGACCGCGTGAAGATTATGAACGACCTGCGAGCCGGTGTTTTTGATGTTCTTGTTGGCGTAAACCTACTTCGCGAGGGTCTTGATTTGCCGGAAGTGTCGTTGGTTGCCATTCTCGACGCAGACAAAGAAGGTTTCTTGCGCAGTCATCGTAGCCTGACACAGACAGCAGGTCGCGCAGCAAGAAATGTCAATGGGAAGGTGATTATGTATGCCGATACTATCACGGAAAGCATGCAGAAAACAATAGACGAAACTGCACGTCGACGCAGTATACAGCTGAAATACAATGAAGATCACCATATCACACCTAAACAAATCAAGAAACAAATAGGCTCCTCATTAGCAAGTTTGTCTGTCGAAAGCAATGACAGAAAAGATGCAGCGACACAGAATGGTAAATATCCTGGCATTTATTTGGAGCCGGAGAGTGGTGCCTTTGTTGCTGATCCGATTGTCAAACGCATGTCAAAGGCAGAATTAGAGAAGAGCATTGCCAACACAACAGCTCTTATGAAGCAAGCAGCAAAAGACCTTGACTTTATTCAAGCCGCTCAATATCGTGATGAAATCATCCGCTTGCAGGAACAGTTGAAAGACAAAGTATAAAGCCCAGATGGGAGAACAGGATAAGAAAGCGATTTTTATTAATTATCGTTAAGTTTGAAAAATCAAGCGTAACGCCATCCGTTCTCTCGTCTTTTTTTAGTAATTTTGTCATATTATATTTGATTATCTTATGAAAAATCTATTCATTGCAATATGTTGTTTGGTGCCTGCTATAGGCATAGCACAGACTGTTACGCCTGTCCCTGCGAACAAAGTTGAAATCTTAAAGGCCGAAGCTGCAAGGAAAGCAGCAGAAGCAAAAAAGGCAGCTGAAGAAGCAAAGCGTGCTGCTGAAGAAGCCTTGAAAGCAGCAGAAGAGGCAGAACAGGCCACACAAGCAACACAACAACAGAAAGAAAGTTGGACGATACCCCAACAAACCAAGCAGCAATCTCAACCTGTTGTCTCCAAGACTACTAATCCTTACGAGGGTTATTTAGCTGGTGCTGTGCCTGAGCAAGATGGGAAAGTAACTTTTGAACTCAGGCAGACTGCCACCAACATGAACGCATCTGAAATTTACAAACGCGTTTACAATGTTCTCAACAACTTAGCTCATGATGAACATCAGGCTGGGAACAGTCGCATAGCATTGGTTAATGAAGCTGAACATATGATTGCAGCAAAATATGAAGAATGGTTGGTTTTCTCTCAAAATCTGCTTTCTTTAGACCGTACTAAATTCAACTACACGATTGTTGCCAAGTGTCAGAATGGGCAATTGGAACTGACTTTAAGTCGCATCAACTACAATTATGAAGAGGATAGGCCTTCAGGTTTCAAGGCCACAGCAGAAAATCTGATTGCTGACAGAGTAGCTCTTACCAAGAAAGGCACAAAGCTACAGCGCATGAATGCTAAGTTCAGAATGAAGACAGTAGACCGAGTGAATGAGATTTTCAACGAGATAAAACAAGCACTCAAATAAAAATATAATTCAATAAGATATGAATCAGGAAGAAAAAACAAATATAAATGAGACGCAGTATGCCGTCAGACCGCATCACAAACAGAAGCGGTTAATAGACAACAACGATGACATGCTTAAATATCGCAACATACTTAACATCATTTTCATGGTGCTTGCCATTGTCGGTGTCATAGTATATACACAGACAGACTATAAAATTACAGCTACGATTATACTCATTGTAGCAGTAGTATTGAAGTTTATTGAGGTTGCATTACGAATGTTCCGCAAATGAAAAAAACATTCTTTTTTTTCATCTTCCTTCTTTCTACAGCACATGGTTATGCCCAGTTTGATGATGGTTTCAACCAAATAGATACTGACGGGAATACTATCCAACGTAACAACAAGAGTAAAAAAGATTCATTAGGGAGCAACAAGGAAATCCCAGAGGGTATCAAAGTATGGACTGTGGACACACGTTTCGGGGACCGAAAGGCAGCGGTTCCCGATACGCTTTCACACATGTTCATGAACTCAATCTTTACAACAGGCTTACGGGGTGACTATACTACGACGGGGAATTTAGGTGCTCCACGCATAAACCGTATTGTGACTGACCGACCTTTCGGGAGCCAGTTTATCTTCACACAGCCCTATGATTTCATCATTACCCCTATCGAACAGTTCCACTTCACGAACACTCTGTCACCCTTTACCAATATCACTTATAACAATGCAGGCAACCGAACTAACGGCGAAGATCACCTTACAACGAAGTTTGGAGTAAATGCAGGAAAAAGGTTAGGTGTCGGCTTTAAATTCGATTATCTCTATGGAAGGGGGTATTATCAAGACCAGAGTACCGCACATTTCAACTATACCATGTATGGTTCTTACTTGGGGGACCATTATCAGGCTCACTTGTTAATGTCAACCAATCATCAAAAGGTTAGTGAGAATGGTGGTATCACTGATGACAATTATATCACGCATCCGGAAAGCTATAGTGACAAGTACTCTACGAATGAAATACCGACAGCTTTGTCGCAAAACTGGAACAGGAACGACAATCAACACATATTTCTAACGCATCGTTATAACATAGGTTTCAGCAGGAAAGTGCCTATGACAGAAGAGGAAATCAAGGCAAAGAAGTTTGCTATAGCTTCGAAAAAGGAAAACGAAGCACAGAAGCGAAAAGATAAGGCAACACAAGAGGGAAGACTGGATGACGACAAAACAGTTACTCTCCAGGGCCGTCCTGATGATGCAAAAATAATGGGGGCAGAGCCAATCTCACAGAAGAAAGATAATAATCGCGTAGCCTTGGACAAACAGGCTGCAGACAGCTTGCTTGCTGCAGAAAAGAAAACGCAGGTTGACACAGCATGGATGAAGAAAGAATTTGTCCCTGTCACAAGTTTTATCCATACGCTCAAGTTCGACAACTATCGCCGTATCTATCAGGCATATAAGACTCCTACCGATTTCTATGCAAATACTTACACTGTAGATGAACCGCTAACCGGCGACTCTATCTATGACAAAACCCGCCACTATAGCCTCAAAAATACATTCGCTTTATCCTTATTGGAAGGGTTTAACAAATGGGCTAAGGCGGGATTGAAAGCTTTCATTACATCGGAGTTGAGGCATTTTGCGCTTCCAAGTGCTACAGGAACAGACACTTACAACGAGCACAACCTGAGTTTTGGAGCACAATTGAGTAAGAAACAAGGTAAGACTTTCCATTATGATGCCATTGCCGAGACATGGCTTACCGGTGAAGATGCCGGGCAATTGAAAATCGATGGATCAGCTGATCTCAATTTCAAACTGTTTGGAGATACTTTGACTTTAACAGCCAACGGATTCTTCTATCGCTTAAATCCTACGTTCTATTATCGTCATTATCATAGTCGACATGCATGGTGGGACAATACAAACATGAGCAAAATCCTGCATTCAAAGATACAAGGCATTCTGAATTATCAAAAAACACGCACCACTTTACGCGTAGCAGTGGATGAAATCAAGAACTATACTTACTTCGCATCATCCCATACAATAACAAGTGGAAAGCGTGTTAATCATGCTATTACAGTAAATCAGAACAGTGGAGCCATTCATCTGTTGACAGCATCTCTGTCACAGGATTTCACGTTTGGACCACTTAATTGGGAGAGTGTAATTACCTATCAAAACTCAAGCAACAAGACTGTTTTGCCTGTTCCGACGCTCAATCTCTACAGTAACGTCTATCTTCGCTTTAAGATTGCTCACGTATTGCGATGTGATTTCGGGGCAGATGTGAGATATTTCACAAAGTATTATGCCCCCGATTACGTTCCAAGTTTGGGACAATATGCCGTGCAGACAAATACAAATACGACAGGAACTGATAGCCGTGTTGAAATAGGAAACTATCCCGTAGTCAATGTTTACGCCAATTTCCACTTGAAACATACACGCTTTTTCATCATGATAAGCCATCTAAATGCAGGAACCGGCAAGAAGAATTATTTCTACACTCCACACTATCCACTCAATCAAAGCATACTTAGATTTGGATTAAGTTGGAACTTCTTCAACTGAAAATGAACGAAAACAAGATTGTCATAAATTCATTCAAAGCTTGGTTTCTTGCTTCGAGGCCAAAGACATTGACGGGTGCAGCTGTTCCTGTCATGATTGGTACCACACTTGCCTTCAACCAAACGGGGATTGAACAGTTTGCTGTTATCCCTGCTATACTTTGCTTTCTCTTTGCTTTCATCATGCAGATAGATGCCAATTTCATTAACGATTACTTCGATTGTCAAAACGGAAACGACAAATCCGAGAATAGATTGGGACCTAAAAGAGCATGCACTGAGGGTTGGATAACCCTACCTGCCATGAAAAAGGCAATTGTTATGACCACTATTTTGGCATGTATCATTGGACTGCCACTTATTATATATGGTGGATACGGAATGCTTCTGATTGGCCTACTCTGTGTTCTCTTCAGCTTCCTTTATACGACAAAACTGTCTTATTTTGGGTTAGGCGATTTGTTGGTACTTATATTTTTCGGCATTATTCCTGTCTGCCTGACCTATTATGTCATCATGCCACAAGCAGAAAGAAATATTTCTTTAGAAGTCATTCTGGCTTCATTAGCCTGTGGTTTCGTTATCGATACTTTACTTATCGTCAATAACTATCGTGACAGAGACAACGATCGACGTGACGGGAAAATCACGCTCATTGTTCGAGTTGGTGAGAAATGGGGCACACGTCTTTATTTCTTATCGGGCCTGATTGGAGAAATCCTCATGCTATTCGTCAGTATAACCAATTCGGAAAGTGCTTTTGCTCCCACCTTTTTGCTGGGATATCTGTTTCTTCACTTCTTTACTTATGAGAGAATGTTAAAGATACAACAAGGTAAGGAACTCAATAAGGTCTTGGGAATGACAGCCCGCAACATGTTTATCTTCGGTATATTATCAACTCTGGCAATCTTAATTTAACATATGCAACAGGTATCTTTGGAAATCATGGAGTTTATTGAGCACCATATACTCCCTCGTTATACAGCCTTTGGAAAGAGTCATGGACTGCAACATGTCAATCGGGTTATCAAGAATTCCATTGAACTGGCCAATTATGTTGGTGCAGATATTAACATGGCATATGTTATTGCAGCCTATCATGACCTTGGTATGTCGGGACCGCGTGCCATTCATCATCTCACGAGTGGCAAGATTTTAAGCAACGATGTACGTCTGAAGAAGTGGTTCAACAACGACCAGTTGAAAATCATGAAAGAAGCCGTTGAAGACCATCGAGCCAGTTCAAGCCACACTCCACGCACCATCTATGGCAAAATTGTAGCTGAAGCCGACCGCGATCTTGAGCCGGATGTTGTCTTCAGCCGAGCCATACAGTTTGGTCTTGAGAACTATCCTGAATTAGATAAAGAGGGACAATGGAAACGCTTTGAAAGCCACATGAATGAAAAATATTCACGAAACGGCTACATACATCTGTGGATTCCCGGAAGTCCCAATGCCAGAAAGCTCAAAGACATACAGGATACTATTGAAGATAAAAACCTGTTACGCATGAAATTTGACCTCTTATATTCAAAAGAAAATAATGAATAAATTTGGCTTTTCCAAAAAAATAATATACCTTTGCACCACGAAACACCGAAAAGCATGAGTCTCTATGCCGATATGGCTCAGTTGGTAGAGCAACGCATTCGTAATGCGTAGGTCCCGGGTTCGAGTCCCGGTATCGGCTCTCTTGCGGAATTAGCACATCGGTAGTGCGCGAGCTTCCCAAGCTTGAAAGGCGGGTTCGACTCCCGTATTCCGCTCAAATATTCCTCATAATTTAACGCTTCTCATTTGTTAAATTATTAAAAGCTATTATTTTTTTATTCTTTATTTCAAATAACATAACGCTTCTTTTCGTATATTTGCAAGCATAATATAGTATTGGATGCTTATGAGGAACGTTATCCTGCTACTTTACCTATTCATCATGTCCACGGTTGTCTATGCACGACACAATGAAGAATTGAGTATCAACGGCAATCGGGCAGACAAGAATGTCATAGAAATCAGCTTCGAAGACTCTGCGGTTATCCTCCATTGGAGCGACAACACGACAACAAGTAACAAGATAGCTGATACAATGACTAAGCTTGCTTGCGTGGAAGGAATAGACAAAGCACATATTGCTTCAATAAGCGGCATCTACGAAAAAGAAATCCTTATCAGTGGCACAAAGCCTGGAACATCCATTAATATCTATGACATTGCAGGCAATAGGCTGCAAAACATTCTTTCTGTCAGCCCAACAACACCAATTGATATCAGCCACTTTAATACCGGTATCTATCTAATTCAAGACAAAAATACAGTTATCAAATTCGTGAAGAGATAGCTCTAATAATTCAAACTATAGCTTCTGCCCTATTTTTTTGAAAAAAAACATTCTTTTATTTGGCTGTTTGATGAAAAGAATGTACCTTTGCACACGCAATTCGGAATTATATCTTCCGTGACAATATCAAATGCACCCTTAGCTCAGTTGGTAGAGCAACTGACTCTTAATCAGTGGGTCTAGGGTTCGAATCCCTAAGGGTGTACATTTGGTAGATGTTGATAAATTGCACTTGCACCCTTAGCTCAGTTGGTAGAGCAACTGACTCTTAATCAGTGGGTCTAGGGTTCGAATCCCTAAGGGTGTACAAAGAGAGTTGGTCTTCCACCTCTCTTTTTTTGTTTATAGGCAAAATATCTGTTGCAATCAACAAGTAGCTAACTCCTGATTTTATTTATTTTATTCGAAATTCTTACCACTTGGCTGTTTAATAACCTCCCATAGAATACTTGGTAAAACATCCAACGTTGTTGCCATTCAAAACTTCAAGAGTTCTTCATAAATACGCTGTACTGGCAACCCCATCACATTAAAATAACTTCCTTTCAGTGAAGTAACACCTATATAGCCAATCCATTCCTGTATTCCATATGCTCCTGCCTTATCAAAAGGCTTGTATCTTTCAACATAATAGTTGATTTCTGCATCGCTCAACGCCCTGAATGTCACTTCGGTTGTCACGTTGAAGCTGAGTTGTTTCTCTAAAGTTGTCAAACTTACTCCCGTGACGACATGATGTGTTCGCCCACTCAGCAAACGCAACATGCGATAAGCTTCAGCCTCATTACTCGGTTTTCCCAAAATCATATCATCCACGACAACAACAGTATCGGCCGTCAACACCAACTCTTTTGCATTCATGGTGTCACGATAAGCAGCAGCTTTCAACCGTGAAAGATACAAGGGAACCTCGTCTGACGGTAGGTCTTCAGGATAAGTTTCATCTATCCCTTCTTTCACAACGACCTCAAAAGCTATGTCTAAACCTGCAAGCAGTTCTTTCCTGCGAGGAGAATTACTTGCCAAAATAATCTTATACTTATTATCCATGCATCCCTGTGTATTACCAACCGAAAGCCTTTGCCTCACTCATCCATTTACCTTGCGCCCGCAATACCTGCTCAATGATATCGCGACCACACCCATATCCGCCTGCCTTAGAACTGATATAGAGTGATATACCTTTGATATCAGAGACCGCGTCTGCCGGACAACAAGGACAACCACAACGACACATCACCTCGTAATCCGGAATGTCATCCCCCACATATAACACCTCTTCATCACTGACGTGCATTTGTTCTAATAGACTTTCATAAGTCTTTATTTTTACAGAACACCCCATACAGACATGCTGAACACCTAAACTTTCATAACGCAATCTTACAGCTTCAGTCTTTCCTCCGGTAAGAATAACTATTTGAAGGCCCATTTTAACGGCCAATTGGATAGCATAGCCATCTTTGATATTCACCGTACGCAATGGTTCTCCTGTATGTGAAAGCACAATTGTTTCAGCTGAAAGTACACCGTCTACATCAAAGATGATAGCTTTTATCTTTGTTAAATCATAATTGATCATATTCGTTTATTGTTGTTTATTATTGCTGTTTGATGAATAGATTTGCTCATCAGCTCATAGATGTTCTGCCACAATGGAGATGCAGTCAACAACATCTTATGGTTTTCCATCACATTCTCATCATAACGGACTGCCGGCCCAGTCTGGGCATGAACAGGCGAAAGTTCATGCACCTTATGTGCCGTCTCATCAATTAGCGGCAGGAGTACATCGAAAGGAACACTATGGGCAGCCAGCAATTCTGATGAGATTTCATAACAATGATTCACGAAATTGCAGGCAAATACTGCTGCAAGATGAAGATATTTCCTGTCAGCAGATGACAGCGTGTATACCTTAGTAGATATTGAAAGGGCAAGAGTTTTTATTTTTTCTAAAACAGAATTATCACAAGCTTCTATAAAACAGGGGAGTGACCTAAAGTCAACAACTCTTTCCTTTGAGAAGGTCTGCATTGGATAGAGTACCCCATAACGCACAGCACTACCTTCAAATAACGCCATAGGCACACTGCCTGCAGTATGCAAGAAAATCTTATCTGATTTGTTTTTACAAACAGCAGCTATCACTTCCTGTAATACACTATCCTTCAATGAAAGAATATAAACATCAGCATCATTATTTATTTCAGAAAGCAGATTGACCGCTTTTGCTTCCAGACGAGAAGCCAAACTGACAGCATTCAAAAGCCGATGACTGTACACTTGCACAATCTGATGACCTGCATTTTTTAACGCTACACCAATGTTAGTAGCCAGGTTTCCTGAACCTATAAGAGTAATTTTCATCGTAGAATCTTCAATTTTTCGTCTAAGATTGCCTGTCCTTTCTCCGTACAGATGCCTCTCATAAAAAGGAAAATGATATTATATAGGATATGTTTCATACTATAAAGCTGATAAAGTTGGTGTTCCATGACATGTCGCATGGCTACAGAACTAATCTGCTCCAAAAGGTCATAGTCGACATCTCCACGAAAGTATCCTTCCTCTACCCCACGTTGAAAGAACAATTTTCCTTTCTTATTACGCGACTCATGCACGGAGTCAAGATAGGAGATTATACGCGTGTATTTATGCAAATCAACAAAGAAAGCAGGCGAAATGTTCTGAAACCTCTCGACTTTATAACGATAAAATTCAGCAAAAACATCCATCACCGAAGTAGCATGTTTAAGCTGGAAAACTTCCATATAGTGGTCATAACAGTTTTCAGCCTCCCGTATTCCCTCCATCAGTAAATCCTCCTTATTGTCGTAGATTTCATAAAGCGTACGCTTAGATATCCCCAATTTTCTGGCAATATCATCCATCTTGACCTGTCGGATACCATTCGTCATAAATTCATGCATGGCAGTTTCAAGAATACGTCCCTTCAACTGCTCGCGATATTCTGTCGTTGCGTTTGTCTTATGCATAAGGTTTTGTAGATAAGAAGCCCGTGAGATATTCTTTTGCAAAGTTACAAAAAATAACAAAAAACGCATATTCAATCCCACGTTTTTTGCTAACTTTGCAAGTGATGGAAGGAAAAAAGAAAAAGAAAACAGAACTTTAAATAAACGAAAATGGTAAAAGTTACGAAAGAAGCAGCCTTGGCCTATCATGAAAATGGGCGTCCGGGCAAGATAGAAGTGAAGCCGACAAAGCCCTACCACACACAAACAGACTTGAGTTTGGCCTATTCACCAGGTGTTGCTTTCCCCTGTCTTGAAATCCAGGCCAACCCCGATGATGTCTACAAATATACCGACAAAGGCAATCTTGTTGCTGTTATCAGCAATGGTACCGCCGTCTTAGGTCTCGGAGATATCGGTGCTATGAGTGGCAAACCGGTAATGGAGGGGAAAGGATTACTTTTCAAAATCTATGGTGGTATTGATGTTTTCGATATTGAGGTGGCAGAGAAAGATCCGGAAAAGTTCTGTGAAGCCGTTGAGAGAATAGCCCCGTCATTCGGTGGTATCAATCTGGAAGATATCAAGGCGCCTGAATGTTTCTATATCGAAGAACGCCTGAAGAAGAGCCTTGACATTCCCGTGATGCACGATGATCAGCATGGAACGGCAATCATTTCAGCTGCCGGACTCATCAATGCGCTCGAAGTGGCTGGCAAAGACATCAGCAAAGTAAAGATAGTTGTCAATGGGGCAGGAGCTGCAGCAATCAGCTGTACAAAACTGTATGTAGCTCTTGGTGCAAGGGTTGAAAACATCATCATGCTTGACTCAAAAGGAGTCATCACGGCCGATCGCGAGAAGCTTACACCGCAGAAAGCTCTCTTTGCTACCAAACGAAAGGATATTCACACATTGGAAGAAGCGCTTCAGGGAGCAGATGTATTCCTCGGCCTGAGTAAGGGAAATGTCCTTACACAGGATATGATCCGCAGCATGGCAGACAATCCCATTGTTTTTGCATTAGCCAATCCTGTACCTGAAATCTCCTATGACGATGCCATTGCCAGCCGTCCTGACGTATTGATGAGCACCGGGCGAAGCGATTATCCCAACCAAATCAATAATGTCATCGGCTTCCCCTATATTTTCCGTGGCGCACTCGATGTTCATGCAAAGGCCATCAATGAAGACATGAAGCTTGCTGCAGTAAGAGCTATTGCAGAATTGGCGAAACAACCGGTTCCCGATGTAGTCAATGAAATCTATCATGTCACTGATTTGACATTCGGTCCTAAATACTTCATTCCAAAGCCTGTCGACCCGCGATTGATTACCGAAGTAAGTGCTGCCGTGGCCAAAGCTGCCATGGAAAGCGGAGTGGCCCGTACGCCTGTCAAGGATTGGGAAACCTATAAAAAAGGATTGCGACAGTTGCTCGGCCAGGAAACCGCACTCACCCGCAAACTCCATGACACTGCACGTCTACACCCACAAAAGGTCGTTTTCGCCGAAGGAGGTCACGCCACGATGATGAAAGCCGCTGTCCAGGCAAAACAAGAAGGCATCTGCGAGCCTATCCTGTTGGGCAATCCTGATCGCCTTCATCGTTTGGCCAACCGACTGAAGCTTGATCTTAACGGAGTTGAAATCATTGACATGCGTGCTGATCAAGAGCAAGGACGCCGTGCAACTTTTGCCAAACACTTAGCCGAAAAACGTGCACGACAGGGATACACGTTTGAAGAAGCCTACGACAAAATGTATGAACGCAACTATTTCGGCATGAGTCTGGTGGAGAATGGCTATGCCGACGCATTCATAACAGGCCTGTACACCAAATACAGCAACACGATCAAAGTGGCCAAAGAAGTGATTGGCGTAAGACCGGAATACAGAACGTTCGGCACGATGCACCTGCTCAACACCAAAAAGGGCATCTATTATATTGCGGATACGCTGATTAATCGCCACCCGGATGAAAACATACTGACGGATATTGCGAAGCTGAGTGCCCACACGGTGAAGTTCTTCAACGAGGAGCCGGTCATTGCCATGCTGAGCTATTCGAACTTCGGTACAGACGAGATAGGAAGTCCGCTAAAGGTACATAATGCCGTCGAACAGATGCAGAAGGAATATCCAGACTTGGCCATTGATGGCGAGATGCAAGTGAATTTCGCACTCAACAAGGAACTTCGTGACGACAAATTCCCATTCAGCCGCCTGAAAGGAAAAGATGTCAACACCCTCGTGTTTCCCAACATGAGCAGTGCAAACTGCAGCTATAAACTTCTGCAAGAGCTCAACAAAGATTGTGAAATCATTGGCCCTATCCAGATGGGACTCAACAAATCTATCCACTTTACCGACTTTGAAAGTTCTGTCAAAGATGTTGTAAACATCACGGCAGTAGCAGTTATCGATGCTTATGTTGAAAAGGTAAAGAATAACAAATAAGCGTTCTGCTACGGTTATAAAAAAGGAGAGCGTAGCAAAACAAACCGGGCCCCCGAAAGTTATTTCGCCTAACTTTCGGGGTCTTTTCGTCTTTCCGAGGATTGGGAAACGCAGCCAACGGCATTTTTTGTTCTTCCCAAGTTTGGGAAAGCCGATTTTCGATGATTTTCAATCTTCCCAAAGTTGGGAAAGCTGATTTTCGATGATTTTCAGTCTTCCCAAAGTTGGGAAAGTCGATTTTCGCTGAATTTTGAGTTTCCCAATGTTGGGAAAGCCGATTTTCGATGATTTTCAGTCTTCCCAAAGTTGGGAAAAGCGATTTTCGATGATTTCTTGTTTTCCCCCATGAGGGAAAGCCGATTTTCGATGATTTCTTGTTTTCCCCCGTGAGGGAAAAGCGATTTTTGTTGATTTCTTGTTTTCCCCCGTGAGGGAAAGCCGATTTTCGATGATTTCTTGTTTTCCCCCATGAGGGAAAGCCGATTTTAATCGTTTTTTGATTTTCCCTCACGGGGGATAACCTGTTTTCGCCGATTTTTACCCGTCGTACCCCTACGAAAGCCTCTTTTTGCCGTTTTTCGTTCATCGTACCCCTACGAAAGCTTCTTTTTCCCGTTTTTCGTTCATCGTACCCCGTATCTGGACAATTTTTCTCGAAAATTGATGATTTACTCCCGTATTTAGACAGATTTTCCCGAAAATTGATGATTTACTCCCGTATTTAGACAGATTTTCCCGAAAATTGATGATTTACTCCCGTATCTGGACAGTTTTTCATGAAAATCGACAATTTACTATCGTATCTGAACAGTTTTTCATGAAAACTGATGATTTACCCCCGTATCTGGACTGATTTTCCCGAAAATTGATGATTTACTCCCGTATCTGGACTGATTTTCTTGAAAATCGACAATTTACTATCGTATTTGAACAGTTTTTCCCAAAAATCAATGATTTACTATCGTATCTGAACAGTTTTTCATAAAAATCGACAATTTACTATCGTATTTGAACAGTTTTTCATGAAAACTGATGATTTACCCCTGTATCTGAATGGATTTCCCGAAAAAGCAAAGAAAAAGACCATTTCTCTGCTCAAAACGAGTTTTGAAATGGTCTTTTCTTATTGATTTGTTTCAGATAAGATTTTCAAAAAGGCATTTGTATTTTGACACTGCCTCCGTTTTTATTTTGCGTCTCAATCAATCAGTGTTGTCGCCCTGACACGGCTCAATGTTTCGGGCGTCATCTGCAGATAGCTTGCAATATACACAAGCGGGGCACGCAAGACTACCTGCGGCATGAGCTTACACATCTTCTTGTAACGATCGCCCGCTGTTTCAAAACGCACCAAGTCGGCATGCACCTGGGAGAGAATCAAACTTTCTTCCAATATCTTACGATATAGAATTTGAATGTTCACGTTGTGCAAGGCCACCTGTTCCAAACGATGCTTAGGCAAAGCGTAAATCACTGAAGGCTCTATTGTCTCTACCTGCAAAAGGGTAGGAATTTCAAGAAACAGACTCTCTATGCACATGAAGATAGAGCGGTCGGAACCTAAATGTTCGGTAACTTCCTTGCCGTTTTTGAAATAGAATTGGCGTATAACTCCCCGATCTATGTAATAGATATTCTCACATACCTCGCCTTCTTTCAGTATCATTTCGTTCTTGCCAAATTTCATCGGCACAAGAATACTCTCTAAAACATCAAGCTCGTCATGCGTCATCGTACTGTATTTACGGGCGAGTTCACGGGCAATATCCCGTGGTGTGTTCAATGGTTCTCTCATGTTAGGAAATCCTCCATAATTAATATTTAAGTGTTCTGCTTTGCTCTATCCGAATTAATCGAGCTTGAGCACGGCAAGGAAAGCTTTCTGAGGAACTTGCACATTTCCGACCTGTTTCATTCGTTTCTTTCCCTGCTTCTGCTTCTCAAGCAACTTACGTTTACGGCTGACATCACCGCCATAGCATTTTGCAGTGACATCCTTTCTTACCTGCTTCACCGTCTCGCGGGCTATAATCTTGGCACCAATGGCTGCCTGAATAGCAATATCAAACTGCTGACGGGGAATCAGTTCTTTCAATTTCTCGCACATCCGACGGCCGAAATATACGGCATTACTCTCATGGGTCAGCGTCGAAAGGGCATCAACGGGTTCTCCATTGAGCAGAATATCCAACTTTGCCAACTTCGAAGGACGGAAGCTATCCACATGATAGTCGAACGAGGCATAGCCTTTCGAAATGCTTTTCAGCTTATCATAGAAGTCTATCACAATCTCCCCAAGCGGTATCATGAAATGAAGTTCCACCCGATTTCCACTGACATATTCCTGCTTTATCAGCTCTCCCCGCTTGTCGAGACACAGCGTCATAATCGGGCCGATATAGTCGGCCGCCGTGATAATCGATGCCCGGATATAAGGCTCCTCAATATGATCTATGAGTGTCTGCTCGGGCAATCCCGACGGATTATGCACTTCTCTGACATTCCCCTGCTTGTCGTAGACCATATAGGAAACATTCGGCACAGTGGTGATAACATCCATATTAAACTCGCGGTCGAGTCGTTCCTGAATGATTTCCATATGAAGCAATCCCAAGAAACCACAGCGGAAACCAAAACCCAAAGCCACAGAACTCTCCGGAGAGAATGTCAGAGAAGCATCATTCAACTGGAGCTTTTCCAACGATGCACGCAGGTTCTCATAATCATTTGGGTCAATAGGATATACGCCGGCAAACACCATGGGCTTCACTTCCTGGAAACCCGCGATAGCTTCGCTGCAGGGATTGGCCACAGAAGTAACCGTATCGCCCACCTTCACCTCCGTGGCTGTCTTGATGCCACTGATGATATAGCCCACCTCGCCTGTCGACAGCTCGTCCTTAGGAACCATATCCATTTTCAAGACGCCGACTTCATCAGCATCATATTCCATGCCGGTATTAAAGAACTTCACCCTCTCGCCTTTGCGTATCTTCCCGTTGAGAACCTTGCAAAGCACTATAATACCACGGAAACTGTTGAAGATCGAGTCGAAAATCAGTGCTTGTGCCGGTGCATTCAGCTCGCCCACAGGTGCCGGTATCCTCTCGACTACAGCCTCAAGAATATCTTCCACGCCCTCACCGGTCTTTCCCGAAGCACGGATAATATCCTTTCGGTCACACCCGATAAGCTCCACAATCTCATCTTCCACCTCATCAGGCATGGCATTCGGCATATCAATCTTATTGATAATCGGGATAATCTCCAAATCATGCTCTATGGCCATGTAGAGATTGGAGATTGTCTGTGCCTGCACACCTTGCGTGGCATCCACGACAAGCAATGCCCCCTCACACGCAGCAATAGACCGCGACACCTCGTAAGAAAAGTCCACATGTCCCGGCGTATCTATCAAGTTAAGAATATATTCCTCACCGTCTTGAGCCTTATAGTTCATCTGAATGGCATGGCTTTTAATCGTGATGCCACGCTCACGCTCAAGTTCCATGTCGTCGAGCATCTGTCCCTCGGTAATCCGAATCGTCTGCGTCTTCTCCAAAAGTCGGTCGGCAAGTGTCGATTTGCCATGATCGATATGGGCGATGATACAGAAATTCCTAATATTGCTTATCGTGTCCATTGCTTGTAATCTGCTTTTTTTACCATGCAAAGATAAAGAAAATTCTCTGATAATTTCGTATCTTTGCAAAAAATAAAACTATCAGACAATGAAAAAGATTCTTTTTTCCGCCCTTGTCCTGCTGACCTTTACAGCCTGCCATCATGAGACTATCGAGGAACGGGCGGCGCGTGAAGCCAAGGAATATACACAGAAGATGTGCCCCACCCCTGTTGTGAATTTCACCCGCACTGACAGCATGGTATTCGACAAAACAACGCGCACGCTGATTTATTTCTGCTCATTCACCGACAAAATGGACAACACGGAGATTGTCAACACCAATCGGACAAAACTGTCAGACGGGCTTCGTGAGGGGCTGCTGAACGACACGGGATTAAAAACCTATCGCGAAGCCGGTTTCCATTTCAAATATATTGTCCGCTCAGCCAAAGACCCAAAGAAAACACTTTATCAGGAGAAGTTCTGAATACTAATTTATTCTTGGCCAGATTTAAGCGGCATTTATCCGACTATATTGCAGTCCTGTAAAACAAATTGGAAATCTGCAATCCATTTGTCTACGGGAAATACAAGCACTTTTGGTCTGCGGAGACTTGTTTTTCTGTTATAAAATAGTAAGCATTATAAAAACGCTTGTTTTTAAGGGGCGACTATATAGCAATATCACTAATATATATGTTAGGTATATATTTTGTACTCAATTTAGAAAAGATATATTAATACTTGTATTTTTTGAAAAAAATGCTTTTTTTGCAGACAAAAGTCATTATCTAAATGGAGTTATAAAAAAACGACTTAACTGGATTTAAATTCAAAAGAGGAATAATCTTTTGAGCCTTTGGGGAAAGTAAGAGAAGTTCTCTATAAGAAAGAGAGAATGTTCAAAATTGAGGCGTAATGGACATTTGGTAGGCTGAAACCTCTCGGAATCCTTTTATTTACTACCTTTGCAGCATTTGAAAACCTATGAATAAAAACTGTATCTTCTGTAATAGCTCAAATGTTAAAAAGAATGGATATCGACGTTCTGTTCAGATGTATTCCTGCAAGGATTGTGGTAGGCAATTTCAAGGTGGTCTGCGTATATATAATATTTCTCTATGGAATGACTATCTGACGGCAAATCGGACGATTTCTGTTCTATCCACTCTTTATAAATGTTCAGAGCGAGCCATACGACGTAGGTTGAGCTTAGTGGTAAATAGCTTTACTGCTACTTACCCCAAATCTGCAGTAATAATACTGGATACAACATACTTTTCCAGGACATTTGGCGTGATGCAGTTTCAGGATGCTTCATCAGGCAAAATACCCTATCGCAAGTTTGTCAAGAACGAAACTAATAGAGATTATCTTGATGGACTTCGGTATATTGCGGAGCGTGGAACTATAATAAAAGCAGTGATATGTGATGGGCACATGGGGCTTTTGTAAGCTATACGTTTCTGTCCCGTATAAATGTGTCAACTTCACTAATTTCAGATAGTTAGAAGGCTTCTTACAAACAATCTGCATTTGCCTGCAGGCGTTGAATTATTGGCATTAATTAGAAGGATGTTCTCTATGAGAAAAGACTAGTTTATAACAGCTTTTGATAAATGGTGTGATAAATGGAAAGAGTTCCTAAATGAACGAACTCTTCTAATCTCAGGCAAGACGACCTTAAAAGGCTTAGAACGGCAAGACGTTCTATTAAGACACATCTGACATGGCTCTATACGTGTGAGGAGCATCCAGATATACAAATACCTAATACAACAAACCTGTTGGAAGGATTTAACTCACAACTTAAAAGAGCACTCCATAATCATAATGGATTGAATAAAGCTAATAAAAAGAAGTTTATAGATGGATTCATAAATACAAAAAAGTAGGCTGGAATAACCAGCCTACCAAATGTCCATTATGCCAAAATTGACAATCTTTTGAGTGATAAAGGTTTTATATTTCAATCTCTTGTATGCCTCCGAATGCCACAAGGTTTTCGAAGGCATTTGCTTTTGCAAACAGTCTGCCATAAATACCTGCACAGATGAGCACTCCACCGTGAGCAAAGATAGCAACGTGGTCATAAGACTGTGTCTTTAACCAGTCGAGGAAAGCTGAAACGCGGTCGTAGAGCAACGGAAAACTCTCACCTCCTGTAGCTTCAAGATGCATATAGTCTTTATACCACGCCAGAATGTGCGGGTCTTCTTTGGCAATGTCATCATAGAGTCGCATTTCCCAATCGCCCATGTTCATTTCTTTGAGCCGATTGTCGAGTGTGGGATGGGGATATCCACAATAGGCAGCGAGCTTGCGTGCACGTGTCAATGGTGAGGAAAAAACAGCATCGAAAGGTTGCTTTTTCATGAGGTTTTGCTTCGTGACAGCAGCTTCTTCTTCGAATGAATTGGCCACGGGAACGTCGCTCCAACCATAACAAGTGCCTTTAGGGACGTCCACTTTGGTGTGTCTGATGAGCGTTACTTTCATAGATTGACTGGCAGTTGAAATGAAATGATGATATAGGTGAGATAGAAACTGAGTTCTGTCAATAGGAAAACAGCACCGCAACAGTCGCCTGTGTAGCCTTGAATGCGATGATGCATCAGCAGATAAAGCAGATAATATACAAGTGCAGGAATCGCGATAGAGAGGTAGGGAACTCCTATGAAATACCATAGAGGAATGGCGGGAAGCATACCTTGGAAAAAGAGAAATATGCCCGATTTGATGCTTAATTTACGGTAGACCACGCGGTTTTTGGCCGTTTCAGCTGTTCGTGCATAGGGCATATATTGAACGAGATTGGCTGAAATCATTTTGAAAAAAGGGTCGGCTGCGAGTATCATCAGAGCCGTGGTGCGAGGTGGAAGAATGATCAGACATTGATAAAGCAACAGAAAATAGAGCACTAATCCAAGTACGCCATAACTTCCAATGTGGCTGTCTTTCATGATGTCGAGTATGCGTTGGCGGTTGCTTCCCCCTCCTCCAAAACCATCAATGAAGTCGGCAAGTCCGTCTTCATGCAGTGCTCCGGTAATCATAATGCGTATGATGATGGCAGCAATAGCAGCTAAGGTGACAGGCATAAACAGCGAACCGAAGTAAAGTGTGGCCGACATGCACCCCGCAGTAAGCCATCCTGTAAGCGGCCATAACTCTACTACGGTTTCATAAGCTTCTTTCTTGGGTTGGTATATGCGCCAAAAGGGGAAACGAGTAAAGAAAGTCAAGGCAGCAAACAGGCGGTCGCGCCATGAAATATTGTTCTGAATATCAATTCTCATCGGTTAGAAATATTTGGTGATATGGGCATTGTCAAAATTGTTCATCTCGTTCATCATGCGTATGGAAGAGTCGATAATAGGGTAGGAACATAGTGCTCCTGTACCTTCGCCAAGTCTTAAATTCAAGGATAATAACGGCTCGGCATTCATAAGGTTGAGCATGTCGCGGTGTCCTCCTTCGTTACTGCAATGACTGAAGACGGCATACGCGAGAATTTCCGGATAGAGTTGAGAGGCTGCCAGCATACAGGCGGTCATGATAAATCCGTCAACGAGGATGACCATGTGATGTTCTGCAGCTCGAAGCATTGCCCCGATTGCTCCCACCATTTCAAAGCCTCCGAAGTAGCGGATAGCATCAATGGGCTGATAGTTTTGTGCTTGAAAATTGTCGAGCGATGCTTGCAGAACTTCAAGTTTATGGCGTATGCCTTCGGAGTTGAGTCCGGAGCCTGCACCAATGCAATCCTTCAAGGGAAGTTTTCCAAAGATACTCATCCAGATACTTGAAGGGCTGGTGTTTGCAATTCCCATTTCTCCAAGACTGATAATGGTACACCCTTCTTCGGCGCACCTGTCAACAAGTTCCACACCTGTATGTATTGCTTGATTGAACTGTGCCTCGGTCATGGCTGGTCCATAGCGAAAAATGGCTGTGCCTCGCGCTATCTTGCGATTGATAATGTCAGGAAATGCACTTAAATCGTGGTCAACTCCCATATCAACAATCCACAGTTTAAAACCATGCTGACGGCAAAACATGTTCACACCTCCGCCTCCTTGAGTGAAATTAATCATCTGTTGCCAGGTCACATCGCGTGGAGATGCAGACACATGTTCATGTTCAATGCCGTGATCACCACCGAAAAGCAGGTGGCAAGGATGGACAAGAGAGGGAGTCAATGACTGTTGAATAAGTCCTATTTGCAGGGCAACTTCTTCTAATCTTCCCAATGAACCTTTGGGCTTATTCAGATTGTCTATCTTGTTGATGAGCGCCTGTCTGATACTTTCATCGGGTATTTCAATCTTGAAATTCATCTTGTTCATTTAATCTTAACAGGTATTCCTGATACCATAAGAATTACTTCATCCGCCTTGGAAGCTACATATTGGTTCATCCATCCCTCCATATCTGTAAATCTCCTTTGTATAGCATTGTCGCTTACACCACCGCTTCCTATCTCATTGGTTACAAATATGAAAGTGGCTTCTTGGTTGGTAAATTTATCAAACTCTTCCTCTATGGCTCGCAGTGCATCAGCAACACTGGGCTGTTCGCTCACTTTTCGGTCTTTGTCATAGAAGAAGTTAGTACACCAAAGTGTAATACAGTCAATCACACACACCTTATTATATATATTATGTCGTGATAAAAACTTCTCTTCTTCTATGTTAGTCCAATTGCTTCCTCTGCGTTCTTGATGACGTACCACACGTTGTCTGAACTCCTCATCCCATATATGTGCGGTTGCCATGTATATGGGGTGGTTCGTCATGGATAGGGCTAAACGTTCGGCATACATGCTTTTTCCAGAGCGTTGTCCTCCTGTAATCAGTATGATTCTTTTCATATTGCGAAGATAATAAAAAGTTGTTTAAGAATGAGTGAACATCTATGAAAACAGTAAGGAAATAACCTCTAATTAGGTTAAATAATTGTTTTTTCTCGTTTTTTATGTTATATAGCATAATTTCTGTTGTAAAAATTTGGCAGTTTCGATAATTTTTAATTACTTTGCACTCGTAAACAAGAAAAAGAAATACAAACAATAATTATTAATTAATTAATTTTTTAGAGAGACATGAAAAAGTTAGTTTTATTAGCTGCTGCTGCTTTGATGACAGTATCGGCTTCTGCTCAGACAGTACAGGAAAGCAAGACTTTCGATAACATCTATATCGGTGTTAATGGTGGTGTTGCTACAAAGACAACTGGTCATTCTTGGCTGAAAGGTTTGGATCCTAACGCTGGTGTTCGTATCGGTCGTTGGTTTACTCCTGTTGTAGGTTTGGCAGTTGAAAGCAATGCTTATTTCTCAAATAAGCCTTACACTTCAACAGGTACAATTGTTCGTTTCTTGAATACAAGCCTGTTGGGTACTTTGAACCTGAGTAACTGGTTTGGTGGTTATAAAGGTGAGCCACGTCCATTCGAGGTTGTTGCTGTTGCAGGTCTCGGTTGGGGTCACTTGTTTGGTAACTCTGCTGAATACAAGCGTTTCGAACAAGTTAATAACTTGACTTCAAAATTGGGTCTTGACTTCGCATTTAACTTTGGTGCAGAGAAAGCTTGGCAGTTCTATGTAGAGCCATCTATCAACTATGGTTTGAATGATGAGAGCGGAACTCCGTACAATATGGGTAATGGTGGTATCCAGTATAACATCAATCACAGCTATGTTCAGTTGAATGCAGGTTTGATCTACAAGTTCAAGACCTCTAACGGTACTCACAACTTCAAGATTGTTACTCCTCGTGATCAGAACGAAATTGATGCTCTTAACTCACAGATCAGCGACCTTCGCAATGAACTTGCTAAGAAACCAAAAGAGGTTATCAAGGAAGTTGTTAAGGAAGTTCCTGGTGCAGCAACAGTTGTTAATCCATTGTTCGTAACATTCGCACAGGGCAAGTCTACTTTGACAAGCGAAGCTAAGTCTGTTCTTGACAACGTAGCTAAGGGTAGTACAGTTCAGATTGTTGGTACATCTTCTCCAGAGGGTTCAAGCTCACTTAACAAGAGACTCTCTCAGAACCGTGCAAACGTTGTTGCTAACTACTTGAAGAATAAGGGTGTAAACGTAGAGAAAGCTGATGGTAAGGGTGTTCAGGGTACTACATCTAACCGCCTCGCTGTAATTTACGTAAAGTAATTTAGCTGATACTAATTACAAATATATATCCCCGATGGAGCAATCCATCGGGGATTTCTTTTTTATGTATATTGCGTTTTTATTCTATTGATACAATATATTATGGGTTGAGTCAATGTGAAACATTGATAATCTAACCTGCACATTCGTTATTATCATCTGTCTGAAGTGTTGATATTGGACTTAGCTGCAATCAATAGATAACGAAAGTTCTAATGAAGAATTTTATTAAGTCAGTTTATAATGATTTCAATATTTATAGGACAATCTTTTATACTGTCCAATGCATGGTTTTAATTTGTATTGAATTACGATGTAATCTGACTCATATTGCACGCTGATTTGACGCAGATTAGGCGTTGAAGTGACGCAAGTTGAAACGTAATATGCGCTATTTTACATGGCTTTTTGGAATTTAAAAACCAGTAAAATAGCGCATAAAACGTTTAAAGGAATATTCCTTGTTTGGAAATCTATACCGAAGTTTAACACGAAAAGATGCAAACTACTGCTTACGATAAGTTTGATTGAATACTTTTTGGGGCAAACTAACTCAAAATGCAGCAATCCTATATACCATTACATTCGCTGATAGTCTTTCTATCTCGTGCTTTTTATTATGGAATATGAGCTGTACTATGGTGATATTCACGAAATACAGCTATCTTTTATCAATGAAAGTTTCAAGTATCTTTGTGTGCCCATTCATAGGAATGAGGTCATAGTCAGCGATTACTGCGGGGAGCATGCAGCTGAAACCCTCACGTAATTCAATCTCGTCTCCAGTCTTGTGAATATGAATTTTGCAATCACCTTTAAGACACATCGTAATGACAAAGCTGTCGTTCCTGATGAGGTTGCGGTGGAATGGGGAAGACGTGTCAACGATGTGTACGTTGAAATAGGGTGTGGAAAGCACCGGACAGTCACACTCTGTTTGAATGGAATAATGTGTGCGATAGTCTTTTTCGACATGGAAATCGAGGGCTTTGGCAGCTAAGTCTGTATGCAGTTCTCGGGGTTTCCCGTCAATGCCGGGTCTGTTGTAATCATAGATGCGATAGGTGAGATCGCTGCTCTGTTGTACTTCGGCCAGCAGAATACCACCGCAGATAGCGTGCACACGTCCGGCAGGGAGATAAAATACATCACCTGCATGTACCTTGTGGCGTGCCAATACATCGGTAATAGTGCCGTCGGCAATGCGCTGTTTATATTCATTTTCGTCTATTTCTTGCTTAAAACCCACATAGAGAGAGGCTTCAGGATCAGCGTCGATGATATACCACATCTCGCTTTTCCCGAATTTTCCATGTACTCTTTGTGCCATTTCATCATTGGGATGAACCTGTATGCTGAGGTCATCTCGGGCATCAATGAATTTCACCAAAAGAGGCATTTGCCCTTTATATTGCTTGGCAACATGTTCTCCCAATATCTCTGTAGGATAGCGATTGATGAGCGAAACGAGATCCATGCCTTTGAAATCACCATTGGCAATGATGTTAATACTTGATGGCACAGCACTCACTTCCCATGATTCTCCCACGGGAGCAGCATGTTCTGGCAGATGTTTCCAGGTTGTGAGTTTCTTTCCTCCCCACACGGTTTCATGCAGGTTGGGTTCAAACAGTAGCGGATATAAATGTTCCATAAGTTTATGTTGATTTTATTTGAGACTCTCGCGATACCAGTCATAGAGTTTCTCTACGCCTTCTTCGATTTCTATCTTGTGTGTCCAGCCGAGGCTATGCAACTTATCTACATTGATGAGCTTGCGTGGTGTGCCGTTGGGTTTTGTTGCATCCCAGATGACTTCTCCGGTGAAATTGACAGTCTTAACGACAAGTTCGGCGAGCGCGCGGATTGTGAGTTCTTTGCCCGTTCCTACATTGATGTGGCAGTTTCGGATTTCACCAAGCGACGGAATGGCACCGCCACGACCCTCTGAGTTGTTGCGGTCTACAGTGCCGTCAGTCTTTGCACCATAGAAAACTGATGAATATTTGTCAATGCCGATGATGTCCTTGAAGTCAACATTCAACAGCACATGCACGCTGGCATCAGCCATGTCCTCACTCCAAAGGAACTCGCGCAGCGGGCTTCCATCGCCCCAAAGTGTCACCTTGTTGTCTTCGATGCCATAGAAAGCAAGTGCTTTCAAGATGCGTTCTTTCGCGTTGTTGCCATCAACATTGCCTTCACCGATGCGTTCGCGCAGGGCGTCTGTAGGGTTGATAGGACGTTTGTTCATGTCGTTTCGGATAGCCTCCCAGTCATTGTCATGAATGAGTTTTGCTAAATAAATCTTGCGCATCATTGCCGGCATCACATGACTATTCTCCAGATGGAAGTTATCATTTGGGCCATAAAGATTGGTAGGCATGACGGCAATATAATTCGTTCCATATTGCAGGTTGTAGCTTTCGCACATCTTTAGTCCGGCAATCTTTGCAATGGCATATTCTTCATTCGAGTATTCCAAAGGTGAAGTAAGCAGGCAATCTTCTTTCATTGGCTGTGGTGCATTTTTTGGATAGATGCATGTGGAGCCAAGGAAAAGCAGTTTTTTGACACCATGTTTATAAGCATTTTCTATCACGTTGCATTGCATTTTCATGTTCTGCATGATGAAATCGGCACGGTAAAGATAGTTGGCCATAATGCCTCCGACGAATGCAGCTGCAAGCACTACAGCATCTGGTTGTTCTTCATCGAAAAACTTTCTGACGGCCAATTGATCAGTCAAATCCAATTCCTTGTGACTCCGTCCGATGAGGTTCGTATAGCCGCGTTGCTCTAAATTCTTCCAAATGGCAGAGCCTACGAGTCCGTGATGGCCTGCAATATAAATCTTACTGTCTTTTGCTAATGTCATTTTCTTATGGTTTATATCCTGTTGTAACTAAATTATTTGCGTGTAACTCTGACGAAAAAGAGGATTAAGAAGATGTAAGCGATGAGCGAACATACCTCACTTAATGGGTTTGTCCACCATGTTGCAGGTACAGAAAGCCCCATGTCGGATAACCAAATCTCTAATCCTGCAAACTTCAGCAATGCACTTACAACACCCATCAGTGCTCCCCCGGCAATAAAACCACTGGCAATGAGCGTGCCACGCTCGCCACGCTGCTTGTTCACTTCTGCATCCTTGCTGCGCGAAGTCACCCACCAGTTGATAGCACCACCGACAACAAGCGGTACATTCAGTTCCAAGGGAATGAACATTCCTAATGCAAAGGCCAACGCTGGAACTTTACATAGTGTGAGGATAATGGCTAATAGTGCACCGATGCCATAGAGTATCCAGGGCGCACCAACACCATTCATGAGCGGGTCAATAACAGCAGCCATTGCATTGGCCTGTGGAGCAGCAAGACTTCCACTTGCAAATCCATAGGTTTCATTAAGCAACATCATCACACCGCCTACTGTAGCAGCACTCACTAACGTGCCCAAGAACTTCCAACTTTCTTGTTTTCGTGGTGTCGTTCCTAACCAGTAACCGATCTTCAAATCAGTGATGAAGCTGCCCGCCATGCTTAATGCAGTGCAAACTACGCCTCCCATTATGAGCGCAGCCAACATGCCGGCATATCCTTTCAGACCAACGAAAACCATCACAACGCTGGCTAAAATCAAGGTCATCAGCGTCATTCCAGATACAGGATTGCTGCCCACGATAGCAATTGCATTGGCTGCAACCGTGGTGAAAAGAAATGCAATGACTGTCACAAGCAATATTCCCACAACGGCAAAAAGCAGATTTCCATGCATCACACCTGTCAGAAAGAAGATAAAAGTGAGCAATAACACGACAATACTTCCCACGGCAATAATTTTGAAACTGATGTCACGTTGCGTGCGTTTCACCTCATCTATGTTTCCACCTTTCCCTTTCAACTCACGTGCAGCAAGGCCAACGGCATCGCGAATGATACCCCAACTACGGATGATACCAATGATACCGGCCATTGCAATGCCGCCGATACCAATGCTTCGGGCATAGGAACGGAAAATTATTTCGGGACTCATGGCACCCACTGTCTGTGTAATGGAGGGATCCCATTGGTTTAATATCTGGTCATGGAAAAGGAGTGACATGCCCGGAACAATCAACCACCACACTGCCAAGCTTCCAAAACAGATGTAAAGTGCATATTTCAGACCAACGATATAGCCCAAACCAAGTACGGCTGCACCTGTATTGACCTTGAAAACAAGCTTTGCTTTGTCGGCCAAATCAACGCCCCAACCAACAACACGGCTTGTGAAATTCTCATTCCACCAACCGAATGATGCCACGATAAAGTCGTAGAGACCACCTACAAGACCTGATAACAGAAGAGGTTTTGCCTGGTCTCCGCCTTTGGCACCGCTCACAAGAACCTGCGTGGTGGCTGTAGCTTCGGGGAAAGGATACTTGCCATGCATGTCGCTGACAAAGTATTTACGGAATGGAATAAGGAACAATATGCCTAAAATACCTCCCAATGCCGATGCAAGAAATATCTTGATGAAAGACGTTGTCATTTCAGGATACTTGGCTTGAAGGATATAAATGGCGGGTAAAGTAAAGATAGCACCGGCTACAACAGCACCCGAGCAGGCGCCGATACTTTGGATAATAACGTTCTCTCCAAGTGCATTGCGCCGTTTAGCAGCTGTAGAGGCTCCCACTGCGATAATGGCAATCGGGATTGCGGCTTCGAAAACCTGGCCGACTTTCAGTCCCAAATAAGCGGCAGCAGCCGAGAAAAGCACAGCCATGAGGATGCCCCATATCACTGACCAACTATTTACTTCGGGATAAACTTTTGACGGGCTCATCACCGGTTCATACTCTTCGCCTTCCTTGAGTTCACGGAACGCGTTCTCGGGCAGCTGTACTGCCTCCGTCTCTTTTGTCTCTTTTTCCATAATTTCGTAATCTTCTACAAAGGTAAAGCAAATGAAGATAAAATCAAAATAATTGGGAGTTTTTGCATAAGAATATTCACATTTGTCATGAAGATAGCATGAAGTCTTTTTTTTTAAGCATAAAAAAAATCGGGAAGCAACTATTGTCTCCCGATTTTATATCGTTCTTATTTCAGCAGGTCCGGACGCAAACGCTTGGTTCGTTCCATAGCCTGATCAAACTCCCATTGGCGTACTTTCGCCTCATTTCCACTGAGAAGGATTTCTGGAACCTTCCAACCTTTATAGTCCGAGGGGCGAGTGTAGATTGGCGCAGCAAGCATATCGTCTTGAAAACAGTCGCTCAAAGCACTCTGTTCGTCACTGATTGAACCAGGAATAAGCCTTACAATGGCATCTGTCATCACTGCAGCGGCAAGTTCTCCGCCTGTCAATACGTAGTCACCGATACTGATTTCACGTGTAATCAGATGATCTCTGACGCGCTGGTCTATGCCTTTATAGTGACCACAGAGAATGATGATATTGCCTTTCAGCGACAATTCGTTGGCTATATGCTGGTCGAACTGTTCACCGTCCGGACTGGTATAAATCACCTCATCATAGTCGCGTTCGGCTTTGAGGGCTGAAATACAGCGGTCAATCGGTTCGCACTGCATCACCATACCTGCGCTTCCGCCATACGGATAGTCATCAACACGGCGCCATTTATCAAGTGTATAGTCACGAAGATTGTGCAAATGGATTTCTGCCAAGCCCTTTTTCTGGGCGCGTGCAAGGATAGATTCTGTGACAAATCCTTCAATCATCTCCGGTATTACTGAAATAATATCAATTCTCATGGCTGCAAAAGTAATGCTTTTTATCGGATTGGACAAGTCTGCCGCAGTTTTATCGGTTCTCAGTCCCTTGTTTTATATCATTCATTTCCAAACAGGTTGATGAATTCTTCTTCTGAAATAATGGGAATTCCAAGCTGTTGTGCTTTCTGATTTTTAGAGCTGGCAGAGTTCACATCGTTGTTGATCAGATAGTTGGTCGACTTGCTGACGCTTCCCGTTACCTTTCCTCCCTGGCTCTCAATGTAGGCTTTCAGCTCGTTTCGGTTCTTGTAATGGTTCACATCGCCGGTTACAACAAAGGTCAATCCCTTACAGTTTTCACCGCTTGCCTCTTTGTTTTCCTGGCTGATATGCACCTGTCGGAGCAGTTTTTCAACCATCATACGGTTCTCTTCATCATGAAACCATTTCACAATCTGGTTGCTCTTTTCGGGACCAATGCCTGCAATGAGCGAGAAAGGAGCCTCTACTCCCGGCACAGTTTTATCGCTTTTACCGCTTGCAATATCAATAATCTCATGCAGCGGATAGGCACTGAGCAGTCGTTTGCAAACGTCCTGACCACACAACGGAATACTCAACGCATAGAGAAAGTGGTGGGCTTCAACATCGCGGGCCTTTTCAATAGCATGTAATAGATTACGCACACTCTTCTCACCAAAGCCTTCCATGAATGAAAGTTCAAGCGCATGGTTCTTGAGTTGGTAAAGATCGGCATATTCTTTCACCCAACCCAAGTTGATAAACTTTGCCACGGTCTGTTCCGACATGCCGTCAATGTTTACGCCTTCCTTGCTCACAAAGCGGGCAAACTTGCGTAACTGTTTGGCCGGACACTTGCCATTGGTGCAGTGAAGGGTCTTGGTTTCGCTGGCCGTACTCATGGTAATCTGAGTCTTTGAACCACAAACTGGGCATGCTTCAGGTATCTTCAAATCACCAATCTTTTCGTTGACACGGATTACTTTGGGTATGATTTTGTTGGCTTTGATGACACTCAATTTCGTTCCTTGACCGCCAATGCCTAAGCGTTCGCATTCACTGATGTTGCAAAGTGAGGCACGTTTCACGGTTGTTCCCTCCAATTCAACCGGTGTAAACACGGCAACCGGCGATATGGTGTTGGCTGCACAGCTCCATTCTATATGGTCTAAAACCGTGTCTGCACTTTCATCTTGCCACTTAAAAGCATAGCCGGCACGCGTAGCATGATGCCCCGTGACACTTCCTGTCTGTGCAAATGTCGTGTCATCATAGGTGATAACCAAGCCATCGACAGGATAGGGATTTACCTTTCCGGTCACTTTCTCTGTCCATTTTGCAATCACCTGCTCTATATTTTGCAGGGTGGGGACCTCAATCTTTTCGCGTTCTACGGCTTTCATGCCGTTTTGTTCGAGCCAGTCCATACGTGCTCCCCACGAGTTTATCGGCTCTTCTGCATAGACCAATGTAAAGGGTATCCAGTTGAGGTGACGCTGTCTGACTTCGTTTACATCCTTTAATGTCAGCGATCCCGAGGCCAAGTTGCGCGGGTTGGCATATTCTTCATCGCTCTCAATATTGAATTGTTCGAAGTCTGCATAACTGATAACACATTCTCCCCGAACTACAACATGCCCCTTGGACTTAATCTCTTGGGGGATGCCTTGAATGGCATTGGCCAGATGAGTGATATTTGTTCCGATATGCCCATTGCCTCGTGTCACCACTTTTGTAAGCTTTCCATTGTCGAAAGTGACTACAAGTGTCAAGCCATCAAGCTTCCAACTGAGCCAGATTGGACGTCCCTCGGCCCATTTAGCAAGCTCTGTGGGCTGTTTGGTCTTGGCCAATGAAAGGGCAGGAAACTCATGTTCTTCTTTCTGTCCGGTGATGTTGTCTTCCGAAACGCGGTTGGTCGGCGAGTCGGGAAACTTCTGTCCGGTTTCTGTTTCTAATTGCTTCACTTGGTCGAACATGGCATCCCATTCGTAATCGGTCATCAGTTCGCCTTGTCCGTTATAGTATGCATCTGCAGCCCGATTGAGCAAATCAACCAGCTCGCGCATTTTCCTTAGTTTGTCTTCTGCCATTTTTTTAGATATAGATGGTTATGGTTTAGCAAATATACAATATTTATATTACAAATCGTTGATAATGCCATAAAAAGTTGTTGCAGTTTGTATGAGATGAAATTCAAAGGGAGTTCGGATAAAAAATACCGTGTGTTCTCCTCATCAGAGAAACTACTTTTAATCATGAGATAACAAAAGATGAATCAGCTTGTTGATAAGACTGTGATAATGAGTGATTTATAGTTGTGTTGTAACTTGCGTCACTTCAGAGTGTGATTTGACGCAGATGACGCGCTGATATGACTTGAATCACGCGCTGATATGACTTGAATCACACGCTGAAGTGACGCAAGTTAAAACGCCGTTGCTAAGGAGTGTTGTTATGAACAGGCTTGGCGAAATTGATTGGGGGTAATCTGTGTGAGCCTTTTGAAATATTTACAGAAGAAACTGACGGTAGGAAAATCCAGTTCTTCTGCTATCTGTGCAATACTCTTGTCACTGTGCTTTAACAACACTTTGGCTGAAGTGATCAGCGCACGGTCTATCCATTCCTTGCCCGTCTGCCCGCTTATCGCTTTCACAACCGTGCCAAGATAGCGGTCGGTGAGGCACATCTTGTCTGCATAGAAAGCCATTTTATGCTCTTGTTTGCAGTGATTGTTGACCAAATAGATAAAGCGTTCGAAGATATTTCGCTCGTTGGAATGTTCCGAAGTTACATTGTCCTTTACCATCGAAAAATGGAAATCGTATTGATAGATAATCGTACGAATGATGCTTTTAATCACTTGTTGACTGTGAGGTTCTTTCGAAACAGCTTGGAGAAGCAATCCGAAAAGTTGTTGAATAAAACTGTTTTCAGCATCAGAAAGCTGTTTTTGAGCGTCTGTCATTGGTCGGTTGAAGGTGGCAGGAATGGCATCATTCATGGCAAGATGCATGAAATCGGGTGAGCATGCCATGCCGGTTAAGTTGAAATCTTGCGATGCTTCAAGGGGCTGAATGATGGTTCCCGGCGTGAGAAAAACAAGGGTTCCGGCCGTTAATTCCTTATCAAGAAGATTGAAACGCACTGTAGCTTTGCCCGTACGTATCAAGCCATAGCGATAGTCTTGCAGCTGAAATATCGAGCCAATCCGCAGTACTGCTTGGAGAACATACCTCAAATCGGTGACCACGGAGAAGTCTTTGGTGACGACGATATTGCCGGGAAAGTCGCTTTTGTAAGACTCAACGAGTTCCTTGAAGCGGTCGAATGTAAGTGAAAGGGGCTTGTCTTGCATTTCTTTTTGGTTTGAAATATGATGCAAAGATAATGAATTTTGCCTTTCAAAGCGCTTTTTTTACTTCGTATCTTACAAAAAGAACATTATCCAATAGAAAAGGATAACACATCATCATACATTTTGTTCTATCTTTGCAGCTGTTAGATGACAGAACAATGAAAAGGAAAATCTTGATATGTTGTTGCGTTTTGCCCCTGCAGTTGTGGGCACAGTCGCTCACATTAGAGGCTTGCAAGCAGCGAGCCGAGGCCAATTATCCCGCCGTGAGTCAGTATCGTTTGATAGAACTCACACGCGATTTCACCCTTGAAAATGCGGCAAAGGCTTGGCTTCCCCAAGTTTCGGTATCGGTCAGTGGGGTTGCATTTACGGATTTATTAGATGTGAATGATCGGATGAAACGCTTAGGTATAGACACTAAGAACACCATGGCTTCGGGCATGGTAATGGTTAATCAGAATGTTTATGATGGCGGACAAATCCATGCGCAGCGCCAAATCGCGCGTGCACAAGCCGATGTTCAGCATCAGCAGTTGGCTGTTTCAATGTATGATTTGAACCGTCGTGTGGAGCAACTCTACTTCGGTGTGCTGTTGTTGGATGCCCAAATCAAGCATACACAATTGTTGCAGGAAGATTTAAGTCTTAGCCGTAAAACTGTGGAAGCAATGCAGAAAGGAGGCATTGCCAATCAAAGTGATGTCGATGCCGTGGCTGTTGAACAGGAAAATGCCTTGCAGTTGCTTGATGCGCAGCAGGCTTCACGGTCGGCTTATCTAAGGATGTTGGGAATCTTCATACATCAATCGTTCGGCAATGATGTACAGTTGCAGATGCCGGTAGCCTTGGAGTTGAAGACAAGAGAGGTCTATCGGCCGGAACTTTCCTATTATCAGGCACGCGAATCTCTGTTGGAAGCACAGCGCAAACAACTTAATTCCCGCCTCTTTCCTACGCTGAAAGCCTTTGGAATGGGCGTTTATCATACCAAAGTTACTGATTTGATGAAGAATGGAATGCTGGCCGGTGGACTGACACTAAGTTGGAATATCGGTGCACTCTATACGCGGAAGAATGACCTTCGCAAGCTTGATGTGGAGCGACAGCAGGTAGAAAGCGAGCGGGCTACATTCCTTTTCAACAACCGTTTAGAGGTGGAAAGCACCGAAGGTAACATCGCTATGCTGAAGAAACAGCTTGTCCGCGACGATGAAATCGTCAGACTTCGTGAGCAAATTCGTGATAAAAGCGAGAAGAAAGTGCGTTTGGGTACGGAGAGTGTCAATGAGATGTTGCGCGACATCAATGCGGTTTCAAAGGCACGTCAGCAGCGTTCCACTCACGAAATTCAGCTGATAGAAGCTCTTTATGTACTGAAAACGAAAATCAATCAATAATTATAAACTTCACATGATGATGAAAAAGATAATGCCATTTGCGGCTTTGCTCTTGATGACGGCTTGCAGTAATAACGATAAATCATTTGATGCAACGGGCACTTTCGAGGCTACCGAGGTAACAGTTTCTGCTGAACAAACGGGTAAGTTGCTGCATTTTGATGTAGAGGAAGGCGGAAAAGTCGTGGCAGGAACAGAGGTCGGATGTATCGATACGGTGCAACTCTATCTGAAAGCACGCCAGATTGGAGCTGTGAAGATGGTCTATCAGGCACAGAAACCGAATACAAATACGCAGATTGCAGCCTTGCGTCAGCAGGTCGTTAAGGCACAGGAAGAAGTCAACCGCTATGCAGAACTCGTGAAAGACGGGGCTGCAAACCGCAAGATCTTAGACGATTCGCGGAGTCAGTTGCTTGTGTTGCAACGGCAGTTGGCAGCCCAAAGTGCTACGTTAGGAACCTCAACGCGTAGCTTGAACGCACAAATGGGGACAACAGATGTTGAGAAACTGCAAGTCGTTGACCAATTGCGAAAGTGTCATATCTCATCACCTATCAACGGAGTTGTACTTGAGAAGTATGCCCAACAGGGAGAGTTTGCAATAGTGGGAAAGCCACTTTTCAAGGTTGCCGATGTTGATAAACTCTTTCTGCGTGCTTATATCACAAGCCAACAACTGCAGAAAGTACGCCTCGGACAACGTGTAACGGTCTATGCAGATTATGGTGGAAAGCAGCGTAAAAGCTATCCTGGTACAGTGGCATGGATAGCTTCTAAGAGTGAATTTACACCTAAGACAATCCTCACAGATGACGAGCGTGCGGATTTAGTTTATGCCATAAAGGTAGCTGTAAAGAATGATGGTAACATCAAAATCGGTATGTATGGAGAAGTCAATTTCCGTTAGCCGACTGTCAAAAAACTATGGAAAGGTACGGGCTTTGAATGATGTTTCATTCGAAGTTTGCCGTGGAGAAATCTTTGGACTCATAGGGCCTGACGGGGCAGGAAAGACCACATTGTTCCGCATCCTGACTACACTGTTGCTGGCAGATGAGGGGAGTGCCTGTGTCGATGGCTATGATGTGGTGACAGGAATGAAAGATATTCGCTGTCGGGTAGGCTATATGCCAGGTCATTTCTCACTCTATCAAGACCTCACAGTGGAGGAAAATCTAAACTTCTTTGCTACACTTTTCTCCACAACCATAGCCGAAGGATATGACTTGATAGCCCCAATCTATTCGCAGATTGAGCGTTTCAAGACGCGCAGGGCAGGCGCATTGTCTGGTGGTATGAAGCAGAAATTGGCGCTTTGTTGTGCTTTGGTGCATCAGCCTTCCATTCTTTTTCTCGATGAACCCACCACAGGTGTTGATCCTGTTAGCCGTAAAGAGTTTTGGGAAATGCTTGAAACATTACGGCAAAAAGGCATCACTATCTTTGTTTCTACGCCCTATATTGATGAAGTGAAGCGGTGTAATCGCGTGGCATTCTTACATGAAGGAAGCCTGAAAGGAGTGGGGGATCCTGATGCTATATTAGAGGAATTCAAAGATGTTTTCAATCCTCCTGCCCTCGAACATGATACAAAAAATATGCAGGAAGAAGCTGAAGAAGAGGTTATTCAGGTGCAGCATTTGGTGAAAGCCTTTGGAGATTTTCATGCCGTTGATGACATTTCGTTTAATGTTCACCGTGGAGAAATCTTCGGGTTCTTGGGAGCTAATGGTGCAGGAAAGACCACGGCAATGCATATTCTGACAGGACTCAACCAGCCTACAAGCGGACATGCTACCGTTGCAGGCTTTGATGTGTCTACACAGTATGAGCAAGTCAAGCGGCATATCGGCTACATGAGTCAGAAATTCTCACTCTATGAAGATCTCACCGTGGTAGAAAATATCCGACTTTTCGGCCATATCTATGGAATGACATCAACCGAGATAAATACCAGACTCACTCAATTATTGCAGCGTTTGCGGTTCACCGACCATGCCCATGCTATTGTTTCTTCCCTTCCTTTGGGCTGGAAACAGAAGCTTGCCTTCTCTGTCAGCATCTTCCATGAACCTGATATCGTGTTTCTTGATGAGCCGACAGGCGGTGTAGATCCAGCCACAAGGCGACAGTTCTGGCAGTTGATTTATGAGGCTGCTCATCGTGGAATAACGGTCTTCGTGACCACACATTACATGGATGAAGCCGAGTATTGTGACCGCATCTCTATCATGGTTGACGGTAAAATCAGTGCTATCGGTACCCCGTCCGAGTTGAAAACGCGCTTTCATAAGCCTGATATGAACAGCGTATTCACACTTCTGGCACGTCAATCCACCCGACAAAGTGATTAGTTATGAAAGAGTTTTGGTCATTTATCATTAAGGAAACCAAGCACATAACACGTGACAAGCGCACGATGATGATATTGTTTGGCATGCCCATCATACAGATGTTAATCTTTGGTTTCGCCATTTCTACCGATGTGAGAAATGTGAGAACAGTGGTTGTTACTTCGCAAGTTGATCACCAGACACAGCGTATTGTCGATGCACTTGACCAGTCGGAATACTTCAATGTGATGTATCAGGTGCACACGCCTGCCGAAGCAGAACAGCTCATTCGCAATCAAAAGGCTGACATGGGGGTGGTTTTCAGTTATGATTTTGCCAGCAGACATGATGGCGTTCAGCTCATTACCGATGGTACCGACCCCAATATGGCACAGCAATACAGCAACTATGCCTCGCAGATTATGGGTACACAACTCATGAATGTCATGCAGAAGAAAGTGCCAAACAGCGTTTCTCTAAAGATGCTTTATAATCCACAGATGAAGAGTTCCTATAATTTTGTGCCCGGCATCATGGGTATGTTGCTGATGTTGATATGTGCAATGATGACGAGTATCAGTATTGTACGTGAGAAAGAACGGGGCACTATGGAAGTTTTGTTGGTGTCTCCTGTACGCCCTCTGCTTATCATTGTGTCTAAGGCAATGCCTTATCTTGCGTTGTCATTTGTTGTGCTGTTGAGTATTCTCCTCATGGCGCGTTATGTGTTGTGGGTACCGATTTCGGGTAGTCTTTGGCTTATCTTCATGGTGTCTGCCATATATATATTCTTGGGCTTATCTTTGGGGTTATTGATCAGTACGATAGCAGAGACACAGATGGCAGCCTTGTTAATGTCGGCTGTTATGCTGTTGATGCCCAGTACTTTGTTGAGTGGCATGATGTTCCCTATAGAGAGTATGCCACGCATTTTACAGTGGGTTTCAGCATTGATGCCTCCAAGATATTATATATCTGCCATGCGGAAGTTGCTTATTATGGGAGTAGGAATTCAATATGTCGTGTCAGAAATCGTGGTACTTTCAGGCATGACCGTTCTTTTTCTGACTGCAGCACTGTTGAAGTTTAATAAAAGATTGGAATAAAATGCTGATACGTTATCTCGTTTATAAGGAGTTTTTACAGATGTGGCGCAATCGCTTTCTGAAAGTGTTAGCGCTGATTTATCCCGTGGTTATCATGTGTGTGTTTCCCTGGGTGATGAATATGGAGGTGAAAAATGTCGCGGTGGTAGTGGTTGATAATGACCGATCGACACTCTCGCAACAGTTGGTGCATCGTATAGAAGCCAGTCATTATTTCGTCTTCAAAGGACAAAAGACTTCCTATGCTGATGCTTTGAGCGCCGTAGAACAGTCTGAAGCAGACGTGATAGTGGAGCTTCCTGCCCATTTTGAACGCGACAGAAGGCGAGGTGAAAACCCTCAAGTGCTTATTGCTGTGAATGCTGTCAATGGGTCGAAAGGCATGCTGGGGGCTGCTTATATGAACCGCATTGTAACCGAAGCGGTAACTCCCGAGGGGCTGATTACGGCCTTGTACGATCGTGTTTCCACCTTATATCTATATAATAAGCATTTGGATAGCAAGCTGTTTATGATCCCTTCGCTCATGGGACTCCTGCTGATGATTGTCTGTGGAGCTTTGCCTGCGCTGAATATCGTAAGCGAAAAGGAGGCCGGAACCATTGAAGCTATCAACGTAACGCCTGTGAGTAAGTCTGTGTTTATCATGGCAAAACTCATTCCTTACTGGCTGCTTGGATTGGTTGTGATGACAATCTGCTTTGGTTTGGCATGGCTTATCTATGGTTTTACGTGTGAGGGTAACTTGGGATTGGTCTATCTTTTAGCCCTTCTCTTGGCCTTTGTTTTCAGCGGTTTCGGTCTTGTGATCTCCAATTACAACCAGACCATGCAGCAGGCCATGTTCGTATTATGGTTCTTTTTGTTAGTGTTCATGTTGATGAGTGGCTTGCTCACGCCCGTGCGCTCTATGCCCCGGTGGGCTTATCTGACGACATATATAAATCCGGTGACTTATTTTATTGACGGCATTCGTACGGTTTTCGTGCGCGGAGGGGATTTCCATAGCATTCTTCCTCAGCTGCTTGGCCTCACGGGATTTGCCGTTTTCTTTGATAGTTGGGCTGTTTTGAGCTATCGGAAGAATAGTTGAAAGCAAGCTTCTCCTTACTCCTCAGAAAGAGGAAAGTATGATTTTTAATCTATTCTACCTCTTCGAAAGAGAGGTTCGGATAGGTTTGTAATTTCTTTTACAAAAGCTTTCAAATGCTTGCGATATTCAAAAATCAAAATCAGTTGGACGGAAATACGGGAGTTTTGAGGCTGTTTTGTAAGTTTTTGAAAATCAACATGTTATTTCTTTTGATAGATTTTTCGTGCTTACTTGATATGAAAATATCATGCAATTTGACGCAAGTTAGCCTGCAATCTGCGTTAAATCGCACGCTGAAGTGATGCAGATTATACGCTGAAATGGCGCAAATGACATGCTAAAGTGGCTTGAATTGCACACAAGGAGCAAGGATTTTGAATTCCTGGCAGTGTGTAATGGGCCTGAATAGTCTGTTTCTTTATTTTTTATTTTCTATTTGGTCGTGTCTTGAAGTGTTAAAAACCGTGATGCAAAATTTACATAGTTATACTATTTAGTGAGTGCTTCATATCCATTTTCAGAGGCATTAAATCCTTTCTCTTGTCTGTACTTTTAAGGAAAATTCATATGAAAAATATGGCAATCTGTATGAAAAAGTCTTATCTTTGCAAAAGAAGCTATGATAAATAGGATAGTCATTTGGTATAAATTCAAATTAAAATATTATCAACACATGATGAAAACAAAATGGTATATAGGGGCTTTGGCTGCACTTTTAGTAGCTTGTAAGGCACCGACTCTACAGGAAGAGGCTGCAGGAAAGTATGGTAAATTCACGGTGAACGGCACGGAACGCGCTGAAATTGACAGCATGGTGAATGGCGTGGCCTTTCAGTTGCTCCACAAGATGCACAGTAATCAAGAGAATATCTTGGTTTCTCCACTTGGTCTTTGCTATGCTTTGAATATGCTGAATGCCGGTGCAGAGGATATGACACAACAGCAGATAAATCATGTTTTAGGGCGAGAAGGATTAGCAGACAGTTTATGTCGTAAGATGTTATTGGCTGATGCTGCAACGGTGAAGAGTCGTTCGGAAAGTCCTGATGATGAAGTTGCCACACTGACAAGCGAGAACAAGGTGGCTGTTGGCGCAGGCGTTAACTTGCTCCCGGCCTTTGAAGAGCGCATGATACGGAATTATTTTGCTGCAATCGAAGCAGGAGATGAAGCTCAAAAGATAATTCTCAGCAACACATTGACGTTTGAAGGAGTGTGGAAAGAGGCTTTTGAGCCAACGGAGACGGAGCCTCATTCATTCACGACCGAACAGGGAAAGGCAACCAAGGTGCCGATGATGAGGGGGCAATTCGACCTCAATTATATGGAAACAGATGATTATCAGTTGGTTAAAATTCCATATAAAGGCGACTTCAATCTCTATGTGTTACTGCCTAAGACAGGGAAGAAGTTAGCGTCGGTTGTTTCTGATATGAATGCTACTGCATGGCGACAGGCTGTGAAACAGATGAAGATGGCCGATGTAAGTCTATGGTTTCCAAAGTTCAGTGTAGCCAAAAAGAATGGCATGAAAAGCGTTTTGAAGCAGTTAGGCATGCAGGATGCTTTCGACAGCAAGCGTGCCAACCTCTCCAATATGGTGGTAGAACGAGCCTATGTTGATGATGTCAAGCAGGAAGTGAAGATAGATTTCAATGAACAGCGCACGCATGCTGAGGCTAAAACTACGGTGGAAGTGGCTGTACTTAGTGCCATTGATGAACCTATGAAAAAGGAAATAGAGAAACGTTCTGTGTGCTGCGATCATCCATTTTTCTATGTAGTGACCAATCGGTTTGGCGCAATTTGTTTCATGGGAGAGTATCAGCAACCTTAAAACAATGGGCTTGTCGTGAGCTGTTCGATTTGTTTTTGTGAAATGAAAGCCTATATTTCTTGATTTTTTTTGCCTACATTTGTGTTCGTTATGAAAGTCATTGTAAGTAAGGAAATAGAGCAAGTTTGTCCTGATTTCGTTGGGGCTTGTGTAGAAGCTAAGGTTGTTAACTCCTGTTATAACAGTGAGTTGTGGAAGGAAATTCATGCAATTAGTGAACGGTTTCGCGCTGAACTTACCACAGAAACACTGAAAGATGTCAGTGGAATTGCAGCAACCCGTCGCATATATCGGGCTTGTGGAAAAGATCCTTCGCGCTATCGTCCGGCCTCTGAAGCTTTAATTCGTAGAATATTACAAGGAAAGAAGCTTTACCAAATCGATACTTTGGTAGACTTGATTAACTTGGCTTCGATAGTCTATGGATATAGTATCGGTGGTTTTGACGCTGATAAAATGGTGGGTGAACAGCTGACTTTAGGCATAGGAAAGGCCGATGAACCTTATGAAGGGATAGGGCGTGGGCTGATAAACATAGAGGGTTTGCCAGTCTATCGCGATGAAATCGGGGGTGTAGGAACGCCTACCAGCGATCATGAACGCACGAAGATAACGGCTCAAACAAATCATCTCTTGGTGCTTATCAATGGGTATGATGGCAATGAAGACCGTGTCAGAGCCAATGCTTTGTATATTCAAGAGCTGCTTCGAAAGTATGCCGGCAGCGATGGAGGTTGTTTCTTTGTTTATAAATAAAGCCGTTCAAAATTTTGTAGGCTGTGATAAAATCATTAAATTTGCACTATTACTCCATGTATATTTAACTATTTAATTAGAGTTTTATAAGGAAAAACAGAATTATGAAGAAGAAAATTATCCTGCTGATGACAGCATTGTTGATGACGATTACTGCCAGTGCACAGTTTGAAGAAGGTAAACTTTATTCCGGAGCATCCCTAACCGGTCTGAATTTAAGCTATAACGGAGCTGATGAACTGAACCTTGGTGTTCAGGCAAAATTGGGCTATATGATTGAAGATGACCTGATGTTGTTAGGTAATGCAAGTTTCCAGACAAGTTCAAGTAAAGGCACTCCAAACAGTATGTCACTGGGTGTTGGTGGTCGTTACTATATAGAACAGAATGGTATTTACCTTGGTGTCAATGCTAAATTCGTGCATACCAAGAGTTATAATGACTTTATGCCAGGCGTTGAAGTGGGTTATGCTTTCTTTATTAGTCGTACGGTAACCATCGAACCGGCTATCTACTACGATCAGAGTTTCAAGGATCATAGCAAATATTCTACCGTTGGTTTGAAGGTCGGTTTTGGCATTTATCTCTAATTTTCATGTCAGATAAATATCCTTCTGCATTGTTGGAGAAGGCAGTAAGCGAGTTTGCTAAGCTGCCAGGTATAGGGCGCAAATCAGCTTTGCGCCTTGTATTGTATATGCTCCGGCGTGAAAATGAAGAAGTAGATGCCTTTGGAAAGGCCATCACTACACTGAAGCACGATGTGAAATACTGCAAGGTATGTCATAATATCAGTGATACAGATGTGTGTCCGATATGTTCTGATATCCGAAGGGATGACACAACAATCTGCGTAGTGGAGAATATTCAGGACGTTATGGCCGTAGAAAAGACCCAGCAATATAACGGGTTGTATCATGTTTTGGGCGGTATCATCTCGCCAATGGACGGTATTGGCCCTAATGATATAGAGATAGAGTCTCTTGTGGAGCGTGTGAAGAGTGGAAAAGTGAAGGAAGTTATTCTTGCCTTAAGCTCCACCATGGAGGGTGATACGACGAATTTCTATATCTCACGTAAGCTTGCAGTTTATGGGGTTGACGTCAGTGTGATTGCCCGTGGCATCTCTGTTGGCGATGAACTTGAATATACCGATGAGGTGACCCTCGGTCGGTCTATTATTAACCGAACACCTTTTAAACAATGAAACGCATTCAGAAAATTCTTCTTCTCAATTATCTTTTCCCATTAGGGTTAGCTTTGTTATGGATCGTTCTCAATGAAAACGATGTGTTTGAGCTTGTAGGAACGTTGCATACTGATGCCAATTCTGACTTTATGCTCACTTCGGTGATGGAGATTATCACGATTTGTTCCATTCCCATTGCACTTAGATTGTTTAAGTTTGGCACTATTCGTGAGACTGTAAGAAAGGACAACAGTCAGCTTCATAGCACCTTTCTTGCATTCTCACTTGTGAGACTTGACATGCTTTTAGTGCCGATGTTGGTCAATGCTGTGCTTTATTATCTCTTTATGAATGTGGCTTTTGGTTATATGGCCATTATTCTTTTCTTGGCCTGCTTCTTTGTATTTCCTTCGCAAGAACGCTGTGAACAGGAATACAATGATATGCTCAAGTCTTAAATTATCAATCTTCTTGGCAGATTATGCAACTCTCGGTAATCATCGTCAGCTATAATGTCAGGCTTTATTTGGAGCAATGTCTTTGCTCCGTTTGCCGTGCCATAGAAGGGCTTGAAGCCGAGATAATCGTTGTTGATAACCACTCGAAAGATGATAGTGTGGCTTATCTGAAGCCACTTTTCCCCGATGTTCTATTTATTCAGAGCTTTCATAATCAAGGCTTTGCACGTGCCAATAACATTGGTATCCGACAGAGTAGAGGAGAGTATGTGCTGCTGTTGAACCCAGATACTATTGTCGGTGAAGATGTTCTGAAAGATGCTTTGACTTTCATGCAACAGCATCCTGAGGCTGGATCTGCAGGAGTTTGCATGCTCAAAGCTGATGGTAAGCCCGCTTTGGAAAGTCGCCGTGGGCTTCCAACTCCTATGACTGCATTTTATAAAATGACAGGACTCTGTCGACTTTTTCCTAATAACAACCGCCTTGCACATTATTATATGGGAGGCATTTCATGGAATGATGCCCAGCAAATAGAGGTTGTCAGCGGTGCTTTTTGTTTGTTGCGACGTGAGGCTTTGCTGCAAGTAGGTTTGTTGGATGAGGATTATTTCATGTATGGGGAGGACATTGAACTGAGCTATCAGCTGCTCCACAACGGTTGGCAGAACTGGTATTTGCCACTCAACATACTGCATTATAAAGGCGAAAGCACTGCAAAGACTTCTTTTCGTTACGTGCATGTGTTTTATAAGGCCATGCTTATTTTTATCCGTAAGCACTATTCTGCAGCCTCATTGATTGGCATGCCATTGGAGTTTGCCATTTTCTTCAAGGCCTTGGCTGCTATGTTTCATCAGTTAATAAGCATGATATTGCGGGCTTTTAACCTATCTTCGAAGCATCGGAAAGATGACTGTTGCTATATTTTTATTGGTCGCGAGGCAATGCTTGATGCCTGCCGAAAGATTGCAATAAATAATGGCTTGAAGGCTCGTTTCATTGAGGGCAACCAGACTTCGATGCCTTCAGTTTCTCTTGAGGAGGCTTGTCAACGTTTCTATTTGGTTTATGACATGGAGGTTTTCGACTATGCTTATGTGTTGAAAGATATGGCCCGGCGTGCTGATGAACGCTGTTCATTGGGCACATATCGCCGTAAAACCCTGATAACTGCAGAGGAGATTATATATGAAGAAGGATAAAGTGAAACTCAGAGCCATGGAGCCAGAGGATCTTGATGTGCTCTATGAGATTGAAAACGATGCCGAAATGTGGCATGTCGGTGCTGTAAATGTGCCTTATTCCCGCTATCTGTTGCATGATTATATCGCTCATGCTACAGGGGATATCTATACAGATCGGCAGGTGAGACTCATGATAGAGAATGCCGAAGGACAATGTGTCGGTTTGGTTGATCTTGTAGATTTCAATCCACAACACAATAGGGCAGAGGTCGGAATCATCATTCAACGGGGCTATCGCCGTTGTGGTTATGCCACAGAAGCTCTGAAACTCATGCTCCACTATGCCCGAAAGGTTATACATCTGCATCAGGTTTATGCTGTCGTATCGGTTGCAAACATTCCCTCTCTGCGTCTTCTTAAATCATTGGGTTTCAGTGATAATGTTGTTTTGAAGGATTGGTTGTGTGATGAGGGAGCCTTTATTGATGCGCATTTATTGCAATATTTTTTATAAAAAAGGCATAGAAACGTTTGGAAGAATAAAATATTATCATTATCTTTGCACTCGCAATTCAGAACAAGGTGCATTGGTGCGTTAGTTCAGTTGGTTAGAATGCCTGCCTGTCACGCAGGAGGTCACGAGTTCGAGTCTCGTACGCACCGCTGTTATCTCCGTTGAATTTGCCGACTGGTGCGTTAGTTCAGTTGGTTAGAATGCCTGCCTGTCACGCAGGAGGTCACGAGTTCGAGTCTCGTACGCACCGCAAACCTCATGGCAAAAGTCATGAGGTTTTTTCGTTCCTGCAATGAATGGGTCAGGCTTTCTTTTGCATTATGGCTGATGAAATGAATACTTTACTGTTGCAGTATTATTTTCATGAACTTATTTTACAAATGCCTTCGTATAATTACGATATTCTGAAAGGAAAACATTCTGGTTGGAAATACGCGAGTTTTGAAGGCATTTGTTAATGTGTTGTCAATCAAGAAATTATGAATTTCAATAGGAAGCAGACCGTTTTCTAATGTTTCAAAATGGCGCGTTTTGATAGGAAATGGAGTGTGAAATGGTGCAGATAGCACGCTTAGTTGGCTCTTGTCAGCCTGTAAACTGATAGAGATAGCGGTGCATGATGACGCTTGTGATGCAAAATAGTCAGTCAAAAGAGAGGATGACAAGATTTGAATGATGAGAAAAGACCATTTTCTCCGCTTCTTTTTTCCTGGAAGGTGAAGTTGAAACGACGCTTTTTTTGCATAATAAATTTTACAAAACTACTCTTTGAAGTTGTGCTTTTTTCCCTTTATTCTCTATTCGTATGTTTGTTCTTGTCACTTTATGAAGATTTGCGGGAGGCTTTCTTAGTGAGACAAATCCACACAACCAATAGGGCAATCATCGTCACGTTGGCTATCAATATGTAGCCCAAGGTGTCGAGTTGGCTTAGTGCAAACTGCCGAAATGCAGGCATGTGGGTATTATAAACTTTGAAGGTTGTCAGTGCAATTCGTGCCTTATCCCAATAATAATAATCTGTCATCATGAGACCATGAAAGGCAACAAGCAGTGCAATCTTTATCCAGTTATTCATAGTTTTCTATTGTTTTTTGAGAGTTAGTGGGTGCAAAGGTAATGAATTTTCACTGAATATATCAAGCATTACAGATAGATTTATCTGATATGTTGCCAACTTCTCCTCGCTCAAATCAATCTTCGAATGATTTCCTGAATATATAACAGCAAACGAATATGACGAAGATTGAGCAGAGACCACCAAAGATAAAGTATATGGTAAGCAGTATGAGGGTAAACAGATCAAAGTCCATAGAAGGCAGAAAGCATAGTGCCAATATGAAAAGATTACTGATAAAAACTTGTAGAATGGCCATTTTTATCCATGAATCTATATTGAAGAATATCCATGCAACTGCTCCTCCAACGGGATAGGCGAGTGCAAACGAAAGCGTATAAGAGAGTAAATCCATACCGAACAGGATAGAATTCTCATCACTAAAGAACCATATTATCATTTGAATCTGGTTACAAGCTACCATCAAAAGATAGATAAAGAGATTTGCCAACACAAGGTTTCTGATGGTATGTCGTGGAGAATATATTTCTTTTTCCATGAGAAATCGGTTTTATAGATTGTATTTCTCTTTCAGTTTCAAAACAAAACTATTCAGCTTCTCATCTTCTTTGGCAATGATGATGCCCTGATTCTTTGTGAACATGAAATAAAAATGCGTTGGTGTGTCTATGATTTTATAGAGTTTGTCGTAGGTGACAGTGCTTTGTTCTGTATCGGTCTGACTCTCAAAATGGTCGTCGAAAAGCGATATTTTGAATTTGGTCATACTGCTTAATACCTTGTTCTGTTCGTAGAGTTTAGCTGCTCTGCGGTCTCTCCGCTTTCTTATATACCAGTTGTAGAAAGCTGTTAAGAGAACAGCGAATATGCTTAGCTTGGCAGTAAGCATAGGATTATGAGTGGCGGTAGAAAAGATACAGGGGCCCCATATAAGTAGCATTGCGATGCTTGCAATGGTGGCAGAGCGGTTGAAATGGTATTCCGTGTTGCTTATAACGCGGTTGAACATGATGAAATCTTCCTTGAGAGGTTTCTTTGTTATAATTATTTTAGGTTCTTCCATAATGGTAAGTTTTGAGAGAGCAAATATAGGAAATATTGTTCAAAGTTGTATGGTTTCAGTCTGTTTTCCTTTCTTTCTCTATACAATCATAAAGTTTTTGTAGTGTAACAAAGTGCTCGTTTTATCCATTTTTATCGTAAAAATGTGGTGAAATATGGGCAGTATAATAAAATAAAAGCATTATCTTTGTAAAAGAAAATAACCGATAACTAATCAAAACACAGGTATGAAAACCATCTGTACTGACTTTAGCGTGATTGCAGACTATTATCGAAGGCACTACGAAGAGGTGAGACTTTTCGTTGCCAAACGGCTCATGCAACATGGTGAAGAGGCTGAGGACATCGTGCAGAATGTATTTCTAAAGCTCATGACGGCAGACAAGATGATTACTCCTGTGACATTACCTTGTCTGGTATATACAACAGCTCGTAACCTGATTTGTGATTATTGGCGTCATCGTCACTATGTTGATAATTACGAACATTATATTAAATCTAATGGTTTGAAAACTACTGATGACAATCCCATGTCGGTCTGTTCTGTTGCTGAAACTCAGGAAATTCTTGAGCAGGGTATAGCTCGTTTAACTGTCAGACAACAGCGTGTGTATCGTCTCCATATTTATCAAGGTATGAAGGTTAGTGAAATATCCAAGACTTTGGCTGTGAAATATAAAAGTGTGGAGCATTGTTTGGGAGATGCGAGAAAGGGAGTAAGGGAGTTTATGAAGAGGGAGTTGGCGTGAACATGAGCCTTACCTATATAATTAAAAAGCCTCTTTTCTTTCTTAATAACTGTGAGAAAAGAGGCTTTTTATATTTATATTGTCTTGCAAAATAAGCTTTTGCAGGCTCTATTTGCATATTCTTCCCTGTTCTTTTTGAGGAGAGGGATGAGGAAAGTTTCCTATTTCTTTGCAGGAACTGAAGCTGCCATCTTTGCTGAAGGCTTATAGGCTTTATTCAGACCGGCAATGACTTCATTGGTAATATCCAATGCCTTGTCAGCATAGAGCAGATTATCACCGGCTTTACTGAGGATGAGACTGTATTTCTTATCTTTGTTATAAACCTTCAGATAGTGCTGAATACTATCGCGAAGCGCATTGTTATATCTTTCGGTTTCAGTCTGGAACTCTGTACTTAAGCGTTGATTGAGCACCTGAAGATCGGAGTTCTGCTTCTGAAGACCAGCGTTAATAGCCTCTGCTTGCTCACGAGTGTAAGCGTTTTGCTGTACTTTTTGCTGGAAGTTTGCAGCTGCAGCTTGCAGTTGTTGCTGTTTTGTTGCGAGGGTATTCTGGATGTTTTGTCCTTTCTTCTGAAGCACCATAGAGTAGTCTTTGCAGAATTGATACTGGCTCATGATGCTGTCTACCTCGACATAGGCAATCTTCATTTCTTTTGATGTAGGCTGAGCGGCATCAGATTTTGCATCTACTTTTGGGGCAGACTGGTTGCAACTTGTCATAGCCAAGGTTGCAATTGCAGCCACAGCCATTGTCTTAAGAATGTTTTTCTTGTTCATTTCCTTTTATTTGTTTTTTGTTTTTAATCTGTTGTTAATATGCCCTGTTCTTCTTACGTGCTTCTTTATCCTGATCAATAATACAGTGGATGCCTTGTTTCCGCAGCCCTGGATTGTCGTGAATATGCTGTGAAGAGAACTTACCATTCTTCTGAAAGATGAGCTTTATGCCTAATAACGCCATAGATATAGCAATTATTAACACGCTCAATACTAATGTCTTGATCATTTTTATTACTTTTGCAGTGAACCTCTTGGCACTTAAATATGGGCAAAGGTAATATAAATCGACAAAAGAACAAAATAAAACAAAATAAAAAGATATAAAAAATGAGTAATGTAGAACTAAGACCTGCTCGCGTGTTTGAGCAGTTTGCAGAGATTAATAAGATACCTCGTCCTTCTAAACACGAGGAAAATATGATTGCATATCTTAAGAAGTTTGCAGCTGAGCGCAACCTTGAAGTGCAGGAAGATGAAACTGGTAATGTCATTATCCGTAAGCCTGCAACCAAAGGTATGGAGCATTTGGCAACGACAATCCTGCAGAGTCACATGGACATGGTATGCGACAAGTTGGTTGATGTAGATTTTGATTTCTATAAAGATGCCATTCAAACCTATGTCGATGGTGATTGGTTACGTGCCAAAGGTACGACACTTGGTGCTGATGACGGTATCGGTTGTGCCATAGAATTAGCTATCCTTGACAGTAATGACATTGAGCATGGCCCAATAGAGTGCGTCTTTACGCGTGACGAAGAGACAGGATTGACTGGTGCATTTGGTATGAAGTCTGGTTTCATGACAGGTAAATACCTCATCAATCTCGACTCTGAAGATGAGGGGCAGATATTCATTTCGTGTGCAGGTGGCATCAATACAACGGTTACTTACGATTTCAAACGCGAGGATGCACCAGCTGATTTCTTCTTCATGCAGGCTTCTTTGAAGGGCTTGAACGGTGGGCATTCAGGCGATGATATTAATAAAAAGCGTGCAAATGCCATTAAGATAATGGCTCGTTTCCTTTATATGGAGCAGAACAAAATGGAACTTCGCTTGGCACAATGGAACTCCGGCAAGATGCATAACGCCATTCCACGTGATGGAAAGGTAGTTTTTGCTGTTCCTGCTGACTGTAAAGAAGAGGTGATGGCCGACTGGAATGTGTTCACTGCAGGTGTTGAAGATGAGTTCCATGTAACAGATCCGACGATGCATTGGGGCATGGAGAGCGTTGAACGCCAGCAAGTGATGCCACAGCAGACTTCTCGTGGTCTGATATTATCATTGCAGGCACTTGATAATGGCCCGCTTACAACTTGCCAGGATGAGGCACTTGCCTATATGGTTGAGACCTCAAGCAATGTTGCCAGCGTGCAAAGTGAAGCCAATAAGGTTGTGATTGTGGCCAGTCAGCGAAGCAATGTGATGAGTAATCTCACGAATATGGCCAATACGGTCAAGGCTGTTTTCGAACTGAGTGGTGCCAAAGTGGTTCAGAATGATGGTTATCCTGCGTGGAAGATGAACCCTAACAGCAATCTTGTTAAAATCACGGTGGACGCTTACAAGAAGCTGTTCAAGAAAGAACCAACCGTGAAAGGTATTCATGCCGGACTTGAATGTGGTCTCTTTTCTGAGAAATATCCGGAACTTGATATGGTTAGTTTCGGGCCAACTCTGCGTAATGTTCACACGCCGGATGAGTGTCTGTATATCCCCACCGTACAGATGGTATGGGATCATTTGCTTGAAATTCTGAAGAACATTCCACAAGAATAAAATCTTATAGGTAATAAGTAATGAAAAAGCCTCACTTTCAACAGTTCCTATTAGGGACTTTGAGAGTGAGGCTTTTCTATGAATTACTTATAAAATTATGGTTTCTTTACCGCTGTTTCAGAAGGTGCAGAAGCTTGTTTCTCTTTCAATATCTTGACTCCTGTTGGGCAGAACGTACTGAAAGGGCAGTCTTGGCATTGTGGTCTTTGACTTTTGCAAATATATCTTCCATGTAACAATAACCAGTGATGTGCATTTCCTACATCTGCTTTCGGTATGTATTTCATCAGTTCCAACTCCACTTTCAACGGTGTGTTTGCCGTTTCAGGAACGAGTCCCAAGCGGTGACTGACACGGTAAACGTGGGTATCAACGGCCAAGGTTGGCTTTCCAAACCACACGGCTTGTACCACATTAGCCGTCTTTCGACCTACTCCCGGAAGTTGGGTCAAGTCATCCGTGTTGTCGGGAACCTCGCCATTGAAACGTTCCACCAGTATTTTTGCCATCTCACTCAGGTGGTGTGCCTTGGAGTTTGGATAGCTCACGCTCTTTATCAGTTGGAAGATATCCTCCCAATCAGCCTGTGCCATAGCCTCAGCCGTGGGGTAATGGCGATAGAGTTCAGGCGTAATCATATTGATTCGCTTGTCTGTACACTGTGCACTGAGTAATGTTGCAACAATCAACTGAAAGGCACTTCCAAACTCAAGTTCGGTGGTAACCGGGCCTTGTTCTTTTCGGAAGTAATCTAAAATATAATTGAATCTTTCTTTTCTTGTCATGCGGCAAAAGTATAAAAAATATAGTATCTTTGCAACAATAGATAGATAAAAAACAATGAATACAAAGAGAATATTAGGTTATTTACATGAACTTTCGGCTCATAACAACCGGGATTGGTTTCATGAACATAAGGCAGAATATGACATATGCAGGCAGAATTTCGAGGAAGGAGTAGCACAAGCCGTGGCAACTATTGCGCAGTTTGATGCCTCTATCTCGCATATCACGCCCAAAGATGCCTGCTATCGTTTCAATCGAGACACGCGTTTCAGCGAGGATAAGCGCCCCTATAAAGAACATTTCGGAGCTTATATCTGTGCACATGGCAAGAAATCGTTGCGTGGAGGCTATTATCTCCATCTGCAACCAGGCCAATGTCTCTTAGGCGTTGGTTCCTACTGGCTGCCTACAAACATTCTAACGGCTTGCCGAAATGAGATTATGGGTAATATCGATGAATGGAGAAAATGCGTTGAGAATGGGAAGTTTGTTAAGCTTTTTGGCTATCCTAACGAGGGAAAATGGGATGAACCGGGTGGAAAGGGCTTTGGATTGGCAAGTCTAAAGACTGTTCCAAAAGGATTCCCACGCGATTATGAGTTCGTGGAATACCTGCGCATGAAAGATTATTGCTGTTGGCATGCCGTATCAGATGAATTCTTTGAAGGCGACAGTTGGCTCAAGAAAATCACTGATATCTTTAAGACAGCCAAGCCAATGATGGACTTTATGAACAATGTTATTGACGATTACGAATAAAGTCTTCGGCACGTTGTAGGTCTTCCGGAGTGTCTATACCCACAGTTTCGACATTTGTGATGCCCACTTTTATGCGATATCCATTCTCCAACCAACGCAGTTGCTCGAGGCTTTCGGCCAGTTCGAGTGACGATTGGGGCAGTCGGGTGATTGCTTTCAGTACTTCGGTGCGGTAGGCATAGATACCTAAATGCTTCAAGAATGGGTATTTCTTGAGCCATTCTTGCCTTTCTACACTACGCACAAAGGGTATGATGCTGCGGCTGAAATACATGGCATAACCGCGATTGTCAACTACAATCTTGGGCGAGTTGGGGTTTTCTACGGCCTCAATACATTCGAAGGGTTTTCCTAATGTGGCAATCTGTGTGGCTTCATCCTCGAAGCAATGGCACAGCGTTTCAATCTGACTCTGGGCAATAAAAGGCTCATCGCCTTGGATATTTACAACAACATCGAAGTCGCCCCCAACCTTTTTAAGGGCTTCTTCAATGCGGTCTGTGCCACTATGGTGCTCGGTAGAGGTCATCACGGCCTTGCCTCCGAATTCTGTAACCTTATTATATATACGCTCATCGTCGGTTGCAACGTAGACCGCATCCAACACTTTGACCGCCTGTTCATATACATGCTGAATGACAGGCTTACCTGCCAACAGCGCCAAAGGCTTGCCCGGAAAGCGCGTTGAAGCGTAGCGGGCGGGAATTAATCCAATGAATTTCATTTTGTATAGTTTCTTATTATTACCGCAAAATTAATAAAAAATAGGATAAAAACATAGGAAATAAATCCTAAAAGCTTATTTTTTGTTCATCTTCTTCCTTATAGATAAGCTATAATATCATGCAGTTAAGATACTTTCTTCCAAGGAGATAGCTTGTGATGTAAGTTGCTTGGTTCATGATTTCACTACCAATGTGATTGGATGACAAATGTAGAAACCTTCTTTTTCTGTAAATATTCTTAATCAGTTTTTAACACATCCAGAGGAGACCAAATAGAAAAGCAGGCGCTATAAAATGGAGATGTTTTTCTGATTTCAAAGGCTTTGGCCTGTAATCTCATTCATAATGTGTTGTAATTTGACTTAAGTTACACTGTCTTTTGAGTCAGATTGGAGTGTAACTTGACTCAAATCATAGTGTGATTTGATGCAAATTGCAACATATTTCTGCGTGATTTGACATTGTAATTTTTACTTAATTGTGTAATAGTTTGATAGTCAATAGATTATAAATCCATGAAAAATAGCCTAAATGTAGAGTAGGGGAGGATTTTATTTCAAATCTGTGAGCCTACAGAATGCAATCGTAAATATCTTTCAAATGAATTAACACATAAATCGTTTATCGGAATTATGAGGTTTAGATTGCTTGTAACAGGTTGATGATGAAAGAAAGAAAACTATATATTTAGGGATAGATAACATTCAGAATATTATAATAAAAAACGCTAACTTATTTTGTTGTCTTCTATTATTTTCTTATCTTTGGCCTTGAAACTATAATAGAGAATACAGTGAAAAAACTTATATTATTCATATACGCTTTGCTTATGCCTCTGTTTTTGTCGGCACAAAAGATTGTCTTGGGGTCGTGTACTACGCATGATGGAGGACAATATAAGGGACAGATGATGAACGGGAAACCGAATGGAAAGGGGCATACCGTATTCAAGAATGGCGATACCTACGAAGGAGAATATATCAAAGGAAAGCGTGAAGGTTATGGTGTCTATTCGTTTTCGGATGGTGAACGCTACGAAGGACAATGGTTTCAAGACCAGCAACACGGGCGTGGTACCTTTTATTTTGCCAATAACAATAAGTATGTAGGCCTTTGGTTTCGCGATTATCAGCAGGGACAGGGCACGATGTTCTATTATAATGGCGACAAATATGAGGGGAATTGGGTCCAGGATAAGCGCGAGGGAAAGGGGCGTTACACCTATTCGAGTGGCGCATATTACGAGGGTCAGTGGAAGAATGACCAGAAGAGTGGCCGTGGTTTCTTTGATTGGGGGGACGGAACTACATATGATGGTATGTGGGCTAATAATCAACGGTCTGGAAAAGGGACGAATAAATATGCCGATGGTGACGTATATATAGGCAATTGGGCTGATGACATACAGAATGGCCGAGGTATCTATAAGTTTCAGAATGGCGATGTCTACGAGGGAGATTACGTTCAGGGAGAACGCACCGGAGAAGGTATCTTCAAGTATGCCAACGGAGATCGCTATACAGGACATTTTGAAGATGGGGCCAAGAGCGGTCAAGGCACGTTTGAATGGCGTTCGGGTGATGTCTATGTCGGACAGTGGAAGAACGATCTGCAGAATGGTCATGGCAAGCTGACAAAGAAAGCCGGTGACAAGTTTGAAGGCGAATTCAAGAACGGAAAGATTGAAGGAGAGATTATCATTCACTATGCCAATGGCAGACGTTTCAAGGGAACTTACAAGAAAGGTCTGCGCAATGGTGCTGCCATTGAAGTGGACAAGAATGGCAACCGGTTTGAAGGCAGTTATGTAGACGACCGCCGTGATGGTCGTTTTGTAGAGAAAGATCGTAATGGAAACGTTACACGTACAGGTCGGTATGAGCTTGGTCGCCGTTTTGAAGACTGATTAGAGAATTTCAATTTGTTTGGAAATGATAGTTGACAGAATAGAAAATCTTGGGAAATATGTGGCCTTGCATCCGCTTTTTGCAGATGTTGTCACATTCATGCAGACGCATCAGCTCGTGCAGCTTGAAGAAGGAAAGCATGCTATCAAGGGCAAAGAACTGTTTGTGAACATTGAAACATGTAAAGGAAAAACGCAGGAAGAAGCAGTGTTGGAATATCATCGGCGTATGATAGACATTCAGATACCGCTCACGACAGACGAGATTTTTGGCTATTCATCAGTTGAAGACTTGCCCAAGGTGACGTTCGATGAAGAGAAAGACATTGCAAAAATCTCCGGTATTTCGGCACAAACCTATGTGAAAGTAAAGCCTGGACAGTTTGCCGTTTTCTTCCCGCAGGACGCTCATGCACCATGTATTGCTGATGCAGAATGTATGAAAAAGGCTATTTTCAAGGTTAAAAAATAATTGCATTTGACTATGGAAACAAAGAAAGAAACCTCAAAAAAGAAGATTGCTAAGACTGTGAAGAAACCTCAGACCACGAAACATATCGGTCTTGTTAAGAATGATCCGTATTTGGAACCCTATGAGGATGCCATTCGCGGACGCCATGACCATGCCTTGTGGAAACTCTCACAGCTGACCCAAGAAGGCAAGAAGAGTTTGTCGGATTTTGCAAGTGGCTATGATTACTATGGTCTTCATAAGCTTTCCCGTGGTTGGGTTTTCCGTGAATGGGCACCGAATGCCACGGCTATCTATTTGGTTGGAGATTTCAATAATTGGCAGGAGGATGAAAAATATCTTGCTAAACGCATTGAAGGGACGGGCAACTGGGAACTTCGTTTGCCTGAAAAGGCCATGCATCATGGTGATCTGTTTAAGATGCATGTGAAGTGGAATGGAGGAGAAGGAGAACGTATTCCAGCCTGGGCAACGCGTGTTGTGCAGGATGAGGTGACTAAGATTTTCTCAGCACAGGTATGGAGTCCCAAGGAAACTTATCAGTGGAAGAAGAATAATTTCAAACCTCAAACCTCTCCGTTGTTAATTTATGAATGCCACATCGGAATGAGTCAGGATGCAGAAAAGGTGGGCACCTATACGGAGTTCAAGGATAATGTGCTGCCCCGAATAGTCAAAGATGGCTATAATTGCATTCAGATTATGGCCATACAGGAGCATCCCTACTATGGTTCTTTCGGCTATCATGTCAGTTCTTTCTTTGCTCCTTCAAGTCGTTTCGGTACTCCCGAAGAACTGAAGGCTTTGATTGATGCAGCCCATGCCAAGGGCGTTGCGGTGATTATGGATATAGTTCATTCACACGCTGTAAAGAATGAAGTGGAAGGGTTGGGTAATCTTGCAGGCGATCCCAACCAGTATTTCTATCCGGGAGAGCGTCACGAGCATCCTGCATGGGATAGTCTTTGCTTTGATTATGGTAAAGATGACGTTATACATTTCCTGCTGTCAAACTGCAAGTATTGGCTTCAGGAATTCCATTTTGACGGCTTCCGCTTCGATGGCGTCACCTCAATGCTCTATTACAGCCATGGATTGGGTGAAGCATTTGGCGGATATGGCGATTATTTCAATGGTCATGAAGACGACAATGCCATTTGTTATCTCACCTTGGCCAATAAACTTATCCATGAAGTCAACCCCAAAGCTATTACCATTGCAGAGGAAGTGAGTGGCATGCCTGGCCTTGCTGCCAAGTTTGAAGATGGTGGGTATGGCTTTGATTATCGTATGGCGATGAACATTCCTGACTTCTGGATTAAGATCATTAAAGAGCAGAAAGACGAAGACTGGAAGCCAAGTTCAATCTTCTGGGAGGTGAAAAACCGGCGCGCTGATGAGAAAACAATCTCTTATTGTGAGAGTCATGACCAGGCATTGGTAGGTGACAAGACCATTATTTTCCGTCTGATAGATGCTGATATGTATTGGCATTTCAAGAAAGGTGACGAGAACGATATGGCTTTCCGTGGTATAGCACTCCACAAGATGATACGTTTAGCTACGGCTTCGACAATCAACGGCGGTTATCTTAACTTCATGGGAAATGAGTTCGGGCATCCCGAATGGATTGATTTCCCGAGAGAAGGCAATGGCTGGAGTTACAAATATGCGCGCAGGCAGTGGAACCTCGTTGACAATAAGGAACTTGATTATCACTATTTGGGAGACTTTGACCGCGAAATGTTGAAGGTAATTAAGGATGAACGTAACTTTATTCGCACTGCCATTCAGGAGATTTGGCATAACGACGGCGATCAAGTTCTGGCCTATATGCGTGGTGATTTGCTCTTTGTATTCAACTTCTCACCGACAAAATCGTTTACGGATTATGGCTTTCTCGTTCCGGTTGGCAGCTATAATATTGTGCTCGACACCGACAATAAGGCCTTTGGAGGGAACGGTTTCAATGATGATACGTTGACGCATTTTACAAATTACGATCCGCTCTACGTCAATGAACACAAAGAGTGGCTTAAACTTTACCTGCCAGCACGTACAGCTTTGGTTTTAAAGAAAAATTGATGATTTAATAAATGTCAGCTGATTTAATCACAAAACATAGCACACGCCCTTACAGAGTGGTGTGTGCATTGTTGTTCTTAGTATTCACATTCTGTTATCTCTACTGTTATCAGGATAACTTGTTGGCCATGGGTCAGCACGTACTTTCAAATGGACAGACCCATTATAGCCGTTTGATTGGTACTGTTATCATCACATTTGTACTGTGGTTGATGCAGATTTGTCTTTATATGTTGACTCGGGTGAAGGGGAGATTTCATATTTTGACCTATGTGCCTTCCATTGTCTGCCTGACTGCATTGACTTCTATTGATAGTGATATTGTGCATGGAGTCACTTTAGGTTGGTGGTGGTTGACGGCACCACTCCTGATAGTTGTCGACGTCATTCTGCTGTTCTATGTCCGTCAGTTACAGGCTTATGAACCGCAGGATTTCTCTCATGGTTTTCTCGGTCGGCGTGCATGGATCAATTATAGCGGTCTGTTGGTCTTGTTAGTCTTTGTGATGCTTTGTTCAAATCATCGTCAGGTGCTCCATGCCCGATTGGAGATAGAGCAGTGTATAGAAGCAGGTGATTATCAAAAGGCAGTCAAGGTGGATGCGCATTCTTTACATACGGACTCTACTTTGACGAGTTTGCGTGTCTATTCCCTGTCTTTAGCAGGCCTGCTTCCCGATAAATTATTCGAATACTCCTTAGTTGGCGGTTCGTCAGTCATGCTCCCTGACAATCCCAATGTGTGTTATCTGATATGCGGGAAAGCCCCTTTTTATCAGCGTTTAGGCGGCATGTTTCGGCAGAAGATGAGTGCAATGCATTACCTTCGCTTTATTCATCAGCATCATTTAGCTACGTCTGTGGCTCATGATTACTTGCTTTGTGCCTATTTGTTGGATGGCGACTTGGAAGCTTTCGTACATGCAATTGGAAAGTATTACAATTTGAAACAACCACTTCCCAAACATTATCGTGAGGCTCTTGTGCTTTATGCTCATCTGCGTTCCAACCCATATATCGTCTATCATAATAGTGTTATGGAGGCTGATTTTGCCGATTTCCAGTCGCTTATCAAGCAATACAGCAATCTTAATGAGCGGCTCTCAGCTCTTCGAGATACCTATGGAAACACCTATTGGGTTTATTATTATCGGATGAAACATTAGGGAAAGTCCTCTGTCTGTCATGTGGACAGGTCAGAGAGGCTGAAATTCGGAAAAACAATGTTTCGGGGAGCCCCGACGAGTTGTTTTCTTGAAAAATGAGCCGTTGGGATGCCCCGAAGCCTCAAAATCTTGAAAAATAAGCTTTCGGGGAGTCCCGAAGCCTCGAAATCTTGAAAAACAAGCTTTCGGGATGCCCCGAAGCCTCGAAATCTTGAAAAATAAGCTTTCGGGATGCCCCGAAGCCTCAAAATCTTGAAAAACAAGCTTTCGGG
>OJIY01000091.1_pt1 | contig 91433 bp, 103 predicted proteins | sample 1596061 | NCBI WGS metagenome assembly OJIY01 (sample SAMEA4350111, study PRJEB24818) | metagenome | biome: human; feature: gut; material: faeces | place: Denmark | collected 2013-09 | reverse complement strand
GCCAGTTTGGGATACATTTCAGAAGAAAATGCTGCACCATTGCATTTTAGCCAGCCAGTTGGTGGTGTTTCTAAGGGCCACGGAACGGGCACACCAACAGGCAGTGCAGAGCCTTCCCCCAAACCAAGGTAATCAAGAACGCTCTGAATACTGGTCTTACCAAGAATGGCGCGTCCAACACTTGTCAATGCAGTTAACGCGGCACGATCAACACCTGTGAAATAAGGGAGTTTATCTGCTGCTGTAGCTAGTGCCGCTAGAGCAGTGAGCGTAGCGTCTGCCGCTTGCTTTCCATTAGCCAAATCATATGCAGCCTTGACAGCTTTCGGTGTGGCGGCCAGCACTTCGGACGTGCTATTGGTAGCACTGCTGAGTTGGACTATCCCTTTTTGAGCCGTGGTTGCATCCTGGGCTGTATACTTCCCGTTAGCCAGGTCATATGCAGCCTTGACAGCTTTCGGTGTGGCGGCCAGCACTTCGGACGTGCTGTTAGTGGCACTACTGAGCTGAGTGATGCCTTTCGCTGTCAATGAAGCTGTTGGCACACCAGTGATCTGATTCCAGGGATGTGTATGACTGGATGGTGCCTTTCCGGCTGCTAGATCGTATGCAGCTTTAACCGCTTTTGGAGTTGCAGCTAATGTTTCAGAAGTGCTGTTGGTGTCGCTACTGAGCTGAACTATCCCTTTTTGTGTCGTGGTTGCATCCTGGGCTGTATACTTCCCGTTAGCCAGGTCATATGCAGCCTTGACAGCTTTCGGTGTGGCGGCCAGCACTTCGGACGTGCTGTTAGTGGCACTACTGAGCTGAGTGATGCCTTTCGCTGTCAATGAAGCTGTTGGCACACCAGTGATCTGATTCCAGGGATGTGTATGACTGGATGGTGCCTTTCCGGCTGCTAGATCGTATGCAGCTTTAACCGCTTTTGGAGTTGCAGCTAATGTTTCAGAAGTGCTGTTGGTGTCGCTACTGAGCTGAACTATCCCTTTTTGTGTCGTGGTTGCATCCTGGGCTGTATACTTCCCGTTAGCCAGGTCATATGCAGCCTTGACAGCTTTCGGTGTGGCGGCCAGCACTTCGGACGTGCTGTTAGTGGCACTACTGAGCTGAACTAATCCCTTTTGCGTTGTGCTTGCATCCTGCGCCGTATACTTGCTTTTCGCCAGATCGTAGGCTTTTTTAACTGCCAGCGAACTCGCAGCAACATCACTTCTGGTACTGGTTACAGAGTCTGAAATATCAATGCCGATCGTGCGGTTGATACGCTCGGATGTATCAATCATCTCTTGAGTAATGGTAGATACGCCAGCAGGGATATTCACCGTACAAACCAGCAGTTCCCCATCACCTAACTGATATGAATCGGTATAGGTTCTGGCAACAAATTCAGCTGCATGAATATGTGACGCGGTATTCACCTGATAGGTATCTTCTCCAAGAAGGTATCTTCCCTTCAGCACAATTGCATATTTCTTGCCTGCGTTAAGTGCAAGAGAGATATCCTTACGATGCTGAATAGTTACCTGGTAGAATTCACCAATATCCACTGACGCCGCGCCAGCGGTTTTATCTCCATCCACTGAGGTGATTAACAGGTTCATTCCACCGCCAGGCTTAGGCAAGAAACCAGCATAAAATCCCGGGTCAACAATTCCCCTGAATTTTCGGTTTAGAGCGGCTGACAGATATGGTTCGTGGTATTGCACATCAGCCACCAGAGCCAACGACTCGGGTGATGGGTAAGTAACCGATGTAACAACTGTAACGTCATTCATCAAGCATATCCTTATGCTGTAGTCGAGTTTATGGCCATAACTGCGGTATATGTTTTGCCCACATACAGCGAGTCTTCTTGGACACAAATAATGGCGATTGGCTTATTCTCGTTATCCAGAACAACCAGAGTGTTGAATGGGTAGTTTTTCCCTTCCTGCAACTGACTTTGATCAAGGTCCATTCGGACAGTAATTATCCCGCCTGAGTAGGTTGGGACGAGGTTGATGGTGCAAAATTGACTGGTCAGTTCTGCCAGATCGAAAGCCTTTGGCAGTTCTCCAATCTCATAAGTGCCATCTCCTTTCTTAGTAACCAGTGAACTGGTACCGAAAACGGCCTTGCTGATTAAAAATCGAGAGCCTTTGTTAATGGACGATTCAGCGCGCCGCTGATAGTAATAGTCCAACAACTGACTCTTATAGAGGTTTGTTGAGACGTCAGACATGATTTTCCCTAATCAATGTTGTGAAGCCTCATTGTAAGATAAGTAACTTGTCACCCCGCCCTGCGGACGGGGTGATTGTCACGCATCGCTATCCAACAGCAAATCATCTGCGCGGGTGCGATCAAACGTAGGCGTTGCTTTCACAATAGTGCCGCCCGGCGTTGCAGTGATCGGGGCGTTAATCGACGTAACTTCAGTAAGCGAAGTTGTATCCGAAGTTTCAAACCAGCAGAATGCTTTTTCGGTATCAGAAATCTCATTCAAAGTGATCATGTCGGCCTGTTCATTTACAACAACCGACAAATAGAGCGTAAGCCCATCAAACACTATATGCAGTGGCAGTAGAGGCTTTACGAACTGATTAAACTTTCTGAGAATTTCTTCTGTAATTGCGGACTGATCTATCGTTCCAGTAATACCCATTGTCCGGGCCAGGTCGTTTATGGGAATACTGATCATTCCTCTGGAAGTCAGAAACATCTCGCCGAATGTGCCGCCGGTGGTTTCCAGTGTGCTTTCTGGAATCAGGACCGTGCCATAGGGATGACGTTCAAAGTCCACCGGAGCATATATGGGATCCCATAAAACCGATATACCGTTAAATTCGCGATAAATTGTCTGGTTTATAGGGCGTTCAGTACCCTTAAAATGGATCTCATCAAACCGCTGTTGTAACAACATCGGAACGGAAGATGAATTCGACGTTCTGATAGTAAAAAACTGGCCAAGTTCATTTGTCCTAGTCTCCAGATCCTCCTTGCTCATGGAGAAAATAGACTTCCGGTTGGTAATTCGCTCCAACCATGGGTCAACAAAGGTGTCCATCATTGACTGAACCAAATCAGCCAATGATTTATAAAGTAATGACTTTTGCTTAGCTGATGTAAGCCGGTTATTAAACCAGGAACGCTGCATCACTCCTCCTCATACGAAATATTAAAGGTGGAGTTTTCTGTATCCAGATAAACGAAATCGTAAAAGCCGTTGGACTCATTCCACTCGACAAATTCCAGATAAAAGTCGCGGAAATAACCCAGCGTTTCGATAAATGCCCAAACGTCTTTTTTCTTGATTAGGATGTACTTGCCGACACGGTTCGGATCAAAGAAAGTTGAGTCACGCCCAAATTTTGTTTCCAGTGCCGACTTCAGCTCATCAGTCACGTTCTCAATGGTCAGGCTTGCCGATATCCGCCCAGTGATGGTGATCTTAAAGGGTAGTTTTCTGACCTCTTTATACGAGAATTTCTTGTTCAACTCATTCGGCACCTTCTTAAAGGCAGCCAGGATCATTTCTTCAAGCTCTGACTGGCTTTTGTTTGGATGCCATCCTGAAATAAATATCTTATTGATATTCCGAACATTATAAGCACCATCTAATTTCTCTTGCTGGCCTTCGCCCCATGCCTTTACCCAGGACAGTCCCGGGATGTTACGCACCAGAAAATACGTATAGTCCCCGCCCCATACGACCTGATCATCATAGGCAAGGTAATATTGTGCACGATTACGTGTGATCTCCGTTGTTTCGGCATCGGTACCTGCGGTTATGGGTGTCGTTGTCTTAACTGAAATCAAATTAGCTAAATTAGCCGCAGAATCGACAGGAGTCAGGTTTTGGCCAGCAACCAGGGTTATATCTCCGTTGGTGCACCATACCTTAAGTGTAATGGTCGAGCCTTCTGGCGGTATTTGCCCAATTAGCCCATCACCGAATCGAACCCCCAACTGCTCGGATGGCTTATAAAACTCAACGTAGACCTGGCTTTTACTACCGGCTAACCGGAACATAGTGCTGGAAGACCACTGCGTGGTCTTACCATCGGTCGTCACGAATACTTCCAGCTTATAGCAGACAGCAGTGAGAGCCTTTGATAACACGACTTCCAGAAATTCTTTGGCTGCCGTAACGGTATATGTCACCTCCTGGATTTCCAACTGTGCCACTTCTACCGTACCGGTGCCGTCAACCAACCTGCATACATCCATAGTCATGTAAGGGTACTGGTCGTCAGATATTAAAGGCGTGTTTTTGGGGATTACCGCTGGAGCATCTTCACTTGTGGCTGTGATCTCAACCATCCCGGATGACGGTGTTGGCTTGGTACCAACGTAACTATTCGTTTCTGCCGCTGCCAGGATAGAGGAACGCCGCGTCGCGGTCGATATAAAGCCTTCAGCCAGCGCCGCATCGGCATACTGAAAGCACCTGTAGACAATCTGGGTAATAAACAATGTCAGCATCGAGACAAATTGAGAGCCGACAAACTTCGACCAGAATGAATCTTTCTCGACAAGCTCTTCAAACTCTGCACGAATACTGTCTTTAGTCGGTGTTGTTTTACTCATAGCACCACGTCCTGTGTGATAGTTATATCCCTGATACGAATGGATATTTTCAACTTATCAAAAGCATCTCCCTCGGCTACTGACAAGCCAGAAATCGGTATGTCAGGTAAATCTACCGTCAGTTTTTGCAACAGCATTGCCTCAACCGCAATTTGAACATGCGACAAGTTGGTCGGTTCGTGTTTAAACTGCGGTAAAACATTGCCCCATGACGGATCTCCGTATACCTCACCCTGATAAGTGTTTAGCCACTCATATAAACGAGCGCCCCAGGCCTCCTCCTGGGACTCATACGTTTTTACGCCGGATAACTCCAGCGTCAGCAAAGGATCAATTTCATTATTGTTGGCCATCAATCAACTCTCGCGTAGTCATTCATCAACGGATCATCAATTGACAGTGGTACCGTGCGCATAACGCCCGGCTGAGGCGTGCTGACCTTTACGACAGTTCCCTGGCCTTTCGCCGAGTCTTTGGTGTGCTCTTCAATCCTGGCAAGCAATGAGGTCATCTGCGCAAACAGCCGCTTCGTTTCACCATCAAGTGAAACGGTATTATCAGCCAACTGCATTGTCGGCTTGGCACCGGAACCGCCAAGGTCACTAATAACCTGCCCGTCTATCTGCATACGACCGGTTGGTTGCTGCAAATCGTTGGCGGCAGTCGTCACCTGGGACGTGGAGGCTGGTTCAGGCGCATTATTTTTCCGCATCCCCGGCGAGTTGCGGAGTTTATCGAATAGTCCATCAATCCCCATTTGTGCGCCGAGTTGGTCAAAGTAACTTGAGTTGCTGGCCACCGGACGCGCCTCTTCAACTGGCATCGGAGTATTAACATACACATTGCCAGCTGCTGTTGCGGTCCCCTTCCCTCGTGCACGTTCTTCGAGCGTTCCCTGAACGACTTCCCGACGCATACCCCGGCCATTCATGAATTTGTTGACCAGATCGTTAACGCCAACAGCATTGCCGATTTTGTCTACCAAACCGCCTTTCTCAAACGGGCTATCACCAGGGGTAAACGCCAGACCAGTAGACTGATCGATAACGGCGTTATCAGGTAGTGGTTCCCTCACTCCATATTGCGCCCCACCCTGTGCTCCTGCCCCAGGTGTATAGATTTCACCACCTAAATAGCGAGCACGATGAGTATTGACCTTGATCGCGTACTCACGGTTTTCCTTCGATAAGTCACCGGTGCCTTTTTTCCACTTATTAATAGTGCCAAACCCAGCGTTATATGCAGTGATGGCCTCGTTTAAGTCTCCATTGGCTTGCTTCAGATACTTGCTCATGAGAAGAGCCGCAGCTTCTGCCGATTTCACAGGATCAAACGATTCACCTTCAGCTAAGCCAGTCTCTTCACGAGCAATGCCCGTGAACTGAAACATTCCTAGAGCACCAGTTTGGGATTTTGCGTACGGATTACCACCAGATTCAGTTGCAGCAATCGCGTAAAGAGTGCCTTCAGGAAGACCATATTTATTCTCCAGTTCAGCAAAATACGGAGCTAACTTATCGAGATTTGCCTTACCTTCAGCGCCAAGGCTTCCGACTTTTACATCTAAGTTGCCATTATTGTAGGTATCAGCAGCTTTCTGAATGTCATTCCCAGTGCCGGTGGTATTACGCGACGATGATGACGAGCTATTTTGTCCAATAGCTGAATCAATTTTCCGCACCGCGCTATTGCCCGTTTCTACGGCATTTGCATTGATAATCTGATTGGCAGTTTCTTTAACTGTTTTATTGCTATCTTTCGCCGTGTCCAGTGCCGCATTTATCACGCGGGTAGCAATATTAGTCTGTTTAGCATCGGATTCAGTTTTAGAATCAGATGTCTCCTGGTGGCTATTAACCGGAGCTTTTAACTCTGGAGTGATTTCTTTTGCATTAGCCTCGCCGATCGGATTGGGTATTTTTGATACAATCATTGCCGCAGGGGTATTTTTAACGGCATCAACCGCTGCATCTAATGCTTTACCGGGTAAATTTTTAACCCCATCCCAAATATTACCAGCCGCCTCTTTAATGTGTTTCCCTGGGTTCTTAATGAAGTCAATTGCACTATCAATTGCATCACTGAAAACCTGTTTCAGGTTATCGACAGTAAAGAAGTCTTTTATGGCATCCAGCTTTTCAAGCAACTTATTAGATGTATCGCTAAACCATGCTGAAACAGCATCACCAATCTTTGCTGTGTAATCATCGAACTTGGTAGAAATGGTGTCGCCAAGGTTAGAAATATATGTTTCTAAGTTGGTAACCCCGCTATCAATGGCCTGGGCAATACTTTCCGTCGAAAATGATTGCAACATATTGCCGATATCCTCAAATCCAAGTGATTTGAGAACATCACCAATAGCACTGCTTATACCAGATACCAGTCCCCCCAAATCAAGAACATTGGCTAACGTATAAGCGGCTTTTTGCTGGAATGATGGATCTTGTCCTGATTTAAGCCCAAACGCTCGACGTTGCGCTTCTGTATCATTCCAACCGGTTACCGCATCATAAATACCTCCAGCCACTGTGCCGACTAGGGGAATTGCGCGTAACGCCCCTTTACCAACTGCCTTTAATCCAAGTTTACCTGCTGCCCGGGCAGCCAAATCTCCGCCTTCATGAGCGAGAGTCTTCTTGCCACTACCGCGTAGCATTCCTACAAGTTTCTTTGCCCCCAGAGCGCCAAAAGCGAGTGCTCCAGCTTTTTTCAGCATGCCACGCCCCATTAACAACGACGCGACGCCACCGGCCCCCTTCCCTAACAGGCTAAATAGTTTGGACAGCAAGCCGCCCTTCTTTTTACCGGTGTTTTTGGCTATCTGATCAAGGGCGCGGAGAATCTTGTCATTGCCCTCTTTAATTTCGCTGGTCTGCTCCTGAAGTTCCTGAACCGTCCGTTTTTGGGTGTTAACCTGAACGACATCGGCACTATTTTGCGATTTACGCCTAAAAAAACCTTTTCTACGGCTGTTATCGTCATTGCCACGAATCACATCGGCAATAGACTTTCTGGCACCATTAAGCGATCCACCAACTTCTTTTGATATCCCGCCAAGCTCCTTCCCTGCTGCCCACAATGGACCAGCAACGGCATAACCTAACGCATCGACGGCACGAGTCTCTGAAGGGTTACCTATGCCTTCAGCTACTTTTGACAGTTTTTTTAATAAACCTGATTCAGCATTTAGACGCTCATCATCCTCTTTGAGCCTGGCCTTTTCAGCACGTTCAGCACGGGCATCTTCCGCTGCGGCCTTACTCCCTGACTTTCCAATAAAACGACCACGCGCATCGCGTTGGTTTTGGCTTTTTTGCGCACCGCCTTTTTGACCGAACATTTCGCGAGCGTGTTCGGCTGCTTCGGTCCGTTGCACCTTTACATCTTCTGTTATAGCCTTCTTGCGTCGTTTTTTACCCTTTCGCGTAGTTGATTTGGCCTGCGGTTCCTGTAGAGCAACATCCTCCTGAACTACACGAGAAACGTCCCCTAAATTAAGCCGTTTCATTGCCTCAACAATAGGGTCCACTGATGGCGCATTGGCCACAAAGTCTGGCCGGGAATTTTCGATTGTGCGATTTAATGCCGACACACTGCGAGAGACAGGATCAACTGTAGCAACTCGCCCACCTTTCAAATCTTCAACGGCTTCCCGAATACCTGCAAGCTCTTCCAGCTCTTTTGCGCTGGCGGTTTCAACCGTCCTTATCACATCGTCAATGTTGGCGTTTTTTCTTTCCATGATCTTATCGCCTACCGCTTCGGTTTAAGTTTTTCTTCCAGTTTCTCCAACAGGAAAAACGCATAGGATTCAGTGAGCCTTTCAGCGTCCTGAATCGGTATACCCCCATACAAAACCAGGTTGGACACTAAGGTCTGATAGCTTTTCAATCCCCACCTGTGGAATGAAGTCGGTAGCCCGAAAGGGCACCCACAGACGGGTATACGCACCCTCTGTGGACTCCTTTGTATCCTGGTTTGGGCATTTGTGCGGCGGGAGACGAAGACGCATTTCGCCTTTATCGATGTAGCACGGTAAACCATGTTCGAGCTTTTCATGAGCCAGCCGGATGTGTGCCGCCAGCTTCATAAATTCAGTATCAATGGCCATCCGTTTGATCGTTTCATAACGACGCTCAGCCTGCTCTTCACGAGTACCGCTAACATCGTTATAAAGTTCACACTGATAAGCGAATTCCCAAAAACGCAAATCAACGATCGCTTCTTTGAATTCCGCGTCGTCTTCAGGTGGCAATGCTGCACGGCGCATCTCCAGCATTTCCATTGCCCAACCATCAAGCGGCACGATACGCCATTGATAAGGCACGCCCTCTACAGACACCTCAATATCGTCAATGAACGGTTCCACTTCCAGGACCTGGATATCTTCAGCCAGAGCATTCATATCGCAATCGTAATAATGCTCTTTACCGCAATGTTTACAGGTGTAGGTGAATGTCTCGACCGGTGTTTCACGGGAGCCGGTAAATATCCACCATAACGCGGTAATCCGGTCCTGCGCCGTCCATGTCAGGGGATCATGTTTCGCGGGTTCAGCCAGCAAGGCTTTTAAATACGCCGTTGTCTGTTGTTCTTGTTCCTCCGGTGTTATCGAGTTGAAACGCATCGCATCAGCAATATTTGGCTGACGGAACTGGATCAATTCAGTTGGCCGCGATGGTAGCGGGAAAAGGGGTAAAAGCATCCTTGCTCCTTAATTCAAAGAGAAAAACTAAAGCCCAGAAGGGAAGCCAAAGAACTTGAGGATTGGTTAAACGTGCTGTGCAATGCGAAGGTCATTGGGAATGACTTAAATTCCGTAACCTGATCCCGCGCATAGGTGACATCGCCGGTAGTGACAGGGAATACAGTCATCTCATTTTCCAGTTTGGTTAAGCCGGAAGACAGCAACCGATAAATACGCACATTGAGCAAATATTTAGACGGTATATTCCCGGTACCGTCTGGATTAATCACCCGACTTTTTGCCGTCTTAAACCAGTCCAAAACGAGGCCATCAACGGTATCCCTGACCATCATTGTTATCTGCCCAGGCGAACGCTCCGTTGGTTGAAGGATATTCCCTCCGCCGATTTTAATCGTTTCATATTCGATGCTGTAATCGTGGTAGGTAATGTCTTTGGCAAAGAAGTCTGCCCCCTCCAGTCCATCAACTTCGACAGAGAACTGCCATCCTTGCGCGAACAACATTTTGTTCATGATGATTGACGTCAGCTTACCAACTTCCCGCTCACCAACGCCGGAGCCAAATAATGTCGTCGTTAATGCCGAAGATACATAAGACTTTACTGAAGCAACATTAAGCCCCATATCAGCTCCCTCACTTCAACATGGATGAGAAAAGAACAATTCCCGGGATAATTGCCCTTGTTGCGCTCATTTTCTCTTCCAGATCCAGCTTTCGCTGGTACAGCGTGTTCTCGTCGGATAAATTGCTGGCATCGAGTTTCCCCGCGATAGATATTCTTCGCAGGCGATCAGTGTTAGGTATCGCGATTAACACTTCCAGATAGTCAGAAAGTAATCCAATGATTTCAGGTGGCACTTCCCCATTATCCAGATCCATATCACGCAAATTAGCCAGATATGACACATTCAGTGGGTATACCGCTCGATGGGTATCTTCAAGCTCGATATTCCCATCGTAAACATCGGAGTAGACAAGATCGCCGGTGTGATCTGTAACCGATACGAGCGCAAGAAAATCAGCTGGGCAAGCAAGTGATTTACTGGCCTGATCGGTGAAGCGTATCCGCTTGATGTGCCCCGCCCTATCCTGGTAGGTTCCCAATGCTTTTCTTAGCAGGGATTCCAGTAAGGCAGGTTCATCCGCAATCAAAGGTGTGAAGCGGGATTTGACGTCTTCGAGTAATTGTCGTGGTGTCATTGAAACCTCGTAGAATCTGGTGTGTTAACCGATTCTACGAGTAGTCATTTGTGACAGGTCATTTTGCGCGCTTCAGGCAGCCATCTTCAGGTGCCGCGTTGAAAAGCTCTGCGGCCTTACGTAGCGTAAATGTTGCGATTTTTTTTCCGTCTACGTATGCATCGAATGTTTTTACTTCCATATCAGGGGTATCTGACCAAAAACCATACCAGTAACTATCACCCACAGAGGAACCGATAGAACTTATAGGATATTCATCATCACCAACTTTCAGCGTTATTTGTTCTTTTTTAGCATCAAATGACTCACCGCCAGGTTCTGTTTTCATGAGAGTGAGTAGTCGTGTTCCTACTTGATTGGGATCCGTATTATTAAATCCAACATCGCACTCAAATGTAAGCGTATAATTATCTTTGCTGGAAACAGCATAAGAACGAACACCATGAGTCTCGCCGGTTGACCATTTGCTTACATTTGCCATTGATGAAAATGGAGTAAGCAAAGCAAGAATTAGAAAAAATCGTTTGATGCGCATTAATTTATCTCCTTTGGATATTAACGATTATCAATATTTTAATTGGTTAACCATAATATATTTACCATTCATAGGGTAAATTAAGCGCTTTTAAACCTTGCTGAAAGGTATTAAGTGAGCCGTTCTTTTGTTGTTCCATTTGTTCGCGTGCCGCTTTCTCATACTGCTCCATCCGTTGGTTATACTCTTGCAATTCCTCTGGTGAGAGGTTTCCCATTGGGGAGTTTGTACCCGGCCCCCTGGCCCGCTCTTCAAGCGTACCCTGCACGTTTTGATGGCGCATTCCAGGGGAATTTCTGATTGAGTCAATGCCATTTCTTCCAACGTCTTCTTTATTAACGGCATTGCTCGCCACCAGCACACCCCAGCTAGGAATAGCAAAATCAGGAGCGGTTTCGCATGCCTTTACCATATAATCGAAAGAGCTTCGATTGATCTCGTTTGCGTCGGGATTTAACAGGCGAGAATATTGATATTTAGCATTTTCGTTGGTTGCGACTTTATACAGTTCTTGCTGCACCATCGCTTCAGAAAGTTTAAGGCGTTTCATATCTGACAGTAACTTCTTGCGCATGGATTCGTCTTGACTGACAGCAAAGCCGTAAACGTGCCCAAGGTATTTCGTATAATCGGTACAAATCTCCTTTACGCTTGATGCTGCATTAACAGTCCCAGCCATAAATAATAACGGTAGTAATAGTTTTCTCATTATAACCTCACCTGCCTTATAACTCATTTAGGGTACATATTTTCGCCTTTAAAAAAAAGAGGTTATTAGATCCAATTGTGTATTTATTAAGCACACAATGCTCTAATAAATTTGTATTTTTAAGTCGCGAATGCTATCTTTTCGCATCATATTGACCTTTTAATCGTTCAGGCTTATAGTTCCGCCGTCGTAGCAAATTCTGCGACCAGGTTTGACAGCCTGAATGATTGTGCGGACAACCGCAGATTTCCGATATTGCGGTATTTTTGTGTCCGTTAAACCGCGTTACGCCCAAATTATGGTGGGGCGTGATGGGGAGGCTTCGGCCTGCTGGTTTCACAATCGCCAGTCTGTCAACCCTGTCACGTCCTGCCACCTGTTTGACAGCGGGTAGCAGGTTGTTAAACCTGATTGTGAGGCCGTAACTATGGTTAATGCCAATCCTTGCGCACGCCAAGAATTCATCTGGCGTTTCTATTCCTGTAAAAAACACCACTATCACTTCGTTATCGCAGCAACAGAAGACGAAGCACGCTCTCAATTGCCTGACGGCCCCTGCATTTTTACTGCCCGTTTTTCAACTAACTCGCGCAATCCACTTAGTTACTGGAGCCTCCCCTTCTCTGCCGACGTTCAGGGGGGTTTATGAAAAAACCTCTCGTCACCCGTAATGACATAGCCGAAGCGATCGCCCTGCATACTGCCTGTATGCCGACACGGGAGATCCCCGGCGCAATTGCCAACTATTTCATGATAACCAGACGTTTTTATACCCGAACAGATAAGGCTGTGATCAACAAGCTACTGATAGCCGAGATCAGGGATTATTTGATTGAACAAGGACGTCTACGTTACGCAACAGTGGCAGCAGAAATGAGAAAGGAGGCACATAGAATGACCGGTAATAATTTGAATGTTGAAAAAACAGCACCTGTTACGTCAGCTACGCCAGCACCAGCCGTGAATATCATCCCCAACACCGGAGACACAATCGACAGCCTGACACTGTTAAAGATGGTCAATGAAGCGCGTAAGTTATGTGGGGAACCAGAGGTTCGGAACAACAAATTCATCGAAAAAATACTCGACGAATTAGAAGGTGAGGACGGTTACACAAAAAGTGCAACCGTGCCGCCAGGTGGCGGTACGCCTATGGTTGTCATAACCATGACCTACAAACAAGCCCTGCGAGTCGCCGCACGCGAATCAAAAGCCGTCCGCCGTTCGCTGATCGACAAACTGGAAGAATTGCAGCAGGCAAACTCCCCTACCCCATCGATCCCCCAAACATTACCAGAAGCTCTACGCCTGGCTGCCGAGTTGGCAGAACAGAAAATGCAGCTGGAACAACAGCTGGTGGCCGCAGCCCCTAAAGTCGATTTTGCCGACCGGGTATCAGTGGCCAATGGAATCCTGATCGGGAACTTTGCAAAGGTCGTTGGACTTAAGCAAAACGCCCTTTTCTCATGGTTGCGCCAGAACGGCATTCTCATGGCTTTTGGTGCGCGCAAAAACGTACCGCGCCAACAGTACATCAACGCCGGGTATTTCACGGTGAAAGAAGTGGTGCTGGATGATGAAAATGGCTACCAGATACGGCTGACGCCCCAATTAACGGGTAAAGGCCAGCAGTGGTTAACTCGCAAGCTACTTGATGCTGGTTTGTTAAAACCAGTAGCAATAGGTTAACAAAAGAAAAAAACCTGCCAGCAAACTGGCAGGTTTCTGAGCAGATCGTCCAACCCGATCTGGATCGAATCAGAAAAATTTGCTCTAATAAATTTCGTTTTCTAAGTGCAAAGAATCACCATTTCGAGCTGGTGATTGAAGGTTGATGCAAATTTGGAGAAAAAATGCAACAAACATTCAATGCGGATATGAATATATCAAACCTTCATCAAAATGTCGATCCTTCAACCACTCTGCCCGTTATTTGTGGTGTTGAAATTACGACCGACCGCGCTGGCCGTTACAACCTTAATGCTCTACACAGAGCGAGCGGACTCGGTGCCCATAAAGCGCCAGCTCAATGGCTAAGAACGCTGTCAGCCAAACAGCTCATCGAAGAGCTTGAAAAAGAAACTATGCAGAATTGCATAGTTTCGTTCGAAGGCCGTGGCGGCGGCACTTTTGCCCATGAATTGCTCGCAGTGGAGTACGCAGGCTGGATTTCTCCCGCGTTTCGGCTGAAGGTAAACCAGACATTTATCGACTATCGAGCCGGAAGATTACAACCTGCTATTCCGAAGAGCCTCCCAGAAGCTCTCCGTTTGGCTGCTGACCTGGCAGAGCAAAAGCAACGGCTGGAGCAAAAAATGCTGATGGATGCACCTAAAGTCGAATTCGCCGAACGCGTTGCTACCGCCAGCGGGGTTCTAATCGGCAACTATGCCAAAGTGCTCGGCCTGGGCCAAAACTATCTCTTCACCTGGTTGCGTGATAACGGAATTCTGATCGCAACCGGTGAACGCAGGAACGTCCCCAAACAAGAATACATATCCCGTGGGTATTTCACCCTTAAAGAAACCGTGATCGATACAAGCAATGGAAGCAGGATTTCTTTCACGACTCGTATAACCGGCAAAGGTCAGCAGTGGCTGATGAAGCGATTGCTTGATGCTGGTGTGCTGGTACCTGTCGCGGCAACGCGCTAACAGACGTAGTAAGAACCACCAGCATTGTAATGCTGGCTAAAGTCACTTTCCTGAGCTGTATAACGATGAGCGATTTTACTTTTTCTGGCTATGAATTGGCCTGCTTTGTAACACACTCCGGTCTATCCCGTAGCGCCGGGCATATCCTGTCGCAATGTGCAAATCTAGCGGCAACAACCAGTGAATACTTCATTCACAAGCCTCACCGCCTGATCGCGGCAGAAACTGGTTATAGCCAATCAACCGTCGTTCGTGCATTCCGTGAAGCTGTAAACAAAGGAATTCTGTCTGTAGAGATTGTTATCGGCGATCACCGTGAACGTCGCGCTAACCTGTACCGGTTTACACCATCCTTTTTGGCCTTCGCACAACAAGCCAAAAATGCGCTGATTGAAAGCAAATTAAAGATCTCTTCAGCGGCAACCAAGGTTAAAGCTGTTCTCGCTAAGACATTGGCTTTATTTAATTTTTTATCCACACCCCCATGTCAAAATGATACCCCCTCCCCCTGTCAGGATGACGTGGCAATAAAGAATAAGAAGTCACAAGTTAAAAAAACAAAAAGATCAGTTTCCGGCGGTGCCGGAACGACCAGACTCAAAAAATTGACTTCATGGATCGCTGAGGCAAAAACAAAGGCTGACAATCTGCGGTTATCCAAAAAACGCGCTCAAAAACATGAGTTCAAGCAGAAAGTAGAGGCGGCTGCGCGGAAATATGCTTACCTGAAGAACAAGCGTTCTCCTGATATTGGCGGGGTATCAAACTTCGATAATCTGCCGCATTGCATGACGGTAAACGAAGCTCTTAATGCGGTTTTAGCCAAAAATAAAGATAACGAACAATGGGGTATACCGGCAGGATTCAGAGGGTGATAGATTGCTCTAATCTGGAGTCACCTGGCGTTTTCAGTTTGAGGTCGGAGATGCAATCTGATTTTTTACAGTTAGCGATCGCTTTTGCAGGATATGTTTGTATTGGCTTCTGTGTATACATGATCAGCCGAAAAATGCTTGTCGATATCGACCGCAAAGAACAAGCAGAGGAGATCTTAGTATGGATTTTCTTTGGCGCGGTCTGGCCATTAGGGATCATGTTTGCTGCAACATTTCTTCTGATGTGGATATTCACCCTTCCTGGTGATTTCTATAGAAAAAAAGCCAGACATTGATACAATCGTTGCGGGTGCTTGAGGCTATCTGCTTCAGGCATTACCCGAAAAGCAGATAGAAGAAAGCCCCAGATAACATCACGCGTCCTGCAAGACGCTTAACATTAATCTGAGGCCATATCTATGCTTAGCATACGTAGATTAGCCTCTTACCGACCAAAAGGTCAAGGAGAAGCAGGCTATGAAGCAGCAAAAAGCGATGTTAATCGCTCTGATCGTCATCTGTTTAACCGTCATTGTGACGGCACTGGTAACGAGGAAAGACCTCTGCGAGGTACGAATCCGAACCGGCCAGACGGAGGTCACTGTCTTCACAGCCTACGAATCTGAAAGGTAAGAGACCTGGCGGGGAGAGATCTCCGCCACTCTTCGTGTGTCAGGTATCCTCAATGCACCCTTTCCTCTCCAAATAAAAAAGCTCCCGAAGGAGCTTTAAAATAAAAGGGATGACTCTTAATCCCACTCAATCCAGTTGTAGACGATACGAAGTGACGGGCGCACAGCGGCAGTCACATCTTCGGTACTAAAGTCGATTGCATCACTGTAGATTTTGCAGTCCAACATTTCAATTGTTGTAGCAGCTTTTGTCACAGCGTTAACCCCGGAAGATTTGGATTCAGGGGTAGCAGCCATCGTGATATCAACATAGTCCTTCGCCGCAATGCGATCCTTGATGAACTGAAGAATATCGCCTTCGATAGTCTCCACGCACTGGACCTGGATTTCCCCAGAGTTTCGAATTGGTCCGTGCTGGTTGAACTTCACACCATTCGGACCATAGTCCTCCACATCCTCGCGGGTCATTTCAGGAATTTGCGACGTGCGAACCAGTACGCTGATATCTTCATGGCCTGCAAAAGTGAGCTGGAATTCAGAAGATACCAGTCGTTCGCCTTTGGCCGCGTTGGCAGTATAGCGGCCCTTAATAAATTTACGGTTTCCCTTAGTGTTATTGTGCCCCATATAAAATCCTTTTACTGGAACGCCCGAACAATATCGGAGCTGTTATATATCGAAGAACCGGTCAACTGGAGGTTGACGGTGTTTTTCAGGAAATGCCCATTGCTGTCCCTGGGCGCATCGAGATCGAAACTTATGTCCTGGATAGCGACATCAATGATGTTGATCCGGCGACCAATGTTTAGCGTCACGCGCTCCGGGATTCGACCACCAATACTGGCATCTTTAAGTTCCGGGCTAATCATCGCTGACAATGCGGCGATAGCTCCTGAAACCTCCGTGAATGGGTCAAACAAAGCGATGAAAGTTACTGGCAGCGTGAAAGTCGGCGGTGTTCCCCCTTCCCAAACCATTAAGCTGTTCCAACGGGCAACCGACGTTGTTTCAGTACCAACCTGCGCAAAACCACTGAAGGCACCAGCAACAGATCCCATGGACATACCGGTAAACGGCGCTTCCCAATTCTGGGCCATGTTCATTGCCGCCCCCTGGCTGATATATCCGGTAACCTGGTACTGAGAGTTCGTTAAAGTAACTTTCAGAAATGGCGATACACCGTCAGCCTGGCTGTAAACCCCATAAGGAATAGGTGCCATTCAAGTTAAAGGCCGGAGTTCTCCGGCCTCCTCCTTTAGCCAAGGCGCTTACGGCGCAGTTTCATTGACTTTTTGCGGGCAAGTTTTGCCGCGCCGGTCTGGGCTTTTCGACGCGCTTTTTTCAGCGCCGATTTTTGAGCCGCAGTCAGACGTTTTTTACGCAGGCGTTTACGGATGAGTTTGATCTCACCGTTACGAACAACCTTCTTAAATGCTTCAGTCAGCATTTCATCAGAAGTGCCAGCAACAACAAACGCCGCTTCCAGTTCGTCGCGGTCGTCGCTATCTAAACCAGCGATAGAGGCACCAACATCAGCAGCTGCGTCGTCGTCTTCATCGTCAGCCAGTGCTTCGATCAGGTCATCATCTACACCGCATGCTGCGAGGAAGTCAGCAACATTTGCCCATGCTTCGTTATAGGCATCGTCCTGTTCTTCTGTAACTTCGGAGTCGTCGTCATCAGAGATACCAGCGATAGCCTGAACGAAACCATCAAGGGAGTCGAAAGTCAGATCACCGCTATCAGCCCAGGCGAAAACGGCGTCGGCCGCATCACTCAACGCATTTTGCATAGCACTTCGATTTGCAGCTTCCAGAATCATCTGGTGCGCCTGTTCGACGGTCCATTCTTTACCGTCTTTCCCTTCCAGGATTTGCTCAGGAGCCGGGGCAGATGGAACGTTATCGTTAGTCTGTGCCGCCGGTTCCGGATTATTATTAATAACCGGATCTGTTGGCGGTTCGGCGCTTGCTCGGGCAGACTCCATCAGCTGCACAGGATCAGAGTTCAAAGCGAAACGAGACAGTCCATTCCCCAAAAATGCCCCGGATTGAAAAAAGTTTTTGCTCATTGTATTCCCTTACTTAATAAGCAGCGGTACGCCCTGGATACGACGGGCTACGCCAGTCGGGCAGCAGGCCCAGACTACTTCCCATTTATCGAATTCCGCCTGCGTAACTTTCAGCACATACGGTTCTGTACCGTCAGCATCAGGATCACGAGGAGCCACCAGAGCGCCGGAGGCGACAAAGCGATCTAAAAGTTTGGTCATCCCTTTAGTCAGGCCAGCCGCAGTAATACCGTCCGGGCTATGCTTCATCTGTCGGGCTAACTGGACAAAGAAACGGCTGATTGCATTCATCAGGGATGGGACGTGCTGGAAGTGCAGATAGTTATCCTGCGTGCAGCAAGTTAAAGCATCGTCGATGATCATCTGGCCAGAGGTGCCAACAGATACTTTATTGAGACGGCCCTTGACCATTGCTTCTTCGTCCGGGGTATCTTCCGGATACAGCGGTTGAATTGACGCACGAGCAATGACGGCACGTTCTTCACCAGCCGGTGAGTAATGCCAACCGCCGACATCAGAGTTTTTCTTGACGCCACGAGCTTTCGCCGCATACGCCACGCCAGACAGACCAAAGACCACACGGGATTGGGTCCATTTGTCTTTGCAGGAGAACGGGTAGTGATAGACAGCACAGCTTACATAATCGGTACCAAGTAAACCGGTATCTTCAACAGCAGAGATCGCTTCCGTGTACGTCAATGTCGGTTTGACATCAAAGAAGCCATCAATCAGGCGATCTGCACAGATTTTACCTAATGCGGTGATAGCCGCATTGTCATAGCAGCCCAAGCCAAGAACAGCGGTGTACATGTACGGCGCATTATTCAGCACTTTAACCGCACGCAGGTACGCAGCGGTTGAGATTTTCGACTGATCGCCGTTGGTACCGCCAGTGAACGCCAACGATTTTTTGTTTGTTACGTTCGCTGTCGAAATCAGCTCTTCATTAACAACCGCGCGCAGATATTTAGAACGGGCTTCCAGAGCCGTAGGCAGATAACACAAGCGGCCCATGTCATCTTTCGCTTCTTCCGCCAAAGACACAGTGTGTGTCTCCAGGGTCGTTACCACGCCGAGCGAAGTCGTCTGGGTCAGTTTTAAGAGGAAGCGTTCATTACCCGCGCTGTCCGCTGTTGCCGTTTCGATGGTTAACTCACGGGTAGGTGAAATACACGGATCACCATCATCAACGTAGATAGCAAAGGCTTCGCCACTATCAAGTTCAATTTCAGAACCGTATGGCAACGCACTGTAAGCCGGTTCGCCTGATTCATCGAACATAATAATCGGGAACTTCGCATCATCCGGAACAGCGCGAACAACATAACCAGACGTTTGCTGAATAGCTTCGTATACATGGCGAATTGGTTCGAACTGTGAGCCGGAAGACGGCTTCAGCGGTTCGCCGAGAACATCTTCGTAATTGGACTCAGTAACCGCAAGAACAGTAAACGGCTTGCCACGCGCAAATACGCCAATACCAGCCCACAAGCTGCTATTTAATGCAACACCGGTAGATAACGTCGCATCAGCATTGATCGGGCTAACCGCGACGCCGGATGCATTACCTAATGACTGTTGAATTGAATATTGAGACATAACTTTCCCTGTTATGCGCCCCGCACGGGGGCGCTATGTTAAACGGAGAACTTCCCCTGATTACTCAGAGTCACCGGCATCAATCGTGTCGCCGCTAATGAAGTTAAGCCCGCCTTTTTTGGCCATTGTCAGCGTTACACGAGTGAAGTAATCAGCGCCGTTGCGTGGGTGCATATCGTTGATAGCCGAACCCCACAGCGTGGTACGGTTGACCAGCGCCGGAGTGGTCGGATGCTGGAACGGGATGGCCGGGACAGCATCACCAGTCACGAAGCCTGCTTTACCCGGATTTTCATCACGGACGTAGCACAGCACATCCATCGAGCTGAACTGAATGTTCTCTGTCGTTAAGTTCTTACAAATACCAGCAGGTACTTCGTACACTTTCACGTTACCGAACAGGGTACCGATGTAGTGAACATACGGAGTCTGGATATAGTCTTCGGCTGGCTGGAAGAAATCCTTCGGCAACTGTTTGAAGAAAGATGCTGCATCAGCACCAGCAAACATCCCCATCGCACCAGAAGATTTAACGCGCTCAATAATGTCGCGATATACAGTCTGGAATTTGCCACGAATGATGGTTGCCCATACATCAAAGGACTGGTTAACCGGCAGAGCGATGTCAAAGGTGTCGGTCGCAAGAGTACGCCAGATCATGATGCGAAGACGCAGCATATCCTGTTCATGAGACAGGTATTCCTTCAGGGTGCGGAACTGTAGGGAACCCAGGTCCAGACCAAATTCACGCTGTGCTTCATACGCCGCCTGTACCGTGTGCTCAGCCGCGATAACGAACTGGCTTGGGAACAGGGTGTATTTCTTCATTTCGTGGTTGATCAGCGGGATCAGCTCAGGAGCGGCTTCAATATTGATTTCCGTCTCAATTGCGATCTCAGTGCCTTTATCCGGCGCTTTGGAGAACGACAGGGCAATCTGACCAATGTTGTAGTTCAGAGAGCAGGTAACAGTGATTTGCTCACCAGCAGCATTAGTAAACGAGTGAAGTAGGCTGCCGGAACCGTTATCAACAACAGACTTAATACGGTTAACGTAGATATTAGTGCGACCTTTTCGGATTGGTACATTCTGGCCTTCGAAGTCTTCCATCTTGAAGGTTGCGGTTTTGCTGGTGCCATCGGAGCTTGCCACCAGCACATAGCGGCGGCGTAACTGGCTGTACACACCGACGGATTGCATGTCCAGAACATCACCAGCAGCATAAGAACCAAAAGAGGAACCTGCCACGTTAAAGACTTCATAGATGTCGGACTGGTCACGCGTAACCGGAATGAAGGTACACGCATCAGCGGTAGCTGCCCCCAACTGAACAGGCAGGATCATCGCGAGGAATAAAGGCAGACGCATAACACCGTCAGAAACGCTCATCATCTCTGCTGCGACGGATTCCAGCATCGCTTTATTAGTGGCATCCATGCTATTGCGGGTGGACTCAATCAGGCAGTTTTCCAGCGTCTGGTGGCAGGAGGCCAGAATTTCCGGACGCGGCATAGATTTATGTGCTGCGGCGTAGTCAGCCAGTGCACTTGCCCACGCTGTAGCGATTTGAGCGGTGGCATTATCAGAGATACCCGCAAAAACCGGGTCTTTACGTGCAGCTTCAAGGATAGATGCGGCACGCGCGGCATCATCTTTAATGAATTGGTTATCAGTACCGAACTGCGCAGTGCTTGCCCAGCCAAGCACAGCTTTAGAGCGTTTTGCGATATCTGCAATACGATTCTGGTATTCGCGTAAGTTACTCAATTTACTCTTCCTTAAACACAAGGCACTTGTGTGAATCCCTTTTCGGAAGAGATTTTATTGAAAGTCACTTGTTGACTTTCTCGTGACAAGCAATTTTTTTATTTTTTTCGGGAGTAGGGGAGGAAGGTAAAATCCAAGGTGAAATCGTGGCGATTTCACCTTGAAATTTTAGATGGATTTACTTTAAAAACAGTAGTTTAATAGTGAAATTTGAATGGCGAAAGTTTAAGGCTTCGGCTTTTTATCGAGGCTCTTTCTAAGGATATGCCCAATCATCCTGTCGAGTTCTTCCTGTAGCTCTTTTGAAAGTCGATTAAACTCATAAGAAAATGCACGGCCTTTCACGCGCTTCCTTGCAAAGCGATCCTTGTCCTCAAATTTCCATAATTCAGTAACTACGGACTTATCTTTAGAACCTTTATCCGTGAGTAGTGAGGCTTCCTTTGTTATCAAGCGCAGGATTTTATTTTTAACTTCATCTTCGGCCATTTCTTCAATGGATAAGATGTCGTTTATTTCCGGGGATATGTTTTGAATAAGCTGATCAAACTCTAAATTCTTGTTCCCCATTTCGTCGCCAACAGCACAAAGCGTTTTGTAGTCCGAAAAGGTTAATTCCGACTGAACAGGGAAAAGGGCGACTAATTCTTCCGGAGCACTCGCTGCCTGGAGAGCACGCGTGACCTTCGCCTGAGACAGCCCTTCTTTGGCTGCAATATCCTTCTGACTCATCCCATCATTTTTCATTCGCATCAAACGCAGACCTATTTCTCGAATGCTGTGCTGCAATGCTGTCTGAACGTCTTTCGCTAAATTTTGCGCTTCCTGAACGCTGATCTCCTGGTCCGTGACTAAAACCCGCAACCCTACGTTCTCTAAGATGGCAGAAGCTCGACGCCGGGAACCATCCAAAATTTCAATTTTCCCTGTAGCCCGTCTAACACCTATTGCAGGGTAAAATTGCTGATGCTTAATAGTGCTTCGGATACTTTTTAATGATTTTGGCGTAAGAGATGCCTGGTCACGCCCGTTGTTATGCTGATCAACAAAGGTATCGCTTTCTACCTGGTTCGGAGGTATTACCTCTTCAATAAATGTGGCCTGGCGACCAGTTGATAACTTGAATACCTGCTCGACTCGATCGCCAGAGGCTGAAGAACTATCAAATCCGCTTAATATTGAAGGATTAAGGGTTCGCCCAATTGTTGGTCTGTTTTTCTTTGACATGGGGGTTTCTTACTCCTCAGTTAGATCTGATAAATTCAATACGGTCAAAAACTGCTTTAGCAAAATCTTCCGCAGCAATTCGCGCGTTCTTCAATGCATCAGCACTACCAACATACGTTGCCGGGTTAGCTGAAATAACAGTGTCAAAAGACTCGCCGCAGCGTTCAAAACCGTCAAGGCGAGGGAGGACAACATCAAGCATATCCCCACCGAACACTTCTTTAGCCAGGCTATGGCAATACTTATGGTCTGCCTTGTTACTCAACTTGGACATAAAACCAATGTTAGTTGCAAGCTGACACTCGCAGCCTTCATCCGAAATGAGTTTCACCAACTCAGGAAGGCGGGCAACGTATTTAAGCGATGAGTGGAAATCAACCGTTGCAGGCGGCAGAGGTGTAAACAGTATATTGGCCGAGGCCAAAGCATTTTTCAGGAAGGCGTCAAGGTGAGGACCACTATCAACGAGGATAAAGTCATAATCGCTCTTCAGCTTATCAATCACATTTTCTTTCAGGACTGCATGGATGTTCTGACCCGGTAGATGCTCATTGCACAGCTCTCTCCAATCGGATGCAATAAAGGCATCGTCAATCGACGCAGGCATAACGTCAACCCCAGGTACAACAGAAGGAACAATAAACTCCTCTAACAGCTCTTCACGGCTTACATTCTGCAACATAGCCTGTGCAGATGTTGCGTTTACGATACCAATAGAGTGTTTATGGCTTAAAAACATCGTTGCTGAAGATTGCGGATCAAGGTCAATAACCAGAATCCTTAAATCTTCCATCAGAAGATGAGGATGAGCACGCATTGCATGCGCCAGAGAAACCGTCGATACAGTTTTTGACACACCGCCTTTAAGATTGGAGATGAAAATCACATACGCTTCGCTGTAGCGATCCCGGTATTTTGGCACTCCGCGATGTTCATATATGTCAATGATGTTCTGAATTGACATCGCATATTTCATTGAAGAGCCAGCAGGGCGTTTATCGAAAACATAACCCTTTTCTTCCATTTCACTTACGGCATAGTCAACGTTCGCACGAGTCAGTAGAGGCAATTTTGCCAGTGCCGCTTTCGCATAGACCTGGTAAAACTCGTTCGCGTGTAGCTCATCCTTTTGCAACTGTACTTGTTCAGTCAGAACATTGAGCATTCTATTTGCTCTTTGAGCAACCTTGTGAAGCTGGCTGGAATCACTCATCGAAAGTCATCCTTTATGCTGTATTTTTGAATTTAATTAAAAATGCCGCATAAAATAATAATGTATGCGTAGATGCTTGTACATAGCATTCTCTGCATGTTTGGTTCATTTTGCACGATTGAGAGTTACAAGGAGGGCACAAAAAAGCCCCGTTCAGGGGCATCAGTGTTATTTGCTAAGAGCAGCGAATAATCGTTCGAAATCGATAGTATCTATAGCACGCGTAAGCGCCGGAAGTTCAGCCTCAAAGTACCCGTGTCGATCGTAAAAGAAGGGACCGAAGAGCGAGGCATGTTAGATTCTACTTCGCCCCAGCCCGGACACACAGTTAAGCCCATTACCGGCTAAAAGGCTAAAAAACTTCTCTGGATTATCGTGGTAAAGCTGGGAATCAATGGTGGCGGTTAACTCTTCCATAGGGAAGCACACCCGCCCTGTATCCCAGGGATATTTAGTCCGAAGCATAAACATTGCTTTCAGCAATTCACATTGAGCGCGGATCGCGTCCGGTTCATAGCCAGATATGGAGACATAAGCCACGTCCCTCATTCCTGCGTCATCTTTGAAAGTCACGATAGAAGTAACATCCAGCTCTTTTTCGAAAGAGCAAGCAGCATCTACTGGACGCTGAAGTAAATCATTCGACTTAATGCGCTCGAGAATCCCTCCCCACATATCATTTAGATATTCGATATGAGCCAAAACCTTATCAAGACACTCTCGTGTAAACCATTCAGTATGCCCGCCACCGACGCTTTTCTCCCACGGCGCATTCCAGGGGAAAAAGGTTGCGTGTAAAGCCCGCTCAAGATTAACCATTGCCAAACGCGTACCACGATAGACCCGTGAAAGCGCAAAATCGGGACTCACTTGTAGCCCTTTAAACCGTGCCAATGGACCACATGAAATGCCGATTTTAAAAGTATCTCCGTTCTCTGGCACCAGAACGTAGAGGTAGTGTTGTTTCTCTTCTTGCATATCAATACCACTGCTTGATGAGAACCGCGCAAATGTTGACTATGCGCGAAGGTTAATGTGAATAGTTGACTATGCGCGATGTGACTACAGTCAAAAGTTGACTGTAGTCGATTTAACTCCACCAAAGATCGACTATGTAAGATATTGTCGGGAGAAACGTTGACTATACGCGATGAAATGCCCCTAAAAGCCATCTCAATAGCGACTTGCAGAATATTGACGCCAGCAAAAATCCACCAGCGTCAACGAATGTCGCCTATAGTCAACTTCTCGCTATCGCATATAGTCAATATTATGGATTGCGCTTATGGATCTGGAAGCCGATTTTCCTGCCGTTTTTTATCTCTGAAAATTTAAGATATTCAATAGCTTCCAAATCTTTCATGGCTTTTCTGATAACGCTATTTTGCACGCTAACGGATGATTTGAGATTAAGCCTCGCTCTAAGGCGCTCAATGCTGACAGGTGCCGGGTTGGCGGGTAGAGCCTCAAAGAATGTATACAGTACCTTGGCCGTCTCTTTGCGCCCTAGTTTATCCAGCATCTTCAGCTTCAGGATTCGCTTATAGTCAACATAGTAAAGTTCAGATAGCTGTTTCTGCGGCTGGATCTCGATAACATCAAGCTCGGTATTCAGGCTGCTATATGCCAACAAGTTGACGTTAATGTTATTGAGATGACCTTTTGCCGCCGGGAAGCGGAATTTGACAACTGTCTGCTGAATGCGTGTCAGAGAATCATCAATACTTTTACGGAACGCCTTTGAAAGGCGCTTACGTGGATAGCCGCATCGATCGGCAAACTCGGAGAATGGCAGGGTGATTATACCGTCATCATCAGGTGCGTAGTCAAACAACGCGGAGGTTATGCCCACCCACACCTTAAAATCAGTATCCATATCCAGGCGTGGACCATGAATTTCAATTCCCTCATAGCCTTCCTGCTCAACAATTTTGAGGCTTGATAGTTCTTCGGTTGCGTTCGTTGTGTTTGTAGTAACTGACGATCCGCGACGTAGTGCCACATTGGTAGATTTTAAGGTTGGCACAAACACACCTAAGCGCAACAAAGCGATGGGTTGTATAGTGCTATTGTTATTGGGTTTCAGGCTGTGGATTTCTCCTGTATTTCCAGCAACTTCTTCAACGCTAAGGAAGCCTTTATTTTCTTCCGGCATCGTGGTTTCTCCATATGTGGCGCGGCCTGGCGTCATCTGGATTGCAGTTATCAACAACTGTGAATAGTCAGGCTCTAAAATCGCGTACAGTCAATGTTTCTGTCGCGTATAGTCAACAATAAATCGCGTGCAGTCAACAATAAATCGTGCACAGTCAACATAAAATCGCGTATAGTCAATGTTGATCCCATTTCAGGCCAGAAATGGCGCGGCTTACAGCGATCCGGGATCTTCTTTGGATCTTCCTAGGTTCTCTTTAGGATCTGTTTATTGGATCTATGCTGTGGATAAGTTGAATAAACCGGCCAATAAAGCCGGTTGGAAGGAAGCCGTATTATTCTACGCTTTCGATAAGAAGACCATGTTCATAGCATTTAAGCTCATCGCCTTCATACAGGAACTGGTATCCAATACCACCATATTCAGGCACATTAGGGAATAACTCATCACTTACCGAAGAACAAATCACACCAATGCAGCGATCAACGCCTTCTCGTTCTTCAGTGCTGAAAAAATCCTCTTCGGTAAGAACATGAGTACATTGCTCATCAGCATAGGTCGGAAATACATGCTCGATGCAATCCGGGTGTTTTAAACCAAGCTGATCGGCAAGCTCGAAAGCATGACGGTATTGTTCAGATCCTGGCTTGCCAACAGTGATGTGCTCAATTTTGTAGATTGAAGTCGCTTTGTTGATAGTTTGCTTTACTGTTACTTTATCAGACATAAAAATCCCTTTTAGTTACCGCTGATAGCGCGGTTGTAATCATTAACGTTGCGATTCTTCCTGTTAATCCCCATCAGCATCGTTTCTGTATCGAGGATATACGCTGGCAGATCATCAAAATATTCACTGCTAAACTCTGGCATCCTGCACATAAATGCACTTTTTGGGGCAGGGTGGTTAACCTTTGTCGGCGTCGGCGTTAAATTCGCTGATCGACTCCCGGAGCAACCGCTGGGTGTCAGCAGGAATACGCTGGCGAACATTACCCGCCGCAACAAGTTGTTTCTGAACTTCAGCTTTTCGTTCCATTTGCCTGTCAGCATACTTGGCTTGTTCTGATTCATTTTTCACTTCCTGGCTGTGAAAATGTTGCTCTGCTTTGTTCATCGTCTCAATGGTCTGGTTAAGATCCATTATTGACTTATCACGTTCCTTAACAGCCTGATCAAGACTGCCAATTTTCTCCATGGCTTGCTTTAGCTGATGACGTTCCCACGCAAACCCAGCACCAACAAGTGCGCAAATCAGAACAAGAACACCAGTAGCAGCAAGTTTCTCCTTCAAAGACAAAGCTGTTTTTAATGTAGAAAAGAATGACATGTCTTCCTCCTGAAGAAAAATTATCAATGAAGTCCTTTGTTACTGTGTCGCTTTGTTTAATTCATCAAGAACAGAATCAGGAACCAAAGCGGCGATTGCGCTGGCTGTGCTGGCCTTATTTGCTGATGCTTCCGCAAGCGCGGTACCGATAGCATGGTTATAAGCAGTTATGGCTACGTTGGCGCTTTCATTCGCTCGTTCATACTGCTGTTGTAACGCAGTTGTGGGTGCTGTTGTCTGGTTGAAAACAACCCCAAACTGTTCAGTTGCTACTTTCAGAGATTCAATTTGCTCTTCTGTTAGTGCTGGTGGGGGAGTGGCAGTGCCGCCGCCTGAACCAGAGCCTGACGAGCTTCCTGAGCCAGTGTTAAGGGTCTGGTTAATCTCCCCCATAGCCGCGACTAAACTTGATGTATTAAGCGCGTTTACAGCGTCCTCAAGCGATTTAGTAATAGTCACATCACCAATGGCAATAGAGATCGGCAGTTCTGAAACTTCTCGCTCATTAGCACGACAGTAAACATCCCAACCAATATCGAGTTGAAGGAGCATTGACAGATCAGCATAACCAGCCAACAGGTCCGCGTGCTGAGTTGCCAGCCCTCCAATATTCGTTAAACCGGTTGCGGTTGTTCTGATCGTTGAAACATAGCTGGTAATAGTGTCGGGATAGACAATTGTATCCAGAATTAATCCGGTCAATTCTTCTGCAAGCAGTTTTGCTGTGTTAGCACTGTTTCGTGCCGATGTTATGGCACCAGGTGTTTTCATCCCACCGGCGGCGGCCAATTTTTTATATGCGGATAACTGGTAGTCTTTTTCCAGCATGATATCTCCTAACTTACCTGAACCAGGCCGTCTCCGGCTGCAACGGTAGAGCCGCATGAAACAGGATCACCAACGCATACGATCCCTTTCCCGTTGACGGTAAACCATGCCCTGGTTGATATAGCTTGCCCGCCGTGCGTGCTGTTCCCATCGGTATGCTGTGCATATTGCTTACCATCAACTAACACTTCGACTCCGTTGACTTTAAGTAGTGGTTCGCTCTCTACGGGAGGCCTGGATGGGAATCCTCCGTGCCCCGAACAAATGCTGTCTTTTGTTGCAATACTTGCCACGTCATCACCAATGATTTGCTCTGATTTTCGTTATTTTAACTTAGGTTATTTGTGGTCTGTGTGGCGTTTACTTATTGCAAAATTGCTCTAATAAATATTGTTTTTTATGTCGTGTTTTCGGTACCATTCAGCCATCGCCCTTCAATGGGCATTTGTTTGGAGTCGTCAGATGCAGATGGAGCTAATAAGCCGCAAGGAGTTCGATAGCCGTGTAACCAGCGGTGAACTCGACAACTTGCAGGCTATCAAGGTGAAAGAAGGCTTTTGCCTCATTGGGAATCAGAGCGGAACAAATCGCGTTTTTATGCTTCGCCGTACGGATTTGAAGCCATTTGTCTGGAAGAACGAAATTGGTCCCAGCTCATACGCTCAAACGAGGGGGTGCCACAACCTGGCCTTTTTCTACAAAGACGAGCTTTCTGTGGTTGATATTCAAGGGTTACAACATGTTTAAGCACTGGAAAAACATTACTATTTATAAACTTTCTCGTGAGGCGGATCTGACCGACTTAGAAGATAAAAAGAAAATGATCCTTTTCACGCCATGCGGTAGTCAGGATATGGCCAAGTTCGGTTTTGTATCTCCATTTGGTGATAATTCCGAAGTTATCGCTATGCATGGAAATGGTTTTATCCTTGTTGAAGCAAAGCGCGAAACAAAAATTCTTCCCCCGCCGGTTATCCAGCGAACTATTCAAGAAAAAATTGAAAAACTTGAGCAAGAACAAGCGCGTAAACTGAAGAAAACAGAGAAGGACTCCCTGAAAGACGAAGTTCTGCATTCTCTTCTGCCACGGGCTTTTTCAAAGTTTTCTGTTATCCAGGCGATCTACGACGGTTCAACTAAACGTATCTATATCAATGCCAGCGCGCGGCAGGCAGAGGATATGCTCGCGCTTATGCGTAAGTCTCTGGGTTCTCTTCCTGTTGTTCCCCTGAGTGTTGAAAATCCCATTGAATTAACGCTGACCGACTGGGTACGTGATGGTAGTGCTCCACAGGGATTTCAAATGGGGGATGCGGCAGAACTTAAGGCAGTGCTTGAGGATGGCGGTATTGCCCGAGTGAAAAAGCAGGATTTGGGAAGCGATGAAATTTCCACACACCTGGAAGCTGGCAAGCTCGTTACTAAGTTGGCACTCGACTGGCAGAACCGCATTAAATTTACACTGGACCATAACTTCAGCCTTACCAGCGTCAAATTTGCGGATGAATTGCTTGAGCAGAACTCTGATATTGATAGTGAAGATGTTGCGCAGCGACTGGACGCAGATTTCTTCCTGTTGACCAGTGAAATTTCGTGCCTGGTTGATGCTCTGGTAAATGCCCTTGGTGGAGAGGCTAAGCAGTGAAAGAGCTGTGCTATGGATCTGTTTGCAGTGGAATTGAAGCCGCGAGTATTGCCTGGGAACCGTTGGGTATGCGTCCGGCGTGGTTTGCTGAAATCGAGCCTTTTCCATCTGCCGTTCTTGCGCACCGCTGGCCCCATGTCGCCAACCTTGGCGACATGACAAAACTTGCCAAAAAAGTCCTGGCTGGGGAAATCGAATCCCCTGATGTGCTCGTCGGGGGTACGCCTTGTCAGGCATTCAGTATCGCGGGCTTACGTGGTGGGCTTGATGATGAACGCGGCGCGCTAACTTTGAAGTATGTGGAGCTTGCAAATGCAATTGACGACAAACGGTCTGAGTCCTTCCTCAAACCGACAGTTATCGTCTGGGAAAATGTCCCAGGAGTCCTGTCATCGGCAGATAACGCCTTCGGATGTTTCCTTGCCGGATTGGCTGGAGAAGATGCGCCATTTGAACCAGGTGATCGACCTGAATCAGGAAAAAGTAACGCGTTCTGGCGGTGGGATGGCAAAACCGGTTGCCATGCTCCAAAGTGGCCGCAGTGTGGTTGTATTTATGGACCGCAGCGAAAGGTGGCCTGGAGAATCCTTGATGCCCAATACTTCGGAGTGGCACAACGACGCCGACGCGTGTTTGTTGTCGCAAGTGCTCGAACAGACCTCGATCCCGCAACGGTACTTTTTGAGTTCGAAGGCGTGCGCCGGAATATTGCGCCGAGCCGAAAAAAGAAGGAAATCGCTTCCGCCATTATTGCAAATGGCGCTGCAATCAGTGGCGAAAGCCTAAATCCATGCCTACACGCTGACATGCCACCCAGTATGAAATCGACGAAAGCCGTAAACGCTTTCAGGATGGCAGCATTTGGGGAATATATTGACGATGAAACCGCATCGACAGTAAAGGCAAGAGATTTTAAAGATGCCACTGACCTTGCCGTTTTTAGCAGCACAGGAGCAGGTTTTTGGTCAGAAGGGCATGGTACATTGCGGGCACGTGAGCAAGAAAGCCATGAGCATCTTGTTACATTGGCTTTTCCTGAGCGTATGAGCGGTACACAACATGCTGCAACTAAGAATACTTCACCATCTCTAATGGCTAAAAATCCAACAGCTGTTTGCTATGAAGTAAGAAACGCAGAAGTAGCTGTCCGCCGTCTTACCCCTGTCGAATGTGAAAGGCTGCAAGGTTTTCCTGATGGGCATACGTTGATCCCGACGGAAAAGCGTAAAAAAGTTAATTCAGATGAACTGGCATATCTTCGCAATCACTATCCAGATTTAAGCGAAGAAGAGGCCGCGATGCTTGCAGCTGACGGACCGCGTTACAAAGCGATCGGCAATAGTATGGCAATACCAGTAATGCGCTGGATTGGCGATCGGATTACTAAGGCCGTATGTCGGCAGAAAGAAGGAAGTGAAACAAAAGAGCGAAAAGTTAAACCAGCGGCAGAATTCGAACGGTCCATATTCAAATGGGCTGGTGGAAAATTTGGTGTTCTGGAACAAATCTTTCGCTATTTGCCAGAAGGGAAGCGCCTGATTGAACCTTTCGTTGGTGGCGGAGCTGTCTTCATGAATGCCGGATACCAGGAAAATCTGCTAAATGATGTGAATGCTGACCTGATTAACTTTTACAAGACTCTGCAACGCGAGGCGCATTCACTTATCACTCTGGCACATCGTTTCTTCCAGGACTACAACACACAGGAAGGATACCTGGCAGTACGGAATGCGTTTAACAAACAAGTCTATGATGATTTACATCGCGCAGCGGCGTTTTTGTTCCTGAACCGACATTGTTTTAACGGATTGACGCGTTACAACCAGGCCGGTGAGTTCAATGTCGGTTATGGGAAGTATAAAACTCCGTATTTCCCATTACAGGAGATGGAAGCCTTCCTCGGTGCGGAAGGGCGGTCTGAGTTTGTATGCGGTGATTTTGCAGCGGTGATTGAAGCTGCCGGAGAAGGAGATGTCATCTTTTGCGATCCGCCGTATGAACCGCTTCCAAATACAGAGGGATTCACGAACTATTCCGGTCATGACTTTAAGTTTGAAGAGCAAAAACGCCTGGTGTCTCTGTTGACGGATGCTCATCGTCGAGGTGCAAAGGTTCTCATTACTAACAGTGGCGCGCCAAATATCAGAGAGCTTTATCATGACAGTGGCTTCAGAGTGGAACCTCTTTTTGCCAGACGTTCTGTGTCTTGTAAGGGGGACACTCGAGGTGTAGCTCATGACGTTTTAGGTATATTGCTCTAATAAATTTATTAGTGTAATATCGCCTCAATGAATCGTGATTTATAGAGCGATTTAGCTGTTAGCCGCGACAGGCGCGGCGGTAAGCATGGCTGGGCCTAGTCCTCCCAGACAAACCACCGAGTTGCCAGGTTGACCATGCGCCTAAGTGGCAACTCCGAAGTGCGTTACGAGCTTCCAGTTTGCCCATCTTCGGGTGGGCGTTTTTTTTCAGGGTTTTCGTCATGGTTAGCGACTTTGCGGCGGTTTAGAAACTGACCATTAAAGTAAATGCAAACGATGATCTGATGATGGTAGCGGCCTAAGAAGCCAGACGCCACGGGGTATGAGTCGTCCCCCGTCAAAAAATCGACCGCAGAGTGTCCCCGTCTGTGTATTAGGGAACGGGGAGGCACAACAGGTAAGGGCGCTGGTGTGATTAACCAGATGAACGAGAAGGGGCCATCTGTTGGTCAGCGTCCTTTCCTGTTGCGTTTTCTTTTCAGCGTAACAGCGGTGCTTAACAGCACTTTGGGTACAGTTCCACGAATTTACGGGTATATCCCGTCATGCTGAAAGCGCTAATCACGCTGGAAGCCAGGGTTATGCATCCCCTGTTACCGAATTGCAGCCAGGGCGCGGTGCGCCGAAAAGCATACGGAGGTGGAAGCCCTCGCCGGAGACGTACCCGGCAAGTGATGGTGTAGCTCAGCGGTTAGAGCGGTTGACTGTTAATCAACGGGTCGATGGTTCAAATCCATCCACCATCGCCAATGCCGGTTTAGCTCAGTTGGTAGAGCGCCTGCCTTGTAAGCAGGATGTCAGCGGTTCGAGTCCGTTAATCGGCACCAGCACAACAGGTAAGGGTATTTTGCGACGTCGGAGATCGCCGAGCTTGGCAGAGGGTTCGAATCCCTACGAAGTACCCTTACCGTTGTGATGAATGCGCAGGCTGATGCGCGAAAGACATTGCAGCTATTGCGGAAAAGAGCTGTTCGGCGGGGCAATTAAACGCCCGTGAGAGTCTGAAATAACCGCAAGCCGGAGATCAGCACCGGTCATCACAACACAACAGGTAAGGGCATTCTCCCTTATGGGGCTTGGCTTAAATGCATCGAGTGCTCTTACCGTTGTGATGAAGTGCAGCTCTTTGAAGCAACCAGAAGATAAGCATCTGGCTTCACAACATAAACCGCAGGAACGACCAATAAACGGTAGTCCGTATGGAGAACACCCCGTTGAGGAAGAGGCCTGGCCGGAACCGTAACCGGCACTACAACGTTGAGAACACTGGCGTAACGGGGTCATATCCCAATCTACGAATAAATGTTGCGTTGCAGCGTGACAACCAGTGTTCTCAACATTGTGGTGAATGCACAGGCTGATGTGCCGCAACTACAGTAGTGCGCGCTTTGCGGGGCTTGCTACAACCCTGTGTCGGAGTTCAGCACCGACCATCACAGTTTGATTCTCTGGCATGAGCATAACGCTGAAATAAGTCCAGTCTGGTGCGGCCCGATCACCCGCCGTTAGCTCCACGAAACGGAGCACGTAACAGGTAAGAGCATTCTCCTGTAACGGGTTCATATCCCAATCTACAGGTCCACCAGGAATGCTCTTTCCGTTGCGGTGAATGCGGCTAAGCGCACGCGGGGAAATGGTTATATCTGTCCATTATTTCTCCTTATTCCCCCGTCCACGGTGGATAACCAGCTAAAGGACACCGGGAGGCACCCGGCACCGCAACCTTATTTCCCAACCAGTAATGAGGTTAATAAATGCTCGGCATTCTCAAAAAGAAATTCCGCAAAGCGGCTGGCGGAGTCAAGAAGATGGAAAACCGTGATGCGGTGGAAGCGACTGTCTGGGGCGCATATTCCATTGCATACTCTGACGGCACCTGCGATGCGAAAGAAATTGCAGTATTGGAAAAAACCATTGCAGCACTTCCTGCCTTTGCGCCGTTCTCCGGTGAAATTGCCCAGATGAGCGCCAATATTCGCGCTCAATATGAAGCCTCGCCGCGCCGAGCGAATGCCCAGGCTTTACGTGAACTGGCTGACGTGTCTGGAACTAATGATGCGGTAGATGTTCTGTGCCTATGCATTGATATTGCTGACCAGGATGGCATTGGGGCAGAAGAGCAGGAGCAATTGAAGAAAATTGCCCAGGCTCTTCAATTGCCACTGGAACAGTATATCTGATGGTTATAAAAGCACGTCTAATTCTGGCTTTGGTTTTTCTCGTGCTATCTGTGCTGGTGGATTTCACCAGCACAATCCTGTCGGTTTTATCCGACGGGGCGTTGGTAGCAGTAGCTGTAACATTGGTATGGCCGATATTAAAAACAGCTTCTAAGGATCAGTGATGGGCTTCTGGGATTTTGCTGACAAGCATCCAATTGTTCTCGTTGTCATTGCTGGCATAGTTGTAGGCGGTATTGCTGGCGTCATAGAAGCACTCAGGAAACAGTAATCCGGCCCTTTAGCTCAGTGGTTAGAGCTGGCGACTCATAATCGCACGGTCACCGGTTCAAGTCCGGTAGGGGCCACCATATTTGGTTGTAACACGGCGTCTGGCACATGCGTCGTTAGCGGTCTGGTGACGTTAAAAGGGGGGAACCTTGCCCCTAGCTCAGGCAACGAACCAGGTAGCCGGAATGTGCAAGCCACCGTTTGTTGTTTCTCGGGTAAAGGGATTCACCATCCTGGCGATTCGGTGTGACAGCCGGGAAGAGTCCGGCGCATTAATCCTGATTTTCTGGTGATGACTCATATCGTTAGGAGTGATTTGAGTATGCCGATTATATCTGACATTCAGCACGCCTGGGTGGAGTGCTAATGTCTGCATCCCCTCTTGAATCCATGCCAAATTCCCTTAGTGCAGAACAAGCTGTACTTGGTGGCTTAATGCTTGATAACTGCCGCTGGGATGAAGTTGCAGATCGTATAGTTGCTGATGATTTTTATACCAGTGCTCATCGTGAAATTTTCAGTGAGATGGAGAGGTTATTAAGTCATGGCAAACCGATTGATTTGATAACACTTGCTGAAGCACTTGAACAGAACGGTAAATTAGAACGCGCCGGTGGTTTTGCGTACCTTGCGGAGATGTCAAAGAACACGCCCAGCGCGGCAAATATTTGTGCTTATGCGGATATCGTTCGTGAACGCGCGGTTGTTCGTGAAATGATTTCCGTCGCAAATGAAATAGCCGAAGCTGGATATGCGCAGGATGGCAGGGGCAGCAATGAATTGCTGGATATGGCCGAGCGCCGCGTTTTTGAAATAGCTGAAAAACGACAAAAGAGCGGTAGTGGTCCAAAAGATATCGCCAGCATTCTCGATGCAACGGTATCTCGCATAGAAGAGTTGTTTCAGCGACCACATGATGGTGTAACGGGGCTTGATACGGGATTTACCGATCTCAATAAGAAGACGGCAGGGCTTCAGCCGTCCGATCTCATCATTGTCGCCGCCCGCCCATCTATGGGGAAGACCACGTTTGCGATGAATCTCGTCGAAAATGCCGCAGTTCGTAACGATAAGCCCGTATTGGTTTTTAGCCTTGAGATGCCGAGCCACCAGCTGATGATGCGCTCACTGGCTTCTCTTGCACGCGTTGATCAGACTCGTATTCGGACAGGGCAACTTAACGACGAGGATTGGGCGCGGGTTTCTGGCGCAATGGGTATTCTGTTGGACAAGCAGAATATTTTTATTGATGACTCAAGCGCCCTGACGCCGACAGAGCTACGTTCCCGCGCTCGTCGTGTTTATAAAGAAAATGGTGGTTTGAGCATGATTATGATCGACTACCTGCAACTTATGCGCGTCCCCGAGCTGCAAGATAACCGAACGCTGGAAATTGCCGAGATTTCTCGCTCACTGAAGGCGTTGGCGAAGGAATTACAAGTACCGGTGGTGGCATTGTCACAACTTAATCGATCGCTTGAACAGCGTGCGGACAAACGACCGGTAAATTCAGATTTACGTGAATCAGGAGCAATTGAGCAGGACGCAGACCTGATTATGTTTCTGTATCGCGACGAAGTTTATCACCCGGATAGCGAAATGAAGGGCATTGCCGAGGTAATTATCGGAAAGCAACGAAATGGCCCAATTGGCACGGTGAGATTGGCTTTTAACGGCCAATACTCACGGTTTGATAACTATGCCGGTGCTGACTGGCAAGAGGATTATTAATGCAATGGAATGAGGAAAAGCCGATGAACATCCTGATCATTGGGCGAAAATTTGCAGCCATCAGTGATGTGAAAACATATACGGAAATGTGGTCTTATAACCTGGCCTGCGCCTTTAGTGAGGCAGGGGTAACATTGCAATACCATCGTCCATATTCCCCTGGCGTCGAAAGCCCCGAGGATTATGTTGAAGCTGTGTTGACTGCTGCGACAGCATGTTCTGCGAAGGCCATTTTGGCACCAGGATTGAGGTATTTTACTACGGTACCCAGGGAAATAGGCATGCAACTGTGTCGCCGATTCTCTGGATGGGTAGCCCAGGTATATGACGGTTCTATGCTGGATTCGGCACCAGTCGATATTACTTTTACTGTCCGCGATGATACCTGGCGGTACCTGGATAATCCCGGTCGGTTAGAACGTCATAATCGCTTTAACAAACATGTTGGATGGGCAGCGAATCAGGAGCTGTTCCATCTGGAAACCAAAACGGACGATGTTCTGCGTATTTTTGTAGACCACGCTGCATTTGATGTTAGTGGTTTTGATCACTCCTTAAGTATCCTTATGAACCTTCAGCGTCTGACCGTTCCGTATGAGGCCAGAACGTTGACTGATGACGGATTGGTTACCATTGATCCGGGGAATATTTCGGTAACTCCATACAGGCGGACGCCGGTGCCAGCAACCGAATTTGCAGCTGAATTGCGTAAGAGTGACGTTTTTATCGTTACGCATCCCGAAAGCCTTGGATTAACTGTTCTTGAGGCGGCAATGTGCGGGGCGTTGGTATTAACGCCTCCCGATTGCCTTCCGCCAGATCGCCTGGCTTTGGTGAACCATATGGTTATCAAGTCGCGGATTGATTGGGATGAGGTTATTGCTCGCGTTGATCGCGTGAAAAATGCTGAAAAGGTCCAGTGTCACACCTGGTCGGCAATTGCGGAAAAGATGCTTGAGACGTTTATCACGCAGAAACCGTCGTGCGGTAACGGATAAAAAATTGAACCCGTCATAACAGAAAAGCCCGAACGCCGGGCTTTTCTTAAGCCTTGTCAACAGAGACTTGAGCGGCTTTTATGGATAGATTCCCGCTGGCCTCTATCGCCATACTTCCCCCCGCCTTCAGGGCGACATCCGCGCCTGACTTTATATCGAGATTTCCTGCGGAAGAGATGAATGCCGGACCTTGAGAAATGGCATATAACTCCCCGGCCTCGTTGAACCCGATTGTTGTTCCACTTTTCAAGTGCGTAACGGCCCAGGCTCCGCCCGCCGTCCGGACCTCCATTAGTCCGTTCCGCGACGAAATAAAGTCTTTTTTGGCGCTGGTTGATGGTTGTGCTGGTGCACCTTCAACTTCAGGCGGTACATAGCCTTCACCTTGTCCTGACGCTTCAGGTGGCACATTGGGAGCGCCACCGGATGCATCCTGTGCATAACCGATTATCAATGGCCATCGAGAATCCCCATTGTAGGGAAATTCTACCCATACTTTATCGCCGGGCAGAAATGGTGAAAACGTGTTTGCATTGGACAATATAGCTTCTGCCCACGGCAATGAGGCATCTGGTAACCCATCCATCATGCCGACAACACGTATTTGTGTACGCATCAGACCTTTAGGGTCATCGACGCTTACCACTACAGCCCGATACTTCCCTGTCAAACTACCCATTCACCACTCCTAACTGTGCACGGCTGACAAAACGAAAGCGGTCTTCGAAATGAGTCACGGACATCACTATCATTTTGTCAGGGATAGATTCATCGAGTTCTCCGTCACCTGCCGTGTTATGCACGACAATTTTCAGCGTCGTACCCGGAGTTAGCGCGGCATTTCCTTCCACCAGCATATCGAGGCGGGGGAGAATGAATTTGTTGTAGTTCGCCAGCGCGGTAGGATCGGGATTGCTCGTAAATTTAATGGGGTCTTCCTGGTTACCTGAGTAAACCACACCTTTGGTCATGTCATAACTTGCCATTCTGTAATTGTGGCGGCGCTGGTATTCATAATCGGCATTCAGGATGTTGAACTGACTAATTGTAAATCCGGATGTGTTGGGATTGGCGGACTCATAAGTAAGCGATGGAGCGGCGTTTGCCATTTTTTCCATACTTTTAAAATTGATCGTCCCCCTGGATGCCCAGCACATAGAACCGGTATCCCGGGCTATCTCCTGCAATACCTTGGTCGGTTTTTCTCCAACATTTAGGTGGTATGTGGATGTTTTTCTGAATGAGTCAGCATTTACCTTCAGACCAGGGGCAAGAGAGGAAACTACGGCTGATGGGGGCTTATCAACAAAATACTGTGCGCTGGTGGACGGAACTTTTAATAACCGCACCGGGTTACTAAACGCGTAAATCAGTACAGTATCGTTCTTGCGTGGCGCTTTAAGAACAAAGAACTCTTCCGAGAAGAGGATGCCGCCATGACCTTCCGGATCACCAAGTGAAACTGTCATTATTGTCCCAAATTTCACCCCCAGCTTATTGACCACGTAAGCCGTTGAATCCCTGACCATGAGCATAAGCTGGGGACCAGATAGCTCCCCAGGTTCGACATAGGTACATCCTACGATCATTTCGCGAGGGATTTCGTTCTGCCCAATTGAAACAGATTGCAGGAATAGCTGAGTGCGTTTTGAATCAGTTTCCGGGGCTGTGGTGGTCTTTGTGGCCATCTCATTCCTCCAGAATTTTCGCTTTTACCGTTATGGTGCCGGTGGTTTGCTGCATATAAGCCAGGATAGGAAGTTCCGCCACAACGGTGAGGTTCAATCCAACCGCGAACAGCCTGTTGTCGGCGGTGCCGGTGGTCAGATCCTGAAATGCGATTGATTTTTGCCCTTCTATGTAACAGGTAACCGGTATCTCATAACCGCCGACATTGGCAATGTGAGTGAAAGATGCCTGACCGAGGCTGGCATACATTCGTAGCCAGAATGCTAATGCAGTTGTAACCATCCCAAGAGATTCCTTCTCGTCACTGGCGATCCATAGCGAATATTCCAGTGAGAAAGGGATAGTCGATACCAGGGCTTCAATCTCATCATTTTCATTGGTGACATGCCCTTCATCGTAATTATCCCGGCACAGTTCACCTTCATAAATTGAAAACGCGGGAGAACGAGACAGATTCACAAGCGGCATTGCCAGCTTATTTACTGGGCCAGCAGAGGCTGTATCTTTGCGCCCGGCGCGATCGGCTTCAAATGACGACAACCACTCCTTCACATCACTAAAAGTGCCGAGCGTTATGCGATCTCTTGGTGTGCGTTTCAGGAACTCCCTGAATGACTGGTTAGTGCGATCATTAAAGCTGACAACTTGTGAGTCGAATGCTTCGTTTAAAGCCTGTGCGAGCGCCGAATCAATGCCATCAATAGTGGCAAATTCCAGCTTACCGGTTGGAGTAAGACCTTTTTTCTTAAAGATGGCCAGTAGCCATTCCTGATTATTCAGAATCACCGATGAAATTCCCTTCAAAGGCGCGTGAAGGCACGCAATAAAACAAACTGCCTACCCTGGCAGTGCCGTAATTGAATATTTTATGGATATACCAGAAGCGGCGAATGGTTGTGCCGTCTGACAGCTGTTCCAGCCATTCGAGCATAGAACCCACTGGCACATTAACGGCGGCCAACCGAAGGATTAAAGCACTGTCGCTAATTCCCGTATTATCACTGCCGTCGTATAGCGCGTAGAAGGCGTCCATCTCATCCGGGCAGTCGAGGGCCGTTATCAGTTCTGGATCCTGATAGTCATATATGCGTTGGTTCGGTTCTATTATTTCAGATGCCGTTTCAGGTGCATTTTTGTCTCTGTAAGGTATTGCGCGATACAGAACCGCATCGAATGAGTCAGGGTCTAGCTTGATTGCTTTGAGCCAGTCCATCCGCACAAGGTTATTAAAAACTGCATGACCTTGATAACGGTGGCGCACACCAGAATCACTAAGCAGGCCGTGATCCAGATTGGGAAGGTGATTGTCCTCCACAGGATCAACAATATTACCAACGTTAACACCATCGGTTTCGATTTCAGCATCAATATCTTCCTCTTCAATCAGTTCAGAACCTTCTCCTGGAATATCCGGATCCGATTCGGTGTCCGGGAGGTTATCACCAGTCACTTGTTGTGATGGTTCTGTGTCCTCAAACATGTCATCAAAGAAACCAGCCATCGATTATCCTTTCCGTTTACGGGCTTCGTTAATTTGTGTCTCAAGAATGCTTCGCGCCTGCGCAGTGGCAGCGGCCTTGTCCATTCCCTGACTCATGAAAAACTTTATGAGGTTGTTCGCCTGCGTTTGCAGGGCTTTTTTGAGAGCGTCGGCTTCAGCGCGAGCCTGGGCTTCCCTCACCCGCGATGCTTTTAGTTCGGCATTCTTCCTGTTTGCCGTGGTGCGAGCTTTTTTTAACAACCGGCGAACGTTGTCCGTGGCGCTATCTTTTGCGCGTAGTTTTTTGCCTAATGCATCCTGAGATTTCAGATACAGCTCATACTCACGCGCAGCTTTAGCCTGATCCGTCGTTGTTGTCCGGTTGCGCGCGAGCGATTTAGCCAGTTCGCCTTTGAAATAGGTTGTTGTCTTCCGCTTGTCATCGCCGAAGGCTACCTGTTCAGCTGCTTTTTCCAGGGCAATAATGATGGCCTTGTGCCATGTGGGAGACTGAAAACGCGTCATAGCGTGCAAAACATGTTTGCAAGCCACACCAGTCAGATCAGGGTTGCGGATTTTGGGGAATGCATACTCTTTTGGCGGCGCGACAGCATAGTTACCAGCCGTGGCCATATAACGATACCAGTATTGATGCCGTCCACAATCACAGTCGAAAGATACCCGGCCCTTGCAGAGATCGGCAGCGATTCGGGCTTTTTTCGCACCGTCTTCAGCAATTGCCTCAACGGCTTTATCCCATTCCTCAAATCGAATTCTGACACGGTGATGCTGGTGGACCGACTCATCCGAGGCATTAACAGATATCAATGCAAGGTTGTGTTTTAGCCCGAGGAATGTCGCGGCTTTGATCCCTGTGCCATCAGAAACCTTGTTGTTAGCGCGTTTTATATCAATGCTGGTGGACTGCGCCACCAGCTGAGCATAGGTAATGCCGGGTACCGTGCTCTTGAATTTGGTTTTATGAGACTGCCTTGAGGTGTTGAAACTGCGTATATCTTCGGGCGTAAAGTAGGTGCCATCTTTCTTTTTCCCAAGGCTGAGGAATGCCTCAAGTTCGCGGTTACGCATCCCCATAATCCTTGGGGTGAGTGTACGTCGCGCGTTTCGCCGATTCTGACGCTGCTGTTTACGGATAAGATCGAAGACCTTGTTAAAGTCTTTTGCACTTAATCCATCAGTCTGATAGCGACCAAGGTTGTCGCGAGCATATTCAGTTGGCATTCATTTCCCTTACGCAATGGATAATGTCCCTATTACCTGGCCGTCGTATTGGAAATGGCGAATCATTTCGCGGATCCAGGTGGCAGGTGGGAGTTTTAATTTTTTGCCAACAGTCATACCCTGAGACTCATCCTCAAGCCCGGCGGCGAGCGTCACAACCCAGCGTAGCTCTGCTATGCCCCACATACGGTAAGCCAGCAAATCCGGGCGATATTGCTCATCGGGAAGAACGTAATAAATCGTCAGATTCTTGTCGTTCGATTCACACATAAGCATCACCTCTTTGCGTAGCTCTGCCCTGAGTATTGGATCGGCTATGTTGCGGTCGTCATACCGCGACAGAGGATATTGCCGGGTGCTTTGGGTTGTAGTGATTGATGTAGCCATAGTCAGCCTGCCAGAAATAGATGATGGTGATTCTACCGCTAGTCATTTGTTGAATATTTAACTCAATAAAAGAAAATTATTAGTGCAATTTTGATTGTGAAATGTATCATTCTGCCCTTAAGTAGGTTCTTCACGAGGAAACAAAATTGGCAGAACGTGTTGATGATGCAGAGCTGAGCATGAATCAGTTAGAAGCTCTCAAAGACATGGCCATCGATAACATCAGAAAGCAGGCACAGGTCGTGAGCCAGGTATTTACAGGGAAGTGTCGTTACTGCAATGAATCGATTGAATCAGGCATTTATTGTGACGCTGAATGTGCGCAATGGCACAGGGAAGAGCAGGCCGCAAAACAGCGTAAATATGGCATGCGACCGGCAGGATTTGACTGATTATGTTGCGCTTTACTGAGGAAGAGTTTCAGGCTTTTAGTGAGCGTCGAAATAAGGGGCGGTCCAGGCCAAAAACCAAAAAGGATCCATTCTTATCGCTTGCGCCGGTAAAAGAAGTTTCTCCACATGCGAAGGCACTTGCAGCACTGGCAAAGAACCCAGACCTGCGCGACGGAAATTGCGAGCACTTCGAGCAGGTTTTCATTTTTGATTACTTCGAACGCAAGCACCCTGACATCTATGAGCTGTTGCATGCAACGCCTAACGGAGGGAAGCGTTCAAAAGCAACCGCCGGGAAAATGAAGGCTGAAGGGCAGAAAAAAGGTTATCCGGACATGAGTCTCGATAAAGCATGCGGTATTTATCACGGCATGCGAATTGAGCTTAAAGAACCAAATGGTAAAGCCCCGACGAAAGAGCAGATCGCCTGGATGCGCAGGCTTAGAGAGGAAGGCTACTACGTTGTTCTTGCGTATGGTGCAGAACAAGCGATTACCGCCATCCTGGAATACATAAGTCTTAAAAAGGGTGAGGCTATTGAGCATGTATTGAACGGCGACAAGTGGTTGCATGCTGCTTAAAATAATAAATTAATTAGTGCATGTACGCTCTTTGTGGTAGTGCACTTTAACATCGGGAGAATAATCGTGTCATCCAAGGTTAATTATGAGTCGCTGGCATCGGTCATGCCGCGTAATGAACAGGAAACAGATGCTGTAGTGGACCCTGTAATCGCTGAAATGAATGCTCGCCTGGAGGCTGAATTTGCAGCTGAGAATGAACATACCACCCAGGGCGACTAGGACTGTTTTTTGTGTCGGTAGCGGACCGTCACTCACTCGTGAGGACTGTGCTGCTATAGAAAAAACTGGCTGTTCAATCATCGCGGTTAACAATTCCTGGCAGATGTTCGATGACATTTATGCCTTATACGCCGGTGATTTGTCATGGTGGAAGCAATACGGATCCACCATACCGGGAGGGAGATTCCGCAAAGTGACAGCCAACCTGGCGGCGGCGAAATCATTTTCGTTGGAGTACAGGCGATATTGTGGACCGGCGGAAGGGGTAAATAGCGGCGCGCAGGCTATCAGTCTGGCTGCTGAATCAGGGGCTGAAGTAGTGGTATTAGTCGGCTATGACTGTTCTCTGCAAAACGGCCTTCATTGGCATGGCGCGCACCCTCAAGCACTACGGAATCCAACGCAGGTGTCTATTTCAAAATGGCAACAGCAGTTCCTGGATACCCGCAAAAAACACGCAGATTTACATATTTTGAATGCAAGTAGGAGCAGTGCAATTCAATGTTTCCCAAGAATAAATTTAGAGGCAGTGATCGCGTTATTATCGTCGGCAGTGGCCCAAGCGCCGCAAACTTTGTTGCGCCGCGCGGAGTGCCGATTATAGCGGTCAATGGGGCCATCGACTGGCTTAACCGCGCTTCTTATTTTTTCACCCTTGATCCATCCCCAGACAATATGCGGCGCGTTGGTCGTGGCCGCCGTCGCCGTGGTGTTTGTTATTGCATGGCACTACCCGATGTTAAAGAACGTGAAGTCAGAGATGGCGTTCTGTGCTTCCGTCGTGTGGCTGAACGCGGCATGGAGCCAAAAAATACGAATTCTCCCGAGTGGTGGGCGTGGCGCTGGTCCGCACATTTCGGCCTTTGCGAAGATGAGAATGAAATTGCCAGCGGCAATAGTGCATATGGTGCTCTGAACCTGGCTTTCCATATCGGATTCAAACATGTAGCTCTGGTGGGCGTTGACGCTACGCAAGAACTACGCGTTCACTCCGGCGGCACGCCAAAAAATCTAAGTCACCTGCCTTTGTTATTCCAGTCTGCGCGTGAACAGATTGACGTTGTTTCATGCGGGAAAATGGGAGGTATTCCGCAGATGACTCTTAAAGAATGGCTGAAGAATACATGATGGCACCCACAATTTATCACCGTATCGACGGTACCAAATACAGGAATGTCTGGGTTGTTGGTGATCTGCATGGTTGCTACACCAGACTGATGTCCGAACTCCATCGTGTGGATTTTGACCCGGCGCAGGATTTACTGATATCGGTCGGCGACCTTATCGATCGCGGTACTGAAAATGTCGAATGTCTGGAACTATTGCAGATGCCCTGGTTCAGGGCAGTGATGGGGAACCATGAGCGGCTGATGATTGATGCGTTAAGTCCAGATGGCAACGTGAATAACTGGCTAATGAATGGCGGACAATGGTTCTTCATGCTGGACACTGATCAGGAAATATTAGCCTGGGCGCTGGTGGAGCTGGTAAAGCGTCTGCCCTATATCATTGAGTTGAACACCGGGCAAGAAACTATCGTTATAGCCCATGCCGACTATCCGGATAATGAATACCAATTCGGTAAGGAGGTGCCGCTTTTCAACGTTGTCTGGGCGCGCGAGCGTATCAGTGATTCGATGGATGATATTGGTGGCGAAATTTCGGGCGCAGATCGTTTTATCTTTGGTCACACTCCGGTGAAAAGCCCGAAGACATTCTGGAATCAGCAGTATATCGACACTGGTGCCGTATTTTGCGGAAACCTGACATTGATGAAAGTGAAAGGTGATGGTGCAGCATGAAGATTGCTTTAGTTTTTCGCTCTGGTGGTGACTATAACGCTTCCGATGTGCAGTGGCTGGTTAATCAACTGCCAAAAGGCTATGAAATTATTTGCCTGACAGACCTGAAGCGTTTACATGTACCTGGCGTCAAAGTTGTCCCATTGATCAACCAGTGGCAAAAGTGCCGTGGCTGGTGGGCGAAAATCGAGTTGTTCCGACCGGATATAACCGATGATCTGTTCTATCTGGATTTGGACACGGTTATTGCCGGTGATATACGCCCAATCCTAGAGCATCCACCAACCAGCTTCACCATGCTTAGGGATTTTTACCATCCACAATATCGTGGCAGCGGTGCCCTGTGGATACCAAATAGTGTTAAAGCGCATATCTGGAGTGCATTCTGGCAAGATCCGGAAGGTTGGATTTCTCGTTGTGTCACTACTGAGTGTTGGGGTGACCAGGGGTTCTTACGAAAGGTTATGGGCGATGATACACCAGCATTTCAGGATCTGTATCCAGGATGGTTTGTAAGTTACAAGGCCGATGTTGTGGAACCTGGTTCAAAATATGCGAGCGCGCGTTACTCCAGGGGGAATGGGGCATTACCAAAAGACTGCCGAATAATCTTTTTCCACGGCAAACCGCGACCTCGCGAAGTGTCAGAGGATTGGCTTCCCCTTATCAGCTCATTTTTTGAGCGAGAATCAGAATAATATTGCTCTAATAATTCCATATTTTTAAAACGTGATGTACACTCATCACGTTTTTTATTAGAGCAATCTACAAGGTGCACTATGTGGCCATTCCGACGGAAATATCACTACTGGCTGATCGCCTTTGTTACGCCGACCGGCGGTATCAGGCATGTCATCACCAGGTATCGCAACAAGAGACTCACCTTAGCCAGAATTTTACAGGCTGCCATAGGTGAGGGACTGGATACAAATTGCGTAGTCCTTCCTCCTTCATACTTAGGAAAAATGACCGAAGCACAAGCTAATACGGAACTTTGAAATGAGCACTTCAGCACAAAACCAATCAATCGAAAATGTATGTATCCCTGATGTCCTGAATGCCGGTATCCCGGCCATTATCCAGAACATCCGGGCCGCGCAACGCCGCGTTAGTTGTGATGACCTCACAGCGCGTTTTTTTGATAATGCGGTTCAGTCAGCGGAGATGCTTCACGCACAGCTTATTGATGTTTATAACGCAGAAGCTGATAGCCATAACTCCCTGGTAGATGCAGCTGAAAATATGCAGTTGGATCTCGGTCTGAAGGGTAAAGAAATTGAAGAGCTTCAGCTGGAAATTGAACATTTGAAACGCCAGCAACAGGACGCGATCGACGATGCGACGCATGACGCCAACCAGCGTGCTGATAATGCCGAACGTATAAGCATTGAGCTGGAAACAAAACTCAATGAAATGACCGCGATGGTTGAACTGCGGAACTCACAGATTTCAACGCTAAAATCTCAATATAAAGAGATCATGAAACTTGATCCTTTTAACCTTGAGAAACGCTATAACAAAGCTAAAAGCGAGCGACAGGAACTGCGTAAGCAGGTCGCCGACCTTAACCAACAGCTCAAAAAAACTATTAAAGATGCAAGCGAGGCGCGCGTGGCATTTGCTAATAAAAAAGCAGAGGTTACCGCGCTGGTTAATGAGAATGCCAAATTTGCGACGCTCAAGAAGGAAATGTATGGCATTACTGAGCGCCGTTTCCCTGCAAGCAAACTTCATCCGACGTTAGGGCAAATCTCCTTCTTCCCGCGCCTCCTGGCTTATGGGATCTCATCGCCTAAAGAGTTCAATAACGAGCGTCCTTATATCGTTTCTAAGCTGGACTTTGCTTATCAGTTCTGCTGCGACATGGGCTATGCCATTGATATCCGAATCAACGAATGGTTGATGCCAAACTTCCAGCCGTTGGCAATTTTCCGCGAGTTCCAGCCGGAAGGTTGGGTAGAGTTCTTCCATGAATTGATCTGTAAAGAGATGGAAAGCCGCCGCCCGGAATTGGTCCGTCGAGTTGAGTGGGCGCAAGAGGTTATGTTGGCAGATACAGAGCTGCCGTTCGAACCGGAATTCATTGATGATCTGGCAACTAAAGGGTTGCATACCCTGTTTGATGTGGTTACCCGCCGTCATGAGCAGTTGGTTGTCGAATTGGGTTTAGAGGAAACTGCGGCAAGAAGACTTCTCGATGTTTGCTATGCACGTAGCGATGCATGGGAAAAAGAGAACGGCGGCACTATTTACGTTCGCTGATAGTTACAGTGTCACTTTTAATGCTGGTGGAGTGCTCCCACCAGCATTTTTTTCGTCCAATGAGGAGGGCATTTGAGTATTTTCAATAAACACGCACACCAGGAACGTCCGTACATCGTCATAGTAGATATTGATGGGACGATATCAGAGGCAACGGAAGACAGACTGCATTTACTTCCACCACCTGGCAAAGGTGCATTAACAGAGCACTGGAACGAGTTTAACCTTGCCTGTGACACTGATGCTCCCATCACTCCAGTTATTGATATGGTGCGCCAGTTGTCCGGCATTTACACCCTCTGGTTTGTAACCGGGCGCTGTGAGATAGCAAGGGATAAAACACGAGCCTGGTTGCGTAAGCACGTAACAAATGGGGCGGAGCCTTTGCTATCTATGCGTCCTGCCACCGATGACAGAAATGACGGTCCAGCAAAGATTGATCTCCTGAAGAAAATTGGTCTAAGTAAAATTGCGTTCGCGCTGGAAGATAAGATTGAAGTGGCGCGTGTTTTCAGGAGTCACGGCGTACTTACGTTAATGGTCAGGGAGTATGAAAACGCGCTTCTCCATCAACAATAATTGCTCTAATAAATCTTGATTTTTAAAACAGAGAAAGTGAAAATAAAAACATGCCGTAAGGCGCGGCATGTATCCAATCAATCACAGGAGCTGAAAATATGAACACGGCATTCAAAATCATTATGGCCGCGATCTATTTCTGGCTGTTCTCTATCACTTTTGGCGGCATCGTCGCGCATGGGTAAGGGGGATGCATGAAAGGCGAAGTGAAAGAGCGCGGCATGATTTTCAACGATGAGATGGTCCGAGCCATCCTCGAAGGAAGGAAAACGCAGACGCGGCGGATAATGAAAAATCAGCCTGCGGAAGTTGGTCCAGAAGCACCAGTGATGGTTAGGGAAATTGGTGCAGGTTTTCAGTGGTACGGGGCTGATGGTGTAAGCAGTGTTTTCAATTGCCCCTTTGGTATCGTCGGCGATCGAATTTGGGTTCGTGAAACATGGGCGATATTAGGCAATGAAGATGGTTGCAGTGTGGACTGGAACGACAACCTTTGTCGTGGCGATGAGAAGAACGCAGCAAGGATTTATCGGGCCAGTTGTGAGCAAAAGCCTGGTGATTACGGTTTATGGTCGATACCCGATGATGCCGACTGGAAACCTCACACTGTGAATGAAAAGTTTGATGGTGGGTGGCGTCCATCAATTCACATGCCGCGCTGGGCATCACGCATCCTGTTGGAAATTACCAACGTGCGCGTTGAGCGGTTGAACAATATCAGCGAATGCGATGCAAGGGATGAGGGCGTTCCGCCTGCTGGAAGTTTGCTTCCTGATCACCCGGGAACATTCCTTACTCCCAAGGGGGATTTCGCAATGGCCAAGGTTGCGTTCCAGCGCCTGTGGGAATCCATCTATGGTGAAGAAAGCTGGAACGCTAATCCCTGGGTGTGGGTAATCGAGTTTAAGCGCATTCAGGAATAAACCGTGAGTATGCATCAAATCGTCAGTTTTTCAGGTGGACGAGCATCGGCCTGTCTCGTTCATCTGTTCGAATAGGTAGTGGCATGACAATCGTAAAAACCCATACCGGTACCGTGATCACCAAAGATGGCCCGAAGGTAAAAAAACTGCACCAAACAGAGCGGATGTGGGTCGTTGGCAAAAACGAGTTTTACCACAAAGAAACTGGACGCCGCCATTTTGCAGAAAATACGCGCCGCCGACTGCTGTTAGACACCATCAAGCCTATCGAGGTGAAGCATGTTTAAACAGAACGAAAAAGCTATCGCTCAAATTGCTGATTATATCCCGCGTGCGTGCCGGGGTATGCAGTTGCAGGAAGCCAAAGCGCGCCTGGAGAAAAAAATTGCGCTCTATATTGATGACGGCTGTGATGCCGCCGTTCTTAACGAGGCGTTCGCACCAGCTCTTAACAGTCATACTCGGGAGTCTTTTTTTTCGTGCATCGCAGCGCAACTCCACCAAGGAGGCATCCAGTGAGCAACCGTTTTTACATGATGTGTTTGCGTGAAACTGTGGGTAATAACGCCTCATTCCATTGCCATAACGGCAATGGTTACAGTTCTGATATCGATCGCGCTCATGTTTACACGCTGGAAGAAGCCCAAAAAGCCTGGAATTGTGGGCGAGATATCGATCAGCCTGTTTGTGCCGATAGTGTGGATGCAATGGCTGTGTGGCACGTTGATTGCCAGTACATCCCTACAGAAAGCCTGATTGAGTCAGATTGCACTGCGTATGTGGCCTACAAAAAAGGTAGCTGGAACGGCAACGATGTTTACTGGCTTCAACACGGTGGATTGCCAACCGATGACTTCAGTAAAGCAACCATCTTTAGCGTCGCCAACAAAAACGAACCAGGAATAGTTTGGTTGCCATTTTCCATTGCCGATGCAGCAAAGCGGCGAACGTTCAATATCAATAATTTTAACCGCAGAACAATGGTTCAGGGCGCAGGTTTGGTCATGCCTGACTGGTTGAAAAAGCAAAACAGAAGAAAGAAGTCGCGAAGCGGGAAGGTGCGTTGGAATTGTCCGCATTGCGGAAAAATAACCTGGCAGTACAGCCCATATGATTTTGAAGGCTGTAGTGATTACAACTGTGAAGGATGGCGAGAATGACAATTGACTATCAGGTACTGCGTGAGGCGGCAGAAAAGGCAACACCAGACGAATGGGTCGCATTTATTTCGACGGATACTGGTACTTATGCGGTGCACACGCCCGGTGATGAACGATGTGAAGACGTTATCAAATGGACCGGCTTTGATGGACAGAAAAATGCAGAGAACAACGCTCGTTATGTTGCCGCGTTCAACCCAAAGGTTGCACTGGAGCTGCTTGGTGAAATTAAGCGCCTGGAGGACACAAATATTGATGCTATGTGTCGAATTGCAGAGCTTGAGACTAATCTCGCGGCGCTGGCAGCGGAGAATGCGGCGCTGAAGGCCGGGGCTATGTATTTCTCATATGGCTCTGAATTTAGTTTCGAGTGTCACAAAACTGCTGAGGAGGCTATCGCTGCTGCTGAGGCTGCAATTGACGACTATAGAGGCGATGCTTGCGATGGATGGAGCGAAGAGGTCGAAAGCATTTGCTGGGGGGTAATTATTCAGCAGGCAACCAAGGTCGGTGAACGCAAGAAGAGGAAATGCGACAGAGTATCACCATGGATTGAAAGAGTTTGTGATTATGAGCTTCGACCTAATGTCGAAACCCCAGCCACCGATGCTTTCCTGTCTGAAATTCGTGCGGAAGCACGCAACGAGGGGATTAACTATACCGCCAGCCGTCTTGCTGCTGCGTTCAATCACGGATTTATCAATAAGTCTTTGCGTGAAGTTTTCGACGTTACACGCATGATTTTGTCAGCGAAAGAAGAGTTGGCTAATGAAGCGCATCCGATTGATGGCCTGTCTGGTGAATATGCGGAGAAATCCCTTGAAGAATGGGCGGAACAGATTCGCAAAGGAAGCAGCCAGTGAATATCGACACGACCGTAACGATCGATACGCTCCTAAATACCGGTCTGGCACTTCTCGGTTGGCTTTACATCATGTCCCGCACATGGCGATGGCTGGGTTCCATTTTCCTAAAACAGTGGAAAAAACGGCGCAAACAGGAACTACGCCAGAAGGCATTAGAAGCGTTCTATGACGCATTTGAGCTTAGCCGCATTGAACCAGGTACAACAGCCAGGATAGCGACAAAAGGCGACCTGATGATAGTGATGTTCCGACAGGAGAGAGCAGAGAAAGGGGAATCAGCATGAAATTTTCCAAATTTTCTGAGTTGGTGAATCGTATTTTGTCCAACAACCACAGCCATCGTCGCGATATGGATGTAACAATCGTTGTTCATTCGCCTGGCAGCATTGGTTCAACACCTTCAGTTGAGGTTCAGTCAATTCACGCTGGTTTTGATTGGGATTCCGGGAAAGTGCTTATTTTCCCATCACAGCCACTGACCACGCTAACACCAGAACAGATTACTGATATCACTGATAGTGTGCGCAAAGGTCAGTCTTGGCACGCATATCAGGAATACAAGAAGCATCAAGAGCAGTTGGAAAAATTGTCGATTGAACTGGATGCCGCAAAACAGCGCATTGCAGAGCTGGAGGGTAATCGCACGGCGCTGGCAGTGGAGAATGAGCTGGCTCGTAAGGCAGTTCAGGCATTCTGCGATGTTGTTGGCGACAACACCGAGGTTATCGCTGAGGTGGTTGGGCGAGATGGCGTTCTGGTTATTTTGGAGGCCATGAAGGCAACAGGAAATATGCCAGCCACCGATGCTTTCCTGGCTGAAGTGCGGGCGCAGGGCGTGGATGCTGCTATAGAAGCTGCAAAAAATCTGGTGGCCCAAGAATATGAGTATAAGGATTTCAAAGCGGCGCAGAGTGATTGCTGTATGCACCCTGGTTCAGACCTGGTAGGGAAGGTTGAAATGACTGAGTGGTTAGTTGACTTTGCTGCCCAGCTTCGCAAAGGAGGCAACCAGTGAGCGAAATTAATTACCAGGCACTGCGTGAGGCGGCGGAACGTGCAATTCCAGCAATGGAACGCCTGTTAATGTTGCCAGCTGATGATGATTTGTTAAGTGAACAGGAACTTAAAGATTACGGTGTGGATATTGATGCGCTCAACGCCTTCAAATTTCTGGCCGGACCAGAAACCGTGCTGGCACTACTGGATGAACGGGAAAGGAACCAGCAATACATCAAATCCCGCGACCAGGAGAACGAGGATATTGCGCTAACGGTAGGGAAGTTGCGCGTTGAGCTTGAGGCAGAAAAACAGCGGGCAAAGGATCTGTTTATGGAAAATGCTCGGCTTAAGTCAGGTATAGCCGGTCTGATACACCTCGGTATTCGATATGCAGATGTTGATGTCATGAAAATTGCTGGAGATGCCCAGCTTTCTACCCCATGCACTGACAGCATCATAAACAGCATTGCAACAGGCATTCGCATCAACGGAGGTGAGTAGTGCGTGTGGCATGTATTGGCTTGTTACCGTACCCGACTCGTTTTTGGGCTTCTGCGCTAATTGCAAAGCCACAGGTCCTGATGGCTGACAACATCACCCCAGCACCAAAGCGCCGCCATACCGGTATTGCAGCGGCACGACGAGCAGCAAAGAGACGCAGGAGAGCAAAGCGATGAAAAACCGTAAAGCAAAGATTCTGTTAGTTCGTAGAAACGCTCCTGGCGTCTGGCAGTGGGTGAGACTCAGCAACCGACGGATGGGGTTAATGAAACATTACGGGATGATGGATTGTGGTTTTTGCAAAAAGCCCAGCGCGGCGCAAAACCGCTGGAAAAACCACTTGCGCACTAAAGGAGAGTGATATGGCGTTAACACACCGCGAACTCTGTCAGATTGCGTACAAGTTCCTTAAGCGCAACGGGTTCAAGGTTTGTTTTCATGACCGCTTTATAGCTGTAACCAGTACCGGAGAACAGCCAGATGCTATGGGATTCAGAAATTCAGCATCATGCCTGATAGAGGCGAAATGTTCTCGTGCTGACTTGTTGGCAGATAGAAAAAAGCGTTTTCGTAAAAATCCGTCTCTTGGAATGGGCGACTGGCGATTCTTTATTAGTGAGCCGGGAATTATTTCAATTGAGGATTTACCACCTGGCTGGGGATTACTTCACGTTGTTAACGGAAGAGTACGGAAAGTACATGGGTGGCCCAAGGGTAATTGCTGTTGGGGTAATCCTGACGATAAGCCATTTACTGGAAATAAGCAGGTTGAATGCGATTACATGTTATCTGCATTAAGGCGTATGGAGTTGAGAGGGCACCTTAATGAAATATATGACGGTGTAATTGTTAATAAGAAAGAAGGAAACGCGGCATGATCACTATTACCAAAGAGCGACTGCTGACAATCAAGCAGTGGCGCGAAACATACGGACCTGGTAGCAACGTTGTACTGCCAGCAGAAGAAGCGGAAGAACTGGCACGGATTGCGCTGGCATCGCTGGAAGCAAAACCAATAGGTGCTTTCCACATTGCAGAACAGCAGGTCGATGGCACAAGTGACTACATCAAGGATGGGGAGTGGCCTATTGATAATGGAATTATTGAGGTCTACGCCGCTCCACCCGTTCCAGTAGTACCGGAAGAAAAACCAATGCCTAATCCTCTTAGCATGTACGCGGTTGATGCTGTTGCCGCTATTGCAGAGGTGAGAGGCTGGAACGCCTGCCGCGCTGCAATGCTTCAGGGAAAAGGAGAGTGATATGGCTATTGCCGCAAGTTACACAATGCATCTCTATTGTGACTGCCGCCAGTGTACGGAAGGTGTATATCCAGTGCCAGACTTCGGTGAGTATATAGGTACGTCATGGGCTGGCTGTGCAAAAGAGGCGCGCAAGGATGGCTGGCGAATAAGCAAAGACAAAACGCGTGCTTTTGCGCCTGGGCATAAAGTTTTGAGGATTAACAAATGACCACTATTACCAGAGAACAAGCTCTGAAAATTATTGAGGCAGCCGATGAGGTTATTAGTGCGCTGGCCGGAACTAACGAGGATGTTCACCCTGGTAGCGATAACATGCTACGCCTGTGGGATGACCTGAATGACCGTTACGCGCCGCCGGAAATTGTGCGTGAACTGGCACGGATTGTGCTGGCATCGCTGGAAGCCGAGCCTGTTCTGTATCAGTCCTGCACTCGCCCCACCTGGAATAGCGGTGTTCCGTGGACGGAATGGAAAGAACGAAGTCGTGAGTGCTACGAAGACGATTTGCGCTTTACAGACACGCCTGACCATGCCGGTTGGATATACAAATGTCGAAAACTATATACCACTCCGCCAGCGCCGATAGCGTTAGAGGCCATTGAAAACGCAATTGAATACATCCGCAGTATCGCTTTTCACATCGATGAAGACGATTACCACGGCAAACATATTGCGTATTTCATGCAGCAAGCATTGGCCTGGCTGGAAGGGCATTCATGCAGCGACGACAGACTGGGTAAAGCCGAGAATCAACCAGTACGCGGCAACCAGGCTGCCGAATCCAATCGCGATAATGAGTGGACTGGCAATCCTGATATTGATAACGCCATCATCATGCTCGACCGCATAGATACGCTGGAAAATTGCGATGATGACCGTATTGAGGCTGTTAAGGCTGTTTTGCGTAGACTGGCTGGCAACTATCCGGTAATTCCGGATGGTTGGATAAGCTGTAGTGAGCGAATGCCTGAGAACATTCCCGGAAGTTGTAAAGAGTATCTGGTGTTTGATGGGCTTAATAATAAAGTTCATCACGATTACTGGGTTGTCCCTGATGGAGACAGTGCGCCAGTTGCGTCGTTCTGGAATCATTACGGGGCACATGTAACTCACTGGATGCCTCTACCAGAACCGCCGCAGGAGGCGAAATGATGGATGTAAAAGAGAAGGTTTTGCAGGTGATGCGTTCCCGGGCTGCCCTGCAAGATAAAGCTCTCGGCGGGAAATATCCATTCAGGATGGCAACCTGGAATCTGCGGTTGGCAATGGAGAAGGAATTTCCTGATGAAGAATGGCGTTCGGCAGATTTGCGCAAAATTCTTATGGAGATGGCTAAAGATGGAACAGTATCCAAAGATACCCATGCCAGCCGGATTGGTCAGGCGGTATGGAGACTGGAGGTGAGGTAATAAGCTGGCCTGAAGCATTTGCGATTGTAGGCGTAGCTATGGCGATTGCCGCTATTTTTATCTTCTGGGGGTAACGATGGGAAAATTAACTTTTGTAGTCGAATTTGAGGATGGCAAAGAGCCACCTGTTAGCGCCAATCTTGATGTTGCTGGTGGCAGGCTGGTTTCGGTTCTATTTGGTGATTACCGCGACGACTTCTTTCAGCCTGAAGAAGTTGATGTAGTGCGAGAAGCATTAAACGAGCTAAGTGTTGATAACGATGATGCTCATGCGGAAATCATCAAAAAAATGGAACTGCTAACTCACTAAATTATCAATTATGGTGCTATCACCTACGACACCGAGAGAAAATTTATAATGTCAAAAGTAAATGTTTTGATTTTTTCAGCAATTGTTGGCTTTGGTTTTACTGCCGGAGTGCAGATTTATATTACGTGGGAAAAAATCATCAACTACGCATGGAGTTGTTTTATTAAGTGAGGTAAGTATGTGGAGAGGTAATAATCATGGCAAAAGCCAGATGATACTTACCGAATATAAGCTAGACCACAAAACCAATAAATCACGCTCAGTATATTTGCTCCGGCACAATAGCCGCGTAAGAAATACCGTGCTGGAACAAAATCTGACAGTTGAAATGGATAATTGCGGGGGATTCAAGCCAACAATTTCGCTTGATGATTTTCCTCGTGGTTTAAGCGAAAGAGAAGCAATGCTGAAATTAGCAGAATGGCTACAAAGATTAAGCATTGCTATTGAAGATAACTGGTCTGAACCTTAAATTTATATGATGACACTAAAACATTTTCTTGACCGCCCATTATGGGCGGCAGCCGCAGGCTATGACTTTAATTATATGGATTGCATGTCTTGTACTGCCAATGCATACGACCATTCGTTCATCCTGCTGTTTAATTCTTTAAGAATATTGCCGGAAACAGTATTTCTTAGGTGATGGAATGACTGATATTGCCAAAATGAACATTGAAGAATGGACTAAGGAATGTGAAAAGAAATGGCGCAAAAAGAAATGACCAGAATCACTGAAGAGCGCATATCAGAGATTATTTCCCGTATCGAAATGTATGGTCACGGTGCTGGATATACGGCAGATGAAGTATTGGAAATAGCCCAGCAGATGCTGGCCTTGAGACAAAAAGAGCAACATGAAAGCAATACGTGTAGATTGAATTTTGAGCAGTGGCTGGAACAGCAACGCGGGAAAATCGATGTGGACTGTGGTTGTGTGTCCACTGAAACATTCATGCACTGGCTGCGGGTAGCTTACGAGGCTGGCAACTATCCGGATATTCCGGATAGTTCGGCGCAAGCACCAGGGAAGGGGGGCTTCCCCGGAGAGCGGATTCGAATTAAGCCGCATGTTTACCGTGAACTGGTTAACCGCCTCCACGATACAGCGATCAAGTGTGCTGGCACCCAGCAATTACGGGAAAGAATTAGCCGCGTTTTGGGCGAAGTTATTACACCAGATCGTCATAAACAAGCCGAGAAAAGCGGTCTGGAAAGGAGTCATCTTGAAGCGGCATTAAACATTAAACCGGGGCATACGCTAGGTGTCATTGATGCCATGTTGGTTCATGAAATGGCTAAGGCGTTATTGCCACTGGAGGCTGATTAAATTCCGGATAAAGCTGATATCTGATCACCATGCTAAAATCCCCTCAATTCACAGAGGGGATTTTTGTATATGTTGCGTAGATTTTTAGGTAAAAGCGTTATTGTCGGTGCGATGTTGGCTATGTCTGGGTGTGCTATGGTGCAATACAATGACGGAGAAAAGGTTAGCATCCAGTCAGATGGTTGGTATGGCCTGGATAGCCTGCAAAAAACAGCGGATAAAGCCTGCCAGCAATACGGAAAGTCTAAAGCCGTATATCAGCATAGCGCGAACGCTAACCCTCATCTTGCGCCCGGTTCGGGTGTTCAGAATACCATCTGGAAATGTGAGCCTTAAACATGAGCGACTGGAATATTGCAGCCAAAAGTCAGGAAGAACGGGATAAGGTTAACGTAGATCTGGCTGCCAGCGGTGTGGCGTACAAAGAGCGATTGAACATACCAGTCATAGCGGAACAGGTGGCCAGGGAACAACCTGAGCACTTGCGTGCATATTTCATGGAAAGACTACGTTATTACCGCGAGCAGAGCGTGAAACTACCAAAAGGAAGTGATCCGGTATATCAAAAGGCAGATCCACAAAAATAAGCCTTTTCAATAAGCTATATCACCACCAGCTAAAAAATACATTCTGACTTGCATGAAATGCGCCCTTTAGCGATATACTGTATATAAACACAGTATTTAGGAGGGCGTATAATGGGATTCCCATCACCAGCAGCCGATTTTGCTGAAAGCAGAATTTCGCTTGACGCACAATTCATCAAACGACCAACCGCAACATATTTCATGCGGGCCGCCTGCTCACATCTCCGTGAGGGGATTTTGCAAGGTGCAATGCTGGTGGTTGATTCATCTCTTCCACCACTGGATGGTTCTCTACTCATATGTGCCGTAGAGGGAGAATTTCGCGTAAAGCGATACCGCAAGCATCCTCGCCCACACCTTGAGGATCTGGAAAGCGGAAGACGTGAGTCACTGCCAGATGATGATGACAGCAGCTATTCCGGGAGTCAGGCCATATTCGGGGTAATCACATACATCATTAACGATGCCAGGAGTGGGGAATTTGATGATTGCCCGGTGATTTAAGCTGCAAAGAGCTGGTGCTTTATGCTTGTGAAGTTTATACTTGTGTACACATAACGAGTACACGAGGTGTTTATGCAATCCATTAACTTCCGTACCGCGCGTGGCAACCTTTCTGAAGTGCTCAACAATGTTGAAGCCGGGGAAGAGGTTGAAATCACCCGCAGAGGCCGTGAGCCAGCAGTAATTGTCAGCAAGGCTACTTTCGAAGCCTACAAAAAAGCGGCGCTGGATGCTGAATTTGCATCCCTGTTTGACACCCTGGACTCCACCAACAAGGAACTGGTTAACCGATAATGAGGCATATATCACCGGAAGAACTTATTGCGCTTCATGATGCGAATATAAGCCGCTACGGCGGCCTGCCGGGAATGTCTGATCCGGGTAGGGCAGAGGCCATTATCGGGAGAGTTCAGGCCAGAGTTGCCTACGAAGAGATCACCGACCTTTTCGAAGTCTCCGCCACCTACCTGGTGGCTACAGCGAGAGGGCATATATTCAATGATGCCAATAAGCGTACCGCGCTAAACAGCGCGCTGCTATTTCTACGCCGTAACGGGGTGCAGGTATTTGATTCACCTGAACTGGCAGACCTTACTGTAGGCGCTGCGACTGGCGAGATATCTGTATCTTCTGTCGCCGACACGTTACGTAGATTGTATGGTTCTGCGGAGTAGATTAATGGCACGCAAATACAACAAATTGTCCCGTGAAGCGTTAAAGATGCTTCTTGATGGCGTGAGTCGCCGCAAGGTAAAGCAATACCTGGTTGGTAAGCAAATTGGAGTCAGGACCGCTATTGCTGTGTTATGCCGTCAGGAAATGGTTGTGCTTAAACAGAGAATGCCGGGCAGCAGATAAAGCCCAATCAGTGATTAAAGGTGTGATGTGAAAGCCGTAATTACTCCCTTTGTACAGAAAGAGCTTGGCCTCGCCACGTTCAAAGTGGATCAGGAGGTCAGAAAGCTGGTGGAGGCTGGCCGTAAATTTATTATGGAGCCGGTGCCGCGTGAGTTAATCGAGCACATGGAAAACGGCCTCGTTGTTACCGAGCAAACCATGGCAACAAATGAGGCGTTGCAGCCGTTTTTTAACAGCGATGAACTGTTTCGCCGTATTGGTGGAATTGACGCGCTGGTGGCGTGGTTGCGTAGGAAAGAGGGTCAATGCCAGGCCGCAGATCGTAGTTGGTGTGACAACCATATTGTCCACGCTGAACGAGACAATAGCGCGGTGTTGTTGTGCTGGCATCACGATAACCATTACCGGATGCGTGGTTTTAATGAGCTGAAAGAAACGCTGCACAATAATCGCGTTAACTGGATACTGGATGTCGCCCGTCAGGAAATGGGCCTTTCAAATAGCCATGATTTAAGTATTCAGGAGCTGTGCTGGTGGGCTTTCATGCGCAACATGATGCACCTGATGCCGGAAGAAGTCTGCCGCATATCAATAAATAAGATGAAGGCTACTCCGCAGGATAGCGGACCTCTGAAAGAGGCGGATATTCGCCCGTATGACGATCGCGCTACAGCATATGTTCAGATGATGGAAGAACGCGCCGCGCCGATGCGTGCAAAAGTATGCCCTGTGGATGTTGACGCCGACCCTGGCATGGCGCATTTCAAAATACCAAAACTTCAATCGCTAAAATTGCCCGAGTACATGGATTTTGTGGCTTCCCGTCCATGCTGTGGCTGTGGAGCTGCGGGAGCTGGCGCTCACATTACGCCTTATATCGTTCGTCATAGTCGATTATGCGCGCATGACATTTATGCTATTCCTCTGTGCCAGTCATGCCAGCGTGATATTGAGCGTGACCGCGATAATTGGGAGAAGACGCACGGTAGGCTGGCGATGCATCAACGATTGTTCTTTGATTACGCGCTTGGAGTCGGCGCTATCACAAGTCATTCGTCGAGCGTTAGATAAAATTGCTCTAATGTATTGCTATTTCTTTAATCGAGGGTATTATATTCGACGTTGATTAGTTGACATGGGCTAATCAGTAGGTGACAGGATGTTACTTAACTGGCAGGGACGCCACTTCATGGAAATAAATCACTCACGAATAACATCGTACGAGATTGCGGATTACATGATCCGCACTAAATCTCTTCTATCAGCGAAAGATCTCGCAGCAATTCTTGAAAAGGAATACCCGCATCTGGATGTCGATAAGCGCGATGTTTATCTGCGCTTAAAGGCTATCGCTGTGTCTAAGTATTCGTCTGTTTTGATTGATGACAGTACACGCCCACGTAGATTTCAGATCCACTCTCTGAATCCTGAATTCTTTCGCCGCAGCCGCGCTCCGCGCCGGTTTGATGAAAAACTCCAGAACGAACTCTATATGACGCAGGACGAAAAGGAACGCCGGGAGCACCAGCCTTGGGTGATGGCGCGTCAACTTTTCAATAAGGTGGTCCGTCAGCACCGTCATTACGGTAATGCCACATCCGCACGTATCTGATTGATTGCTTGCCCGTTCCGGGCCTTTTGACATGTGACTTTCGTTACCCTCGCGTCAAAAAGAGTTTTATACGAAAGGAAGCATAAGTGACCTGGGACGATCACAAGAAGAATTTTGCTCGCCTGGCGCGAGATGGTGGTTACACCATCGCACAATATGCCGCCGAGTTTAATCTCAACCCAAACACCGCACGTCGTTATCTCCGTGCATTCAAAGAAGACACCGGAACAGCGGACAGCCGTAAGCCAAATAAGCCTGTCAGGAAACCACTAAAAAGCATGATCATTGATCACGCTAATGATCAACGTGCAGGTGATCACGTTGTGGCTGAAATGGCTGAAAAACAAAGAGTTAATGCTGTTGTCAGTGCCGCAGTCGAGAACGCTAAGCGCCAAAATAAGCGCATAAATGATCGTTCTGATGATCATGACGTGATCACCCGCGCCCACCGTACCTTACGTGATCGCCTGGAACGCGACACCCTGGATGATGATGGTGAACGCTTTGAATTCGAAGCTGGCGATTACCTGATAGATAACGTTGAAGCGCGGAAGGCCGCGCGCGCTATGTTGCGTCGGTCCGGGGCTGATGTTCTGGAAACCACTCTTCTGGAAAAGTCTCTCTCTCATCTCCTTATGCTGGAGAACGCCAGGGATACGTGTATTCGCTTGGTTCAGGAAATGCGCGATCAGCAAAAAGACGATGATGAAGGAACTCCGCCTGAATACCGTATCGCGAGCATGCTAAACAGCTGTTCCGCGCAGATAAGCAGCCTGATCAACACCATTTACAGCATCCGGAATAACTATCGAAAAGAAAGCCGGGAGGCGGAAAAGCACGCTTTGTCTATGGGGCAAGCTGGCATTGTTAAGCTGGCATACGAACGAAAGCGTGAAAACAACTGGTCAGTGCTGGAGGCAGCTGAATTCATCGAGGCGCATGGAGGGAAAGTACCGCCCCTGATGCTGGAGCAAATCAAAGCCGATCTGCGTGCTCCTAAGACCAATACCGATGATGAGGAAAGGCAAACAGCCGTCGGTGGCCCTTCTCTTGAAGATCTGGACAAAGTTGCGCGAGAACGGGCCGCCAACCGCCGCGCCGATGCCGCATTGTGGATTGAGCAGCGTAGGGAAGAAATCGCCGATATCGTTGATACAGGCGGTTATGGAGATGTTGATACTGAAGGTGTATCAAACGACCCATGGCTGGAACAAGACCTGGACGAAGACGAGGAGGAAGACGAAGAAGTTACCCGCAAGCTATACGGGGATGATGATTAATGGCCAGAAGTTGCGTAACGGATCCACGTTGGCGCGAGCTGGTGGCGCTATATCGTTATGACTGGATTGCTGCCGCTGATGTTTTGTTCGGCAAAACACCTACCTGGCAGCAGGATCTGATTATTGAGTCTGTGCAGGAACAGGGTAGCAAGACATCTGTTTCGTCTGGTCACGGTACCGGGAAATCAGACATGACTTCTATCATGATCATGTTGTTCATAATCATGTATCCAGGTGCCCGTGCCATTATCGTTGCGAACAAAATTCAGCAGGTAATGACCGGTATATTCAAGTACATCAAGATAAACTGGGCTACTGCCACCAGCCGTTTCCCATGGCTTGCTGATTATTTTGTTCTGACAGAAACCGCTTTCTATGAGATTACTGGTAAAGGTGTATGGACTGTAGTACCGAAGGGCTTTCGTCTGGGAAGTGAAGAAGCTCTCGCCGGTGAACACGCAGATCATCTTCTGTATATTATCGATGAAGCCTCCGGTGTCAGTGATAGAGCTTTCGGTATCATCACCGGTGCTCTTACCGGACAGGATAACCGCATCTTATTGCTGTCACAGCCTACACGCCCAAGCGGCTATTTCTACGATACACACCATAAACTGGCCAAGCGTCCTGGTAACCCTGATGGCGTTTATACGGCGATCACGCTTAACAGTGAGGAATCACCGTTGGTAACGCCAGCATTTATCAAAATGAAGCTGGCGGAGTACGGCGGGCGTGATAACCCTATGTACATGATTAAGGTACGCGGCCTATTCCCTAAATCACAGGATGGCTTCCTTCTTGGACGTGATGAGGTTGAACGTGCAACGCGGCGGAAAGTCAAGATTGCAAAAGGATGGGGCTGGCTTGCATGTGTGGACGTTGCTGGTGGTACGGGACGGGATAAGTCCGTTATCAATATCATGATGGTGTCCGGCCAGCGAAATAAACGCCGTGTAATCAACTATCGAATGCTGGAATACACAGACGTTACAGAAACGCAGCTTGCCGCCAAAATTTTCGCAGAATGTAATCCTGAGCGATTCCCAAATATCACCATAGCGATAGACGGCGATGGCCTGGGTAAAGCAACGGCGGATCTGATGTACGAGTATTATGGTATTACCGTACAGCGTATACGCTGGGGTAAAAAGATGCATAGCCGTGAAGATAAGAGCCTGTACTTTGATAAACGTGCTTATGCCAACGTTCAAGCCGCAGAGGCCGTAAAATCTGGTCGTATGAGACTGGATAAGGGTAATGAAACTATTGAGGAAGCGTCGAAAATCCCTGTAGGGATTAACTCCGCAGGTCAATGGAAGGTGATGAGTAAGGAGGATATGAAGAAAAAACTCAACCTGCACTCACCAGACCATTGGGATACATATTGTTTCGCTATGCTGGCTGATTATGTTCCCCAGGATGAAGTGCTTAGCGTCGAAGACGAAGCGCAGGTTGATGAAGCTCTGGCATGGCTTAATGAATAACTCATTGACCATGCCGGATAGAAACTATTGCGCGCTTTCGGGGTTGTCGTTTACTGGCTGCCCCTTCTTAGTTTTACGGCTGCGCGTAACTGATGCGGCTGATTTGACCTTTTTCTCTTCGCGAGTGATGGCAATTTGTTTTTTTACATTTTCAATATCTGCCAGGCGATATATTTTTGCCTGCGGCCAGCGGTCGCAGATGATCGGTTCTATAGAGTCATAAAGGCTAAATTTTGCTTTCTCGAATTCACCGTTGATGATGATTCCATCACGGAGAGTTTCATCGCAGATAAACACACCACACAGCGGCACATGGTAACTAACTGATTTACCATCATTGTAGTTAGGGCTACTGGAAATGTAGTGGACGCGCAGCATTGTTTCGCTAAAGCCGTGTACACGCATACGGAATTTTTCATCCTCCGGGTACTGCTTCATTAGCTCTTTTGTTGCTTCCAGGTTCTCTATGTATTTCGCACTGTGCTCATTGATCCCCGCGCTTTTCTGGATGCGAATGTCCTTATCAATCAGATGAATAATGCGGCCAGCGGTCATGTTGACGCTGTTCACAGCTTCTGTCTGATAAGTCGTAACCTTACGCACACCGCGAAGGATGTTAGGCACAGGATATAAAATAGTCTTTGGGATATTGAGGTCTGGGTACTGTTCCAGTTCCCGCGCCATTAAAGTCCATTTATCAATTTCAGCCTGAATGCTGTCCGTTTCTTTGAACGGCAGAACGACAACCGGGCGTACAGGACGACCGTCGCTGGCGGCATCAACGTGTTGGGCGCGTGCAACAGCTTTTTTTAGAAAGAGATCCCTGAAGCTGACGAACTCCTGGTACAGTTGTTCGCCGTAGACATAATTTATCATTGATCCTCCTCCAGAATTGACATGGCCAACAACTCACAGCGGATTACACTGGGAGTTGTTGGCCACCATTATAGAAGGATCCAACGAAAATAATAGATTTATTAGTGCATTTATTGTGAGTCTGGCTGGTTAGTGGCCATGAGATATTCGATTGTGTCAGTGAGATCATCCAGGTCGTCTTGGGTGATGCGGTACTCCTGATTGGATATCTTTGAGTAGTGTTCAGCAATGGCGCGGGCAGCGTCGGTTTCGGCGGGGTCTACAGATAAAGCGTTAGAGCAATGTCTAACGTCGTCGATGGTTGGTGGAATGAAAGCCATAATTATGCCTCACTGTATTGACAACACAGAGCCTGAAGCTCTGACCTACTGTTTCACCCATGATCCATGCTGGGGTAATCTAACAACATTGCGCTGTGTGTAAGATGAGCAATGCATAGCTGTAATGCCGTTGTATAAGGTTTCCCTGTTTGCTCATTTCCTTCTGAGCCGCTCTACAACGCTGAAGACACATTAAATAGTGAATCCAAAGTCGTATTACGTAACGGCGGCAAAACTATAATTTATTAGAGCAATTGTCAAACAACTATGAAAAACAATCCAGTTTTTGGCTGGTGGAGTGGGATTTTTCTCTCAAAATTTATTGCTCTAATAATTATTGATTTTTGTGCGCAGCTGGACGTAAACTCCTCTTCGGACCTGATAACTTCGTATAGCATACATTATACGAAGTTATCTTAAGGGTTATTGAACATGATCAATTTACCTGTAAATCCATACAGTTCAATACCTTATCAGGTCAAATAGTGATCACTTGATCATTTGATCAAGGTTGCGCTACGTAAAATCTGCGAAATGTTGGCAGTGTTTGTGCTCCAGATTTCGCGTAGCGCACTTAGCACCACCAATCAATCAGAGGTGAAAAATGGGATATTCAGCTGCTAAAGTGTCCACTCATCTTGAGCTTGAGAAAAACCGTGGTTACTGGCGGGCAAAAGGGTTTGATCGTGATAGTTGCCAACTGTCATTATCGCGCGGTGAAGAGAAAATAGAACGCACGCGCGGTCGCTGGCGTTTCTATGACGAGAACCATAAACAGGTAAAGGCAGAGCCGATCCTGTACACTTTACTTAAAACCATTATCTGAGTGTTAAATGTCCAATTTACTGACCGTACACCAAAATTTGCCTGCATTACCGGTCGATGCAACGAGTGATGAGGTTCGCAAGAACCTGATGGACATGTTCAGGGATCGCCAGGCGTTTTCTGAGCATACCTGGAAAATGCTTCTGTCCGTTTGCCGGTCGTGGGCGGCATGGTGCAAGTTGAATAACCGGAAATGGTTTCCCGCAGAACCTGAAGATGTTCGCGATTATCTTCTATATCTTCAGGCGCGCGGTCTGGCAGTAAAAACTATCCAGCAACATTTGGGCCAGCTAAACATGCTTCATCGTCGGTCCGGGCTGCCACGACCAAGTGACAGTAATGCTGTTTCACTGGTCATGCGACGGATCCGAAAAGAAAACGTTGATGCCGGTGAACGTGCAAAACAGGCACTGGCGTTCGAACGCACTGATTTCGACCAGGTTCGTTCACTCATGGAAAATAGCGATCGCTGCCAGGATATACGTAATCTGGCATTTCTGGGGATTGCTTATAACACCCTATTACGTATAGCCGAAATTGCCAGGATCAGGGTTAAAGATATCTCACGTACTGACGGTGGGAGAATGTTAATCCATATTGGCAGAACGAAAACGCTGGTTAGCACCGCAGGTGTAGAGAAGGCACTTAGCCTGGGGGTAACTAAACTGGTCGAGCGATGGATTTCTGTCTCTGGTGTGGCTGATGATCCGAATAACTACTTGTTTTGCCGTGTCAGAAAAAATGGTGTTGCCGCGCCATCTGCCACCAGCCAGCTATCAACTCGCGCCCTGGAAGGGATTTTTGAAGCAACTCATCGATTGATTTACGGCGCTAAGGATGACTCTGGTCAGAGATACCTGGCCTGGTCTGGACACAGTGCCCGTGTCGGAGCCGCGCGAGATATGGCCCGCGCCGGAGTTTCAATACCGGAGATCATGCAAGCTGGTGGCTGGACCAACGTAAATATTGTCATGAACTATATCCGTAACCTGGATAGTGAAACGGGGGCAATGGTGCGCCTGCTGGAAGATGGCGATTAGCCGTTCATTTGCGCTTGATTGCTCTAATTATTTGATATTTATGGTGACGCATGCGGAAGGATTTCAAAATAGACGGAAAATATGTGGTGCTGTCTGTAAGCTCTCAAATTCAGTCACCATCTGTCATTGTCACCGTAAAGTTGAGCGATAGGATGCCTGATATCGACTCGATATCTGTTGCGTTCCCCGTTAAAAGCATGCGGAGTGCTGAACATTTTGTGATGAATGCAACGGAGGAGGAAGCGCGGCGCGGGCTTACTAGAGTGATGGTGGAATTTGGCGAACTCCTGGGTAAGGTAAACAATGCCCTTTCAATCAGTTCAGCAAGATCCAAAGCGTTAACAGCTTCCATGATGAAATAAAAAAAGCCTGGCAAGGAGCCAGGCTGCACAAAAGAGCGGGTTTGTATTCCGCATCCAATCAATCAAGAAGGAGTATAGCACACAGGTACTGAAGTGAAAAAATGTGATTCGCGATTAACAAAATATCTACCATTGCTCTAATTTATTGCTATAATTAAGCCGCAGTTTTTGTCAACTACGAAGACGTTGCCATTACTTAACTCCTTGACATCATTGGCGGCCATTAGGCCGCCTTTTTTTTTGCCATATGAAAACAATCGAACAAAAACTTGAACAGCGCCGCGAGTGGCAGAAGGCAGCCAGAGAACGAGCGATCGCTCGGCAACGGGAAAAGTTGGCTGACCCCGCTTGGCGAGAATCGCAATATCAGAAAATGCGGGATTCTATCGACCGCCGTATCGCTAAACAGAAAGAGCGCCCACCAGCCAGCAAAACGCGGAAAAGTGCGGTAAAGATAAAATCTCGTGGCTTGAAGGGGCGAACATCGACAGCGGAGGAACGGAGCATCGCCAATGCTCTTGGCGCTCTCCCCTGCATTGCCTGCTACATGCATGGAGTAATATCTGAAGAGGTATCTCTGCACCATATCTCCGGTCGTACCGCGCCGGGTTGTCACAAAAAGCAATTGCCCCTTTGTAGATGGCACCACCAGCATGCAGCACCGGCTGAAGTAAGAGAAAAATACCCCTGGCTGGTCCCTGTTCATGCCGATGGTGTGGTTGGAGGCAAGAAAGAATTCACCTTGCTGAACAAGTCAGAGATGGAGTTGCTGGCTGACGCCTATGAGATGGCAAACATCATGCACTAATAAATATATTATTTTTAATCTGAAATAATTGACAACTGACAAGTGACTTCAGTCAGAATCATCACATGCCCGGTACGGATGGATCCCTTTTCAAATATTCCATGGACGGCACAGTCTGAGTACCGGGCGCTACCTTCAGTTGTATTGCTAAGCCGCCGCTGGTGGCTTTTCTTTTTTGTAGGGGCGCTATGGATAAGAAAATATGCGTTGTTTCAATGAGCGTCGACAAACCGGCGTCAATGACTGCTGCATGGATCAACAATGAGCTGATAATGGCTGAGCGGACCAGCTACCCTGAACGCCGCCGCGATATGGAACTCCAGCTGCTGCGCGAATTGCGAGAAAAAGAGGAAAAGGGTTTTATCGTGCTGGTGGAAGAGGAAAACAGCTTTATTACCGGTCGAGTTGGCCAGCGTGTAAGGTTGCGTGATCCCTTCATGAACGGCAGACCGGTACTGATTGAAGCAATGCAGATTTATAAGGAGCTGGAACGCCAGAAAGCAATCAAGTTACCGCGCAAGGAATCCGGCAAATACATCCTCCACCAAAGCATCTTCGATTCCGAACACGATAAAAAAGGCGATGAATTTTTCAACATCAATTGGAGCGAAATAACGACAGAGCATGTTCTGACCTTACTATGTTGCTTTGCGACGGAATACAACAACGTTGCCAGCGCCGACTACATCAGGTCAATGGCAGGAGAAGTTGAGGCCAATCAGGATACGTCGTTACTAAGTCCCCTAGTGAATATAATTCAAGCTACTCATGAAATGACCGCACGGAAAGTGCCTCAAGGTTCATTAACCGGCAGAGATAATTATCTTTAAACTTCTTGGGCGCTAACTATGCGCCCACGCCCATTACATTAATTAATCAATAAATACACGGAATGGCTCAAGCATCCCTTCAGGATCTTTATCCTCGTCACCAAGTGATATTAGTCTTCTGGCGAGTAGTTTTACATCATCATCATCTTTAATGAAGCCAACCTGATCATTATTAAAATAGATATCGATTATTTTTAGGATTTGCTCTTGTGTAAAATGATTGAATTTTAATAACTTTGCTACAACTCGATGTGTTGTGGCAAAACTGCCTGAGCGGCGTAATTCATCTATAGTGAAATTAACTTCCATTTCCGCTAAGTTACTGGCTTGAGGAAAGTGCTCGCCTATAAACTCTGATAAGCGGGCATAGATATGTGGTTCTGAATCTTTCTTCTTTTTCCACTCGTACTTCAAATACTCATTCATATCATCCTTTATAAAGGCACTTTTATAATCACCATCTTCAGTTATAATGTATATATCCTCTCCGTTTGGTATTGCTTTTAGCAAACACTCCCAATTGACTGCATCACCATATGATTTATTTTTACCCGGAGGGTTGCCAAGATCGAATCGGCGTTTCCCCTTTTCTATTGTTTCATCATCAGCCTCTATCTTAGACGCTGCATCAAAAATCCTTTTAATTACAACATCGGCAGCTAAAGACTCTTCTTTAAATAAGTTCTGTATATCGGTAATAATTTCATTCTTTAGCCGACTAGCTTCTATAACCTTATCATTAAATAGTAAATGTTTTTCATGCTGTCTGAAAATCTGTGGTAGCGCTGGCTTGTAGTCTTTTGCAATTTCCTTTATGGTTTCAGAGAGAACTTTAGAACGATTTCTCCAGAACTCATTCACTAAAAGTTCTGGCAACCAAAGTTTTAAACGACCATATTGATGTAAGGCAAATACTTTATCTAGCTCATCTAGTTTATCCTTACCCATTCGATAAAATTCTAAATATAGATTTGTATCAATAAAAACATTCATATCACATCCTAATTATAAGTAATTTAGGCCACTCTAAAAAATAAAGTGGCCTAATAAGAAATCAATCAGCATTCAGAAGCAATGCGTTATCTATGATGATCTGCTCCCATTCTTCGAATGCCCGATCGCGGACGCCCTGGGGAACGCTGTTTGTTTTGAAATCGACGACTGTACGCCATTTCCCGTCCGGACGGTACATGCGCAGAGCTTTACTTCCTCCTTCCCTGCGCACCTCAACGTTATGCTTGTCAGCAAACTCTTGTAATGCTCGTAGCGTCCCATGCTTTACTGTGTAGTATCGCTTTTTCAAGTTTTCTCTCCAGCCTGTGCCAAGGCTTCAACTTCCAAATCGTAAGACTCAAACTCATAGTCCTGGTCGTCAACTTCTTCAGGCACTGGCAGTAAATGCCAGGCTGAGTATATCTGACCATTATCAAAACGCTCCTGGCTGTAGAGCGTCGCGGCTATGAGTGTCAGCGCCGGGCGGTCATAACGGTAAATTTTGCGAACGTCACGGTCAACGAGACGACCGAAATTACCATAACCGCGCTCCAGTAATAATTTTTTAATTTCCGGCCAGTATGGACCATAGCTGCGGTACAGGCGGGGATTTTTCAGTAATCGCCCGCGTAGCCCTGACAGGAAGAAATCAACGTATTCGTCTTCTGTCTTTCCTAACAACGCTGTACGGAGTACCGCCTCAAGATATGTTTTATTCGGTTTTATTGTATCAGATAGTGTGGCCATATTATGCGACGCCCGGCGAACCGGGCGCTCCTGTTATGCGTATTGTTGGATGACGGCCAGAACGTCCGCCACGTTGTGTTTTGTCTCGATAATCCACCAGTTACCCGGGAAATCGCTGTTCTTCGCCTTCGCTGGCAGCCAGCGAGCGCCGAATTTCGCCTTGATTGCGTCTTTCGCACGGAAAAGAACGCCTTTCATGCCTGAGGCTTCCTGAAGCCCAAATACCTCGCCAGCGGCGAATTTTGGTGCGTACATCATCTTCAGGTCGGCGGTGGATACGCGATAATTCAGACCAAGAGACTGAGCTATGCTGGTGGCATCACCCTGTATTGATGATAACTCTTCTTGTTTCTCGTTTCTGGCGGCAATCTCTTCCTCCGTGATGTTGCCAAGGGCCAGGTTTATCCGATCAGCGTCGGCCAGTTTCTCTTCATCGGTGCGCCCGGCAAGAACCGTGTTAATTCTCTGCAATATCTCCACATGATTCTTGCGCATGCTGAGCAATTCCGGCGTAACCTCGTTAAGATCCACCAGCCCAAGGATGGCAAGGTCGGAAAACATTGATACCAGGTTGTAGGTCATGCGATAGCTGAGTTGACCATAGGCTGATGGCAACTTCACCGCATCCATTTGATAGGCATCCATAAATTTAGAGCCGTCGTTTACGACATCCGCTATTGCAGGTGTGATTTTCCCTGTGGTGGCGGCCTCCCTGATTGCTGTTACCCACGATTGAGTCAGCGCGGCGACTGCATGATTCAGATTGGCTTCCCGTTCTGCTGCGATGCGCGCGCTTGCTGCGTCCATTGCCTGCTTGATCTCGGCTTTATTGCTGTAAATGCCAATGGTGCCAAACTGTGCTGTGGTGATCTCATAATCTGACGCCCGGAACTCATTGGTACCGAAAATGGCATTGGTGACTTCAAGTTCAGAATCCCCGTTACGAGTAGCCCCCTGGCTTGTTTTTTCCGGCATTCTGGCGATCGCATCCGCTATTTTCTCCTGAATTGCTTCAGGGGATAGCGTATCTCCGTATGACGCGATTACATCGCCATAATTGGAGCCAAACAATTCAACCAGGAATGTTTCTGCCGAACGGATCTGGCGGTTATTCCCTTCCGACATCATACCAAGCACCCATTTTGCAATTGACGACTTCAGCGCGCCGTCACGGCGATCCGGGTAAACCGCATGCTTCAGTGGGTCCGTATAGGTACCAACAAAATCAATGCTATAGCCTGACTCTGTAGTCTGAACGCCGTACGAGTCAGTTATTTTGATCATGCCGCGCTGCTGGAAACGGTAGAAATCGTCACAGGAAATGATGTCGTTAATCCCGGCGATGGAGACGCCACCACTGATTTTCTGCATAACAGCATCTTCATCGGGAGTTACATCCACCTGTTTATCCAGCGTCTTCACATCCCAGTTACCCGATTTGGTGCCTTTGAAGGTAAAGATGATCTCCACGTCTGCGCGCTGGCTGTCGAAGTCCAGCGACTTAATGCGAACGATATCACCGGCACAATCGTAGTATTGGCCTACACGCCATGAGCGATCGCCGATAACAAGGAACTCACTCGCATGGTTAACCAGGTCAGGATCAACATCCAGAATGCCTTTATTTATTGCATCCTCCACCAGCGGGCGCAGGCGTTTGATATCCGTCGCGGCCTTCTGAGTACGGTTCAATAATTTCTCATAGCGGGAGATGGCTTGAGAGATATTAGCCTTGCGCTGAATGGCGTTTTTCAACGACGCGCGATACTGTGCTAACAACATACGGTCTGTGTGATGGACGCTCCCCCAGCGGGCCTTCCAGTCTGCGTTATCAGCTGCTTTGGCCATTACCGCCTGTTTGAATTTAGCTACCTCGGCGGTGGTCTTTTCAAGTTCCGCTTTGCTTCGCTCTAATTCAGCGGTAAGTACCTCCACATCCTCGCCAGCTGCGTGCTGCGCCTTGATGTAGTTCTGAAGGTCGATAGTAGCCTGTTCTTTCTGGCGAGCGCGTTGCGCGGCTTTCGCCTTATCCATTTGAACCTGCATCATTGCCAGACGTTCGCCATCATCCTTAGCGGTATACATCTGCATTTCGATCATATCGTTGGCGTCGGCGTTCTCCATTTCAGACTTATCTGAGCGGAGGATATCGGAGATCCAGCCTGCTTTACGCTTCAGCGTCTTCAGTCGGTATTCATCGAAAGAACCCTTGCCGCAGTAGTAGTGAACGCGAACGCTTGCACGGTTGGAACCAACTCGGGCACCGCGACCGTTACGCTGTGCGATACTGGCTGGTGTCCATGGCAACGTCAGATGATGGATGTCAGTCGTTCCTCGATGCAGGTTGATACCCACCTCTGCCTTTTTGTTGCAGATGATGATCGGAGTCCGGCCCTCCTGGAAGTCGGCAGCAATCTTTTCCAGCCCGCCCAGCGACATTTCATTTTGCTGCGCGATATAGGCGTCATACAGAGCCATTTGCTCGTTGTATTTCGCTATCTGTGCATCTGTTGGTTCATCCGGTAGCTCTTTCGGCGGTTTAACCGCTTTCAGTTTCTTACCGGTTTTACCTGCCTCGGCAACCGTCTGAGCATTCAGGATCCCCACCTTTGAAGGTTCAAGGTTAAGAGCATTGCAGATAATGCGCTTGAGCTTCTGGTGTTGCGTTTTTTCATCGGTGAAGATGATTTGCTTACCTTCCGGGAAAAACTCCTTCAGCGTGGCAATCAGCTTCGCGTATTTGGGCGTAACGGGGTGAGTTACGGTCTGTTCGTCAATGCCAAACTTGGCCAGGCGCTTATTCACTTCCTGCTCAAATGCTTCCGGTACCTGCAACTGAATAAACTCGCCCTTATCTATCAGGGAGTATTGCGATTGCTGCGTGATCGAATCATCACTGTCGTCGTCTTCGCTGGTGGCTTGTTTAGGCAAACTGTCCGCCAGCTGCTGCACCGCATCGGCGTACTCCGGCAGGAAACGATAGGTGATCCTGCGATAGTACAGGTCCATGTCAGTACATACGCGGTCCATATCCCTGATTATTGAGAAGATCGGACGGGCTTTCTCGTGCTCAATCACGCCGTCTTCATTGACCGAGGTCGTTACGCCATTGTTGGCTTTTGCTGCCGCTTCCGCCTGCTGACGCAATTCTTCATACGCCGCCAGTTGTTCTTCAGTAAGTGGTGCATCCTGCTGGTGTTCGTCCAGTTCCGGGATCTCCACGGTATCCTTAACGTCTTCCGCCGTTTTAAGCGTTGTCCAGCGATGGAATATGCCGCGCAGCGCATCAAGGTTTTCAAAGCCCACCAGCGCCATTTTTTCTTCAACTTCACCGCTGATTTTCTGTACCGTTTCCAGCCTTGTCTTGCCGAAGAATTTAACGAAGTCATCAGGACCGTAGATCCCCATCTTCTGCCAGTATTCCTTCGGCAGAACATGAGAAAGCATGTTGTATGCATCGATCGGGGTGTTAACGACTGGCGTTGCAGTCAGGAGAACCGGTCCACGCCCACCATTCTTTTTCATCAGGTACGCGTTTTTGATTGCCATATCTCGCGCCGATTGCGCCACCGCGCTGGTGGGCAGATAGGCCAGCTGTGACGCTTCGCGACCATTTTTATAGCTATTGCGGTAGTTGTGGCCTTCGTCGGCGATCACACTGTCGAAGCCCATATCCTCAAAGTACGGATACTTCTCTGCTTTTTCGGTACCGGTATCTGAATACTCCGACAATACCCGGCGACGCGCCGCCTCTTTGCGATGGGAATCGGAGTCCATTGCGCTGGCCACACGCCCGGCAGCAACGAAGTCATAAAGCATGTCTTGTGCATGCTCATCTACGGTGTCATCACGTAGCGGAATGCGGGCGTATTGTTCTTTGGTAAACACGACTGCACGGTAGTTTGAGTGCGGGATCGCGTTCATCCGCGCCGTGATAGTGGCTTCATCTGCCAGCTTAAGGGCATCGCGCATAAGTGGAGTGCCATCAGCATCAAGTACAGGTTTACCGTTTTCATTGAGCACCGGCACCTGACGAATCTGATCGCCGTCCATCAGTACATCAAGACCGACGAACAGGTAGTTACTGAAGGCTTCTTCACTCAGGAACTCTTTTGCTTCGTAATACCAGTTTTCCAGCACTGATTTAGGCACTACATAAGCAGTACGGGTGGAGCGACCGTTCTCATAGTTGAACGCCTCAAGCGCCAGCGCGGTCGTGGTTTTACCCAGCCCGGTACCGAAGCCCAGGATGCCGCGCCCATCTTCGGACAGTCGGCGCACCTCGCTATTCTGGTAATCAAATGGCTGTCGCTTACCGCTTAATCCCTTCAACCCAAGCGGATCGCCAGAGTGTTCATACGGGATATTGCTATTGAACACATCGTTGTATTTGGCAACCAGCTCATCGTAGCGATCGTGCGTCTTGATCCACTTATTGAACTGGTCCTCAAGCAGTGCCATCTGCTCACGATAGCCGTTCGCCGTCGCGCTATCTTTGCCACCGATACGCGCACCATTGAGATACTTTTCCAGCTGTGCCGGGAACCCGGTCGCGTTTTCTCCTGATTTACGGTCCCACTCGTAGCGGATCTCGCCTGTTTCTTTATCCTTGCGCTGGACGACACCGTATCGGTGCCCGACGAACAGGCCATCACCACCGTGATAGGTGTCAGAAACCATTTCGTCGCCTTCCAGCTGCACTGACTGCACATAGCGCAGATCCGGATAGCCGTTTTCCTGCAAAAACTCCAGAATGACGGAACGGTCGAACCAACGGCTATTGAGCTTAAAGCGGATATTCTCTGCTGGCGTCTTGATGCGCTTCTCTTCGATCGCTGCCAGCTGATTAAGGACGTTGTTCTTTACTGGACCGTCGGGGAGCGTGGCGAGGAATTCCTGTTTTGGAGCCACTATCTCGTTAATGTCGCCGCTGGTGGCGCGGGCGAACGGAACAATCCCGCCATACGGAGAAACCGCAATACCAGGGGTGCTGGCCAATAAATTGAGCAACTCTTCATCACTGGCTGGCAGTTCGCCGGTAAACGCAAGGCGGAAATCATCGAGCTGGATTGGATCGCGGGTAAGATCGCTATAGAGATAACGCAGGGTGTCCTGATAGCTGGTGGAGTCATAACTGGCGCTGGAATCATGCGTAACCAGCTTTCCTGTCAGCTCGTCAGAAATAGTGCCATCCAGCTTAATTGCACCACGGAAAGCAAACCAGGCGCGCGCACCGCTTCCCGATAATTTAGCTATCGGACCGCGACCGGGGTTACCAAAATGGTCAATCTCTGCCTGCAAACGGGACACCAGAGAAAGGCGCTGTTGTTCGATTTGTTCAGCACTATGCCCGGCGGCCTTCATATCCTGATATTCAATTAACATCCGGCCAATCATCGCCCCGCGATACAAGCGTTCACGGTATTTTTCAGGCTGGCTGTTAATCCAGTCCACCAGCTGCACCATATCGTCGCTGATTGATGTGGTGTACTTATCGCGGACATTTGCCATCTGGGTAAATGTCATGCCGAGACGGCCTTCTGTTGTAGTCAGGTTACGCTGAAGAGCCTCCCAGCTATCCGCGCCATAACTGGCAGCATCGATCTTAAGTTCCTTCCCGGCATCAGCTTCAATCCAGCGACCACCAGCATATTTTTGCCATACACCATTAATCAGGCGCATTTCCCCTTCACCAACAACGTCTGCGGTCGGTGACGGTTCAGCCATATCGAGCAAAGACCAGTCGATACGGCTTTCGAAACGATGAATCAGCTTCGCTTTAAGAGCCTGGTTATCAATCTGACCGTCGGCACGAACCTCAATACGCCCCTGGAAGCCCTTTTCCTGGGTGCCATGAACAAACCGGCGGCCATCCTTTTCAAACCACTTGCCAGAAATAAACGTTGGCCAAAGCACATTTGCCGATTCAAGAGTGCCTTCATCCACCAGGGGGATTTTCTCAGCCATCTCTGCCGGATGTTTGCGCATCAGCACCACATCAACGACTGTACTGGTCCCGTTTGCGTCAAAAGTACCGGTAGGCAAGCGGTGAGCGCCAAGAAATTCAGCTTTCCGTGATAGGCGCAGGCGTAACCGCTTCATGTTTGAACCTGAAACAATGGACGGCGGCACAATCACGCACATAAATCCGCCTGGCTTTATCTTGTCCAGCATGCGGAGCATGAAGTAAGAACCCATGTCCGTTTCTTCTGCGTAAGGCTTATCGATGTTGCGTGTGTTATCACGACCGCCGAACGGAACGTTACCCACAACATGGTCGAATGAATCGTTAGGTGTGCTTATAGCCAGCTGTTCGAACGGGGAAATCTGTACGCTGTCTTCCGGGTGTAACAACTGGTTTATACGACCGGAAACACTGCTGATCTCAGTCGCGGTCATCACCGTACCAACCGGTTTTGTCTCATTAAAAACGCCGGTTCCCGCCGATGGTTCCAGAGTGTTACCTACGTCCGCGCCGTAGAGCTTCATGATCTCCCAGACACCTTCAGCGATCGGCTTTGGTGTGTAATATTCGGAGACGGACCCGCCAATGCCGCCTTCACCGGTGTACCCAGCCAGGATCTGGCGCTGTTCATCTGTCAGTGTCGCGCCGTCCACCAGCGAATTAAGCAAATCTATCGCCTTCTGATTCGCCTCCCGGCGTAGTCGGTCATAGCTTTTGCCTTCCACCTTTTCCACGCCGTATCTAATCGGCGCTCGGTGAGATGTTATTGCCCTAATGTATTTCAATATTTCGCTGACACTTGAACAGCGAAACACCCCCATAGATAGCTTGTTCATTGGTAATCCTTAACAAGTGACTAGTGTTAAATTCCGTTCAAACACGATGCGAATTATTCTAATTAAGGTGCAATCTTGGCAGACAATAAAATCACGCTATCCTCGGTCAGGAAGGCGCTGGCGGGGGTTTTTAAAGACAACGGAGAACGGGACAACATCCTCCTATCCGCGCTGGCTGTGCACGGCGGAAGTGGGTATTTGTTTTCTCGCGCAGGGGCACCGGTACAACTGTCCGGCTTCTTAGGCGGCAAACCGGGCGATAGTGGCATGGCTGGCGATGGGCTGGTGGACGGAAGTCGCTTTATCTTTGATGAAGTTCAACTGCCGGAAGATCGCTTGCAACGCTATCCGTTACTCGAAGAGATGGCGGTTTACAGCACGATCGCCACCGCGCTGAACATCCATATTACGCACGCGCTCTCTTTCGATAAGAAGACCGGACAAACCTTCTCTATCGTGCCGGTACACAACGGAAACGATAGTGACTATGACGCCGCGCAGGCGTTGTGTGACGAGCTGATGAACGACATCGGGCGAACCATCAACAAAGAGGTCGCCGGGTGGGCATTTATCATGTCTGTATTTGGGGTGGCTTATGTCAGGCCATACGCCAAAGAAGGAATAGGGATCACGTCTTTTGAGTGCTCCTATTACACCCTTCCGGGCTTCATCAAAGAGTTCGAGGTCAGCGGCAACCTGGCGGGATTTAGCGGCGATTATCTGAAGGATGCGTCAGGGAAAATGGTTTTCGCCGATCCGTGGGCCATTATCCCTATGAAAATCCCCTATTGGCGGCCTAAGTCAAACCTTATGCCGGTGCACACTGGCCATAAGGCTTACAGCCTGCTGGATGATCCGGAAGAGCGCACGCCGATTGAAACCCAGAATTACGGGACCAGCTTGCTCGAATATGCCTACGAGCCGTACATGAATCTGCGTTCGGCGATCCGCTCGCTGAAGGCAACGCGTTTTAATGCGTCGAAAATTGACCGAATCATCGGCCTGGCGATGAATAGTCTGGATCCGGTAAAAGCAGCCGATTATTCGCGCACCATTACTCAGACGCTTAAACGAGCAGCTGACCTGATGGAAAAGCGCGCACGCGGCGCGAATAACATGCCTACGGTGACCAATACCCTGCTGCCTATTATGGGCGACGGCAAGGGACAGATGACTATTGATACTCAGACCATCCAGGCTGACATCAACGGCATTGAAGACATTCTCACCTATATGCGCCAGCTGGCGGCAGCACTTGGCCTCGATTACACCCTCCTGGGGTGGGCAGATCAAATGTCCGGCGGGCTTGGTGAAGGTGGATTCCTGCGCACGGCAATTCAGGCCGCCATGCGCGCCTCATGGATCCAGCAGGGCGTAGAAGAGTTCATTCAGCGGGCTATCGATATTCATCTTGCTTTCAAGTACGGCAAGGTATACCCGGAAGGTGATCGCCCGTACAAAATCGAATTCCACTCCGTTAATACCGCTCTGCAACAAGAGCACAACGATAACCGCGACTCGCAGGCGAACTACGCCACCATCGTTACGCAAATCCTCGATGCCGTCAGCAATAACAGCGTCCTCGCTAATTCCGATGCATTCAAACGTTACCTGTTCAGCGATGTGCTGGAGATTGACGAAAAAATCTCTGAAGCACTGGTGAACGAACTGAAAGCTAAAAGCGAGGACGACGATCACCTGATGGATTCCATCATCAAAACACCGCCACAGGAACTGGCGCAAATCCTTGAATCGGTCTTTAAAGAGGGAAACGATAATGACTGATGTTTTGAAAACGGTCACTGACCGCTTTTGTCTCTATAGCAATGCTCGAAAAGGTCGTCAGAACGGGCGACAGTATGTATTAAGCGCGGTCAAGACCATGCTTGAAAGCAAGGAAACTCAGGAAGGTTTACGCCTTGGAGAGCTTTTCGGCTATTACGGTCACGGTCGCCGACAGCTGACTGGCAAACTGGAAGTACCAGAAACCAGCGTGATCATGGTGGAAGGTCGCCCGGTCGTAATCGACAATGTTCCAGCGTGCCGCACAGTGGCTATATCTGTTGACGACAACGGCATCGTTACCCATACACAGGAAATTCTTAACACAGAGCCGGGTAAAATTGTCGCCGCGATGATCGAAAGCCGAGCTGGTGGCTGGAGCTGGGCCACTGGCGGGCGTGAGTCCGGGAAAATCGCTGTAACCACCAGCTTCCATGGTGTGGATTATGTGACAACGCCGAACTATATCAGTCTGGATCATCCTGCCAGCGCCGGAATGTTTGAAAGCGCGGATTCTAAATCTCTACTGGCAGAGTCCCTGGCGGCGCATGGGTACTCCGACGAGTCAGTGCAGGCAGTTATATCCCATTACGGCAAAATGGCTGAACTGGAAATGATGGTGGAGGCGACAGAGCGTACGGCAGAACTGGAAACCGCACTACTCGAAAGCCAGGGCCGCCACCTCGAAGCAATGGCCAAGATCGCAGATGCTGAAGCGCGAATCGCTTTGCTGGAGGAAACAGCGGGTATCCGCGACGATGTGCTGGCAGCAATGCAAGACGAACTGGATAACCTCCCGATTTTCGTCTCCGCCGCCCAAAAAGACGCATTCCGCCTCAAAGAACCTGGTGATGCAAAAATCGTTGCCACACTTTTCGAATCTCTGATCAAAGTTGGCGCACGCAACTTGCCTGTCACCAAGAAAATTAAGGAGGTTCCGCAAGCGGCTAACGTCCAGGCACCGCGTGAGACAAGCATCATCACGTTTAATAATTCAATCAATCCGTTTAAATAACCATCAAAAATAACCCCGGCGGCTGCCGGGGTTCTCGTTAACTATTATCGCCTTCGTCTGCGTGCCATATATTTTCGCACCGCGCGACGTGGGCAATCTGAAGCGGTTTCTTTCTGCTGCATCAATCTTGCAGCCATGCTCAAAAATGTCAGGCACAGCCGAAGCCCGGCATATAATAGCGGTTCCAGTGGCCACGTCTCATTGAGCACATATACCGCCATGAAAATCGAGTCGAAAACTATCGCCGCCAGCGATAACTTCATTGTCGAAAGTCGGCGGAGCTGCCGGAGTTTATTCATTGACCAGTCCCGTCAGGCAAAGCTGGCGTTCTTTTTCACGGCGAATCTTTAAACCTCGCAGGGGCACGCCGTTACTGTTCACGAAATCAGGGAGATGGTTACACATATTCACCCATTCTCCTTTCTGCGCCCACTTGTGGATGGACGTTTCTACTCGCATGCCTCGCGCTTTGCTGTAGTAGGTCCGTAAACTATTGCATCCCATATTGAATGCCGCGCTTGTCATTGCGCTGAAGGCATTATCGGGCATGTCTTTGCCCCGGAAGTGCTGGTTAATACAGCGTTCAGCGATCAGGATATTCTTTTCCCAATCAGCGGCGATTTGCTGGTCGGTTTTTCGCACGCCTGGCGTTACCCCGTGTGTATTACCAATCCCGTCAGTCCATACACCCGCCGGGCACATGTATGGATCACGTCGGCAACCTTCAGCGTTACCAATCAGCTCAAGCCCCGCCTGGTTGGTTCGCACATTGCCATTACCCATCACGATGGTAATCATCACCGCGATAGCGCAAATTGCACCGCCTCCTGCGGCTGTTTTTCCCTTCATAAAGACCTCATAAGCGAATTTTTTACGCTCCAGGACAAACACCCATTCACAGCCAATACCGACTGACTCGATCCCTTTAGAAGGCACAGGATAATGCAAATCACTTGTTAGCTACGTTTCAAAGATATACATTATTGCTCTAATTAATTTATTTTATTAGGTGAGATAAGTGGCACAACGCGGTGTAAACAAAGTCATCCTGATTGGTACCCTGGGGCAAGACCCGGAGATCAGGTATATACCAAATGGCGGAGCGGTCGGAAGACTCAGCATCGCAACGAATGAATCATGGCGCGACAAGCAAACGGGCCAACAGAAAGAGCAAACAGAATGGCATAAAGTCGTTTTGTTCGGAAAACTTGCTGAAATTGCGAGTGAGTATTTACGAAAAGGTTCTCAGGTCTACATCGAAGGGAAACTTAAAACCCGTAAGTGGACAGATGACGCCGGTGTAGAACGTTACACGACGGAAATTATCGTCAGCCAGGGCGGCACCATGCAAATGATCGGCGCTCGCCGTGACGATTCACAGTCCTCAAATGGCTGGGGGCAATCAAACCAACCTCAAAACCACCAGCAATACAGTGGTGGCGGTAAACCTCAGAGCAACGCCAATAACGAACCTCCAATGGACTTTGACGACGATATTCCGTTTTGAATGTGTAAAAAACGACTGAAAGAAAAGCGGTGGTCCAGACGCCGACAAAAGCACGAACTCGCAAACAAACGCCAAAGTTGGCAATGGCACGCGCTTTTCACGAAAAGAACACCCCGAGATATTGCGTTCGCTGGTGGGAAAACATTCCTGACCCACCTGAAGGCGCAATACATCAGGTTTTAAGCAGAGGAAAGACTATGAATAACATGACAACGAAAGAGCTTTTGACGGCACTTCCAAAATACAAAAGCCATAAAACAGTTCGCGCCTCAAAAATCAAAGATATCGAAATTATCGCCCTAATGGATGTGGTCCTTTTTTGCAACATCGAAGTCGTTGAGCCAGAAGGGGTAAAAGTCCATGTTGATAAAATATTTTTGCAAAAACACCGACCAGAAATTGGCGGATATCTGGTCGCTTATGAGGACGGATCTCTGTCCTATTCACCAGAAAAAACATTTGAAGAAGGCTTTAGTCGGACTAACGACTTCTTCGAAAATGGGGTATCGCTCAGCATTGAAGGTCACAATGGGGTGACATTCATTACAGCCAGGGACGTAACTATTTCTGCTGGCGGTATCGCTACTCTACAAGAAGAAATCGACCTTGAAGCAGCCGACTTTTCTGACGCGCTGATGTGGCTGAAGGATGGCAAGAAAGTTGCCCGACGCGGGTGGAACGGCGAAAACCAATTCTGCTGGCTGGTTCCTGAAGGACAGTACCCGGCACGAATGGAAGCCATTAAGGGATATTTCCCCGGCGACCTCGTTCCGTATGGTGCTTATTTCGCCTTAAAAAATGCACAAGGTGTAGTTGTTCCGTGGGTTCCTTCTGTAGGCGACTTACTGGCATGTGACTGGTTTGTAGTGGAGTGATTTAACGTGGAAAATACTAAAGCAATTCTATACCGCCTGCGTAATGGTCAGAGTGTCGAAGTGACCATCAATAATGATGGTGTGCCTGGCGAAAAGGTTTCGATCTCTGATCTGGCTATCGAAAAAACCATCATGTGCCACCTTGGCTTTACTGAAGAAGTGAGCAAAAAGCATGGTGTAGCAATCTGGAGCGCAATGGATACTGGTATGCGCAGATTCATTACTGCTCGTACCCCAGGGATGACCATGATGGACCTCATGCAGATTGCGCCGCTGTTTGAATGTGAGCCTTTAGATGTATTCAGCAATCCAGCTATCTGCCAGCAGCTATATGGTGAGATGAAACTCGCGGTTACCCCCATTGTGCTGCATGAAGGATCGCTTGCTGGCGTGTGGAAAGTGGAGCGTATTTCAAGCTACATGCCTTTCCATGTCAACGGCGTAATCACTGGTGAAAATCAACCTGTTTCCGTTATAAAGTCAGACCTCAAGCGCGCAATTCTTGAAGCAAGTTGTCGAGTTGTCGGCCTGGGCAAACAGTCTTATGTTTCCTTCCCGGCTGGCCCTGAAGGCCCGGCAGAAATTCTGATTATGGATGCCGATCTGCTCTGGCAAATACAGTTTCTGATTGGCAAAAGCATCATCCGCGCTGAAGAACTCGATCAGTACATTACCTGCACGATGACGGATGAAGTCAAAAGTGTGGCTATAGCCAATGCCCGGAACCAATGTCGTGCTGCATTAACAGAACTGCAAGAAAACACCACGGAAGAAGTGGAAAGCGATTAAAAAAAATCCCGCCGACTGGCGGGATTTCTTCAATATACGATCTGGTCTACATGATCACCAAAATCATCGTCGTCGTCGTCCTCATCGCCACCATCTACTGCTGGCCAATCAACAAACCAGCCAGCGTAAAGATGCAGCGTTCGGAGAACATCACTTGCGGGAGCATCAAGGGTGTTAACGAATCCCATATAGCTATTGGGATTTGCCCCAGCTATGGCTTCAGCGATCATGTCCTCGGTAATGTCACCGGAGATAATGCTTAAACGCCCGGAAACTTCTTCATTATCATCAAATTCGATAATGGCATCTCCACCTAATGGCGCTGCGATTTTAATCTGCATTATTTAGCTCCTTTGCCACACCTAATAACAGTTCCAGCAATCCGTCACCATTCATCAGTGATGCGGCAGCGGCCTCTTTGTCATGATACAACTGAAGAGCCATAGAGAATACTTCCGTTGCTGACGTTTTGGAAATAGTCGGTGATTTCTGCCGAATTTTCCCGGTGTTACTTACTGAGGCTGGCGGGTATACCTTCGCCATATAAATATTACTCAATCGAGATCTGAAGCACCATTCAGGCTTGCCACGCCCACCGATATTGACGAAAGATGGCTTATCCCCTTCAACATTGGCCTTCAGGAATGACCGGGCTTTCTCTAACAAACCAGGGTTACTGTACTCAAGATGATGACCCAGCTCGTGCCACAGTGCACTTGCATTTTCATCGTTCAAATTGACAGCAACAACACCATTAAGATTTGCATATGCCCTTCCCTGGTGGTGAACTACCTTTGATAAGGTCGATATTTTCCCGCCGGTCAGGCGATAAATATCAGCAAGTTCCTTGCGCAGGTCTATCCCACCATTCTGTCCAGCGCGGGCTTCTTCCACTTCTTCTGTGATAAAAGAGTCGGCCCACTCAAGAGCTTTTTCTTCAGATACGGATGAGTTTGCGATCGCACTGTTCATGGCAGATAACACTTTCTCGTGGACCGAACCCATACTTCGCTGATTCATTTGCCAGCGTATCTGCGGGTTATATGAGAATCGCTTAAGTAGTTGGTCAAGCTGCTCAAGTTCTTCTTCACTGACATACTTTTTAGCCTCACCAATAATGCCAGGGAGAATATTGCCGTTAGGATTAAACGCTCGCGAAAGGAAGAGTTTCAGCGCCCCCATGCCCTCCGATGCTTCAATATCACCAATAACCCGGTTAACAATGGCCGCACTCTTCGGATTAGCATCCGCCAACGCTCTGGCTACGATTTGCAGGGACGATACGACCTCACGCTGCATATCCGTCCTGATCTCATCAATAAACTCTGGCGTTATGCCGTGCTCTTTAAGGATATCCCTGCCTTCCGCCGTTACCCCATCGATATCACCGACATGTTTATTAACCCGACTTTGCAATGCCTTAAATGCCTTCAGAATTCCACGGGCATCATCCGCTTTACTAACGGCCTTCCTGAATGCTGGCAAGAAGTCTGAGTTAACCTCATTTTGTTGATCGGCCCACTGAATGGAGGCTTCTTTCATCTCGTCCAGAGTCAGATCACCCAACGCGGTATGGTCTGTGAATATGAGCGACAACCTCTGAATCATTTCTGCCAATGGTGATGCCGAATGCGCCGCGCTAAGGAATGCTTTCACCCTGGTTGGGCGAATGGAAAACCAGTCAATAGCTGGTGGCATATCTCCGTTTTTTATCGCCTGCGCTATCTCATCAAAGCCGTCGCGCCCAAGGGAGGATGCGTGATTTAACAATCCGCGAAGTAACGAATTGCTGATACCGAATAATCGGCACCATTTATTCACGTCGGCAACAGGCATTCGAACAAAATGCGCAAGCACTTGTACAAGCTGTTCATCCTGGGGATCTGTACGGGAAAGCAGCCTGATCAGATGAATAATGTCTTTGATGCCGGATGCCCGATGTAATAGCAAGCTGGTATATGGAGCAACACCGTTGTAACTACCGCCGGAAACGGACTCGAAAAGACCGCCGGATATCCCTTGCATGCCTTCGTTTTCCAGTTCCTGAGACACCTGGCGAAGGATATCCTGTAACGACACATCACCACCGCCAAACATATCCCCCAGCGCCTGGCCCTGGTGCTGTAACTCATCATTGATACGTTGAGCCATCAATTTAAAGGCGGTGGCCATACGCTTCGCGCTACGGTTATTCGCGACGATGAACAACGCGAGAGCTTTCACTTCCGGGGCTGTTTCGCTGAACATATCCCCCTGAGCAATAACATCGGTAATATGTTGGCCTGACTCCTTCGATTGCCTTACCAGGTCTACCGCATCTTTCAATGCCGCCAGCGCCTTTTTATCGAGACTATCCGCTGTCTCAATACCATCAACAATAGTTGTCACAGCCTGCTTGTGCGCTTCTCCTGATAAAGCCTGCATCTGGACAAAATCATTGGCTGCCGCATTAAGCGCCGTCAGAACATTACGCATATCCGGATCAGGTTCTTCTGCAACCATTCTTACCAGGCGCGCATCCTTATATGCCTTGGCAAAGATCGCGTTTTGTATACGGTCAACAAGTTGCCGTGTTGGTCGCCCATCTTCCGTTACAAGGCCAGCAGCCTGTGTGGCACCAACTTGCGTCATGAATCCGCGAATAAACGCGTCATTACTGCGGCTAAGCAGATCTCCGCTTTCTGATGGGTTAAACAGCGCCATCATCGCCGGAGTTATGCTGTCGGCATCAACAAAAGCCTTTTCACTGGCTGCCATTTCCTGGAGATCAGAAATATTTGAGTCCTTGGCAAACTGAACACGGTCAACCTTCGTTAACCGGCGGCGCACCAGTACCGGAGCCGTCATTGATTCAACCTTTTCAGGTCGTATTCCGAATTCGGTCGCATGTTCAATCAGGTACTCACGATACCGATCCGCATTGCCGTCCTGATAGGCTTTGATGATCCCCATGGTCCGTCCATTACCTGACTCAACGGCATTGTCCTCACCAATTATCGGCGCGCCATGGCTGGATAAACCGGAATCGGTAAGCTGAGCAGGCCGCAAATCTTTGGATATCTGGTTAACCTGAAGAAGGCTGGATGCGCGGGTCCGGTCGCGCGGCTGAAGTTCCTGGGGATAGTCAGGATTAATTTTCCCATCCAGAGTATTGGATACCAAAAGAGCTGAGGCATCGACGATATCAAACGCTGTTTTTACCTCGTCTCCCTTCGCTGTCACCACATACGAAACCCGCCCATAATCGGGCAGGTTCTTTAGCAGCTCGATCAGCGTTTCTATGCTGGTGGCCATCACCACCTGATCGCTTAAGCTCATCCCTGTTACGCCTTATGCTGCCTCTTTAATGTTGGCGGCTATCCATGCCGCCGTGTGCTGTTTAACCTGGTCCAGGTCGATGTATGTGCCAACATATTGACTCAAATCCTGCAAGGTACCGATAAATGCATCGGTGCTCTGATCGACGAATTTATCAGCCAGGAAATCAGCAACCAGTTTTGGCACACCATCATGTTCCGAAGGTTGTTTTTCCTCGCCACTACCACCGCCGGACGCGCCGTACCCCATCTGTTGCATGATCTGGTCAATTTCATCGCTGATATCCAGCAACTCCATGCCACTCGCGGTCGCCGCTTTGGACATCAGAGCATCCAACTTATCGCTGAGATCCATTAACTCAATAGCTGATAGTGTCATGCCGCTACCCCCGCTTTCTGGATTGCTACCAACAGATCAGCCAGGTGGCGAGCTGCGCCGTTAACCAGCTCTTCGTTTTCCTCAAAACGTCCGGCAGCCTGAAGGGCTGCAATCGCTTCCCGGACATTGCCCCGGGCGTTACGGATCTCCGCCATGTCAGTGCTTTGTATATCCATCACGTTATTGAGATATTCAATGGCTTTATTAGCCTCTGCATCTGCTTCGCTAACCGTTTCATCAGGCTGTGCCGGGGCCGGTTCTGGCTGAGTAATCTCACCGACTTCGGCCTGCAATGCATTGATCATGCTCTGCACCATTTTCTCGGTGCCAGCGCCCCCAGGAAACGCAATATTGGGGAAAGTTTTTTGAAACTGAGTTTTCAGCATTACGCGGAACTCGTCTGGTGAGCTGGTGGCCAGCTCCAGAGCTTTTTGTGCATATTTGCCAAACGGACCATTAGTAAGTGTCTTCGCCAGGAAGTCGAAAGAATCCTCGCGAGGCAATAACTTCAGGTCGTACTCACTCATTTGCTGATCAGAAAGCGGGGTATCGTAAGTAGCAATGCCGTAGCGTGCATATTCATAATACGGGTCACCTTCATCAGGGCGCGGCAGAATTGCTTTGTTACCTTCAGGTATTGCGCCAGGGGCCGCCGGACGCATTTGCAGGGCATATCGATATGCACCTACAGAGACTTCTGGTTCAGGCGAAGAGCTACCGGTATCCTCCGCTGGTTCAGGTTCGACGTTTTCCGGTTTATGTTCTTCTGGTTGGACCAGGTATTCCGATACATTACCCGCTTTATAGGCTTTAAACAGCTTGCCGATCGCATCTGCCATGTCCACACCCTGTATGGATTTAGCCTTGATTATGTATACGCTGCCATCCGGATCGGTTAACTGGATATACCCTTCGCCGCCCCCAATGAATTGCTTCATTGATGCACCATTACTGAGCGTCACTTCCCCGTCCATATGCATACGATTTTTGATACTGGCAAGGCGATCCGTCAGCGCGCGAGAGTGCCCACCAGTCATCCCCGCTGGAGCAATGGTATCGCGCCCACCAGTGCGATTGAGCTGATCAATCTCCGTCTGCAAACGCTCATTCTCTTCATAAAGAGAATCCGCTTCCGATGCAACAGCGTTAATTTTCTGCTCCAGATCTGCCTTCTGCCCTTCTACCGCTGCCACCTGATCCGCGAGGTCGCTCATGGCATCCTCTTTCTGGTCACTGTCAGCCTGTAGTTGGGTTATTTCATCAACAAGGGCTTTTTTCTTCTTCTGCGCACGCTGGAATTTTGCCGAGTTTTTCTCTGCAAGGTTGGCAAGTTTCATGGTGACCTGCGCCAGCGTCATATCACGTCCACTCATCGGAGCAACGGTGTGAGTAACGTCTTTTTTATTCAGTAAGAACTGGAAAGCAACCAGCGTATCGCTATTGGTGATCCGGTTTTCCGCTGTCGGGCTATGAAACAGAATGCTGATAGTCTGACCATCACTGAGCGGAATAATGGCTGGCAAGACCGGCAGCCCGTTAACGTTACGTGCCCGGCCAATTTCAGCGCCGCCGATCGCGCGCGCGCCGCTCTGGGCCACATCCCCCGTTTTATCACTCCCCGCAGAGATTCCGGTACCATTCAGCTTCTGGTTCAATGCCCGGACAAATGCCTGCATGGTCCGGTGTAACTGCAAACGAGTAGAACTAATCGCCTCCAGTAAATCCGTAGCACACCAGTGGATCGGCGTGTCATAGAAGAACGTAGCCTCGATTTCCTCCAGGGTGTTGGATTCCGTCATCAGATAGCGGTCCTCACCGGCCATTAATGCGCGATATTCATCATCAGTCACTGGCGGGGGAAGCACGTCAAGCCCAGGCTTGATCGTCACCCCTTTATTGATATTGAACTGTTCCATGTTAATTTCCTGCTTTCAGTTGCTTAAGACGGCGTTTGAGTTCGCCATTTCGGGCCTTTTCGTTATTGAGTCGGCCTGTCTCCTTATCCAGCTTCGCCCGCAAATCAGTGATCTGCTGTTGATTGAAAGACACCGAGTTCTGCGCTGATTTATAAGCGGCAACCACCTGAGCATTCCGCTGTTTTGCCTCTTGCAGGCGCTGAAAGTTGGATTTTACTGCCGGTTTCTTGTCTACCGGATTGGCAACACGTTTCGCTTTGGCGATCAGTGATTTCTGGAATTTTGCGGAGTTTTTGCGGGCCGCTTGCCCCATGACGGTACCAAGCGTCTTGATATCCGGCGATTGAGCGTTAGGAATAGCTTTTCCATTCAGCCTCACAGACGATATATCGCCAGTATCGTTTACCTGTATGGCAAGAATTTGTCCGTCGTTAAGAACCAGCTTTGCGGTTTTAACTTTAACGCCATCTTTCGTTGTTGCGCGGTTGCTGGAGTCAACCTCAATTACCGTAACACCGGTTTTATTGATCGCCGCGATAAGGGATTTCAGCCCCTTTTCATTAACCTGGTCAAAATCGACCGTTGCATACTTATTTTTCGTCATCTGACACATCCTGTGCGAGATTTATTACGTAACTTCTGCGGATTTGCTGAGTAACAGGGAAAATCCGATACAACGGGTTAATGAACGAGTCGCCATGCGTAACCATGACGTTGAAATGCCACAGTCGCTCTCCTTTACCCATATATTCAGTGGGTATGTACAACCATTCACTGTTTTCGCCCTGTTCAGCCGACGTCAAACAACGTTGTTCGCCTTCAATCACTGTCGTCGGCTTCTGAACATCGCGGATCCAATATCTGACCGTTGCGCCGCGCAAAAACGGGAATTTAGACCGGTATTTGAACGGCACCCGGATGAAACCCGGTTTAATTTCCACATCACCAAGTTCTAAATGCGTGATGTCCTTGCGTTTTAGCAAATAGCGATCGGCTAAGGCTAACGCAAGAACGCATACACCCCAGCCAATCATTTCCCGCCTCCCTTTTTCACCAAACTTGTAAGAACATTCAGAATGCTATCGATATTCACTCGTTTCATCCCTGAAATCACCTCATGACCGTTATTGCTGGCTATCGTTACCATTAAGTACGTAATTGATAACTCCCAGCCCTCGTGTTGCCCCAATAGGTACGCCACCGCGCCAGCTGTCACTGCAACAAAGATCTCCGTAACCAATCCCAACAAATTGCCAGACTGGCGACCGTCTCGGACATCCATCAGGAACGTGCCTATCCCACCAATTACTGAAAGCAGGAGCGCAATAGCAACTGGAGCTAATTCCTGTGTGTCAAGCACAAGTTCCCTCCTACGTTGTCAGGAGGTAATGGTATGCAAAGTAACTTCTCAACCGGTTATGTTGCATAAGAGACTTACCTATTCAACCGACTTTTGGAACCTTCAATAATAAGCCTGCTATTGGCGCTGAAAATAAGAACCATGCAGCTCTGAAGGCTTTCATTCATGTCCTTATATTCCGCGAGATACATGCCAATAAAGCCAGCAAGTACGGCGGAAATACATTCGGCCAGCAATTTCTTGCATGAAGACTCGTAACGGTTTTCACATAGCCCACTCAAATACGAATACACCCCACCAAGAAGGGATAACATCACGATATGTACATAAAATGTCATTTTTTACCTATACAACAGTAAGTTGAACAACATTTGAGAACGGTATGCACTTTGTGATTTCCACACACACTGGTTTTGTTAATTAAAACCTGTAGCTTGCAATAAATAACGATAGTGGGCAGAAAATATGCTAATAGGCTATGTACGCATATAGACAAATGAACAAAACACAGCTATGCAGTGAAAAGCACTTGAAAGCGCAGGATGTGAGCTAATTTTTGCGAATAAGGCGAGCAGCAAAAAAGCTGGGCACCCTGGGTTAAAAAAGGTTCTGCGTATGCTTTCCAGAGGTGATACCCTAGTCTCGGACTAGGGACAACATTTCGAGAACAGTTTTCATTAGCGGTCAGCAGGCGCTAGATACATCGAATTGATGTGCCGCGCGATAAATGTACCTATTCTATCAAGATAAATTACACCGACGCGGCATTAGAATTACAGCTCAGATTGAGTTTGGCGCTTCTCTACAGGATGATAACGATAAATCGTCGATACACCGATATCGTAAATAATTGCCAACTGTTTCCTGCTGTAGCCATTTTCGATCAACCTCGCTATTTGCTCATGTTGTTCTTTTGTCAACTTCGGGCGACGTCCGCCAATGCGTCCCTGTTCGCGTGCAGCTGCCAGTCCGGCCAGTGTTCTCTCAACAATTAATTCACGTTCCATTTCTGCTAAAGCACCCATGACATGAAAAAAGAAACGCCCCATGGGTGTTGATGTGTCAATACTGTCTGTCAGACTACGGAAATTAACACCTTTTTCCCGCAACTCCTCTATAAGCGTGATAAGGTGTTTCATACTTCTGCCAAGCCTATCCAGCTTCCAGACAACCAGCGTATCTCCTTCTGATAACGTTCTGAGCAGCTTTTTCAAGCCTGGTCTGGCTGACTTTGTTCCGCTTATTTTATCTTCAAAAATCAGTTCACATCCTGCGCAGTTCAGTGCATTTCTTTGTAAATCTGTGTTTTGGTCATTTGTTGACACACGAATGTAGCCAATTTGCATGAAAAACAACCTCTTTGTTTAGTTAAAAATACATCGTTGGTATAGGTAGGGATTAAGACTAAAACGTTGGTTTGGGGGAAGGCTCGGCACTGCCCGTTGGCGTGCCCGTTCCGTGGCCCTTAGAAACACCGCCAACGGGGTGGCTGAAATGTAACGGAGCAGCATTTTCTTCTGAAAAGTACCCAAATCTGGCAAAGGCTTACCCTACTAATAAATTGCCGGATTTACGCGGTGAATTTATTCGTGGCTGGGATGACGGACGTGGTGTGGATGCCGGGCGGCAATTATTATCTTCACAGGGGGATGCAATAAGAAATATTGAGGGGTTCGCAGATGGCGGGATTGGCATGTCTTTTGATGCAATCAGAGGGGCTTTTTATGATGCAGGAACACGATCTGCGAGAATGCCGAATAACACAACTGATATAGGCAAAACCGATGACCTTGGATTCGACGCCTCTCGTGTCGTGCCAACAGCTAATGAAAACCGTCCTCGTAATATTGCCTTTAATTATATCGTAAGGGCGGCATAAAAACGTTGGTTTGGGGGAAGGCTCTGCACTGCCTGTTGGTGTGCCCGTTCCGTGGCCCTTAGAAACACCACCAACTGGCTGGCTAAAATGCAATGGTGCAGCATTTTCTTCTGAAATGTATCCCAAACTGGC
>OJIY01000089.1_pt1 | contig 93628 bp, 96 predicted proteins | sample 1596061 | NCBI WGS metagenome assembly OJIY01 (sample SAMEA4350111, study PRJEB24818) | metagenome | biome: human; feature: gut; material: faeces | place: Denmark | collected 2013-09 | reverse complement strand
CACGCCAAAACAATGCTACCATGCTGTGACTACGACGGTGAAATGTTATCTGTTCTTGAGTTCTTCGCCGTCGGTAAGACGTTCAGAGCATTGTTTTGGCGTGCCGTCAAGGGTGGCGGGAACTGCCAATTTCTTACATATCTGCAATTTTCAAGGTTCTAATGTTGCCAGTTCACCCGGCTTCGGGTTTTCATAATTCACTTGACACTACCTTCCTTTTTCTTTTTTTATTATAAACTTACACCTGCCGCCCAGTCAATCCACTCCGTTCCCAGCGCCACTACACAACGCAATACATCCAAAAAATCACTTCTCCGTAAGCTATACGCCACACTTCCCCAGCTGTCCGCCCATTGGTTCGTCCTGCCAAGGCCATTGCCTGCCGCCCGGCCCCATGTCCCTGCGCCTCCGGCTCCCCCGTATGTTGGCTCCCTGCCCTGCCGGCTCCGATCCGCCCCGGGGCTATGATGTCCCGCAGATACTTTCTATACCATGAAGAGGAGACCAATCAAAATCGGCAGCCCATCTGCCGATTTTGATGCTTTGGGCTCATCGGAATGCCCGGTATAGCAGTATCTGCCGGACATCATAGCCCCGGGGCGGATCGGAGCCGGCAGGGCAGGGAGCCAACATACGGGGGAGCCGGAGGCGCAGGGACATGGGGCCGGGCGGCAGGCAATGGCCTTGGCAGGACGAACCAATAGGCGGACGGCGCCCTCACGCCAAAAAAACAGAGGAGAATCTCTTCTCCCCCGTTTCCCAAGTACGATATAAATATTCTAATGGCCGAACCCAAAATGCGATGGTACTACGGACGACAGAATACTTCTTCTTCTGCTTATGCTGCGCAGACGTTAACCGCTCTCAGTTTTCTGCTGTCTCTGGGATCACTTTCCATATCGAAAGTAACCTTCTGGCCTTCGTTCAGGCTCTTATAGCCTTCAGAAACGATGGAAGAATAGTGTACGAACACATCCTCACCGCTTGCGTCATTGGTAATAAATCCATATCCTTTTTCTGCGTTGAACCATTTCACTGTACCGTTATTCATTTTCAGTACCTCCATTATAATATTTATATCAATTTAAACCGGCGGGAAGAATTCCTGATGCCTGTTTTTCACGTATCCCTGCAGAATTTTCCTTACAAAAAAGCTGGCCTGCGTATCAGTCATTAAGAAAAAAGGAATGACTCATAACGAAGGCCAGCTCTAAATTCAAATTGATTACTGTCTGACTATAACATACATTTGAAAAATTGTCAAACATTTTTTATTTTTATGATATATTTACTCTGTAGTATCGTTTTGCTATCTTTTTAAACTCCTGTCTCCGGCGGTCACGCATCCATTTCCTTGTCAAAAACCGCCTCAAAAACAGAGCTTCTTGCCTTCTCCACCGTGATGTTGAAAACAACGGCAAATTCGGAAATAAGCATCTTTTCCGCTCTCTGCAGATTCTTTTCATCGGAACAATTCAGCTTTTTGCCGTTTTTCTTTTTCCGGTCCTGTTCCAGAAGAATTGCTTTCATCAGCTTCAGATACTGGCTGACTTCGCAGGATTTCAGAATCTGCCTGCTCAGCCGTTCCCGTTCCTTGTTATTGGCTTCGTACTCAGCCGTCATTTCCGGAAGCTGTTCCAGATATTCCTTCGCTTCCTTCCGGGACATGACCGGCCGCATGTATACCTTGTCATTATTCAGCTTCACATATATCGTACTTTCCTCATTCCCTACGGAACGCAAAGTATAATACGTCTCCGGCCCGTTAACAAAATCAGGCTTTCCAATCGCTGCAACTCTGTACACACCACCGTTTTCATGCACTACCACATCATTCACATTATACATTTTACACCTATTCCTTTACAACTAAAAAAACTGCAACGAAAACACAGGTCAGTTACCGATGCAGCAGTTATAAAGGTATTATAACACACTTTCCGGGAAAAAGCACCTTATTCTCAAAATCCGGTAAAATACGCGTAACAGGCATTACTGTTTACGACCCACCGGGCAGCGGCACAGGGGGCCGTAAACAGTAACTAACAGGCTCTTATACCGTTTCATCCCTCACCGCATCGGCAATCGGTTCCTTCCGTATACTCAGGAAAGCCAGCAGATAGGCAATTCCGACAGCGGCCATCACCAGCCCCATATTGCCAAGCACCTTACTCCATGGGAATACCGGAAACAGGGTTCCCGGGGATATTCCCGTAACCTGCATCAAATAGATACAGAGGAGGAGGAGAATGGGGATCCCGGTAAGGATAGGGGCGGCTGCCATACGCAGCCCTTCCAGGAAAAGCATTTTTTTAAGCTGCCCTTCATCCATTCCGACGGAACGCAGTACCGCAAATTCCCTTCTGCGCATGCGCAGCGAACCTGCCGCGGCGGAAACCGCATTGGAGATACCTATCAGGGAAAGCAGTCCGCCTATGAGATTTATCACCGCTTCCATGGCTCTTCCTGCCACTTCCCCGTCCCGCTCTTCTTCCATACGGCTGCGTATGATAAAATCCTCCTCCGCCAGATATCTGCCGCTGATTTCCCGGATTTTTTCCGCTGTTTGCAAATCCTCTTCGGGGGAGGTACGTGCGACACCTCTGACCTGGTAATATTGGGCAGCCTGTTCCGGCCGGAACCGGGATACTATCTTGAGATATTCTTCCATAGGCACATAAAGCTGGATGCTGTAATCGCTTGTATACTCGTCCAAGACAGGCCTTTGCTCCGTTTTAGCCCCTATCGCAACATCAAACCGGTAATCCGTATCATCGGAATCCCGGAGTTTTTCTTCCAGGGAAAGGATCGCGCCGGCCTGCGTGCGCAGCATCTGGTATTCCTGGCTGTGTTTTTGCATATTGTTTTTGACATTGGGGTAATAAGAAATATTACTTACCATAATAGCCCGTGGGAGATCCTGTCCGTAATAATCTTGCGGATCCTCTCCCAGGGAACGGCAGTATGAATCAAAGAAATCTTTTTCCAGCCCCAGTATGTCCGCTCTTATCCGATAGCTGCCTTCCCGTTCCAGCACGCTGAACTGGTTTGGGTTCACCGCCCCAAAGCCTCCGCGGGCCGCAAATTCATCTGATTCCGCAGTCTTGTCAACCCAGAGGGAAACACGGGTACGGTAATACCAGGTGCCCTCCTTCATGGCAGGAATACGGAAAATCTCATCCGTCATTTCTTTTTCCGGCCTTGCCGTCAGGCTGTATCTCATCTGGATATTATAATAATTTACGCCTTCATTCCGTTCGGTCACCAGAGTATTCAGGGTAAGCGTACAGTAAAAACCGGTAACCATCACAAAACACATGGCAAGCGCCGCAAGCCCTGCCCGAAAGGCTTTTTTATGAGCCTTTTGGGAGGCTGCCCCCAGAATCCCCTCTATTCCCAGGAGGGCGCCTGCCGTACGGCGTCGTTCTTTTTTCCCGGACAGACAGCTTCTGTTCTTCCTTTTCTTATTTCCTCCTGTACCTGACTGCATCCGTATGGCATCCACCGGGGTGAGTCCCGCCATCCTTGAAGCCGGTATCGCCGCGGATACCAGTACGGTTGCCAGGGATATAACCACAGCTCCCAGGGCTATCCGGGGCGGAAAACGCAGCTGGATCGGATAATAGATGAGATCCCCCAGAATTTCCGTATATACCTGTACCGCCAGTGCAGTAAAAAGCTGTCCCAGGGCAATGCCCGCAGCGATGGGAAGCAGGGATACCGCAAGCCCCTCAAACAAAACAGCAGCTCTTATCTGGCCGGGTGTGGCTCCTGCGGACCGGAACAGGCCAAGCTGTTTGATCCGGGTTTCCGCCGACATGGCAAAGGCGCTGTGTATAATCAGGACAAAAGCCAGTGCCGCAAGCACCACCATGCTTCCATATATGAACAGGGTTACATAACGATCCCATATTTCCGACAGAGATGCGTCCATAGGAGGGAATACACCATACAGGGCCAGCAGCCGCCCATGATAGCGGAAATGGTTTTCATAACTGCCGTATTCATTTGTCTGAAAGCCCAGCTGTTCCATAAGCTTTGGCATCACCCGGTAGGTGTCTTTTACCCGGTTCAGCTGCACATAAACCACCAGCTCTTCCGAAGGCTCCAGCGCATCCCGATCCAGATACCCCATGGCATAATAGCCGGGTGTCGTGGTGGGTGTGGTCATATCCATTTTTCCGACTATGGTCAGGGTTCTTTCCCCGGTTTTCTCAAACACTTCGCCTTCCTGCCGGATTCCCGTATCCTGTATTTCTCCTTGTATCATCCGATGCCCTGCCGGGAGAGTTACCGTGTCTCCCAGACGGAACCCGGGATTATCATCAAAAAAGGATTTGGATACCGCTATCTCTCCCTGTTTGGAAGGGATATGTCCCTCAATAATCAGATTTTTTTCCCCCATGCCGTCCCAGTAGCCTTCATCCGCATCCCGGAGCAGCAGATAGGGGAGTCCGCTCCCCTCCGGCAGTTTAACGGAAAGAAACGGCCCCTTTACCATTGTCTGCCGAATGTTCAGGTTATTGTCTATCTGTTCCAGATCCTTTTTGGTAAGCAGGCCGCCCACCTCCGCATGCCAGTCCCCGCTGTCATGGATTTCGATATCGGTCTGCCAGGCATTCTGGTTATAAAAAGCACTGCAAAGGGAATACAGAAGTGTGGAGGCAATAAGAACCGCTATCATGGAAGCCAGCGTGGTCCGCCGGTTATTTATTATGCTTCGGAGCGTATATGATATCAGAACCTTCATTGCACCCTCCCCTTCCCGCCGTCCGCTTTGCTGTCCCGCAGCACACGTCCGTCCTCTATGGTGATGATGCGACCCGCTTCCAGCGCGATCTTTTCATCATGGGTAATGAGCACTACCGTCTGATGGTAGCGTTTATTGGAAAGCTTCAGCAGTGCCAGAATCTCCTCTGAGTTCCTGCGATCCAGGTTTCCGGTAGGCTCGTCGGCCAGAAGCACGGCGGGACGGTAAATAAGCGCCCTCCCAATGGCCGCCCGCTGCTGCTGTCCGCCGGAAAGCTGGGACGGCAGATGGGAAAGCCGGTCGCCCAGCCCCAGGGTATCCACCAGCTCCCGGAAGCTTTCCTCTTCCGGCTTCCGTCCGTCCAGCAGCAGAGGCAGAAGAATATTCTGCCGCACATCCAGAGTGGGGATCAGATTATAGAACTGATAAATCAATCCCACCTTGCGCCTTCTGAAAATAGAAAGCTGCTTTTCGGACAACGTGGAAATATCCGTTTCTTCAATCCATATTTTCCCCGAAGTAGGCCGGTCCACCCCTCCCAGCATATGGAGCAAAGTCGATTTCCCGGAACCGGAAGCCCCTACAATCGCAGTAAATTCTCCTTTTTCCACCGTCAGATCCACCCCGTCCAGAGCTGTTACCGTCCCCTGTCCCAGTTCATAGGTCTTTGTCACTTTTTCACATCGCAGAATGTTCATAAAATCCTCCTTTTCTGTCAGCGCCCTGCTGCTCATTCACTCCGCATTGTAAAAGGCCTGTGTGACAATCCGGTGACAAACAACGTTTGCCGCGCTCCGCGAGCCGTCCTTATGCCTTGAAAAATATGATTACTGGTAAAAGGTCATAAGGAACCGCGCCCCGCCTTCCTTTCGGTTTTCAGCCCGCAGCTCCCCGTTCTGGCTCTCTGTCAGAGATTTTGCCAAAGCCAGACCCACCCCCGCGCTGTCTCTGTCTCCGCCCGTTCCTTTGTAAAAGCGTTCAAATATCCGTCTGCATTCCTCGGAAGTAAGCCCTGGCCCTTCATCATCGATCAGGATACGGGTATATATGGTATTCTGAGTCACATGGATACGGATACATCCGCCTTCCGGCGTATGCTCGCTGCAGTTTTTCAGAATATTGGCCACAGCCTCCCCCGTCCAGCCCAAATCACAGCACAGGAGTTTCCCTTCCCCGCCCGTGATACGCACCTCCTGTTTTTTATCTTCCGTCAGGGAACGGACCGTTTCCGCCGCAAAGGAGAGGACTTCCTGCAAATCCTCCTCCTTTTTGACCAGAGGGAGGACTCCCGCATCCAGCCTGGACAAAGTCAGAAGGGCCGCCGTAAGACTGCGGATATGGCCGGTCTGCTGTTCCATCCTGGCAAGCAGCTGTCTCCCCTCCTCTCCTTTTACCTGCTCTTCCAACAGCTCCTGGAGCAGCGAAAGGGATGTGAGGGGTGTTTTCAGCTGATGGGATATATCCGTCAGACTCACCGCCAGATTCTCCCTTCCTTTATGGGCTTCCTCCCGGCTCTCCCGGATATTTACCACTGTTTTATAGATTTCGTCCTGAAGCCGGGAATATTCATCTTCCCGGTTACCGATACCCGTATCGTATTCTCCGTTATTGATTCGTACCAGATATTCTTCCAGTTCAAGGATCCGCCTTCTCCGCCGTATTGCTCCCATGGTGTACCAAAGCATTCCGCCTCCTGCCGCCAGACAGTAAAAAAGGAGCAGCCACCCTGTCAGGCCGCCGAAAGCCTCACGGGTGAATCCCCCTTCTTCATAGCCGAACCGCTTCAGCAGGATTTCCCCTGCGGCCTCTTCTGCCGGCTCTTCCCGCTTCAGGGATCGCATCATTTCCCCTGCCCTTTCCGGCGCCCCGGCTGCCATGAGCGCCGCCTTTTTATAAAAAAAGGCCTCGCTGCGCCGGACAGCCAGCAATGCTGTCCCGAAGCCCGCCAGCAAACAGACACCAAGCCACAGAAAAAGAAAAACCGTCTTTTTTCCGCTATATTTCATCCCCATCCTCCGCTTTATAGCCAATCCCTCTCACCGTTTTAATAATTCTCTGGGGATCCCCGCCCAGCTTCTCCCGCAGCCGTTTTATCAGTACGGTGAGGGTATTGCTGTTCACAAAATTGCCGTCGATATCCCAAAGCTGTTCCAGAAGAAGGGTGCGGGTTAAAGTACGTTTCTTATTCTCCAGAAGGATTTCCAGAAGCCGGTATTCTCCTGCAGTCAGCAGGACTTCCTTTCCGCCCGCACATACCCGGGTTTCTATTTTATCCAGAACCACATCCCCGCATACCAGCCGCTGCCCCGCGCTATCCTCCCCGCTATCCGGCCGGGAACGGCGCAGGGCCGCACGAATCCGAGACAGGAGGATTCCCAGCTTAAATGGTTTGGTGACATAATCATCCGCTCCCATATCCAGCCCGCGGATGATATCCGCTTCCTCATCTCTTGCGGTAAGGATAATCACAGGAGGCCCGTCCATTTTTCTGCATCTCTTCAGGAATTCCAGCCCTTCCCCGTCAGGCAGCCCCAAATCCAGCACGATAAGATCGGGGTTTTCTTCTGCCAGGATCCCCGCTTCCGCCAGGCTGCCTGCTGTGAGAATATCATAGCCTTCCCGAAAAAGACCTGCGCGCAGGGCAAATAGAATCGTCTCTTCATCCTCTACAAGTAATATGCGGCACATTTTCTTATTTCTCCTTCTTTTTTTCCTATGCGGTCAGCCCGTCCTCATCCGCCGGCAAGCTTCTCCGCCAGCTGTTCCAATTCCGGCAGATGATCCGCCAGGTTCTCTTCGCCGATATAATAAGCCATAATCACCTGATTTCCTTTCCGGGCAAACAGATAATGCAGCCCTCTGTCATGGATAACCAGTTCATCAAAATAACTGCTTTCCACCCTTTCGGGCACCCAGCCTTTATTCCACTTCATATAATACCGTCCCAGCTCCCGCATCAGAGGCGCGGCCAGCTTTGGGGAAGCCAGACGGTAATACTCCAGTTTCAGGGTACTCTCCCGGGCAGCCCCCTGCGGCTCCCACACGCCATACTGCATCGTCTCCGCCTGCACCGGCGCTAAAAGGAAGCGGTTGACGCAAGAGTAGCTTTCCAGCTCCTCCCCTTTATAATCCCGGGTCTGGTATTCCATGTCCGGTTCCCCCTCCAGCAGGGAAAGCGGCAGCAGCATTGGTGACAGTTCCTTCCAGGATGGATTCTTTTTCAGAAAGGACTGCGTCCGGGGGGTGTCTTCCTCCCATGCGCTCTCCGATACCCTGCCGGTATAAACGGTTTTCATCCGGCCGCCCCAGTAATGGATACCTCCTGCAATCCCAAGCACCAGACTGAAGGAAAAGACTGTCAGAAGGACTTTGTATACCGTCCTGCCCGATTCCGCTCCGGTACCGGACCGGCCGCGGATCCCTTCCAGAAGCTGTTCTGCTATCCGGGCTTCCTCTCCGCTTTGCAGCTGCAGAAGGCCGCATAGACCCATTGCCAGAAAAATCACCCAGGCTGCCCCTTTTACAAAGAGCAGAAGGAACCCATATCCCTGGATATAATACGAAAACAGGAACCAGACAAGCCAGAACAGGAAGGGCGAAAAAGCTCCCCATACCCTGCCGCGCTGCCTCTTTTTCAGTTTCCGGAACATCGTTTCCCCTGCAAACAGCTGCACCCGCTCGCACGTTCCCGGCACGCCCCGCAGCACCAGCACCATACGTCCGAGCTGTGTCACGTATTCCCAGCCGAATTCTTTATATTCTTCGCCCTGATCTGCAGGTGCCTTTACGCCGTCTGGATCCATAGGGACCAGCATATATGATGTTTTTACCGGTTTTTCTTTTATAAAAACCGCTTTTTTTCCCCATATACGCATAAGCAGATATCCCCGGGCCGCATTTTCTTCCAGCCAGCGTTCCGCATGGTCCGGATCTGAAAACGAATCGGGTATTTTCTTAATGCTCTTTTCCTTTCTCACCTTTAGAACCTCCCGGATATGTCATTTCTTTTATTATACTATTTCCTTCTATGGGGGAACAGGGGAGAGGCGGAAAGGATTTCTTATTTTTTCTTTAAGACAAAATCCCTTTCCTTCCTTGACAAAACCAGGAAAAGTTTCAATAATGAATTATAATGGTGGAAATAATGAGAGGATGTAACAATGGACAAAAGAAAAGCTTTCGGTAATAAGTTGGGCTTTACCCTGGTGGAAATGATTGTGGTGATTGTAATCCTTGGAATTCTGCTGGCAATCATAGTTCCCCAGGTGACGAAATATATTTATAAAGCCAAGGCAGTCCAGTGCCGGGTGGATGTAAGCTATATTATGAAGGAATACCAGATAGAAGCGATGGAAAAGGAACCCGGTCATGCGGAGGAAGCCCGTGAGCTTCTGGAGGCTATTATCAAGGAACATAATGGAACTCTGGATAAACAGGCCGATATTTTTAACGGCGGCGTTTATTCCGGTGTGTGCACCTCTAAAGGGTTTTATACCTGTACCTTTGATCAAAATTATAAAACCGTTACCGTAACCTGCAGCGAACATGACGAAGAACAGATAGAGGTGAAGAAGCTTGCGGATGTTTTGGGCAATCTCTCCTTTGATGATATCAGCGGCTGCAACTATAAAAGTCTCGACGAGTATTTTAACGGCAGCAGAACCTCCATTAATTCGGAAGCGATTTCAACAGGGGGCTATGGTGAGTATAGTTCCTTTGCCAAAGTGATCGAAGGAAAGCTGAAAGAACAGGGCATCAATATGACGGGCCGCAGCTGGAGACTTGACAAAAAAGGCGGCACCTACAATCTTTTCCTTACCGATTCCACAAAAATTACAGAATCCATGAAAGGACAGGAAATTGGCTGCACCTTATACGATATCACAAACAACAAGGTTATCCACGGTACCATAAAAGTAGCAACAGAAAGCCAGGGTACGCCTTATCCCGTACTGAATGGAGGATCCTTCGTCCCGGATAAAGAGTAAATCCCGTAAAAAAACTGCGGTTCCCGCCATGTAAGGCGCAGCCGCAGTTTTTATTCTTCTTCCTATTCCGTCCTGATGCTTATTCCGCCGCAGTGCCGCTTTCCGTCTCTGTAGTCTGCGTGCTTTCTTCTGCCGCGGCACCCGTTTCATCACCGGCTTGTTCCGTACCCTCTGCCGTCTCGGTGCTGGTTTCCGGTATCGTCAGATATTTCAGGTCCCCTGCCACATCCGTCACTTCGTATTTCTCCGTCAGCCCGTTCATATATTCACCGGCCTTCTCGTTGGCAAGCGTACTGGAAATGGAGCTGTTGGTAGCCGCTTCATCGTTGCTTCTTTTGATGAATTCCACCACATAATAATTGGTATTGGCTTCATCCGGAAGAATTGTGGTATCCCCTTCCTTACGCGCTTCCTCAAACAGCCAGTCTGCAATAGCCGCCGGCGCTGCGGAGTAGGATCCGCCCTCCGTCAGGCTTCCTTCCCCGTCCTCTCCGCCATAGAGCGCTTTCTGATCTTCGATAGCATTTTCCACACAGAGGGCTTCAAAATCATCACCGGCCTTTACCGCCTTTTCCATAGCTTCGGCTTTCCCCTTCAGCTCGTCCATAACCTTGGCGATATCTTCTTCCGAAGCATCCTCCGCTGCTTCCCCTCTGAACGGGAAGCTTCTGTAGTCCACTTTATCATAGCTGTTCTTATTCGCTTCGTAATATTCCTGCACTTCATCATCCCCGGGCTTGTTGATTTCCGTCAGATGTTCAAAGTAAGCGGTGGCAAGCATATTTTCCTCTGCAAAAGGCCGGATTCTTTCTTCCGTAGCGTACTGGCCGTAAAGAGTGGTATAAACCTCTCCCTGGCTAATGGATTCGGTTTCCGCCTGCGCCGCGATCTGGGTATCAAATGCTGACATATCTTTCGCCGCATCATAGGTAAAGCCCTGCGCCGCCGCATCATCCACAAGCGCCTTAACCTGGGTTATCTGGCTGACCGCCATTTGATCAAAATAATCCTTCCAGGTCATATTATCCGTATACTGCTGCTTGGAAAAATCAGAGGTGGTATCCAGCCCCATATAGGACAGCAGGGAACCATACATGGAAACGTAACTGTTTACCGAATTATTGTAATAATAATCATATTCCACCCTGGTAATCTCATGATCGCCTATTTTAATATAAGCATTGTGCAGGGCACTGTACTTATTATAGGCGGATAAACCGATGGAGATTACAATCGCCGCAGCGATTGCCGCGAGAATCGCAATACTCCCTATCTTCAAACGCTTCTGCGCTTTTCGCTCCTTTTCCTCCTCGATTCTCCTCTTTTCCATTTTACGGTCATATTTGGTCATGACCTTTTCGTTCTTTTCTTCTGTCTGCTTGTTGTTAGACATGATAAGAATTCCTCCTTTTATCTCTGTCAGGTATTATACCTGATAAATGTGAAACAAACGTGAACTCATGCATATAATTTTCTGTATTATGTGAAACACCGGTTTCAATTCGTTCCCCACGGATGCCGCCCGGCAAGTGCCCGGTCCGGACAGCGCTATTCACAGTATAATACACTCTCCTCCCGGCTTCAACAAAAATCCGCATATAAATTGTTTTTGGTATGATTTAATGTAACGGTTCAGACGCCCCTTCCAGGAATCCTTGCAGCACCGCCGCCCCAGGGAATAGGAGGGGGGGATGCCGCAGGACACAAAGGGCCGTCTGAACCGTTACGATTTAATTACTGATCACGGAGTGAACCGAAACTTGATTTATGCAGCAGGCACTCCTTCAGCCCTTCTTGTGTATCCTCAAACCGGATACCGTAGGACAGCAGCTTATCCTGGCTCAGGCGCAGATCCCTGGGTTTGTCTGCGAAGGCCTCCTGATTGGGTGCCAGCAGATCTGCATCATATCCCAGCAGCCGGAGAAGCTCCTCCGCCACTTCATAGGTACTTTTTTCATTCGGGCTTCCGAAATTATAAATACCGCCCGGAAGATGGATCGCTTTTTCCAGATGGCGGATCATTTCCCCCACGTAGGTAATGCTTCGGAAATCATAAACAGGATACTGTAGGCGGCTTCCCTCCCGCAGCGCCTGTCTGACGCTGGTTACCAGAGTATCGTGCTCCCCGGGACGGTTCTTATCATAATCAAACATCCAGCTCATCCTGAGTATCACCACATCCGGGAGCACCTTCCGGCACCTTTCCTCTGCCTCCAGTTTCTGCTTTCCATACAGTCGCCGGGGTGACAGAGGCTCCTCCTCACGGTGCGGCCCCTGTTCCCCGCCTCCGAAATATACCTGATCGGTGCTGAAAAGCACCATACGGCTGCCCGATTCCCGGCAGGCTGCCGCCACATTCTCCGCACCCTCCACATTCACCTTCCGGGAACTTTCAGGCTCCCTGTCGCAGACCGCCAAATCGGAGACCGCTCCGCAGTGGATCACAAGTTCCGGCGATAGTCCCCTTATCTTCCGGCACGTCCCGTCCCCATCGGTAAAATCCAGCATGCTGCGTGTCGTGCCCGTAATTTCATGCCTGTCCTGCCATGCCCTTATCATTCTCGATGCGGCAAAGCCATCCGCCCCCGTAATCATTATTTTCACAACAGTTCCCGCCTTTCCGTTCCAGGCGGGAACTTGTACCATCCAGCCTGAAAGCCAAAACATTTACGAAATAACACAAATAACTTCAGTGAAGCGGCATATCTGCCGCCTTACCGAAGTATTATCCTTTTCCTGTGTTCCTGTACAACTGGGTATAGAAAAAAGTCGGTGCCGCTATGGTTTCCCCCGGCTGCTTATCCCTTCAGTTTGGAAAAAGCGAGTATAATAAAAAGTACGCCGCTCAGCCAGGATAAATCCCACCGCAGACGTGAAACAACCTTCCGCCCGAACATCTGTCCCACCGACATGGCGCACATGCCTATGAGAAAGACGGACAGCATTGTGAGCAGAATATTGAGCCGCAGAAATGCGGCGAAGGTTCCTGCCACCAGGCTGTCAATCGACATGGCAAACGCCAGAAAAACCGTTTCCCTCATGGAAAGCGTATGGGAATGATCGCTGTCTGCCGCCGTGGGGTTCCCATAAATGCTAATAATGAATTTTAACTGTGAAAAAGAAAAATGAATATCCTTACGCACTTCACAGTGATGATTGATATAATTTTTAATTAAAGAATCCGCAAGCCGGATTGCCCCCAGAATAAAAAGGCTGGTGAAGCATACTGCTTTCGTCAGCTCCTCAGGCACCATGGCCTGAAGGACGGTTCCAAAACACAAGGCAGCGCCCAGGCAGGCGCTGCATATCCCGTTAAGACATCCGTTTTCCTTCCAGTTGATGCTTATACCGCCCGCTCCATAGGCAATACTGGCCACAAACTCATCCATGCAGAGAGCCAGACATAATACTAAAATCTGAAGCATAGTGATTTCTCTTTTTATTTTAGTATATTCCCGTCTCCGAAATTTGACATACATTCCCGTCAGGGCGCATAAACTGGATAAATACGTCTGTTTCCGGTTACACTGCTTCCTTCTGTTTTTTAAGGCAGAATATGTCCTCCTGCCAGATAGAGCCGATACCATTCCTCCCTGGTGAGCACGATCTCGGAGGCCTGGCATATTTCCAGAAGCCGGGAGGTCTTCATAGTCCCGGCCACAAGCTGCATACCTGCCGGATGACGCATAATCCAGGCAGCTGCGACAGCCGTATCTGTCGTATTATATTTTTCAGCCAGCTCCGTCAGGATCTTATTCAGCTCCGGATATTTTTCACTTCCCAGAAATACACCTTCAAAAAATCCATACTGGAACGGAGACCAGGTCTGGATGGTAATGTCATTCAGGCGGCAGTAATCCAGCACACTTCCGTCCCGGTCCACAGCCCCTTCCGAAAGCATGTTTACTTCCAATCCATTTGCCACCATATTGGAATTGGGGATGCTGAACTGAAGCTGATCCACCGCAATCTCCTGTTTTACATATTTTTTCAGAAGCCGGATCTGGGAAGGCTTATGGTTGGAGACGCCAAAATAGCGGACTTTCCCTGACTTCTCCAATGTATCAAAAGCCTCAGCCACCTCTTCCGGCTCCACAATCGCATCCGGCCGGTGCAGAAGGAGCACATCCAGATAATCGGTCTGCAGGCGTTTCAGAATACCGTCCGCCGCCTCCAGGATATGTTTTTTGGAACAATCAAACATCACGCCGGGAATAATGCTGCATTTGGACTGCAAAAAAAGCTTATCCCTCTTGCCCGGATTCCCATGCAGGAATTTCCCGAACATTTCCTCACATTTACCTGCCCCATAGATATCTGCATGGTCGAAAAAAACAGCATCCATATCTATAGCCGCCGCAAGGAATCTGTCCGCTTCCGCCTGCTCCAAATCCCCCAGCCTCATACATCCTACCGCCACCGCCGGTACCTGTAAACCGGTCTGTCCCAAATTGATCCTTTTCATAATATACCTCCCGTTTGTTTTCCTGCAACTGATCCATATCTTTACAGTTAGTAACAGTTCAGACAAGTCTGAACTGTTACCGCATCCGGCCAATGAAATCGCTTCGCGATGAGCCGGATGCCTGCTTCCACCACGTTTTCTCACGGTCTGCGCAGTAAATGCGCAGACCTGCCAGAACTGTTACACAGTTACGTCTTTCTTTCCATTTTACTTTACTCCTTCTGAAAAAGAAAGAACATTTCCTTGTTTTCCGGGATTTTCTTTTTTGTTCCGTAACCCAAACTTTGCAGGTGCCAAATGGCCCGCTGTCCGTGCGGCGCTCCCGGGGCTGAAAAGGATTTTCGCAGATCCATCAGACTGGGCATTCCGATGAGCCCAAAGACGTCAAGTGTGTCAGATGAGGCTGACGCACTTGACTGGTCTCATCTCCATAATCTGAAAGGTATCTGCGAAAATCCTTTTCAGCCCCGGGAGCGCCGCACGGACAGCGGGCCATTTGGCACCTGCAAAGTTTGGATTACGGAATAGATCAGACGGCAAACAGCCTGGATACCAATTCCACCAGCATAGGTACGATAATGGGCAGAAGCCATACGAGATTTCTTACCAGCCAGTTTCCGTTTCCCTGCTTCAGCTGCTTTCCTTCCTTAACATAATACTCTTTTTTCTTATCATCATCAAAATAGATATCATATGCCGGGTACTCAAACAGCGCGGCAAATATGGCCGATGCAAAAATACCGAAAGCAATCAGGATCTGTTTTTCCCACCCGGCCTTCAGGGAAACGGCATACAGGCACGGCCAGAACAGATACCACAGCGACTGCAGCCAAATCTTACGGATGATTTTTTTATCCGCTTTGATTTCTTCCGGCCGGGGCAGGTCCACCGGTTTTTGGCAGTCCTCATAAAGCCTTCTGCATTCCGGGCAGTTTTCCAGATGATCCCTGATTATGGCCGCCGTTTCCGGCGAGATAAGGCCTTCTGCATAATTAGGCAGTAAATCTTGTATTACACTGCATGTAATTTCACTCATACGTTCCCGTTCTCCTTTCCCTGACTCCTGTTTTCCATTTCCTCCAGATACCGAATTAACCTGCATTTATCACGCATAAAGGTTACTCTGGCCCAGTTTTCTGTTTTTTCCAGCATCATCCCGATTTCCCGGAAGGAAAATTCATTCACAAGCCGCAGTATCAGCAGGGAACGGTGCGGTTCTTCCAGAGAATCAATATAACTGAAAATAGCCGCCGCCTGTTCCCTGTTCTCGCATTGTTCCGGAATATCCCCGTTGCCGGCCGCTGTTTCCGTCAGCTCCTCCGTAGGCGGATTCGCCCGCAGCCAGTGATAATACTCATGCCGGGCAATGGTAAAAATCCATGTCTTAACGGAGCAGCTTCCGCGGAAGCCCCGGATTCCCGATATCACCTTGAGAAAGGTATTCTGGCTGAGATCCTCCGCCGCATGGCAATTACGGCACAAGGACAGCAGATACCGGTAAACGTCTCCGTAATATTTCCGGTACAGACCTTCTATCTCATTTTGTTCCTGCATATCCGGTACCTCCTTTCTACTTATTAGAGCCTGCAGAAAAAATTTCGTTACACAAAATAAAAATTTTTTTCAGCAAAACAAAGGCGGATTTTTTCCGTCAGGGGGACAAGAGAACCTCCGGTTCTCTGCAAGTGTCTCCGTTTGGCTCGTGGCCCGCGGGAATAAAGAACCCGGGACAGCGGGTATTCCCCCATTTGGGAGTACACCGGCCGTTCCGGGCTGTGTCTTATATCCATTCTTTTTCCAGAAATTCCACCATATCCACCGCTTTCGGCGGACATCCCTTCAGGGATTTTGCGAAACAGGCGGTACACCGGCCAACGCCGATTTCCCCCTTTTTCCCTTTATGTCCCTGTCCGATAGCAAGCGGAGGCAGGCCTTTTTTCAGTTCTCCCCGCTCCTGAAGGCGGTCCAGCGCATAGATCAGGGAACCAAAGCAGGCGCTGCAGGCATCCCTGCTGTCCGTATAGGAGGCGAGTTTTTTCACCCTGCCGGTCATATGGAACCTGGACTTGTCCGATAAATCCTCATTCAGATACACCACATTGGCCGAGGCTGTATCCGTACTGCCCACACCCAGCTGTCCGGCCCGCATGATATATTCCACCTCTTCCGGGGAATACCCCATGCTTTCGCATACAAAGGAATCACAGAGCACCGGATCTCGGAAGGCCAGGATGCGGTTCATCACCACCGGGTTCCCTCCTTCTTCAAAATCCAGATCCCCGCAGATATTATCCGCCAGAATAAAATCATTTCTGGCGATGGTATTCAGATGGGCGATAGGCTTATGCAGTCCCATGGTATGAAAATGCCGCTTTTCCGAATTGGGAATTATCCCCTTGTTGTTCTTCAGCGCACAGGTCACCGTAGTCTGGCAATGGCCCTTCAGTACCGGCATATTGATCATATAATCAACCTCCATGGCACTGTCGCAGATCCGGATGTCCATGCCGGCGGCGTTGTAGGTTTTCCAGGTATCCGTCTGCAGATCTTTGAACGCAACCCCATACGTTTGGGAAATACGGTCATAGCCTGCCGCCCGGAAGGCGGCGGGCGTACTGTCTCCCACCCAGGAACCTTCCATTATGGTTATATTCCGGAAGCCGTTATCGTGCAGATAACAAATGACGCCCTCCAGAAGCTCCGCGTGTGTTGTTGCCCCCCGGGAGGGCTCTTTTGCCACCACCAGATTGGGTTTCATACCAATTTTTTTATTTCTGTCCCCGATGAGTTCCGCCAGCCCTGCCTGTTCCAGCAGACGTATCGTCATGTTCTTATAGTCCGTACCATGAATGATAAGGATATCATTGCGCTTCATACACATGCAGCTTTCTCCGTTTTTTCTTATCAATAATCAGGTAAATGGTCGGCATCAGCAGCAGCGTAAGCAGCGTGGACGCCACCAGTCCGCCGATAATAACCAGAGCCATACCCTGCATCATTTCCCCGTTGCTTCCGATTCCCATTCCCATAGGCACCATGGAAAGAATGGTGGTGAGCGTGGTCATAAGGATAGGGCGGATCCGGATGGCACCGGCGTCAACCAGGGCGTCCTCCAATGGGATTTCCTGCCGCAGCTGGTTTACCGTATCCACATAAAGAATACCGTTATTTACCACAATTCCCACAAGCATCAGGAATCCCATTAATGATACCATACTTATGGTGGCTCCCACAATAAAAAGCAGGAAAATAGAGCCTACCAGGCTGAAAGGAATGCACATCATGACCATGAAGGAAAACCGGGGAGATTCAAACTGCATAGCCATGACAAGAAATACAAGGAATACGGCTATCAGAATGGAACGGTACAAAACCCCGAACTCTTCATTCATGATTTCCGTCACCATATCCTGGGCAACCTCCACGCCTCCGGGAAGTGCAAGGGATCTCACCGTTTCATTCAGCTTATCCTGCGCCGTAAACCTGGCCTCCTGGGTGGTGGCGGCTGTAAGGCTGATCTGGTAAAGTCCGTCCACCTTCATGATTGTCTGGGGCGCATCCGTATATACCGCCCGGGCGATTTCCCGGACGGGAACCTGGATTCCCTGGCTGTTCGTGAGTGTGGCATCCATAAGGCTGTTCATACTGTCATAGAGACCTTCCGGATATTCCAGTCTGACCTCATATTCCGTACTGTCCTTTGTAACCGTAAGGACATCCGTCCCGCTGAGGATATTACGGATGCTGCCTGCCACCTGCACCGGAGTCATTCCGTAATGCATAGCCATCATGGGATCGATTTCCAGCTTTGCCGCGGTGCTGGTGTCCTGGGCGGAGGAGGTAACCTTGATAACCCCGTCCACCTGCTCCATCGCCGCCTGGGCCTGTAAGGCCGCCGCCTTCAGCACCTGCATATCCGCCCCGCGCAGATCGATTTCTGTGGTGGAGGACGACATCATACCGCTTCCCATACTGCTTCCGCCGGAGGCAATTTCCAGTTCCATATCCGTATAATCCCTGGTATCCCGGTTCCATTTCTCTATCACATCAGCCGTGGTAAGTTCCCTGTCACTTTTCAGATAAGCCCGCATGCTGGCGGTGGATCCGCTCTCTATCGTGACGCTGTAGGAACGCACATCAGGCTCTGCCTTGGCCAGCGCTTCCAGCATCTCCATTGCGGACTCTTTGGATTCCAACGTGGTACCCGGGCGGAAGGACGCAGCCACCTCCACGATCCCTTCATCGGATGCCGGCATCAATTCCATATTAACCTGGGTCATCATAAGTCCTGCCGCGGCTACCAGAACAGCGGTCACTCCCAGGACAAGCCATTTTTTATGGAGAAGCTTCCGCAGAAAGCCCTTATAAAACTGTGTGAATTTCTCCAGGATACGGTTTGCCGGAATGTCCTTCTTTTCCCTGGGCTTAAACAGGAGGTAAAACAAAGGAACCAGGGTCATAGCGGATATCAGGGATGACACCATGGCAAATACTATCGTAAATCCCAGCTGGCCGAATAGCTGCCCGGCCAGGTCGTCCACCGTTGCAAGGGGCAGGTAAACCACGATGGTCGTGATAGTGGAGGCAATGATGGACATAGTTACCGTTTTGGTTCCCTTCAGTGCCGCTTCCCAATAGCTTTCCTCACTGTCCTTCCTGCGGAAACAGCTCTCGATAACAACAATGGAATTATCCACAATCATACCAATAGCGATAACAAGAGATCCCATGGTAACGATGTTCATGGAATATCCCATCATACTCATCAGGATTAACGTCGCCAGAATGGATACCGGCATGGAGCTTCCCACAATAAGGCTGGCCTTGAAATCCCCGAAAAAGAGGAAAAGAACCGCCATGGAAATCAGCACGCCCGCTATCAGCGTCTTTCCCACGGACCAGAGAGAGGACGTAATGATATCGCTGGAATTGTATTCAATCCCTATCTCAATGCCGGGATTTTTTTCCATATAGGAAGCCACCAGCGTTTCAATCTTCCGCGTCACCTGCACCACGCTGGCGCTCTGCTTTTTCTGGATGGAAATACTGATATTTTCCATTCCGTCGCTTTTGCTGACAGTATCCGCCTTTTCCTTTGCCATGGATACTTCCGCGATATCAGACAAATGGACAACGCTGCCGGAAGCCGTGATAACCGGGACCTGTTCCAGCTTCTGTACCGTATTAAATTCCATGGCCGCACTGACGGATATGTCCTGGCTGCCCTGCTTCACGCTGCCCGCAGGGACGGTAAAATCAACGGCCCCCAGATAATTGGCTACCGCCGCCATATTCAGCCCATACTGCTTAAGCATATCCTCCCGGAGAAGAACCCGGATATAATCCTGGGTCCCGCCGGAAACATCCACCTGCGCCACATCCGTTATGGATTCTATATCGGGAACCAGCGTTTCCTCCAGCGTCTTTTTCAGATCCAGATTCCCATCCGCCCGGACATTCAGAATCATATCCGCGGACTGGGACATATTCAGCTCGATCACTACCGGAGAGGAGGCATCGTCGGGAAGCTGCAGGCTGGCCGTATCCAGGGCAGTCCGCAGATCCGCATAGCAGTCGTCAATGTCCACGCCGTATTCATAGCTGAACATTACCATGGATACATTCTCCGCGGACTGGGAGGTCACGGAATCAATCCCATTCAGGGTGGAACCGGAATCCTCCACCACCTTGGTCACCAGCTCATCCACACTTTCCGGATCCGCGCCGGGATAGGTGGTCATAACGATGAGCATGGGCATATCCATATCCGGTGTCAGCTGCATCTTGAAGCCCGGGATAGATCCCAGCCCGAAAACCGCCAGGGACAAAATGATGAGGATAACGGAAACCGGCCGCTTCAGTGCTAATTTAGTCAGGTTCATTTTCCGGCCTCCCCTTCTACCAGACGTACTTTCGCGCCATCCGTCAGCTGGGAGGACCAGGTATGTATCACGATGCTGTCAGAGGACAGACCGTTCAGGATTTCTATTTTATCTTCATTGTAAAGTCCGGTTTCCACCGGTGTTTTTCTTGCGGTCCCGTCTTCCACACAAAATACATAGGCCTGCTCCCCTTCATAATAAACCGCATCGTAGGGAAGCAGCATAGCCGAAGAGGTTCGGTAGGTATCCGCGGTGATTTTCACCGTTACTCCATTGGAAAGAGCCGTATTTTCTGTTGCCGCCTTGATTTCAAACAAGCCGGTTCTGGAGTCCACAGACTGCCCCACTTGGGTAATCACAGCTTCAAAGGTTTCCCCGTTTCTCTCCAGGGTAATTTTTTCCCCGGTAACAAACTGGTTCTTAACCGCCTCGCTCACATAAAAGGTAACCGTCATGGAATCCTTGTTGGAAATGACATAGACCGGATTCCCCGCACTTACCATACCGAAGTCATCCACATTTTTCTGTTCAATCACGCCGGATATGGGGGCGGTGAGCGTGTAATTCTCCAGCTGCATCTGGGCACTCTTAATCCCCACATCGGAGGATGCGATCTGGTTCTGCAGAGCCGCCGCCGTATCCTGATAGGCCTGTCCATTCTGGATGCCATACTGCACCTGGGCATCCTTCAGGTTTTCCTCATAGAAGTCAATCGTATCGCCTGTTGTGGAACGCGAGGTTTCCGCGGAATCAATGCTGCTGTCTATGGATGACATATTTCCCTCCAGCGTGGATGCCTGGGATTTCATGGATGCAATCTGGGATGCATACGTGGCAAGGCTGCTGTCAAGCCTGCCCTCTCCCACATCCGCCGCCGTATAGCCGGCGGATTTGAATTGGGAAACCACCGCCAGATTCCTCTGGTATTTTTCTTTTGCTTTCAGATAATCTTCATAGCTGCCTTTGTGGGGCTTTCCGCTGTCCGTTCCTGCCGTTACCAGGATTACCCGGTATTCCCCCGCCCTGCCTGTGCCTGCAACAGCCGGCATAAACTCCGGTTCCTCCCCCCGCGCTTCCTGCCTTCCACCTTTCCCTAGAGAAGCTGCCTTTCCTGTATAAAAAGCCACGCCCCTGGCTTTCGGGCCTTCCCCGGAGGCGCCTTCCGGAAGAGAGGGGCTTTCGGAAACCGACGGGATTTCGGAAACCGACAAGTTTTCTTGTACTGCCGTGCTCTCCGCCGTCCCGTTTTCCTGTTTGCCCGCATGGCTTCCATTATCTCCGGATCCGGCGGTTCCGCTTCCTGTTTCACCGCTTCCGGTCTCTCCTGTACTATCGGTATTGCCGTCACCTGTACTGCCTGCTTCTTCCCGTTCCTCCTCTTCCGGCTTCTCTTCCCCCGGATTCTGCGTGGAAGAATCGGCACCGCCGTTATCAGAAGAGGCCGATCCCTGCCCATTCAGACCGCCGTTGGTCCCTGCGGCTCCTGTTCCGCTTCCGTCCGACGAACTGTCCGCAGGCGTACTTCCCTGGGATGTGTCCCCTGTGGATGGGCTTTGCGTGGACGGCTCCGTCTCATATTCTTCTCCCCAGTTGGGTTCCGGCTCCGTTATCCATCTCCAGACACCGTTTCCATCCTGATAGACATACTGCTTGGCGGTAACAGCCATACTCTTCATGCTGTTATAATTGGATTCCATATCATCGATGCTGTCGTTGATTTTATCCAGGGCGCTTTTCATATCTTCTTTTTTCTGCCGGGTGTCGTCTATCGACGTACCTGCCGTATCATATTGTTTTTTTGCCATATCAATCTGATACTGTATGTTCTTAATATTGCTTTCCATGGACAGATTGCTCATAACCTGGCTGGACCCCAGGGTCCTCTGGGCGGAAAGCTCCGCACCCTCCTTGGTAAGCCTGGCTGATTCCAGCTGCAGCCGGGCCGCTTCGTCATCGATCTGAAGCAGCACATCCCCGGCCCGGACCTGATCCCCCACCTCAAAATGGACGGCCGACACCTCCCCTGAAACAAGGGGAATGATGCTGACCTGTTCCTGGGGGCTTACCGTACCGATAAATGTACTGGATACCGCAAGATCACCCACCTCCACAGCTGCAGCCTCCACAGCAAGGGATGTATCCGCAGCTTCTGTTTCCTCCGTATCCGCGCTGCTCTGGCAGCCGCCCAAAACCAGGGCTGCCGTAAGCAGAACCGCCAGACTTCTCATCCGGTAATTTCTTTTCATAACTGTACCTCTTTATCCTGATTACTTAGCCTTGCTAACTATTTGCTTTCTCATTCTAGCTTTCTCACTGAGAGAAGTCAATTAAAAAACTATAAAATCAGCGGTAAACGTGCTATACTTGTTACAGTTTACATGCCGTCAGCCCGCAGTGTTTTCAAGGCCTGCCGGTTCCCTGTTGAAAAGAGGAAACTATGTCCGAATCGAAAAGAATACCCTTTGAATTAATCTGCAAATTCCATCGTTTTAAGCTGAGCGCCCTTCCCATGCCCCTGCCGGAGAGCGAGTTGATTACGCTGTCCACCATTTACGAATCCAACCGCTGGGAAGGCGTGGAAAATACCCTGATTTCCGGCCTGGCGGAAAAACTCCATGTATCCGTGCCCACTATGTCCAGATGTCTGCGCAAGCTGGAAGAAAAGGGACTGATACAAAAAAACAGCCAGACAAACGACCGCCGCAATACGTACGTCTGCCTGACTCCCGGAGGAACCGAAATATATGAAGAAGCCTTCCACACACTCAGCGCTTTTGTGGAACGTGCCTTATCCCGTATTGCGGATGACGAGCTGGAACAGTTTTTTGCCACCTTTGACAAAATATATGATGCCCTTGCCATCGAATATAATGCTCTGGAGACAGACGCACAGCGTTCCATGGAAACGAAGTGTTCCATGGAAACAAGAAGTTCCGTGGAAAAACCGGAGCTTCCCGTCTCTTCTCACGGAACTTCTTCCCGTCTTACATAAATCCGGAAGCAGTTCCCGTTCTCCCCGTAATTGCTTACGGATACATAGCCTCCCTGATCCGTAATGATTTTCCTCGTAAGAAAAAGTCCCAGGCCGACGCCTTCCTGAAGCATGGCTGCCTGTTTTCCTCTGTAGAATCTCTGGAATACCGCATTTCTTTCTTCCTCGGGAATCCGGCTGCCTTCACTGCACACCTCTATACAGGCATACAAATCATAAACGCTCATGCGAACCAGGATTTCCCTGCCCTCCTCCCCGTACTTTATGGCATTGTCCAGCAGGTTAAACACGGCCTCCAGCGTCCATTTCCCATCCACCCTGGCCCGGATATCCCGCTCTCCCTCCAGACGGATTTCCTTCCCCCTCCGTTCCGCTTTGGGTGCCGCCTGTCCTATCGCTTCCAGGAGAATCGGAAAAAGCGGCTGGTTTCTGGGCTGAACCGTTATCATATCCGTCTCCAGCCGGGCTGCCTTTTCAAAGCCTTCCCCAAACCATCCCAGTTTTTCCGCCTGCTTGGCTATATTGTCAAGAAACCGCTTCCTGTTGTATTCCTCCAGATCCGGCATCAGCAGAAAATCACAATACATCCGGATATTGGTAAGAGGCGTATTCATCTGATGCACCAAATCCGCCACCAGGCCGCTTAACTTCATTTTAAGCTCCTGCTCCTGTTCCTCATGGCTTTTCATGATTTCATACAGCTTATATATCTGGTTTTGCAGCTTTCCGGTCAGGGTATCCTCCCGGGGATCAAAAAAAAGCCGGACGTTCCCTTCTTCCCAATGCCCGTCAATTAATTCCTGTACACAATCATTCGCCAGGCACAGGCTTTTGTTCACATAACCGGACAGCCACAAAAAGCCCCGGAATACAAGAATGCATTCCAGGACGGCGTATCCGCCTGCCAGCCACCATACACCTGCCGGAAACAGGGAAAGAAGAAACAGGAACAGCGCAGATATCAGTACCTGTCCGGCCAGGATCAGCCGGATGACCGTATCAATCCCCTCTGTCCTTATGCCCTCCTCCGGCCCGTTTTTCCCTCCTGTTCTGCTTCCTCCCCACAGCCGTTTTCCGTCTGCCCTTTTATTCATAACTCCTCCCATTTATAGCCGATTCCGAATACCGTCCTGATCCGGGACGGATTTCCCGGATCCTCTTCTATTTTTTCCCGAAGTCGCCGGATGTTTACCGCCAGCGCTTTTTCGTCCACATAACTTTCCCTGTCATCCCATACACGGGCCAGAAGCATTTCCCGGGTCAGGACCTGTCTGCGGTTATTCAGGAAAACCTCCAGCAGCCGTATTTCCGTAGGAGTGAGTAAAATCTGTTTTTCCCCTATAACCAGTTCCTTTGCGGCAAAATCGTAGCGCAGCTCACCGCTGTAATACATACAGCTGTTCTGCCGCAGGCTTCTGTTCAGTACGGCCTGTATTCTGCGCAGAAGGAGGGGGACGGAGAAAGGCTTTGTTATATAATCGTCCGCTCCGGCATCGAAGCCCGCAATCATATCTTTTTCCGTATTCCTTGCTGTCAAAAAGATAACCGGCACTCCGTTCCCTTTCCGAAAACCGGGCAGAAAATCCCTGCTGTCCCCGTCGGGCAGGCTCACATCCAGAATTACCAGCTCCACCGGTTCCGCCAGCTTTTCCATCATTCCGGCAAGGCTTTCCGCCGCTCTGACCTGATGGCCTTCTCTGGTAAGGGCAAACACAATACCGTCCCGTAAGACAGCATCATCCTCCACAACAAGTATCCGGGCCATACATAATCCCTCCTTATTCTGCCTCCCGCAGCCTTTCCACCACCGGCCTGCGTGTGAGGAATCGGGTGAGCAGCACCGCCACCGCAAGGGAAACCAGGCACATGACCGCCAGAAGTATCATACAGCCGGCGGCAAAAATCCCCTTTGAGAAACCGGAAACAAACAGGATAGCTTTTCCCAGCACCGAACAGAAAAAAGCCCCCAGCGGTATGGCCGCAAGCACACTGGCCCCGCTCAGCAGCAGCCCTTCCCTGCACAGCATCCACCTCATCTGCTTCCTGGTCATTCCCACAGACTGCATGGCGGCAAATTCAATTTTACGCGACAGCACGCCGGTTACCAGGGTATTAACCACGTTGCAGATCCCGATCATGCCGAACACACCGGATAAAAACAGTCCCAGAAGGATCATGGAAGCCTTTTCCGACTTTGTCTCTTCTCTTCTTATGACCTTGGATTCTATCGTCAGCTGATAATTAAAGCTGCCCTGCACCGCTTCCTCCACCTGCTTATATTCTGCTTTTGTCAGCTCCTGTATCCCGTTTGCTTCAAGAACACTCACCATATCCGGATATCCGGAATATATTTCTTTAAATACCATGTCCGGAAAAGACAGCGCAGCGCTTGCCAGCAGACCCGTAGGAAACGGATTAACCCGCTCCACCACCGCCAGGACTTCGGCTTCTTTATCCACATACTGCTCCATGTCCGGATCATATACAGATAAATGCAGCACCTGCCCTGCATGAATCATCCCTTGTTCTCTCCGGTTCTGGTTTGTTCCCTGGTTATATATCACATATCTTCCGGTGGCAAATTTCTCCTCATCCAGGCTGCCTTCCAGGATACGGATATTTTCCTCCTCCAGATGAAGCTTATCCGCAGGAAATCCCCAGATGGAAAGTCGGATATCACCATTTTCGGCTTCACTCATCCAGCCGTTCCCCAAATCTTGACATCGAATAAACTCCCCGCGCAGTTCATCCGTCATTTTTATCTGCCCATACCCGGCACTGCAGCCGCCCTGTTCGTTGATATCCCAGTCCCTGGCCCGATAATACAGCGCCGTTTCTTTAATAAACGGCAGGCTTTGCAGCTCCTCTATCATTTCCTGCTTCACAGGCTGATAAGGCTCTTCACTGCCCCAGATCATGGCGTCCTGCCGTACCCGGATGTCGGCGGTGTGGTAACGCTTCACCATATTTTCCACATTGTAGCCCATAGGGAGGGTAAAAGCAACCAGGAAAATAATCCCGCTTAAGGCAAAGGAAACGGCGGACCACAGCTTTTTCCTTCCCGCTCTTTTTTCCCGGTACTTAGCCGCCTCCACCGGCGAAATCCGCATGGCAAGGCGGTATGCTTTCCTCCCGCTGATGTACACGGTAAGCAGGGAGAAAAAGGCTGCGGAAACAAAAAACATAGGATTTGCCGTATTCTGATAAAAATCTCTGTAATTCGTACCGGCAAGAACCGCCGGCGCAGCCAGCAGCCCCACCAGATAACCTAAAATAAGCCCTGCCGATATTCCCGCTGCTGTCAGCTGCGCCACCTGCCAGGTGAGAAGGGAACGGATTTGCTTTCCGGTGGTGCCGATTGTCTTTAACATCCCGAAAAAGCGGATGTCATTTACCACTGAAATATAGAATATATTATAAATAAGCAAATAGCCGCAGAACATGATCATAATGACAAACAACAGCACCACCAGAAGATACAGTGTGGTAAAACCATTATCCATCCGATACTGCACGCCCGAAGCACCCACTTTTTCTGCAATATCATATAATTCCCCGGGAACGGTGTCCCTGATTTCCCCCTCTTTGAACTTCACATAGATACCGGCCGGCTCCTGCAGCATCTGGGGCGCATACGCTGCGGGAAAAGCCTCAGAAGTATATATTTCTTCATATGTGTGGGCCAGCCCCCTGATGGGAGAGGTTACAATTCCTGTAATAGTCACCGGAATTTCCTTTTCTACCTGCTCCCCGTCCTCCCGAATGACGGGATGAAGCACCAGACTGTCCCCGGTATGCACAGCCTGGCCCAGCCGTTCTGCCAAGGTATCGGATATCACGATTTCATCCGCTTCCTGCGGAAAGCGGCCTTCCAGAAGCTCCACTTTATTTCTTTCATAATATTCCTGCTGGGGTGCCAGAAGGGCTGTCTTGATACCGGCCATTTCCCGGTTATGCAGACTTCCCACATTACAATAAATCACATATGCCGCCCAATCCACCTGAGGCATATCCCTGATTTCCCCATATTTATCCAGATCCACTTTGATTTCCCCGTCGGCAAGGGGGCCGGGGGTAATATCTGTGCCCCTGTCTATCGTATCGTAAAAACTGATTCCCACCGTACATACCATAGTAATCAGAAGCGTGGTGAGCATGATGCCCAAAACGGCTGTCAGGTTCCTGAGCTTATGGGCCTTCATACTCTCCCTGGCAATTTCCTTTACGACTTCCTTGTTGGAATTTTTAAACATTGGCCGTCCCTCCCACAATTCTGCCGTCTTCCATATGGATGGTCCTGTCCGCCAGCTGGGCCACCGTTTCATTATGGGTAATCATAAGGATCGTCTGATGGAATTTGGTGCTTGTCATTTTCAGAAGTCCCATAACCTCCGCGCTGGTACGGGAATCCAGGTTGCCGGTAGGTTCATCGGCCAGAATCACGGACGGCTTGCTGGCAATCGCCCTGGCTATGGCAACCCGCTGCTGCTGTCCTCCGGACAGCTGGTTAGGGAATACCTTTCTTTTGTCCGCAATTCCCAGAGCCGAGGTAATCCCCCTGATATATTCCTCATCCACACGGTTTCCGTCCAGCCGTATGGGGAGAGTAATGTTTTTTTCCACATTCAGTACCGTCACCAGATTATAATTCTGGAAAACAAAACCGATATTCCTTCTGCGGAATATTGTCAGTTCTTCATCCTTCATGCGGGTAATATCCTGCCCGTCCACAATGACCGTCCCCTCATCGGCGTAATCCAAGCCGCCAAGCAGGTTGAGAAGTGTGGTTTTGCCGGAACCGGAGGTCCCCACCACCGCTACAAACTCTCCCTTATTTACCGAGAGCTCAACATGATCCACCGCTTTTACCAGATTGTCACCGCTGCCGTAGTATTTTACCAGATTTTCCGCTCTTACGATTTCCATTTGTCCTGTATCCTTTCTTTTCGGCTTCCCCGCCGCAGCTGAAACCAGATAATGGCAGAGTAGTAGCCTTACTCAGATATACCTTAGCATATGCTTCTTACAATCCGGTAACAAACAGGAAAGGATGAGTTGCTTTCCTGCATAATACCTAAATGGGTGCAGATAAGAAGAGTGGTGCCGCCAGGGCAAAGGTTCCCACCCTGGCAGCACCCACTCTTTTATCTGCATCCTTCTAAACTACATTGCACGTAACTGTTTCCCCCAAAGAGGAGTCTGGCAGTACCGCCTCTTTAAACTCCGTCCAGCTATCTATTTTACTGCATACCTGGCTGCAGTTTTATCCGTGTATAATATTCTTTGTCATTTATATGGTGGATATATGCCCCGTTGTTTTCCGCAACCACCAGCGCTTCTGCCCGTTCATATCCGCGGTCTGCGCCTATATATGGAACCATTTCCACAAACTTCAGGTTTCCTCTTCCTTCAGCCATATCAATGATATCCTTTCTTTTTTATTCCTGGATCATTTATAACCAGACCGCTTCACTTAGCACACTTTGTGCCTGTAAATCTTCTACACATACCATTTTTACCAACATCCACGCACGTTCCTCTCTGCTTAATTCGTCAAGCTTGGTTACCGGCCGGGAAGCGGACATACGGGTAATAATGGTATCGATGGCACTGATTTTATTTTCAGCAGAAAAAACGATATTCTGCCATGACATTTTTTTATGGACAAGAGCTTCCATAAATTTTTCATTCTCCATACCGCCATCCAATAACCTTTTAATCTCTGCCAATGAAAACCCAAGTTGCTTGAGTTCAAGAACTGCATCTAATTGCTGTACCTGATCGGCAGAATAATAACGGTATTTTGTCTTTGGATCAACTTTTACAGGCTTGATAATTCCCATTTTTTCATAAATGCGTATAGCCTTCACCGACACATTAAAAAATCCCGCAATTTCACCAATACGCAATAAATTGTCATCCATCTGAATCCTCCGTTTTTTCGTACATTGTTTGATTGATACGGTGTATACCCACCATGCTTGTCTGTATGGAAATCAGACAATTTATCAGCATATTAGCCCCTGTTATGACACCGAGACGATATTGAAAAGCGGCAGTCAAATCACCAAATGTCAAATGTCCTGCCGCAATCTTGCTGCCGCTGACCAGGAGCAAGACTAAATACCCGCTCAGCCCGAAAGGCAGAATAGCAAGGGCGGCATTCAAAGCGTGCCGTTTCCATAATTTCATTTTTGTACGCAGCAATTCCAGGCTGCTTTTTTCAAATCTTTTCATCAGGTAATCCTGTCCGTCATAAATAAGGGCAATAGCATTGCAGGTAATCAGGGCAGACAGTTCCTCTGTGTTCCGGGCAGCAGCCTCCAGAGCCTTTTTGTTAAGTCCCGTCATAGCACTTCCAACAAAAAGCTGGCTGATATAAACGTGAGGAACTGCAAATACCAGGACCCATCCGAACACGCAGGGATTGATAATCCACAGAATAACAGCCGATACCAATATCCGCAAAATCGCGTTGACTGCATGAGGCAGATGAATCGGTTGGGAAAATGGCATTTGCACATCAGTGTTCAGCCGTGTCAGCCACTCCCCCTGCGTTTCCTCTTCCATACGCTCATACGGAAGATTGGTAATTTTCTGAAATAACTTAACTCTTAACCGGCTTTCCATCCGTACAACAAAAGACGAATAAATACCCCAGACAATTCCATTGTACAGAAAAATACAAAGACCGGCGGCCATAAAAGTAAGGCATACAACATGCAATCGCCCTGCGTCGTTTTGTTCAACCGCATTGAATGCATTCTGCAAATAAGCCGCCTGTATCACGGTCATACATAAATCAACCGGTGAACGCAGGATAAGCAGGATGGCAAACCTTTTACCGCCGCCAGTGATTTTCAGCAGCTTTTTCAGTTCATACCACATGCAGATGCCCTCCTTCAAGCCGCAGAATACGGCTGCAATCGGAAAGCCTCTCCATTTGGTGGGAAACGTGCAGAACGGTTCTGCCCTTTGTTAAGCCGGTTAATGCATTCATCACGGCTGTGCCCGTGCCCCCGTCAAGTGCGGAGGTAGGTTCATCCAGCAGAACTACAGGCGCATTTTTGGCAATGGCCCGGGCAATGGCAATACGCTGTGCCTGACCGCCGGATACCTGACTTCCCCGTTCACCCACCGATGTATCAAGCCCATCCGGCAAACCCGAAATCCAGCCGGAGAGCTGCGCCAACTCGCAGGCATGATATAATACGGCATCCTCCATCGCATGGCCGCATGAGATATTATCCCGGATACTGGCCGGAAAAAGCATTGCATTCTGCATTACCATGGCAACATTTCTACGCCGCCCGGCCGAGGATTGTGAGCCGCCGATGTCAATACTGCCATTTTGTACTTCATACAGTCCGCTTATTAGTTTTAACAAAGTGCTTTTGCCGCCTCCGCTCACGCCGACAATACCCACGGTTTCCCCGGATTTTATTGTCAGGTTTATGTTGTCAAGCACTCGTTTCCTACCATATGAAAACTTTAGATTATCGATAACTATTTTCATGGCGCCCTCCCCTCCCGTCCAGAAGAATTTTCGGGGATAAGAGTTTCATATGAACCGAAAATTGCCGGAATGATGCAATAATCCCCGGCATATTCATCATCACGCCCGACACGTTCCCTGACAGGTTCAGGAAAACATACAATGTACCAAGGGCCAATGTGCCTTCCATCACCATACCGCCCCCGATAAATAACATGAGCATAAGCGGTATGCTGCTTAACAGGCCGGATAATGACATAAGACGCGCCCGTAATTTTTCAACTTTTACCGTCTGCTGTTCCCATTTCAGGACTTCCCTGTTGTATTTTACAAGCATCATATCCGCTGCGTCATAGAGACGTATTATGGGAAACAACGTTAATAAGGTATCCGCGTATTTATTCATCCTCCCTTTGGCCTGTTGGCTGCGCAAGGCAGCATTGCTGATAATCCTGCTTGTATAAAAAACATAAATCATAATGGCAATGACCGGCAGATTTACCGCCAATGTCAGTCTTACGTTTAGGATTAACAGCCACGCGAACGAGAAAAGGAAAGTTATGCCATCGTTTACCAACTGAAATAAATTACCGCTTATATATCCCGAAACGTCAGAAATCTCATTTTGCAGTTTTGATAGCTGCTCCCCTGTGTTCAGGCGCTCCATTTGAGACAAAGGCAGTGATGAAAAGTACCTGGCATAACCCATCCGCAAATCATGGATCAGAATTTCACAAGTTAATCCGGTAACATATGTTTTTATATAATTAGCAGCACACAGTACAAGCATAATAACAACTGCACCTACAATAACATCCGGCGATACGTTCTTCCCTTTGCTTATTATGTTTATAATATCACCCAGCAGTAAATTCCATCCTAATGTAACAGCCGCAGCGAATCCGCTTACGGCGAGCGCAGTAAGTGTCAGAAGATCATGCTTTTTTAACAATTGTGCGAGTATATGCATTGGCTCATCTCCCTTTGAAAATAGTATAAACTATGTCCCAAAGGCAGAGTCAACAGGTATTCCGAAAGAAGGAATATCCATTTTATCAATGATACCATAGATCAACTTCTCTGTATCATAAAAGTTCCCCATACCGTCTCACATAGAATTTCTTGGCCGCCGTTGCCAGGAGCATATAGCATATCACAATCGCTCCCAGCAAGACGAAATACACGGCAGGCAGGGCCGCCAGCCCAATAGCTTTTCCGAACGGTGTGAACGGAATCGCCGTAAGCCCTGCGATACCCGCAAAAGTGAGAAGCGTAACCGGCAGGGATGCCCGGCTCTGGAGGAACGGAATTTTCTGCGTCCGTATCATATGAATCACAAGCGTCTGGCTCCACATGGATTCCACGAACCAGCCCGCCTGGAATACGGCGGTAAACAGCATCCGTGCGGCGGGATCCGTAATCTGATGATAATACAGCCCGCCGCTCACCGCCGGGCAGATAACAAAATACATCAGCAGGAAAGTCAGGATATCAAAGACGGAACTCACCGGCCCTATGATCAGCATGAACCTCCCCAGGTCAGAAGCATCCCAGGCGCGGGGTCTTTTCAGGAATTCCTCATCCACGTTGTCCCAAGGGATAGCCGTACAGGAGATATCATAGATCAGGTTCAGCAGAATCAGCTGGATGGAAGCCATGGGAAGGAACGGAAGAAACGCACTGGCCGCCAAAACGGAAAACATATTTCCAAAATTGGAAGATGCCGTCATCTTGATATACTTAATCATATTTCCATAGATTTTTCTGCCTTCCCGGATGCCGTCCTCCAGAACCAGCAAATCTTTATTCAAAAGCACCACATCGGCGCTTTCCCTGGCAATATCCACCGCCGTATCCACGGATATCCCGGCATCCGACACTTTCATAGCAGCCGCGTCGTTGATCCCGTCTCCCATATATCCCACCACGTGGCCGTTTCCCCGGAGTACCTTCACGACCCTCGCCTTCTGCTCCGGAGACAGCTTTGCAAATACCGCTGTTTTTTCAGCTTCCCCGCCCAGCTGCTCATCCGTCATGGCCTCCAAATCCGTACCGGTGAGAATATGTGCCGTATCCATCCCCACCTGGGCGCATACCGAACAGGTTACCCTCTCGTTATCCCCTGTCAGGATTTTTACCCCCACGCCGCGATCACGCAGCGCCTTCAGCGCGGCAGCCGTTGTTTCCTTGGGCGGATCCAGAAACGCCAGATATCCCATCAACACCATATCCGCTTCATCCTGCACGGAAAAAGCCCCTGCAGGTGCCGGATTCGTTTTCTGTGCCACAGCAATCACCCGGAGTCCCTTGGCATTGTACTCCGCGGCCTGCCGTAAGATCCCGGCCTTTCTCTGCGCCGTCAAAGGAAGGATTTCCCCCCGGTAATCCACATAAGCAGAGATTTCCAGCATTTCTTCCACCGCCCCTTTGGTTATCATCTGGGTTTTCCCCTTTTTATCCGTGACTACCACGCTCATCCTGCGGCGTTCAAAATCAAAAGGAATCTCATCCGTTTTGGTATACTCTTTTTCCAATTCTTCCGGTGAGCCGTTTCCTCCGGCCAGCTCCCCGGCTTTTTCCATAATTGCGATATCCATCAGGTTTTTTAAGCCCGTCTGGTAATAGCTGTTCAAAAAGGCATGACGCAGTACTCTTTCGTCCTCCTGCCCCGCAAGGTTCCGGTGATATTCCAGCACCACCTTATCCCGGGTCAACGTACCGGTTTTATCCGTGCAGAGTATATCCATGGCTCCCATATTCTGAATGGCGTTCAAATTACGGATGACCACTTTTTTGGACGACATAGCCGCCGCACCCTTGGCAAGACAGGTGGTCACTATCATGGGGAGCATTTCCGGGGTAAGCCCAACGGCGATGGAAATGGCGAATAACGCCGCATTCATCCAGTTCCCTTTAGTAAACCCATTCAGGAAAAGCACAACAGGAACCATACATAACATAAAACGGATTAAAATCAGGGATACCGAATTCACCCCTTTTTCAAACGAAGTTTTTCCGCTTTGTTCCGTCAGCGCACCTGCCATACTTCCCAGCAGGGTACCGTCCCCTGTTGCGGCAACAATCCCTCTGCCGCTTCCGCTGATTACATTACTCCCCATAAAAGCCAGATTTGCATATTCCGTCAAAGCCCGTTCCTTCCGGTCCGCTCCTGCCCGTTTTTCCACCGGCTCGCTCTCTCCGGTAAGCGCGGACTGGCTGATAAATAAGTCCTTGGCGGCAAGCAATACGATGTCAGCAGGAAGCATATCCCCCGCCGAAACCTGTACCACATCCCCTACTACCAGTTCCTCCATGGGGATTTCCTCCGTAATAGGCCTCCCCTTTTCCCCGATACGTGTAACGGCGGCAGTGGAACGTATCATTTCCGATAACTTTTCCGCAGCATTACCGCTTTTTGTTTCCTGTGCAAAACGGAGCAGTCCGGAAATCAATACCATCGCCGCGATAATGCCTACCGTAACCCCATTCTTTTCCCCCTGCTGCGCCAGAATAATATCCGTATATGCGGATACCCCCGCAAGGACAAGAAGAATGGCAGTAAACGGATTTATAAAAGCATGGAAAATACGGTGTGCCAGTGAATTTTCCGTTCCCCCGGACACCACATTCCGGCCATATTTCCTGCGGGAATTTTCCACCCTGCCGGTTTCCATCCCCTCTACCGAGCTTTCCAGAAAGGAGCATATCTCCTCCTGCGTATGGCCGTCGCCATACAGCAGCCTCGCTGCGGATTGTTCTCTTACACTTCTTCTGCTATCCTCCTTTTCTCCGATGATACGGAAAAAAACAAATTTTCTGATACTTCTCATTGGCCTGTACCTCCATTTCTATAATGTCCGGATGCCTGTAGCTGCACCCAACTGTTACTGGAAGTAAGACACAAACCGAAAGACGTTGTTTAGACGCCTGTTCAAATATTTCTATCATGCGGCCTCCCGCAAGACAGCCTGTGCCCCGCCGGGTTTCCGCGGGATAAACCGCTTTTAAACGGGTAAAAAAAACAGAACCCGTCCATAAGCCTTTTCCCTTTTTCGTTTCGGTTTTATGCCCTTACTACCTCCGGGTTCCATTTTTCTCACCTCTTTCCTGTCGCTAATTTTGTCTTAAGGCTAAAAAATCCCCATCCAATCACGGATATCCACCTGCAAGGTGATAAAGCAATCCGGTGATCGGATGAGGACATTTTGTTCCCAAATAACCGCCTGAGCTTTAGCTTTACAGGGCGATGTAACTGCGTTATGTCATACCTTGTGTTCGATATGACCTGTTCAAACCAACTCATTGTGTCTCCACAATTTCGCGGCAGCAGTCCGTATCCCTGTAGTAGCCTCACCTATCGGGTAGCAGCCTTATTTATTTGTGCCACTTCATTGTACACTTCTTTCTTGATTTGTCAACCCCATTTTGGTTTTCAGAAAATGTGTTTTCGGTTTTCAGATAATGTGTTACGCCTCCATAACAGTACAGACCTGTCTGAACTGTTACACTACTCCGTAATTTCACGCACCTCATCAACAGGAATCCCGCAGATTCCCGCTATTTCCTCCGCACTCCTGCCTTCCTGGGCATAACGGATTACTTTTTTCGCCAGAAGGATCCCCTGCTGGACGCCTTCCTGCTTTGCCATCTCTGCAATCTCTTCCAGTGCTTTACACATATCCACTTCCCCTTTCCCGTTTTCCTGATCCGCTTTCCGCCACTTATCAACGTGCAGAAGCTCTCTCAGGCAATCATATGTTTCATACGGGATATGCCCGAACTCTTCCGGGCGCTCCCGGATATATTTTTTCATTTTCTTCCCATCTCCCGCCATCGACAGAAGGGTGAAAATAATTTTCAAATCCGTCCTGAAATTTTCCGGATCCACATTGGATGCCTGTACCAGATTCACCTTGTAATTTGTCATGAACGGCTTCATATCCTCATATTCTTCCGGAATATTCAGCATATTAAAAAGATCCAGAGGCCCCTCCCATTCCTTCGTCCCGTAATAAAGACAAATGGTAATAACCGGCATCAGTCTGTCTTCCCGCAGCAGGCCGGACAGGAATTCCGCACTGTCCCGGTAATCCCTTTCCCTGCGGTGCCTCTCTGAAAGCTCTTTTACCTGTCCTGCATAATTCATGGCATCATAAAGCATCTCCCGCACCGGCATGGCATAATGGGTTTCCCCCTGCCCTTCCACCGCAAAAACAGCATAGGCGGTGTCGCCGGATGCTTTACGAATCACATCCCGGTATCTTCTGACCGATACCTTTTTTCCCTTCTTATCCGTAAAAGAAAGGGCGGACTCTCCCGGCAGGTTTTCAAGCCTGTCCGCTTTTATTACCTGCTTCCCCTGAAAAAGGGAACCATTAAACAAATCACTGAAATTCTCCGGTCTTTCCAGAAATTTCGTTACTGCCAGATCCTTTTCGTTTGACATATAAGCACATGTCCTCCTTTTGGTATGTTGTTAAATCCAAAAGATATGTGCTTTATATAGAACATTATAGAGATATCCCGATTAAAAAGCAATTCTTTTGGATATAAAAAAAGAAAATGGTTGGCTGATACAGCCTGAATTAAAAAAAGAAATCTGATTCAGAACCTCAGGCAATTCCACTCATTCCGAATCTGTAAAAAGTTCGAGTAACAGATTCCTTCCAAAAAGTGTTCTTCCATGTTCTGATAATAAGAATATAATTATGATACTTTATCAATGCCAAACTGTCAATCCTTTTTTGCAGGCATCCATAAGCATTCCTCTCCGCAAAGGTAAATGGACGGGCAGGCATAACCACCGGACAGCAGGCACAAGGCCGTGAACAATAACCCCGCTGGAATAAAAACAACTGAAAAGAGCATCCGCCAAACGAAGAGTAAAAACCCTTTTCCTTGACGAATGCTCCTTTGTTTCTATTCCGTCTCATTCCTTCCGGTACTCTTGCAGCCCGGATACATACCGCTCCCATCGATACGCCCGTATGAAAGCAAAAAGGAATAACCCTGACATAAGCAGACGGTAGCTTCTTTTCATTATCTTACGCACATTATTTTACCCTTACGCGGTGCTTCAGCATAAAGTTCTCGTCAGAGGAGCAAAGATAAATAATCCCCTCAATAAAACCAACAATAGCAGGAATATAGGTCCAGCAGAAGCACAAATACAGGATCCCCATTCCTACCTTGCCCAGATAAAACTTATGTATTCCGATTCCTCCCAGAAAAAGCCCGAGAAGTCCCGCACATACCTTACTCTTTACCGGCCAGGACGGATCGATGGCCGGATTGTTGTAATAGCCCGGCATAGGCTGCTGATAGCCCTGGGACTGGGGCGGTACCTGGTAAACCTGAGGCTGCCCCTGATAGGAATTCGGCTGTGGTCCTCCCTGGAAAGTATCTCCATACGCCGGTCCCTGCTGGTAACCATCGCCATAGGCGGGGCCTGCCTGGTAATTTTCCTGCTGCGCCCCGAAATCAGGCTGTTCCGACTGTTGCATGGAAAGCCTTTCTCCGCAGTATCTGCATTCTGTTGCGCCCGGATCTACGGGTGCCCCGCATTGGGGACATTTTAACTCATTCATAATAAAATCCTCCGTTCTTCTTATTTTACTACGCTTTATCCTGTTTTCCCATTCCAATTACAGGAATTATTTACTGTATTTTCCTTCCGCATTCATTGCAGAATTTCGCTCCCGGAGGAAGCTTTGCCCCGCATTCACAGATACGTTCCTGCAGGCTGAAGCCGCACTCATCACAGAACTTGGCATCTCCGTCATTTTCTTTCCCGCAGCTGGGGCAGCGCTTTTTTTCCACCTGAAGCGGCGCTCCGCAGCTATTGCAGAACTTGCTCCCCAGTACAGATTTATCTCCGCATTTCGGACAGATCATCATCTGCCCCGCATTCATGGCAGGAGCCATGCCGCCTGCTGCCTGGGCCACATTCATTCCTACCCCTGCGCCGATTCCTCCGGCCGCAAACGCACCCGCCACCCCGTTATTGTTATTGGCAGCGCCTTCATATACATCGAAGCTTCTCTTGGTCACATAACGGCCGTCCCCCATAATTTCAAAGGCTGCCTTGTCCTCTAAGATCTTATTGATTGTGGCAAAATCATCGTCCGGGAAATTAATGGACTGCACGAAAAAGTTAACCACATTAAACCCATATTTCAGGAATTCTTCGGAAATCTCTTCCTTGCATTTATCGGAAATATCATCCAGGTGGGCGGATATCTCCAAAGCGGATATTTTCTCAGCCAGAATCATCTCCGAAATAATGGATTTCACTTTGGTTACCACCATACCCCGGTAAAACAGCTTGATTTTATCAAAACTGACGATATCATTCTGGTTCATGGAACCGATCAGCTCCCGGAAAAACACACTGTAATCCATAAGCTTCAGTCCCATCTGCCCAAAGGCCCGGATCCGCAGCTTCACAAAATATTTCGGATCAATCAGCTGGATCGGGTCGGATGTCCCCCAGGCGATATCCAGCTTGGTTTTGGTATTGATAAAATAAACCTCTGCCGTAAAAGGTGTTTCCCCTCCATAGGGAAGATTAAAAATATGATATAAAACAGGAAGATTTTCCGTATCCAGAATATAGGAACCCGGATAGAACAAATCACAGACCTGGCCGCCCTTTACGAACACGGCAACCTGCCCTTCATTAACAATCAGCCTGGTGCCAAAAACCAACGAATCGGACGGAAACTTGTAAACAAGCCAGTCTCTCGAACGCAGACCATCGAATTTTACGACATCAATAATAGCCATTATGCTTACCTCCCATATGCTGCGTGGCAAAACTACTTCTCGTTATATTTTAACATATATGGAGTAAAGAACAAGGCTTTTTTAGCGTTCTTACCGATCTTGAAAGATCTTCCCGAGAATCTTCGCGGTGTCCGGTATGCCAAATTCTCCCTTCCCGCCGCACCAGCATGTGTTTAAAAATCACTTTCCGCGCGAAGCGGGACACACCGATTGCGGGAATAAATGTTCAAATACCCTCTACAGCGTTCCCAACATCTGGGCCGCATTTTCACCGGCCTTAACCTTCGTAAAAGCTTCCCTGATAATCCCCTGTTCATCAATCAGATACGTGGTACGCACCACCCCCATGACCTTCTTACCGTACATATTCTTTTCCTGCCATACGTCGTATTTCTGTATGACCTCCAGTTCCGGATCCGAAAGAAGCGTAAAGGGAAGACTGTATTTTAACGCAAATTTTTTATGGGATGCCACACTGTCCTTACTGACTCCAAGCACCACCGCACCTTTTTCCTGTATCTGGGGATACATATCCCCGAACGAGCAGGCCTGGGTGGTACAGCCCGGGGTGTTATCCTTCGGATAAAAATAGAGAATCACCTTTTTCCCCAGGAAATCCTTCAGGGACACATCCTCCCCCTCCTGATTCTTCAACGTGAACTCCGGCGCCTTCTTTCCTGTTTCCAGCATAATACATACCTCCTGTCCATTTTCTTTTCCTAACATAACACACCTCTTTGTCATTATGCAATACACTTTTGCGGAAGCTTTTCTGCTGTAAGGGGAACCTTTACCGGCCGCGGAGTGAACAGTAAAGGTTCAGACAGATTTGGATTGTTACAAAACAGGCCCCCGGACGGATATCCTTTTGTCCGCCTGAAAGCCTGTTTCCTTTCCCCTTATTCTGTTACTCCTCCCTGTCTGATATAAACAGTCCATAGGAGTTGCTCTGCCATGAAGTAACCTCTGCAATGCTGTCTTTGTATTCCCGCAGACAGCCCAGCATTTTTTTCCGCATCCTGCGCAGCACATGGACAAACCCCTGCAATTCTGCCAGATTTTGCAGTTCTCCCGGATCGCTTTCCATATCATAAAGCTCATCCTGTCCGAAGGGATTATACACATACTTCCACTTTCTGGTACGTACCATTCTGCTTGTGAGGAGGGTGGATTCATAGCCGTTGAACTCACTGAAGGACTCCTGTCTCCAGCCCTGGGGTACCCTTCCTTCCAGCAAAGGCATCAGTGATTTTCCCTGCACTCCGCTTGGTATCTCACACCCCGCCGCATCCAGGAACGTAGGCATCAAATCCACCGTATTCACAAAAGGATCCATGGAAATCCCTTCCGCCTTTCCCGGACAGGAAATGATCAGCGGAATGTGATGATCCTCTTCATACATATTAAATCCTTTATTAAACAACCGGTGGGATCCCAGCATATCCCCGTGATCGGTGGAAAAAACAACCATAGTGTTCTCCGTCAGTCCCAGTTCCTCCAGTTTTCCCAGTATCTGTCCCGTCAGGCTGTCCAGATAGCTGCAATAGCCCCAATAGGCAGCAATAACCTTCTGCCAGTCCTTCCACGTCAGCTGGGCCGTATTCCACCGCATCAGCTCTTTCTGCTGGACAACAGGCTTATCCTGGAAAGTCTCTCCAAAATTGACCCATTTGGGCACATCCTCCGGCCTATACATGCCGCAGAAGGGTTCGGGAACTGCATAAGGGAAGTGCGGCCCATGAAACGCAGCGCACAGCATAAAAGGCTCCTGCTCCCCGGCAAAGGTTTCCAGCATCCGGCAGGCTCTCTCCGCCACCCAGCCGTCGTGATGATCCTGTGCACCGAGCACCGAGGGCCCGCAGAAAGGCGCTTCCTCTCCCCATTCCAGATGCTGCACCTCACTGACTCCCATATCGTAAGAAATTCCTTTCTCTTGCAGGTACTGATCATAATCCCTCTCCGTATCCCAGGCATCAAAGCTCCATATTTCCTTATTTCCTTCCTCCGGCAGATGCCACTTACCAATGTATCCGGTTTGATATCCTCTCCTTTTCAGATAACAGGAATATCCCTTCCAGTTCAATACCTGACGGTCAAACACACCGTTAAAATTCCCCATATTAGCCAGCTGGCCGTGCATATGTGGATATACCCCTGTCAGGATACTGGCCCTTGCCGGCGTGCAGAGTGCATTTGCAGAATAGGCACTGGTAAAATTCGTCCCTCTCTCCGCCAGCCCGTCAATTGCCGGTGTTCTGCATACAGGCGCCCCATTGCAGGACAATGCATCATACCGCAGTTGATCTGTGAGTAAATATAAAATGTTCATTGTTTTTCCCTTCTGTTATTCTCAATTTCACGCCGTTATTCCCTAAGCATACGGGGTAAAACATGGTGTATGCACATGGTGCATGCACATGTCCGCCCGCCACACCTAGCCCTTTACGGCCCCTGCCGACAAACCGGCCACTATATTCTTTTGTATCAAGACATAAAGCACCAATATTGGAAGCATTGTCATTACGAATGAGGCAAAAGCAAGGTTATAATCAAAGGAATACTGTGACTTAAAATTATACTGAAACAGCTGCAGCGTCCAGCTTTTGGTGCTTCCGTTCAGAATAATTAACGGAAGCTGGAAATCATTCCATATGAACAGGGAATCCTTAATCAGCAAGGTGGATAAAATAGGTTTCAAAAGAGGGAAAACCACACGGAAATAGGTCGCCCCATAACTGCTTCCATCCATATATGCCGCCTCTTCAATTTCGGCAGGTACCGACTTAAGATAGCCTGTTATCAGAAACACCCCCGGAGGTGTGGTAGCTGCCAGATATAAAAAGACCATTCCCAGCTTTGACATCAGATGAAGCTGGCTCATCATTTGAACCAGGGATACCATCCGGACCTGAAAAGGAACAAAAAGCCCGCATACAATAAAGGTATATAAAAAACGGTAATACTTTCTGTTATTCCGCTGTATGCTGTAGGCTGCCATAGGAACAATCAATAATTCAACAGTTACTGAACAGACCAATATGACTGCCGTATTCCATATGTACCGGAAATAATAGCTTTTGTTCAGTACCGATACAAAATTCCCCCAATACCATGCAGAGGGCAGGGCAAAGAAGCTGCTCCCAGATTCCTGAGGCGTCTTTAAAGCCGTAACCACTGTAATATACATTGGAAAAATAATAAGTAAAATACCCGGAAGCAAAGCCAGCAGGATCAGCAGATTTTTCCCTGCTTTATTTCTATTGCTCTTCATAATAATCCTTCCCTTTCCGCCTCTGTCATGATTCCTTTGCCTCTACAAAGCCCATAACCCGTATCTGCAGAAAACCAAACAGGGCTATCAGGATAAACAGTACTACTGAATTTGCTACAGCATAGCTGTAATTAAAGCTCTCAAATGCGGTCTGATAAATAAAGGTACCGATGGAATTTGTCGAGCCCGCCGGCCCGCCTCCGGTTATAGCCAGAATATAATCAAATACAAGAAAGCCATCTTTTACTGCAAGAACCAGGACTATGGTAAGCGTAGGTGCCAGGAACGGCAGGGTTATACTTAAAAACCGTCTCCCCCATCCTGCCCCGTCAATTGCCGCCACCTCATACAGTTCCTGGGAAATGGACTGAAGCCCCGCGATTATTATAACAGTAGGGATCGCCACTGCCTGCCATATATTGGCTATCAGAATTGCCCATATTGCCGTTTTGGTATCCGAAACAAGGCTTTTACTTAATATACCGATACCTGCCGCCTTTCCCAGTGCCGGCAGTGCCCTGTAATAAATCTCATTGAATATCAGTCCTATGATGATTGGACTCATTACCGCAGGAAAAAAATACACCGTTTTTATAAATTTTATTCCCTTTACCTTTTGATTCAGCAGCAGTCCCAAAACCAAAGAAATCAGCAATATCAAAGCACTTAGCAAAACCGCATACTTTATCGTAAACAAAATGGAAGAATAGGATTTCCTGTCCGTCAGTATCTTCCAATAATTTTCCATGCCGATAAACTGAAAGCCCCTGTCAATACCGTTCCAGTCTGTAAGGCTGTAATAAAGTCCCAGAATCAGCGGTAATATGAAAAAGACTCCATAGCATAATACAGCCGGAAGGGAAAACAAAAAGAAAGTGGCTTCTTTTTCTCTTTTTCGCATAATAATTCTCCTTAGCCTCGGGATAATCCCACAAAAACTTGTGATTATCCCATTTTCTATTCCATGAGGAATACTATGTAATATTACTGATAGAAATCGGGTGTTATCATATCCACATCCTTTAAATAACCTTCCAGGTCCCGGTTCAAAAGCATGGCTGAGATATAATCCATCAATGTTGTATTATAGTTGACAGGCCACATATTAGACATCATTTCGTACACGTCCCCCTGATCAATCATTCGGTAGGCATCCGTAAACTCCGCAATATTATTTTTGACCCCTGTAATACAGGACATGGAGCCGTCTGCATCATTGAATACCTGGGCATTTTCCGGCGTGGATATGAACGCAAGAAATTTCTTGGCTCCATCTATGTTTTTACTCCCCTCCGGTATACAAAGGCCAATATCAATATTCATGGAAAGATAAGCCTTCTGGCCCTCTTCCGCCGGTAACGGAACGAATATAAAATCCAGATCCGGATTCACCTTTTTGATATTCGGGTAGGCCCAGGTACCCTGGAAAAACGCAATCCCCCTTCCATTGGCAAAGTCATCGCACATCTGAGGGAAACTGGTACCGAAAGGATCCTCCTGGGAAAAAGAAAACAACTCCAGCATCTGCTGTGCGGCTCTGACTATTTCCGGAATATCCTCCGCTTTCTTGTCTCCTCTTCCTATTGCAGCAAAATCTGCGGCAAAATCGTTTCCTGAATTCATATACAGCTGTCCCAGCAGACGATCCATCATCTGCCACAGAGTCCATGTATCTTTACATGCAAACAGGAACCTGCCGTTTTCTTTATCTGCTGCCGTTTCCAGCATTGCAATCAGTTCCTCATAGGTCGAAGGTACGGAGAGGCCGTATGCATCCAGTAATTCCTTGTTTATGTAAAGTCCCATAGTATTGATGGTTAACGGAAGGGCATATACCTTTCCCTCTTCCGTTTTTGACATTTCAAGAATACTCGGATTCACATGCTTCAAATATCCGTCTCCTGTAAGTTCCAGCACCTGTCCGCTTTGTGCGAGCACCTCAAAATCAGGCCGGAGCGGAAAATGATTGAACAAATCCGGATATTCTTCACTGCTAAGACGGGTGGTCAATACCGTATAAGTATCCGGCAGGTTGACCTGCTCCACATCAATTTCATCGTTTTCCTGTTCAAACAGACGGATTACTTCCTCATAGGCATCCACGCTTTCCGGTTTTCCCTGCAGGAATTCCACCTGCACCTTTCCCGTCCCGCTCCCGCCGTTTGCCGTTTCCGAAGCCATGGCACCGCTGCTCCCTGCCGGATCCGCCGTTGCATTTCCACATCCCAGAAGTCCTGCCGTTAACAAAATCACCGTTATGATCCCTGCTTTTTTCATAAAGATTTCCTTTCTCCCATTGTAAATAGCCTCCACATCGCTACACAAAACAAATGCTGCGCGCAATCGTAACCGTTCAGACAAGCCTGAACCGTTGTGCAAAATCAACATATTTATCCACCTGGCCAGATAAAATCCATTGACATATTTTCATGCAATACATACAATAGATATGTGACAGTTGCTGCAGTTTTCTATAAAATATTTTATATGCTATCTACAATATAATAGATTAAGAAGAAAAAACAAACGAATAAATTCCTATAATAGGTGGATTTTTCCGAGGTATATTATGTTTTTAGAATTGAATGGCATCCCGCAATTTACAGACTGCGGAAAATTGGTATCAACCCTTCCTTTTCTGCATGCCAACCGTACAAATGAGGAATATCTCCTTCTGATTGGAATGGAGGGTTCCCTTCATATCAGGGTGGGGGAAGCAGCATGTACCATAAAGCCCAGGGATACCATGCTCATTCTTCCCGGTGTCCCCATATCCGGGCTTATCCCTTCCAGGAATCTGACGTACTTCTGGTGCCATTTTGACATGACTGGTGCCTGCAGGCTGCTTTCGCAGCCCGAAGCTCTCAGCCGTTATCAGCTGATGCTTCAGCCGGGGACAGAGACAGACACACTGCTTATCCCACAGGCTTTCCATCTTGTGAATTCCTCCAGGGCCATTATTTTCAGCCAGCAGCTTCTCAACTACCGATGCTGCCCGGAATACCCCAAAGCGATCCTGCATAACCTGATGGGCTGCCTTTTGCTTGAACTGTCCACCCAGGCCGCAGATAATTTTTCCTCCTATTCTGCGGGGAAAAACCACCAGCGCCTTCAGGAAATCCTCCAGTGGATCCGGGTAAATGCCTGCATGAAAATAACAGTATCAGAAATTGCAGACCGTTTTAACTATAATCCGGATTATCTTTCCCATCTCTTCCACGAAAAGCTGGGTATCTCCCTGAAGCACTATATTATTCAGGTTAAATTGGAAATTGTAAAAGAAGTTCTTGTATCGTCAGATAAATCAATTAAAGAAATTGCCCGGTACGTTTCCTTTGATGACGAAAAGTACCTGATGAGGCTGTTTAAACAAAATGAGGGGATAACACCAAGCGAATACCGCAACGCCTGTTCCCGGACAAAGTTCAATACCAATCTCCGGGTGTCCAAACGCATCGATACACGCTGGGTATCCTTTCTTGAAGAATAAATTCCGTTCCTGTAACCGTTCTGACGAGTCTGAACCGTTACCCGCTCTTTCACTCAAACCAGTCATTTATAAGAGGGATTATATGTATAACAGGTTCCTCATAAGGATGGATGGATCGGATAATTTTCAACGCCCCGGGGACGAGTGCAATCGGGCAGAGTGCTTCCAGTTTCACTTCTTCCCCGGTACAGATACGGCCTTTTTCTCCCTGAAACGGATTGCTGTCCTCTAACGGCCTCCAGCAGCCCTTTGTTTCCTGCCAGGATATCACGTGATCATAGCTGCCGATTTTACAAGCACCCAGTGCCGTAAGGGAATCCCTCAGCTCTCCTATATATTCTGCAGGTGTATATATTTCCAGCTTTACCTGTTTGATATGATTCACATCCATACCCTGATTCCTTTCTGTCCTTTTGTTTCCGCCTTATCTGAATTCAAAAACAACAAAATGCTTTGTTACGCTGTCAAAACGCATATTATCAGTATACATAAATAAATCCCAAGCCCCATCAAACGCACGCTGAATGCCGCATAGCCGCAGCCGTTTATTTTATCGTTGACAGAACTGGCCGGCTCTGCTGCTCCTGCTTACGCTATTTGTCCATGATGCGAGGTTGTTTACCTATTAAAAAACTCGTCCTGTATTTTAATGGCTTCTTTTACTTCTTCTATGTTTTCGGCTTTAAATGTAGGAATTGGAACTACTCCAAAACCGCACAGAAAGCCTTGTGCACCACTTTGCGTGATACATTTATAGCCATGCGTACCATCACATTTGCCGCACCCAAAGCATTTAGCCTCATATCCCAACTTGTTCCAATAGCTAAGTCTTTCATCAATGGCATCTTGAAAAATGCCCTTATATTCCGAAAGAGCATAAAACTTTATTGCTATCCAACGGTAATCCGGGTTTGTGTTTATTTTTAATATTGTTCTTTTTAACTTAGAGTTAATAAAATCCGCGTAATCCCTGCGGCTACCTTTAAGAACAGGCATATAACCTAATGAAATAGCATACTCAGCAATCTCCTGATAACTTTCTCGGCAATCTTCCGGCAAAGCCGTTAGAATGGTATTTAATGCATTTTGTTGTTTTTCGGTCATGTGAATGATCCTCCGATTTTATAAATTAGGTTCCTGTCATAACTAACAACAATCGTATCTGAACAAATTTATTTTACCACATACTTGCAAACTTGACTGCACATTCGAATGGGTACCCATTTGGGAAACAGCTTACTGCATCTTACTAAATTAATGGGTTAATTCTATTTATTGGTCTTCCGCCTTTCGGTCTCTCGATAATTCCCAATTCTCTTGATGATAAAGCCCCTTTTATTACTGCATTCCGTGCATTTATAACAGAAAACATTTATGACAATCACCAGACAACTCTCCCAACAAGCAGCTTGGTAACCGCTATTTTCTTAAATGCATTCATTTCCTTGATGTTTTCTATCTTGTACAATATCATCCCTACCCATGTAACTTATCATTGTAAGTATACTATAATTTATATTTGAAAAAAACCCACAAACATTGAGTTTGTGGGTTTCCATGCATTGTAAATATGCGTTTGATTATCTCTTTGAGAACTGAGGCGCACGACGTGCTGCTTTGAGGCCGTATTTCTTTCTTTCTTTCATACGAGGGTCACGTGTCAGATAACCAGCCTTTTTGAGGGTGGGTCTGAACTCAGCGTCTGCTTCCAGAAGGGCTCTTGCGATACCATGTCTGATAGCGCCTGCCTGTCCTGTATATCCGCCGCCCTTTACATTAACCAGAACATCAAACTTGCCGTCTGTGTCGGTTGCTGCCATAGGCTGACGAACGATAACCTTCAGAGTTTCCAGTCCGAAGTACTCATCGATGGGTCTTTTATTAATAGTAATGTCACCTTTTCCAGGTACCAGATATACTCTTGCGATAGATTTTTTTCTTCTGCCAGTTCCGTAATATTTTGCTGCGTTAGCCATTTTCTATTTCCTCCTTAATAGATTCCTTTGGATTAAAATGTCAGTACTTCAGGTTTCTGAGCTTCATGCTTGTGCTCCGGTCCTGCATACACGTGAAGCTTGGTGTACATCTGTCTTCCTAAAGGTCCCTTGGGGAGCATACCCTTAACAGCCAGTTCAATAACCTGTTCCGGTTTCTTAGCCATTTTTTCTTTCAGGGTAACTTCTTTCATACCTCCAACGTAATCGGAGTGATGATAATAGATCTTCTGATCCATTTTCTTTCCGGTTACCTGAATTTTCTCTGCATTGATTACGATTACGTAATCGCCTGTGTCAATATGAGGAGTGAACTCCGGTTTGTTCTTTCCTCTTAAAACCTTGGCAATCTCGGATGCCAGGCGGCCCAGTGTCTGGCCTTCTGCATCAACAACATACCATTTTCTATCAATCTTAGCCGGATTAGCCATAAATGTCTTCATAGTGTACCTCCATCGATTTGTACGGATTTGGATCCTCTGATCCGCATGACTGGCTCACATGTACTCACCCTGGGAATTGGGGTTTTCCACATATTATTTATATCAAAATGTCTTTCCGGGGCTTTGGTAAGACATTTTTCAACATCGTCACATTGAGTTATTATATTATACGCATCCGCGCGTGTCAATATCTTTTCTTAAGAAAATTCGCATAAAATCGGCCTTTTCACACCGAAACCCAGCCTATCAGATTATTTGTCCCCCCGAACGGCTTCCGAGGACCCTGGGAGTTTGACAGTTAAATTTTAAAACAATCCTGAAAGCTACCAGTAAACACTTTTCTTTTCTGGCCGCCCAGAAATTCCTCGAACCGCCTTCCTAAGAACTTCATGATGACTACCGGGCCTTCTTTCCTACCGTCTGTTGGAGCGAAAATTAGGGGGATTTATTCTTGTGAAGAGAATCTAACGATCCTCAGAGGACTCAATTCCAATATCTGACCAGAAGTCTAATGAATACGATCCAGAAAAAAGCAAAGGAAGGGAATAAATTACTATACTTTGTAAAACAAAAAAAACCGCTGTAAGCCTTGAAGATTCAGGGATTACGGCGGTTTATTGTCTCAGCGGCTGTCAAAGACAGGATTATAAACCAGACGCCCTTTTTTGTACAATCGTATTAAGTCCGATATTCGTAACGGTTCTGCCTTCTGCCGCTGCCCGTCTGCAGGTACGGAACCTCATAGGTATCTAAGGACAGCCGGGCAACAACAGAAGACAGAACGGAGACCCATATACAATTTTCATAATAAAAAAGCTTCCCGGTTGAGAAGCCTTTTCATTATTTTATTTTCTACTTTTCATATATTATCCATATGTTTGCATCATCATAGGCTATTAATAATTGGAAGGTATTGCCTTCGGTATTTTGCAGTATACCCGTACCTAATTTTTCAGCCTCATCGGTAATAAAATTATATGCCGTATCTCCGTTCTCAAGCTTACTGGAATCCGCTTCAACCCATACACCCGTAACAGTGTCTTCATTAACTGTAAACGTAAACGTATTATCCTCATTAATGATGGCCTCTGTAGAGCCATTTTCAATCTTAGCAACTTGATCATTCATATAGATTGCCACACCCGTCCACTTTCCAACAACATGCAATATTTTCTCTATATTCTCAAGCATTTCATCAACATCTTCATACCCTGCTATATATTGAAATAATTCTGCACTTTTACTATATTTCCCGCTTTCAAGAAGTTCCATTGCTTCTTCATAAATAGCTCTGTTTTCCGCTTCTATTTTTCGTGGCTGCAATACTTTAATGTTATAAATAACTCCCGCCAATACACCTATGACCACCACAACTAAAGCCACCGGAATAATCAGCTTAGCCTTATTTTTTTTATTGATTGTTTTCGTTTGTGGTTCATTCCTTTCAGTAACCTTTGTTTCCTGAGAATCGGTTGTAAGCGGTTCCTTATTAATCGGATAACCGCAGGCCGGACATAAATCATCTTTTTCCGATAATTCTTTTCCACATTTAGGGCATTTAAGTAATGGCATAACTCTCTTCCTTCCTCATATAGACATTTTTTTAATTATACATTATTTTTTGACTTGTTTCTACTCTAAATTTGTAGAATTAGATAATTGTAACAGTTTCGCCTTATTACAACGTCTGTGCCGCCCCGGGAGTTTGACCGTTAAAATTTCAAGAAACACTGGCAGACCGCATAACGCCGGTCTTTTTTGTCAAATATTTTGTTTTATTATACAGTATTTAATGCAATATTTGGTGTAATGAGGATCAGGCAGTAATGCCCAAGGAGCTGACCATCCCCAAATCAAAAAATGCAGAATCCTTTTACATCTCCAAATCCGTTATCAATGACAAGGGGGCAGTACCTCCGTTATTGTACGCAAGCCGGGTACTCTGTCCGATTGATTAACCGAACATGGCCGCTCCTGTGGGGATGTCATCGCCTGGGCAAAAGAAGAAGTAAAAAAAGAAAACCTGACTTTTAAAGAGGAAAAAGAAAGTAAGCCTGTCCAGATCCCTTTTCATGCAGACAGGCCGCTGGATTATGGCAGGCAGAAAGTTTTCCGGGGAAGAGGCAGTCATCCACTATTATCCGGATACAGAAAAACTAAAGCCCACTTTCTCATATGTTTTTATCCCTTCTTTCCTACCGTCTATTGGAGCGGGAATCCGGAGGAAAGTATCCTTGTGAAAAAATTCTAAAGACCCTCAGGGGAGTCAATTTTGCATCCGCAGAGGAGCAGGGGTATATGCCTTTATATTGGAGGGATGAAATCACGGATAAGCTGCATGAAACCTGCGGCTTCCGAGGACCTCATTTCGGATTTTTCCAATGGAAATGTACCGTTCCAGAACCGCTTCCATATCCGTTCCTTTTCCTGCCGTCTGTGCTGCTTTGCCGGAAACAAAAAGGCAGAAGCTTTTATCTTCCCACTCTTCCACCCGGTAATCATCCAGGAAAAAAGGGATCCTGTCCGGAATACGGTTTTCGCAGATTCCCCGCAGTTCTTCCGGAGGGCAGCCGGGGAAGTTTACATTCCATATTTCATCTTTTCCTATTTCCTTTGCCAAAAGCTTTCTGACAACCGGCAGCAGATGGGTATCCGCAGCCGCGCCGCTTCCTCCTCTTTCCTCAGAAAAAGCAATTGCCGGAATTTCATTAAGCAAAGCTTCCATCGCGGCTCCCACCGTACCGGAATACAATATATCCGCTCCCACATTATAGCCGCAGTTTATCCCGGAAAATACAATATCCGGCTTTTGTGGCAGAAGATACTTTATCCCCACCTTCACACAATCGGCGGGAGTTCCGTCCACACTGTATGCCTTCACTCCGGGGACAGGGAAGCTTTCTTCTTTCACATGCAGGCTTCCCCAAACGGTTATACAATGGGACATGGCGCTGCACTGATGTCTGGGAGCCACCACCCATACCTCACCCAGCTCTGCCGCCATTCCGGCAAGCCTGCGGATCCCGTCTGACTCAATTCCATCATCGTTTACCACCATTATCCTCATAGTCCACTCCTTTTCATAGCCAGAAGTACAGATACGTACGTTTCCATTTACAATATTTCCTGCTGTTCAGGTGATTCCTTCAGTTCAGGGAATTCATAAGAAATCAAGGTAAGTCCACTGGCCGGAGCGGTAGGCCCTGCTGCCGTGCGTTCCTTCGCCTTCAGGATATCAGCCATTGCTTCGGGCGGATATTTTCCGTTTCCCACCTCCATCAAAGTCCCCGCGATAATACGTACCATATTATAAAGAAAGCCTCCTCCGCTGATCCGGATGACCAGCTCTGTCCCTACTCTTTGCACCTCACATCTGTAAATGGTGCGCACGGTGGATTCCACCTGAGCATTTACACTGCAGAAGCTTTTGAAGTCATGTTCTCCTATAAGAAACTTTGCCCCTTCATTCATCTTCTTTTCATCCAGAGGAAGATAGGTGAAATGACTGTACAGCCGTTTCACCGGATTGGGGAACTCCTCATTTAATATCCGGTATTCATAGGTCTTTATACTGTCCGTCTTTCTGGGATGAAAGGAGAGCGGCACCTCCCTGGAAGCCCGGATCCGGATATCCTCCGGCAGACGCTGGTTCAGGGCATAGGAAAATTTATCCCCCGGCATACGGGCCTGCGTATCAAATACAGCTATATTCCCGTATGCATGCACCCCGGAATCCGTCCGGCTGGCTCCGATTACCTGCACCGGTTCCTTCAAAAGCTCCGTGAGGCATCCGTTCAGGACCTCCTCTATGCTGATTCCATTCGGCTGCAGCTGCCAGCCATGATAATTTGTGCCGTCATAGGCCACTGTCAGCATCACTCTTTTCATACAACTTCCCTTCCTGTCCCTATGGGATAACCATTCCGAACTGCCCGAACCGTTCCCCTATGGGAGCAGCACGGTCAGCACAGCGGCAGCCAGATACAGCCCCAGCACTACAAAGCCGGCATAATCCCTTTTTTTATACACAAGGGGCTTCATCTTCGTTCTGCCTTCCCCGCCCCGGTAACAGCGGGCTTCCATTGCCATAGCCAGATCATTGGCCCGCCGGAATGCGGAAATAAACAGCGGCACCAGCAGAGGAACCATACTTTTCGCCTTATTGATGAGATTCCCGCTTTCAAAATCCGCTCCCCTGGCTATCTGTGCTTTCATGATTTTATCCGTCTCCTCCAGAAGGATAGGGATAAAACGCAGGGCGATTGACATCATCATGGATATTTCATGCACCGGCACATGTATTTTTTTCAAAGGGCGCAGCAGGCTCTCCATGCCGTCCGTCAGATTATTGGGAGTGGTGGTGAGCGTCATTACGGAAGAACCGATAATCAGAAAGCTCAGGCGCACCGCCATGAACACCGCCGTACGCAGGCCCTCTTTGGTAATGGTAAGCTTCCACAGGGAAAGCAGAGGTTCGCCGGGAGTGAGAAACAGGTTGAATACCACCGTGAGGATCAAAAGCAGCAAAATAGCCTTCATCCCTTTTACCATAAATTTAAAAGGCACATGGGATAGCCGGATCATTCCTGCCAGAAACAACGCCGCCAGCAGATATCCCCAGAAATCAGTCACAACAAACAGGGAAATGATAAATACCACCGTTGCAATCAGCTTGACTCTCGGATCCAGGCGGTGGATTACCGATTCCGTCTGGTAATATTGTCCTAATGTAATGTCTCTTAACATTGCTTTCTTTCCTTCCCGCGCCCGCAGGCTGCCAGAATAGCGTCCCTGGCTTCCGTCAAAGTCGTGGCGTCCGTCTCCACTGCAAATCCCGCTTCCTTCAGCGTATGCATAATATAGGTAACCTGGGGAGCGGCCAGCCCCACTTCCTCCAACTCCTTCACGTGCGCGAATACCTTCTTCGGTTCCTCGTCAAACATCACGCTTCCCTTATTCATCACAATGATGCGGTTCACATAGTTCGCCACATCCTCCATACTGTGGGAAACCAGTACAATGGTCATTCCGGTTTTCTCACGCAGCAGGGAAATTTCCCCCAATATTTCATCCCTTCCCCTGGGATCCAGGCCGGCCGTAGGCTCGTCCAGCACCAGCATATCCGGCTTCATGGCAAGGACGCCGGCGATGGCAACCCTCCTTTTCTGTCCCCCGGACAGATCAAAAGGAGACTGTCTGTAATAGTCCTCCCCAATCCCCACCAGCTCCAGGGCTTCCACCGCGCGGGCTTCCACCTCATCCCCGGACAGCCCCAGGTTCTTCGGTCCGAAGCATACGTCGGAAAAAACGTCAATTTCAAACAGCTGATGCTCCGGATACTGGAAGACAAGCCCGACCCGGCTTCGCAGTTCCTTCATATTATAATCTTTTTCATAAATATTCTTTCCATTATAATATATAGCACCGCTCGTAGCCTTCAGCAGGCCGTTTAAATGCTGTACCAGGGTGGACTTCCCGGAACCGGTATGGCCGATAAGGCCGATAAACTGCCCGTCATCAATAGAAAGGCTCACATCCTTCAAAGCAGCCACGGACAGTTCCGTGTCCGCACCGTAAATATAATTCACATGCTCCAGTTTAATTGCCATTTTCCTTACTCCCTGTTATATCCGCAGAATCCCTGATTGCTGCAGGGTATCTGACTTTCAGCAGCTCCTCTTTCAGCTCTTCCGTGGTAAGTATCCCGTCAGGCAGAGGAAGTCCGGCTTTCTTCAGCTCATAGCTAAGAAGAGTCACCTGGGGTACGTCCAGCCGGAGGGCCTTCAGCTCATCCACACAGGAAAATACCTCTCTGGGCGTTCCTTTCATAACCACTCTGCCTTCATCCATCACCACCACCTGATCCGCATGGATCACCTCTTCCATGTAATGGGTTATAAGGATAACCGTAACATTCTCCACATCATTAAGCGCCCTGGCAGCCCGGATAACTTCCTTGCGTCCGCTGGGATCCAGCATCGCCGTAGGCTCGTCCAGCACGATGCATTTGGGATGCATCGCCAGCACGCCGGCTATGGAGACCCGCTGCTTCTGGCCTCCCGAAAGCTTATTGGGCGAATATTTCCGGTATTCATACATACCCACCGCTTTCAGGCTTTCCTCCACACGTTCCCAGATTTCCGCGGAGGGCACCCCCATATTCTCCGGCCCAAAGCCCACATCCTCTTCCACCACCTGCCCGATAATCTGGTTGTCCGGATTCTGGAACACCATCCCCGCAGCCTGTCTGATATCCCATACGTTGCTTTCTTCCGAGGTGATTTTCCCGTCCACCCATATCGTGCCGGAGGTGGGAACCAAAAGTGCGTTGATGTGCTTGGCAAGCGTGGACTTCCCGGAACCGTTATGGCCCAGGATCGCAATGAAATCCCCCTGCTTCACCTCCAGGTCCACACCATCCACGGCCCGTATAGCGCCTTCCTCGTTCCCTTCTTCATCATGCCTGATATAGTCAAAGGTAAGATCCTGCGCTTTTATAATATCCTGTTTCATCTCTTTTTCCATATGTTACCCTATTTTAAATATTGGTTTACAATCACTGTCACTTTCCTATTTTACTAGAGTCCATTGAGAATTACAAGAAAAAGGGTGTAGATAAAAAAGTTTGGCGTCACCCGGCCCTGCTTCCCTGTGCGGCTTGCTGCCCTGCAAGGATTCCTGTAAGGGGCGTTATAAGCACGCCGGTCCTTAGGCTGCGTTCTTTGCAGCCTTAGTACCGCTGCGTGATTATCCGAGCGAGAGCGAAAACGACTAAAGTCGTTCCCCTGTAAGGAAGCTTGCAGGGCAGCAAGCCGCACAGGGAAGCAGGGCCGGGTGACGCCAAACTTTTTTATCTACACCCCAAGAAAACTGTTTCTTGAAGTTCTCAGCGGAATTAGGTATAATCTATAGCTGGTGCGTACGGAGCAGCAAGCATCGTTATCTGAGAAAATGCAGGGGGATACCATGAATACAAAAGCAAAAAAGGGAAATGACTTCGGAAGGGATTCCGTACCCGGCCTTGTGCTGCGGGTTTCGGTTCCGTTTATGTTCGCACAGTTCGTCAATGTTCTTTACAGCATCGTTGACCGCATTTATATAGGAAACATTCCGGTAACCGGGGCCGATTCCCTGGCCGGGGCAGGCGTATGCGCCCCTATTATTACACTGCTCTCCTCCTTTGCCACGCTCATCGGTATCGGCGGATCCATTCTGTTTTCCATGCGTCTTGGACAAAATGACAAAAAAGACGCGGAACGGATTCTGGGCAACTGTTTCAGCACCCTGCTCCTTTTTTCCGCGGTGCTAACCGTTGTTTTCCTTCTTACCAAAGGTATGCTCCTGCGTTGGTTCGGCGCAAGTGATATTACCTATCCCTATGCCAATACCTATCTGACCATTTACACCTGCGGTACGTTCTTCGCGCTGCTTTCCATGGGTATGAATTTCTTTTTAACCGCCCAGGGCTATCCGTTACTTGGTATGGTGACCACACTCATCGGCGCGGTGTTAAATATTATCCTGGATCCGTTATTTATTTTTGTATTCCATATGGACATTGCGGGGGCTGCCGCAGCTACGGTGCTGGCACAGCTCGCTTCCTGTATTTTCGTTCTCTGTGTCCTTTATAAAAAAAGTATGCCGATCCCCCTTCATCTGCGCCGGCCTGAACCCGGCCTTGTGAAACGGATTCTGGCTCTTGGTTTTTCCCCTTTCCTTATTCTGGCCACCGACAGCATTATTATTATAGCCATGAATGCGGTCCTGCAGTATCATGGAGGTCCGGGCTACGGAGATACGCTCATCACCTGCGCCACCATTGTGCAAAGCTATATGATGCTCATCACCTCCCCCATGCTGGGGATTACCGGAGGCTCCCAGCCCCTCATCAGCTATAATTACGGAGCCAACAAACCGGACAGGATCCGGAAAATCATCCTCTGTGTCCTGCTGCTCTGTATCGGGTTTACCACCATAATGTTCCTGGTATCCCGTTTCCTTCCTGCTGCCTTTGCCGGAATTTTTACAGACAACGCCGAATATATCGGACTTTCCGTATGGGGAATACAGGCCTTCACCATGATGATCATTCCCTTAAGCTTCCAATACACGTTTGTGGACAGCCTTACCGCGCTGGGAATGACGAAGCTCTCCCTGTTCCTTTCCCTGTTCCGTAAAACCACTTATTTTGCGGCCACCTGCCTGCTGCCCTTCGTCTTTACCGCAGCCGGCGCTTTTTATGCGGAGCCTATTGCGGACGGCATTGCGGCGCTTACTTCCACCACGGCCTTCGCCATCGTATATTTCAGGTATTTAAAAGGATCCGGCGGCCTGACCCAAATCGGGACAGACCGGGAACAGGCGGCGGCCTGAACATTTAGGGTTCTTACTGTTACTAATCATTTTCTCGTCATTCACGTCAAGCCATTGACTTGAATGACGAGAATAGTTATAATACATAGGGAAGATTTTAATTCAAGCAGCAGGAGGTATCCCATGTTTTTTCAGGAGAATGAAACTACAGAGTTCAAAGAAATTGTTGTCGAAGATATAAAAAAAGAAGTGATCGCTTTCGCAAACTCCGGTGGGGGGACTCTATATATTGGAATCCGGGACGATGGTGAAATCATCGGTGTAGAAAAGACCAATGAGGAAATGCTTAAAATCAGCAATATGATAAGAGACTCCATTAAACCTGACGTTACCATGTTTGTCCATTATGATACAGAGGAGCAGGACGGGAAAAAAATCATAGTTATAAATGTCCAGCGCGGGACAGAAAGGCCATACTATATTGCAAAAAAAGGATTGCGGCCGGAGGGTGTTTATATTCGGCAGGGAACCTCCTCCGTTCCGGCAACAGATACCGCAATCCGCCATATGATAAAGGAGACAGATGGGGACAGCTTCGAGGAAATGCGGTCACTGGAGCAAAATTTAACCTTTCAATCTGTAAAAAAAGAATTTGCACTCCGGAATCTGGAATTTGGGCCACAGCAGATGCAAACCTTAAAAATATTGAATTCCGATGGTATTTATACAAACCTGGGGCTTTTGTTGTCTGAACAATGTATCCATACAATCAAAGCTGCCTGTTTTCAGGGAACGGATCAAAGTGTCTTTCAGGATCGGCGGGAATTTTCCGGTTCCCTGATGCAACAGCTAAATGATGTTTACTCTTATATTGATATGCACAATCAAATCAGATCCACCTTTGAGGATCTTCGCCGAATTGATATCTTGGATTATCCAAAAGTAGCTGTGAGGGAGGCTCTCCTTAATTTGCTTGTACACCGCGATTATGCCTTTCGTGCAAGCGCTTTGATCAGTATCTACACAGACCGGATTGAATTTGTATCTATTGGAGGGCTTTTGCCGGGAATCGCACTGGATGATATTATGTCAGGTGTTTCCGTATGCAGGAACCAAAATTTGGCAAATATATTTTACCGTCTGGAATTAATTGAAGCTTATGGAACCGGTATGCGGAAAATCATGGGTGCTTACAGAAATATGGATAGGAAGCCTTTGGTGGAAATTACCAGTAATTCGTTTAAGATCATCCTTCCAAATAGTAATGTCAGTACAGAATCTTATGAAACGGATGATTCTTCCTCAGTAAATTCTATAAGCCAAAATGAGCGGAAAATTCTAGCCTATGTTAAAGACAATGCTTTTGTGACCCGCGCCGATGTGGAAAAGCTACTGGAAATCAGTGCCTCCACCGCATCACGCCTGCTAAAGCATATGGTAGAAAAAAGGGATCTGTTACAGCAAAAGAAAGGAAAAAAGACAAAATACACATTACCGGAATAATAGAAACGTAACAGTTCAGACAGGTCTGAACTGTTACATAGAAACCATCATTTTTTTCAGCCGGCTGTTGTAATAGATAAGGGCCGGCCAGGAAACATGGGCAGAACACCACATTTCCTCCCCGGCTTTTTACGCATTGTTCCAGAGTTCTTCCATAAATTGTCTTGCCTGTACCGCATTTTCCGGGAGGGTATCCTCCAGTGTGGCATGGATATAGGGCTTATCCTTTTTCATAAAACGGATCAGATCGCTGTAATCCATCTCGCCCGTCCCGGCCGCCATGGATACCACCTTCCCGTCTATCCGCCTGAAATCTTTTACGTGGACTACCGCCACGTCCTCTCCCAGCACGTCAATCGCTTCCTTCACCACATCCTTCTGCCTTCCCGCATTGGAGGCATCCAGCAGGTTTACCGGATCCAATATGATCTGCAGGTTGGGCGACTGGATGGAACGGAGCACCTGCCGTGCCCGGTGGGGGCTGTAAACAATATGCTGGCAGACCGGCTCTATCGCCACCACGACTCCCATCTTTTCCGCATACTCCACCACATAGGACAGGTTTTTGGTAAAGGTATACAGGGCTTCTTCCGACCGGCTGGCCGGATCCGGCGCATAGAGGGAGTTGGGCGTACCGGTTTCCGTTCCCACCACGCCTGCTCCCAGCCAGGAAGCAAAACGGATCTGCGCCCTGTACTTTCCGATTGTTTCAGCCAGCCGGGCTCCGTCGGGATCCGCCAGATTCAGATAGCAGCCGAGCACAGCCACATCCAGATCCTGTTGTGCGAACAGCTTTTTTAAATACATGGCAAATCCGGGGGTGAGGGTGGAATTATTGACTTCAAACGTATCGATTACCTTGGCAAGAGCCACATGGGCGCAGGTAAAGCCCTGTTCCCTTGTATGGGCAAGCCGCTCCGGCAATGCCAGAGGCCGTGTATCGTGTAAACGGATTCCTATCTGCATATGTTATCTCCTTAAGGGCTGCTGTAACAGTCCCTTACGCTTCAGATACGAAGCATTTGGGTGGCATAAGGCTCCAGCTGCGCTTCCGCCGGTCCCTTTGCCGTCTGTATGGTTGTCTTTTGCGGCATGTCACTGTTGTTGATGACAACAAGCCGGCCGCTGCCCGGATAATAAGCGCATTCCGTATAACAATTATCCGTAAGATAAAGCCCGTTCCTGTCTTCTCCCCCTGCAAGCATGATGAGGTTTAAAAGCAGCCTTGTATTTTCCACCGTCTTTTCAAAGGATGCCATATAGATCCCCATCCCCCTGCCGAAGCGGTTCACGGTCAGGGTGGGAACCCCTCCGTCCTCCGCCAGCACTTTGGCATTTCCATCGGTGAGGAAAGGAATACCCTTCCGGTAATCACCGGTTTTCCTGACAAAGCTGCCCTCCGGCATAAGCCCTTCTTCCGCCTCCAGGTCAAATTCCCATTTTCCATGGCAGATGCGCGCCCCGGTGTCCTCGTCCACACCCAGCACAGGCGCCATGCGGAAGAAAGAGTCATAGCCTTCCACGGCGGAAGGTTCATTCACGCCGATAAAAGCGCCGCCTTCATATACAAAGCGGGTCAGCTTCTCCACAATCGCGGGATTCTTCCAGGCCTCCCCGCCGCTCCAGGCGCTTCCTGCAAATCCGGCGTTAATCACCACATCCGCTTGTTCCAGCGCTCCGTTCAGAACATCCGCAAAGCTGATAAAGGATACGTCTACCGGAAGCCCGGACAGCGCTTCATTGATATGGATCAGATCATTCCTGTACGTCTCATGGAAATGTCCGGAAAGGGTCCAGGAGCGCAGTTTTCCCCAATAATGCAGCACGGCAACCCTGGTGCGTATGCTGTGGGGCTTTCCTTCTTTATGGAACTCCCCTATGGTACGGAATTCATCCGCCACCTGTTCTATGTAATCACAAAAATCCGGATAATCCGCCACCAGATGGAGATAACCTCCCAGGCCGATCCGCTGGACCGGCTCCCTGAGCAGCGCCCTTCTCACGCTGTTCCAGTATTTTTTTGCCTCCAGTGTGGGATCCCCGCCTTCCATAAAGGTCGGCGCACCGCCCAGGCCCACCGGAAACAGATACGGGTGAAGGCGCAGTTCATGGGTATCCACCTTCACACCGGCACAAAGCCTGGCCTCATAGCCGGAAAACACGCATTTAATCAACCCGTCAAAGCCGAATTCCTCAAACCTGCCGTTATAAGGTTCGATTCCCACCCAGCTGTCATCATAAAATACATATGCCTTTTTACCATATGCATGTACCATATCAATCAGCTTACGTCCGAAAGATATGACGAAATCATTGATAAATTCCATCCAGTCCGCTTTTTTCCGGTTCCCGGGCATATGGGTCACATGCAGCTTCCCCTGATTGACAAAATCCTCGGCAGTCAGCCTGTAGCCGTATTTTATCTCAAATTCATCCAGCGCTTTTTCACTAACTGTAAAATCATAGGATCCCCAGTCCGTAAACAGGTTTCTGTTTTTTACGCTGCTTCCCCAGATCCACACAAAATTATAAAACAGGGAGGTAAAACGCACGACAGTTGTCGCCGGATGGGTTTCACACCACTCCTTCATCCAGTCCAGAAGAAACTCCTGTGCCTCCGGATAAATGGGATCAATCTGCATCAGATGCTCTTTGTCCCAGTTATTGGTGGTATGGTTGTACATGGAAATCTCTTCCCAGATACGGTATGCCATAAAACTTACCGTATAGGTATGCCAGGCCTCCGGCTCCTCAATGACAACGCAGCCTTTTTCCCTGTCATAGTTCCATTTTTCCCTGTCCAGCAGGGTATCCGTAGTCCTGTCATACACCTGCCAGTACCGGAAAGCCCTCTCGCTGTCATTGATCCTAAACTGCTCATCAAAAAAATCCTTCATCAGGGCAACCGTAAGCTTTCCTTCCACCGCCACAGCCGGATTTGTCATCAGAAAGCATTGCTGCAGCTTATCCTGATTTTCCTCCGCCCACGCATTATGATCGCGGATCATGCAGATAGTGGAATAAATCCCGTATCCCGCATCCAGTATTTCATCGGACAGCACCGTACCGTCGCTGTCACGGATGACATCGGCCCCCCATTTTTCCGCCAGCTCCAGCGTCAGCTTTTCATAGCCGGATTCTCCCGGAAGGGTAAAGCTCCCTTTTCTTTTTTCACTCATTCTGTCTTACTCCTTATTCCTTTGCTTTTCATTCACCTATCATACATACACCGTACCATCCCGTTTATAACGCGCCGTCCTTTGAGACATTGCCTGCGGCAAGCAGCCCGGAGAAAAAGGCCAGTGCCAATCCCTGTCCCCAGCCCTGGATCCAGCGTCTGGAAATATCCCTGTAACCGTCTCTGTCCTTCATAACTGCGGTCCCTGCGGATACATTCATCACCTTGCCGTCCTTGCCCACATTTTCCAGGATCCCTTTTATGGCTTTGTTTATGTATCTGGAATGCAGCGGGTTACCCTTTTCCAGCATAGCCGCAGCAATACCGGCGGAAGCGGAAACCTCCTCATAGGAATCCTCATCATCCAGTATCGTCCGCCACAGCCCGTTTTCCGTCTGCAGCAGCTTCAAAGCGGCAAGCTGCTCATTCAGGGAACCGGTCACCTCCAGATATTTCGGATACAGGTAAGCCTCCGGCAGGACACTTCCCACCTGGGACATGGTATAAGCCGCCCATGCATTCGCCCTTCCCCAGTAAAAACCGGACATATGATCGCCCGTAATATTATTGTAGCCATGATAATATAAGCCGGTTTCCGGATTCTGCAGATAATGAATATGCCAGTAATACTGGTTCAGCGCATCCGCAATCATTTCTGCATTTTTAAGCTTCACCCCTACCCGCAGCAGAAAGAACGCCGCCATAAACAGGGTATCCGCCCAGGCCTGCTCCGGAAAATCATTCTTTGCCGATACCGTATGCTGAAGCACATGATCCCCGAAACGCAGGGCGTCCTCCTGCAGATAATGCACCTTACTCATAACCACATCCCAATACTTCTCATCCCCGGTAGCTTCATACAAGGTAATCAGGCAATGTCCCATGGCACACGTATTCACCGTCCACACAGACGGAAGCCCCAGCTCCATATATTCATCTATCCTATCCTTTAAAAGCGTCAGATACTCTTCCTTCTTGGTGATCTCCCATGCCCTGGAAATCCCATAATAGGCCACGCCGCAGGGCCAGTCCCAGGTCAGATCCATATTCATGGTTTTCTGCACAATACGATCGATTGCATCTTCAATTTGGTTTCTGTCAAAATCCAGTTTTAACATAAGTCCCTCTCTTTCTCCGGAAACTCCGGCACGCATCCCTATTATGCATTAACCATAAAATAATTTACTCCCAAATTCTATTTAATTTCAATTATATACTTTGCAATTTCAACCATTTATGATATATTCTTTTTAGCTTTTATTCATTATTTTAAATATATTTATAACATAATTTTCTTAAAATCCGTTAAATTGCCTATTTTTTTAATATTTTACCTTTTTTTATGGTTTTTCTATACAATTTATTGCATTTTCTATCCGTTATTTATTTAACATTTTGGTTGTTATAATTATAATTTACCTTTTCCTAAACGAAAAGCCCCGCCCATTTTACCTTACGCATTTCCAGCGTCGGTGTTACGACGCCCCCGCGCTTATGAGAAAAAAGGAGTCCCTCTTATGTCCAAACCCAAAAACACCGTTATGGAATACCGCAATTATTACCTCCCGATGGATTTCCCGGTTCTCGTCCTCACCGGCGGGCATTGGAAAATTTCAGACATCCCCAGCAGCCGTCTGCATTTCCATAACTGCCTGGAAATCGGGATGTGCCATTCCCACAGCGGGACAATGAAATTTTACAGCGAGCCGATGCCGTTCAAAGAGGGGGATGTTACCTGCATCCCAAGGAATATCCCCCACACCACCTATTCCGATCCGGGGACCGAAAGCCGCTGGTCATATATCATGTTTGATCCTGCCGAGCTTTTCAAGGGCCTGCTGCTCACCCCGGATGCCGGCCCCGGCCTTTCCCTTTTTTCTTATCACAAATACCGCCATATCCTGCCCCGGGAGGAATATCCCCACATCCACTATCTGGCCCTTTCCATCGTCAGGGAAATGGAGGAGAAACGGCCCAACTACCGGGTATGCGTCAAAGGGCTTCTGCTGGCCCTATCCATCGAGCTGAACCGGATCCAGGAACAGGCCAGCCAGGATGCGGATCCGGGCGCGTCCCCCCGCACCTCGCTGCCGGAAAATGCCCTTATCATCTCGCCTGCCCTGGATTATATGGAAGACAATTACAGCACCCAGTTTCCGATAGAAGTGCTGGCGGAGGTATGCCATATGAGCCTCACCCATTTCCGGCGCATTTTCCATACCATCATGCGCACCAGCCCTCTGGACTATCTGAACAGCACCCGGATCATGAAAGCTTGTAACCTGCTGCGCAGCACGGAAGAATCCATTCTCACCATATCCGAAATGGTGGGGTTTGCTTCCGTCTCCAATTTCAACCGCCATTTCCAGGCTGTTATCCATATGACGCCCCGGGAATACCGGAGCCAGATGCTCCTGGCCCACCAAGAGACAGGGATCGACTCCCGGCAGACCATCCTGGAATTCACCGGATGGATGGCGCCGGAAGCCGATCCCAATTAAAACCTGTTCTCAGATAAATACCCTGCCTGCCGTCCGTCTTACCGGTAGAATTCCTCCAGCGCTTCCTTTACCGCATAGTAGGCCGGTTTGGGCCTGCATTCGGTATCCACGATTCCCCAGAAGCATTCCGCCGGGCAGTCCGGCTCTCCGCAGTGATAGCAGTGATAGGCATCCCGCCAGCAGAACATGAACGAGCCGAGACAATGGGGATGTTCCGCAAAAATACGCAGCCCCCTTCTGAAATAATCCGCCTGGATCCCAGGTGTATGCCCGCCTCCCACCTGGTTAAACCATCGCTTCGTATGGCAGACCTCATTCAGCCCCAACGGGATCTGTGAAGGATCCGGCGTTTCCTCCGCCATCTGTCCGTCGGAGGAATAGCCCCACTCATTTGCCAGCACCGGAAGAGCGTATCTGTCATACAGCCCGTCTATCACGCCGATCCAGTCCTGCACATCGCCGGGCTGCCAGGATCCGAAATATTGATCCACTCCCATATAATAAAAAGGATGCCCTTCCCGGTAAACCAAATCCGCAATTCTGACGGCGTTCTCATTATAGCAGGAAATATTGATCCCACACCTTGCCTCCGGATTTGCCCTGCGGATTCCCTCCGCACTGGCTCTGGCGGTGTCCGCCAGGATAGCATCCGCATAATCATTGGAAAATACGGGGATATCAATTTCATTCATACACTGCCAGTAGATTCCGGCGGCTTCTCCCAGATCCTCGCAGATAAAACGCATAGTTTCCCTCACGTTCTCATAAAAAGCTTCCGTCCCCTTTTCTCCCACGAAATCCGGGAAATGCTCATGCCAGCAGGTCTTCCCCTCCTTTTCGTCATAAGTAAATCCTCCAAGAGGAGGCGTGGCCGGCATAACCTGGAAGCCTCTTTCGTGCGTATCCCGGATCTCCTGCCGTGCCTGTATGTATTCCTCACTCAGAGTGCCGAACATTTTGTCCGTCCAGGGAAAGCAGATATTCAGGCGCATCCACTCCACCCCAAGCTCCTTTACCATCTCATATTCCCCGCTCGTGTTATATGCAAAAACAATTCCTTTTATTTTTTCCGATGCCTTCATACCTTACTTTTCCTCCTTCTTCGTAACTGTTCCGTCCCTTCACCGTTCCCCTTCTTCTTCAATAATCGTCAGCCACGCCAGTTGCGCTCCCCAGAAAGCCGCCAGTTCCTTCTCCGCTGCGGCTTCTGTCCTTCTCCCAAGTCCTGTCAGCGCATAAAACCTCGCCGGATGGGCCTTGCCATGATTCGCCCTGCGCACCTCATGTTCTCCCGGCAGATTGGAAACAAAACCGCCGAAATAGGGAAGTCTGTTGTCTTCCTTCAGCAGGGCGTCCGCGCCTTCCAGCATCTGCCGGTAGAGACACGCCGCTTCTTTTTCCCTTCCCAGCCGCCGCAGCGCGCAGCCTGTATAGAAATCACTTTCATCCAGGCGGCCCACCGCATGGGAGGCGGCTTTCCGGTACCATTCCAGCGCCTCCTTCCGGCGTCCTTCCGCCTCCAGTACCTCCGCCAAATAATAATACACCGCCGCCTCCCGCGCCATAACGCCGCGGCCCTCGTGATAGTTCTCCGGATACTCCAGCGCCTTTTCGAAAAGGTCAATGGCTTCTTTGTTTTTCCCCTCCCTGCGCGCCCGCCTTCCCAACTGGATATAAGCCAGGATATGCGCCTTTACCAGGATTCCTTCCCCTCCTTCATAGGGATGGAAAACATGGTTTTTGAGACATTCTGCCGCTTTCTCCGGCATTCCCGCTTCGTTGTACAAAACCAGCTGCATGTGATACAGATCCTCCCTTTTACGGACCTGCTCCGGGTATTCCTCCAACAGCTCCAGAAGCTTTCTCACCGGCTCGCCGCACCGTTTCCGTATTTCCATGAGTTCCAGAAGGAAACGTGCATCCGGGCCGGCAGCAGCTTTCTCTGTTCCGCCGGACACAAGCTCCGCAGAACCTGTTTTTCCCATAGAAGATGCCCTCTCCAGGGCGAACGCCTTCTCCATTTCCCGGCGCGCTCCTGTTTCATCCCCGTATACCTCCAGAAGAGCCAGTGCCAGACACCGGTGGGCCTGATATAGCCCTTCCTCCCTCAAGATTGCTTCCTGCCAGCATTTCATGCCTTCTTCCCGGTTATCCCTTCCATAATACAGGCATCCCAGATAATAGGCGCTGCGTCCGCCGTCCATCCCTTTATCCCATGCATGTTCCAATACGTTTTTATCTATATCTGTGTAAGGGAAACAATAATCTCCCGGATCCTCTCCCGCTTTTTTCAGGAACGTTCCGGCTTCCTCCTCTTTCCCCAGACCTGCTGCCGCATAGGCACAGTCATAAAGAACCATGGGATCGGCAGGCGCTTTTTCCCCCAACGCCAATACCTCCTGCCAGGCTCCCAGCTCCAGATAGGCGGACAGCAGGACTCTCCACGCGGTTTTCCGGTCCCCCAGAACCGCCCGCAGCCTTTCCAGGCCTTCTTCCCCCTGTAAGAACCAGTTTTCGCCCAGGCTCCCATAAGCCATGGGATCGATTTCCAGCATTCTCCGGTTCACCCGGGCAGCTTCCTGCGCCTTTCCCGTTTTCCGCAGGATAAAGGCCTTCAGGAAAAAAAGCGCCGGGCTTTCCCCGTTCACCGTCAGCGCCTCTCCGACACAGCTTTCGGCCGTTTCCATATCCCCCTTCCGCACAGACAGTTTCGCCGCCTGCTTCAGTCCGGCTCCCTTGTACCCGTAATTCCAGGCTGCCTTCCGGTAATAACGGATGGCTTCCTCCTCCTGCCCGTTCGCCTCCAAAGCCCAGGCATAGTTAAAGCAGGATTCCCCGTCCCTGGGATTGGGGTTGCGCAGCATACAGCGCTTCACGGCCCGCTCAAAAAATCCCAGTGCCTCCGCAACGTTCCCGCCCCGCATCAGCAACAGGCCCATAGCATTATTACAGCGGCTGTCTCCCGAATCCCTCCGCAGGGCTTCCCGGTAGTAATCCACCGCCCGCAGCGTCACATGGCGGTACTGCTCCAAATGCAGCCCTTCCAGGTACAGCTCCTCCTGACTGGTGATTTCTTCCGGCCGCCTGGCAGGCCTGTGGGGAACAGGCTTCTCTCTGTCCTGGAAAAAAGGAGGCCGCCGGGTATAGGAAACCAGTTCCTTCCCCTCTTCGTCATAAAGGCCCGCGGACACATCCTTCTCCTCCGTCAGCTCCGGAACCTCAAGGCTTCTGCACACAGGCTGTCCCGGCCCGATGGAAACCTCTTCTTCCCAAAGAGTCTCTTCCTTTACCGCCACCCGGATCCGGGCTTTTTCATGGACCGCCGTGGCATTGAAGCATATCTCCAGGCTGCCTTTTGTACACAGGAATCCCACCGCTGCATCCTTCCCCGCATTCTTCAGCCCGGGCATATCGGATAAGGCATACCAGGTCTGCTCAAAGGTCTTGGTTTCATCCGGCGCTATAAAGGAAAAATCAGGCTGGTTGTCAGTATAGCAGCCTGTCATGATTTCCAGATAGGCCCCGTCCCCATCTGTCAGGTTCCTGTGCCACACATCCCCGAATTCCCGGCTTCCCCATGTGAAAAATTTCTTACCCACAGACACATGGTGATCTGCCACATGTACCGTCCCCCTCTTTCTTCCATGGTCATAACCGCCCATAAAATTATAGTCGGAATTCAGGATAAAGAAGGAGGCCGGCGAGGGAATGTTTTTAAACCACGTGATATCCGTCCCTTCCCCGAAATCCGCCCTGGCAAATTCCCCTTTAACCACCGGGAACGGGGAAACCGCATCCTTGTAATGATAGGTGATATAATCCACATCCGGCGGGAACTGCAGCTGGTAATCCCGGTTGGCATGAACCGCCAGATTGGCCCACCAGTGGAAGGTCTGTGCGGCATTTCCCGGATTATACAGCCTGGTCTTTACCGTCACATAGGCTTTATCGGGCCAGATGGTTACCCCTACCATCCCCTTCATGCCGAACAGCGGTTCATATTCTCCCATCCAGGCAGTCTCCGATCCGTCCTCCCCCTTTTCGATCCAGGAATCCACAGGCATATAAGTGGTAGGTCTGTGATGCTGCGGCCAGTTGAATTCAATCCCGCCGGAAATCCAGGCTCCGCCCAGGCCGATCAGCGCCGGCTTTATAACGTTGTTTTTGTAGACAAAATGATAATCGGCTTTTTTGTCATATCCTTCATAAATCCTTCCTCCCAGCTCGGGAAGCACCGTTATGCGGAGGAATTCATTTTCCAGCAGGATGGCCTCGTACGTTTTGTCTGCCTTTACGTTCGTAAAGGTATCAATCATCGGGATGGGATAGAGATTCCCCCTGGTTCCCTGATGGTTTCTCACATCATAGAAAATCGGTGCTTTCTCCGCTTCATCCATTTCATAAGTGGGTATCACCAGCTTCTGTCTGCTAATCATATCAATGCCCCTCTGTCCGCTTCCGGCGGACACCTTTCCCCTGAAAAACAAGCAATGCCGTCTATACCTTATATTCTAAAGGAGCCCGTGTATTTTAGCAATACACGGGCTCCTGCCGGGTCAGTATCCGTTATCGGTTACTATTCCCTGTCGGCCTTGATAGCGTTATTCATTTCAACCAGCTTGGCAACATCATCCGCCTGTTCAACCGCTTTATCATAGAAATATTGGAACACCTCATCCACATGGTAATTGTCCTGCAGCTCTTCAATCATTTTGGTACGGGCTGCTTCAAATTCTTCATCGCTCTTGGCAGCAACCGCAGTGACAACATTCTTGCCCATAAAGGCGTTGATTTCATTAACATAGGATGCGATATCCCCTTCCGGATCCCCGAAGGAAATATACATTCCGGCATCGGTAACGGGAGTCTCGGCCCGGTATACATCCGCCTGGGTCTCCTGTCCGTAATGGGAGATGAAATCCTTCACCGTATCATTCATCTTGGAATCCAGCGCCTTCGGGGAGAACTGGTACAAATCAATGGCAACACCGTCGTCGGGATCGATCGTTCCGTTCCCAAACCCGCAGAAATGATGATATACATTGACGCCGGTCTCCACGCCGAACGCATCATCCTTGGTAACCTTGAGATAATCGTCCGTAGGTACGGGTTCTCCGTCCTCCACGTTCCAGAACTGCCCTTCCAGGCCGTTCCATGCGATTCTGGAGAATTCATAGGTGGATACAAAATCAAGCAGGGCCACACATCTTTCCGGATTTTCCGTATTGGCATTCACCACATACTGCCTTTCCCCGCGGTACATGTTACCGAAACGGTCTTCCGCATCACCGCTCAGGCTGGGCAGGGAAATAAATGTTTTCTGGTTGCCTTCCGTCTTGTTGAATTCCAGGTTGGCATTAGCGGACATCCATCCGGGTACGTTAAACATATATTTTCCGGCTTTCAGGTTTTCTTCATAGATATCGGAGGTCATGGTAAAGGAATCGGGATCCAGCAGCCCCCTCTGATTTGCTCTGTTGTAAAACCGTACCGCTCTCCAGAAAATACCTTCCGGATCGGTCAGCTGGTTGTTTTCCAGAGGCTTGGAATCCACGGTGGACACTCCCAGGACACGTCCTGTTGTTTCAATCAGGTTTACGCCCTCCTGCGGCCCCAGCCCGAAGGTAAATACCCATTCCCCCCAGCCCTGGCCTGCGCCGAACCATGCGCCGCAGCCGTAGGTTTTCTGTCCGTCCGCTGTCTGCGGTTCTGCGGCTACCATAGCTTCCATAACATCCAGCAGATCCTCATCATAGGATTCCAGCTTGGGATAACCGGCTTCTTTATACACATCCCATCTGATATAGTGCCCGCAGGTAGGCACGGTGCCATCATCCCAGGAGCCTTTGCACATTCCCCACAGATAGGCATTCCCGTCAGGACTGTTTGCCGTCATTCTCTGGGCCTCGAGCATCATCCTGCCCGCCGGATCGTTCACCGTATTGGGTGCGTATTCCTCCAGATAAGGCTCCAGATTCAATGCGGAACCGGATTCCAGCAGCATAGGAAGCTGCTTGGTGGGATCGGATAACAGGAAGATATCCGGCAAATCACCGTCTGCCATCATTGCGGATAACTGGCTCGGCCAGTCCGCTTCCGTAACGCCGGTGAGATACAGATCCACATTCAGCGTATCCTCAATGTACTTGCTGACCGGATCGCTCCGTAAGCCGTCCGCCTCCCCTCTTCCCACGAACGCAACCACATCCAGGCTTACTCGTTCCTCAAATTGGGGAACCACCACTCCGGAGTCACCGGCTGCCGTCTCTGTTCCGGAGCCTTCCCCGGACTCCCCTACCGCCACCTCTGTCTGTGCGGTGTCGCCGGCTGCCGGCGCCGAACCGGAAGCGGGCTCCTTTGAGGAAGCGCCGCAGGCTGTAAGTCCGCCCAGCATTGCAACGGAAACGGCCACTGCCAGCATTCTGGCTAAAAGATTTTTTTTCTGGAAACTGGTTTTCATACTCTCTCCTTCCTTTGGGTGTATTTTAAACACCCTCTCCTTACTTATGGAATTTCATTATGTGCGGGATACCTTCTCTGCTGCGGAAGGATATCCGCCCCGCGGAAACTGCCGGGCATATGCACGGATGCGCTCACCCGGCCCGCCGCCTGCGGGAATGAAAGTAAGAACTTCTCACCCCTTAACAGCACCCAGCATGATTCCTTTGGTAAAAAACCGCTGCATATAAGGGTATACACACAGAATAGGGATTACGGTAATAAAACTCATAGCCATCCGCAGCGTGGTGGAGGTAACCTTCACCGCCGCTCCCGCCGCCGCGCCTGAGCTGGATGTGGACACCACATTGGACTGCAGCTTGGTATAGAGCAGATACTGCAGGCAATGCAGATTGGCGGCCTTCCTTCCCTGCATAAAGAACATATCGTCCGACCAGGTATTCCACTGGTTCACCGCAGCAAATACCACGATGCAGGCCAGTATGGGTTTCGCCAGCGGCAGGATAATACGGAAAAATACTTTTATCAGCCCCGCGCCGTCCATTTCCGCCGATTCCACCAGTTCACCGGGAATCGATTCAATATAGGTCTTTATCAGGATAATAAAATAAGCCTGTACCGCATAAGGCAGTATATATACGAGAAAATTGTTTTTCAGCCCGATATTGCTGATGAGCAGATAATAGGGAATAAATCCCGCATTCACGTACATGGTAATGATAAAAAAACGGTACAGCAGCTTCCTGCAGGGCAGATCCCGGTTTGCCAGGATATAAGCCGCGAAACTGCAGCACAGCAGGGTGAGCAGCGTCCCCAGAATGGTACGGGCAAACGCGATTCCGATACTGGAGGTCAGCCCGGGAATTTCCAGAAGATTACTATAAGCTTCCACGGAAAACTCCTTGGGAAGCAGGTACACCCCCCGGTTCACCGCCGCGGGTGAGGACCAGGAATTAATAAATATGTACCAAAGCGGATAAACGCAGATAAAGGTAAACACCCCCAGAATAAGGGAATTCAGTACACCGGAAAAAGTAATTGTTGTCTTCTTCTTTTTATTCATAATACAGCTTCCTTTCTCAATTTCAGTCCCGTCAGCCCCTTATCAGAAAATGGATTCCCCTCTCAGCCGCCTGGAAGCCCAGTTGGCAAAGGAAAGAAGAATGATACTGACAACGGATTTGAAAATCCCCATTGCTGTTGCCAGGGAATATTCCATATTCTTAATACCCATCCGGTATACATAGGTGTCAAAGACCTCAAGCTTATCCCATGTCATGCCGTTTCCCAGCAGCCAGTACTGGTCGAAGCCGTTGGAAAGCATATTGGAAATTGCCAGAAGAAGGAGGACAAAGAAGGTGGACAGCAAGCCGGGTACGGTAACGTGAACAATTTTCTGCCAGGTATTCGCACCGTCCACATCCGCCGCCTGATACAGCTCCTGATCGATGGAACTTATGGCCGACAGATAAATGATGGCGTTATAACCCAGTGTTTTCCACGCCCCAATCGCCACCTGGATAAACCAGGCATGCTTTACATTGGTTAGCGGGTTAACCGGCTCCTTTACCAGCCCAAGGCCCAGCAGGATATTGTTCAGTGCGCTGCCTTCCGATGACAGCAGCATAAACACAATGGAATATACCAGGACCCAGGAAATGAAATTGGGAATCGAGGTTCCCGTCTGTACCATTTTGGCATAGCGCTTATTTTTCAGCTGGGAAATCGCAATGGCAAAAATGGCAGGAAGCACCGAGCAGCAGATATTCAGAAAGGAAATACACAGCGTATTGCGCATTACATTCAGAAAATCCCTGGGATTGGAAACGATTTTCTGAAAGTATTTCAGTCCCACAAAATCGGAATGGAATACGGATACACCGGGCTTGAAATCCACAAAGGCGTAACTCCATCCCAGGAGCGGGGCATAATTAAATACCAGTACAAAAAGCATAAAAGGCAGAAGAAGAAGCACCAGACGTATTTTTTTCTTCTGCCTTCCTGTCAATTGTTTCTTCGCATTATCAGCTGTCCGCGTCATACGCCCCCCTGCTCCTTTCTATTATCCGTTTCTTCCGTCACCGCTTCCGGGCTCACCCGGAAACAAGGCTCCTCCACACAACGATCTTTATAGGCAAAGCCGGCAGCAATCCCGCCCACATTGTTATACCAGTTCCCCGTCACCTCATTGACAATATGAATACCGTCAAAGGACTCCTCCATTTCAAAGAGAAGAATCCGTTTGGCCTCATGCCGGTTTGGGCAATGCAGGGCCATCATCAGCTGTCCGCCGAAAGTGGTAAACAACATGGAATGGGCACCGTCCATGGCATACAACGGCTGCTGCTCCTGGATCCAGGGCCCCTGGATATCCCCGCTTAACGATCTGGCATAACCGGTGGTATACCCGCCTTTATCCGAAAAGCTGGACCAGAGCATAATAAGCACGCCGCTTTTCAGCCTGTGCAGGAAAGGCCCGTCCGTCACCCAGCCGCTTCCTTTCATGGTTTTAGCAGCCCATGGTCCGTCGGATGCACGGAAAAGAATGACCGGTTCTCCCTCCGCCTTCCCCAGATCATCACTCAGCGGCACCGCACATATCTGACCGTCATTTACCTGAAGCCATTCATGACAAAAGACCATCCACGGTTTTCCCCTTTTATCCTCATACAGGGTCCCGTCCAGACAATGCCACCCTTCCGGCGTAACCGGTTTCCCGCTTACCGGTTTAAAAGGGCCTTTAGGAGAATCCGCTGCCAGACACTGGCATCTGCGATAGGTTCCCCTGGCCCGGAAGGAAGAAATCAGATAATATTTCCCTTTCCAGATATGTACCTCGGGAGCCCAGTAGTCTGAATCCGCCCAGAATCCACCTTTCCGGAAAGCCACCTCCGGCCTGGACCAATGTACCAAATCCCTGCTTTCCAATACATAAAAACAAGGTTCCCCCGCATACACATCCGGAAATCTGTCCCGATCCGCAAACTGTACATAGGTATAGTATTTTTTACTCACCGGATCCGCCAAAATAAAGGGATCACTGATATGGACATCCCTGATATGATATGGATACTGTTTTTCCAATTCTTCTGCCATAGCCCTTAATTCCCCTCCGCATTTATGTATTTTATCCCATTTTATCGCATTTTGTATATTTACTATTGTTTATATTGTATTTTTACAATATAGTTTTTACGCATTATTTGTGCGTTTTATCTATATGTATTATCTTATATTTAGCAGTTCCCTTTCATCCACATTTTTATCAAATACCTATGCAAATCTGACCATATTAACAGATTTTATTTTTTATGTTATACTGCTTTCAAAAGAAACAGGTTATCTGCTTTTCCGGGAGGAAATGTATTATGTCGATAAAAAAGCCAAAGCCGGTCATTGAATACAGAAATTATTACCTTCCATCCAGTTTTCCGGTACTTCTTCTTACCGGTGATAACTGGAAGATATCCGATGTCAAAAGCGAACATCTGCATTTTCATAATTGTCTGGAGGTAGGTATCTGCCATTCCAGGAGCGGAATCCTGGAATTCTGCAACGCTATGACTATGCCGTTTTCAGAGGGAGATGTTACCTGTATTCCCCGGAATATCCCTCACACCACTTACTCGGCCCCCTGCACCAAAAGCAGATGGTCCTACCTGTTTTTTGATCCGCGTCAGCTGTTCCGGGATATGCTGCCTCCCGATTTCAGCTACAGCATGATCTGTGACGATGTTCATAAATACCTGATACCGGCAGGCCTCTCCCGGCGGATCCCTCTGCTTGCGGATGCCGCGGTGGAGGAGCTTTCCGCAGAGGAACCGGACCGTATGCTGGCGAAAAGCTATCTGTTCGCTTTATATATGGAAATCATCCGTTTCCAAAACCCGGAGATGCATAATATACAATCTGAAAATACCCCCCCCCTGGCAAAATCCACCATGTTTCGGCAATAATTCAATGAATATCACGCCGGCGCTGGATTTTATCGAAGATAATTACATGAATAAATTTCCTGTGGACCGTCTGGCGGAACTCTGCCATATGAGCCCCACCCATTTCCGGAGATGTTTTCAGTCCGTTATGCACACGACACCGCTTACCTACCTGAATACCATCCGGATTATGAACGCATGCAATCTGCTCAGGAATACCAACCATACTATCCTCACCATTTCAGTAATGACAGGTTTCAGTACCCTAAGCAATTTTAACCGGCTGTTTAATCAGATGATGAAGGTTCCTCCCAAGGAATACCGTATGCAGACCCTGCGTGGAAGAAAACCGGGTGAAATCCCTTCCATTATCGAATATGCAGGCTGGCTGGAGCCTGACGAGTCCCCCCATATGGGAAATCAGGAGTAAACATGGAATTCCTGCTTCCTTTTTCTTGATAAAAAAAGACATCCGTCCGCGGAATTCCTTCCGCAGGGGATGTCTTTTCTATAAAGGAAAGCATTACTGCTTTCTTAACTCTATCTTATACCAGCTCAAGAACAACTTCCATTGCTCCGTCGCCTTTTCTCTGTCCAATCTTGATGATACGGGTATATCCACCCTTACGATCCACATACTTGGGAGCGATTTCATCGAAGATTCTGGCAGGCATATCTACCTTCTTGGTGCCTTTCTTACGTCCGGCTGCAGTGGTGGGAACCTCGGTAATCGGATACAGAACTTTCAGCATCTGCCTTCTGGCATGAAGCCTGCTGGGCATATCCTTCTTGATTTCCTTTTCCACTTCATCATAAACGGTAACTTTCTTTCCGTCTACGGTTTCTTTTACTCTCTTGCCGTCTTTGTCTTTTCTGGCAACCTTTGCGGTAACCTTAACGGTTTCGAAATTATCTTTTTCTTTCACGCCCATCGCAATGATGCCTTCCGCGATTTTACGTACTTCCTTAGCTCTTGCTTCAGTCGTAACGATTTTTCCATGATATAACAGGTTCGTTACCTGGTTTCTCAGCAGAGCCTTTCTCTGATCAGAAGTTTTTCCTAATTTTCTGTATTTTGCCATTTTATTAATCTCTCTTTCATTCTTGGTACATCCGGCCACGCTCATCGGACTTACTTACCGGATGCTTATACTAGCGGACAGCCGCCCTGAAGCAGCCGCCGCGGCCAATCATGCTACAGGTCATCTGCAGGTGACCTTTCAACTCCAGGTGACCTTGCGCCCCAAAGTGCTTATGCACCCTGAGACACTCCAACATCTCCGCGCACATCGGACTTACCGGAAATGCCCATACAGATTTTGAGTATATCATAACTATTCCGTACCTTCACGGTTACAGCTTGTTATACGTTTATTTCATCGCTGGGATTCAGCTGAAGCCCCAGTTCCTTTAATTTCGCAAGAACCTCTTCCAGTGACTTACGGCCCAGGTTACGGACCTTCATCATATCTTCTGAAGTCTTGTTGGTCAATTCTTCTACCGTATTGATACCAGCACGTTTTAAGCAGTTATAGGAACGAACAGACAACTCAAGTTCGTCGATGCTCATTTCTAATACTTTTTCTTTCTCATCATCTTCCTTCTCTACCATAACCTCAGCGGTTTTGGCATTTTCAGAAAGGTCAATAAAAAGGCTTAAATGTTCACTGAGTACTTTTGCAGCAAGGCTGACAGCTTCATCCGGAGCCAGAGTACCGTTGGTATATACATCCAGTGTCAGTTTGTCAAAGTCAGTCACCTGGCCGACACGGGTATTGGCAACAGCCATGTTCACTCTTTCTACCGGAGTATAGATGGAATCAATTGCGATTACGCCGATAGGCAGGTCTTCGCTCTTGTTCTTCTCCGCGCTGACATATCCACGTCCCTTGGTAATGGTCAGTTCCATGTACAGCTTGCTTTCCTTGCCGCCGCTTAAGGTAGCAATTACCAGGTCGGGATTAAGAATCTCAATATCCTGATCTGCCTGAATATCTGAAGCACGGACAACACCTTCGCCTTCGAATTCGATATAAGCGGTCTTAGGTTCATTGGTTTCGCTGTTATTCTTGATTGCCAGACTCTTGATGTTCATGATGATTTCAGTCACATCTTCCTTAACACCAGGAATCGAGCTGAATTCATGCAGCACGCCTTCAATTTTCACCTGGCTTACAGCCGCACCCGGCAGAGAAGAAAGCATAATTCTTCTCAGGGAATTGCCCAGTGTAATACCGTAACCTCTTTCCAGCGGTTCTACAACGAATTTGCCGTATTTCTTGTCCTCAGAGATTTCAGCAACCTCGATATTGGGTCTTTCAAAATCAAACACTGCAAATACCCTCCTTTACGAACGAAAAGTTTCTTAATTGAAACGTTCACGCCAGCTACAAGAAATTACTTGGAATACAATTCGACGATAAGCATTTCGTCTACAGGTACGTCAATCATTTCCCTGGCCGGAAGTTCCTTAATCGTTCCTTTGAAGTTTTCGATGTCTACATCCATCCACTCCGGAACCAGTCTTCCTGCTGTAACTTCGAGGATATCTTTATATCTCTGCATTCCTTTTGCTTTTTCCTTGATTTCAATCACATCGCCTGCTTTAACCAGGTAAGAAGGAATGTTGATGCATTTTCCGTTTACCAGTACATGCTTGTGATCTACTACCTGTCTTGCTTCTCTTCTGGTTCTTGCAAAGCCCATCCTGAAGATAACGCTGTCCAGTCTGCTTTCAAGAATGGTCATCAGATTGGTACCGGTCATCCCTTTCATTCTGTCGGCTTTCTTATAGTAATTTCTGAAAGGTTTCTCCAGCACGCCGTAGATGAATTTGGCTTTCTGCTTTTCTCTCAGCTGAAGGCCGTATTCACTTACCTTCTTGCCTGCTCTTGCGTTGCTTCTGTTAGACTTCTTGTCGTATCCCAGGTACATGGGTTCCAGACCAAGGGATCTGCATCTTTTTAAAACAGGGGTTCTGTTTACTGCCATTTTTGATTTCCTCCAAATATTGTTTACAGTGCGTCAGTGCCGCACTTTCTTCCAACGTTATCTCCATTTACTGATTAAACTCTACGACGCTTGGGCGGGCGGCATCCGTTGTGAGGCACGGGAGTAACGTCCTTGATGCTGGTTACTTCCAGACCACATGCAGAAAGCGCACGGATAGCAGCTTCCCGTCCTGAACCAGGACCCTTTACAAACACGTCTACAGTCTTCAGACCGTGCGGAATAGCTGCCTTTGCAGCTGTTTCTGCAGCCATCTGTGCTGCGTACGGAGTAGATTTCCTTGAACCTCTAAAGCCCAGACCGCCGGCGCTTGCCCAGCTTAAAGCATTTCCTTCAGTATCTGTCAGGGTAACAATTGTGTTATTGAAAGATGACTGAATGTGTGCCTGTCCGCGTTCAACGTTTTTTCTGACACGTTTCTTTGTTACTTTTTTCGCAACTTTCTTAGCCATTTAAACTAACCTACTTTCCTCAATAAATTTAGATTATTTTTTCTTATTTGCAACTGTTCTCTTAGGACCTTTTCTGGTTCTTGCGTTGTTCTTGGTATTCTGTCCGCGAACCGGCAGTCCTTTTCTGTGACGGATACCCCTATAGCATCCGATTTCCTGTAATCTCTTGATGTTCAGAGCGATTTCTCTTCTCAGATCACCTTCCACAGTCATTGATTCGTCGATGACAGCGCTGAGTCTCTTTACCTCATCATCCGTCAGCTCCCTTACACGGGTGTCAGGGTTGACATTTGCCTTTGCGCAGATTTTTGTTGCGCTCGGCCTACCGATACCATAGATATAGGTAAGTCCGATCTCCACACGTTTTTCTCTTGGTAAGTCAATACCTGCAATACGAGCCATTTACGTTTCCTCCGTTTTCCTTTCGCGCCACATCCGCCCGGCGTTTTGCCGGGATGCGCGTTTCTTCACTGCGCGCCCGAAATACCTGGTCTTTACAATAAGTATTTAACGCGCAATTACACAAGGCAGACTCCACCCCTTCCGCGTCCACACGCTTCCTGGTGTATCACACCCTGTGCATACGATCAAATCGTATTAATAATAGTTACTAATTGACTGGGGCGTACTAACAGGAAAAACAAATCAAATCGGAGATTTGCTTTGTTTTTCGAGCGACTGCGGAGCAGTCGCAGCGAGAGCCATATCCTCGCTTGCCCAGCCGGACACCCATCCGGCCTTTCCGATACTCCGGTATCCGAAAAAGGATACTGAGGATGCTGCGCACCCTAATTTTCGGTATCAAAAAGTAATCTCCCGTAAACCCATGTAAGAAACCATACGGCGCCTGCAGAGCTGCCGTACTCCAACACGAATTGCCTTACGTTCAATTATTTCCAAGCACCGTCCTCAAGAACGGTACTGATGCCGCCTGAATGGAACGACAAGGATCAGCCCTGTCTCTGTTTGTGTTTAGGGTTCTCACAGATAATTCTGATCGCGCCCTTTCTCTTGATAACTTTGCACTTTTCGCAAATCGGTTTTACTGATGATCTAACTTTCATGTTAAACCTCCTTTCAAAAAAGACCGTTTTAAATTATAACATGCAAAAACGGGTAATGCAAGCCTTTCACTCACTTTTCCTGCAGAAAAGCCCGTTTTTTACTTGTCTCTCCAAATAATGCGTCCCTTGCTCAAATCATAAGGGGAGAGTTCCAGCGTAACCTTATCTCCCGGAAGGATACGGATAAAGTTCTGTCTCAGCTTTCCGCTGATATGTGCAAGCACTCTGTGCCCGTTCTCCAACTCCACCTGAAACATGGTGTTAGGCAACTTTTCTACTACGGTTCCTTCGATTTCAATTACATCTGCTTTCGACATACTTTGTTTCCTTTCTGTTTCCAATTATCATTATCCTAAGGATTTGTCCGGGGAATCTTCCCGGCTGGTGTAACGATTGATTCTCTCTCTGATCTGATTATTTCCCCAGGCCGGGTTTGCAAGATACTTCTCCAGCTCTTCCCGGGAGATCCCGGCATTTATTAACTGGATATGCTTCTTGTTTTTCTTCTTCGGATGCCGTATATCCCTGCCGCAGCCGTCCGTCAGATATACCGTTTCCTGTTCTTCTTTCATAATCAGATAAAGCGTATTCTTGTCATGCCCTGCTTTTGAGAGCGCCAGTTTTCCTGTCATACATTTCCTCATTCCCAGATTGTGAGAATATCCGGTTCACCGTCTGTTATCAGAATCGTATTTTCATAGTGGGCGGACAGGGATCCATCCTTTGTCACAACAGTCCATCCATCGTCCATCCACTCCACCGGCCAGTCTCCCATATTGATCATCGGTTCCACCGCCAGTGTCATGCCGGCCTGCAGCCTTACGCCTCTGCGTTTCTGTCTGAAGTTCGGAATCTGCGGATCCTCATGCAGGCTGGTACCGATGCCGTGTCCAACCAGATCATGGACAATGCCGTAACCGAACTGGCTCACATAATCATCAATAGCAGCGGAAATATCAAACAGATGGTTACCTTCCCTGGCCTGTTTGATTCCCACAAAAAAGCTCTGCTTCGTCACCGAAATCAGTTTTGCCGCATCCTCGCTTATGGTCCCCACCGCATGGGTCCTTGCCGCATCGGAATGATAGCCCTTATAAATAAGCCCGGCGTCCAGGCTGACTATATCGCCTTCCTTAAGGATGTGGTTACCGTTGGGAATGCCATGGACTACTTCATTATTCACAGAAACACAAATAGATGCCGGATATCCCTGATAATTCAGAAAGTTGGGTGTGCAGCCGCGGCTGCGTATTAATTTTTCGCCCAGCATATCAATGTCCAGCGTGGAAATGCCGGGACGGATAAAGGCGCCCAGTTCTTCATGAACCTCCGCCAATATCTTTCCGGCTTCCCGCATTAATTCAATTTCTCTTGCAGATTTAATGGTCACTGCCATACAAATAACCTCCGAAGGCCGCAATCCTTAACCAAGGATTTTTACAATTGCTTCAAAAACCTCTGCCATAGGAAGGGTTCCGTCAACTGTTCTCAGCACGCCTTTGGCTTCATAATACGCAATCAGAGGCTGTGTCTGTTCATGATAAACCTGCAAACGGTTTTTCACTGTTTCAGGCTGATCATCTTCTCTGCATACCAGGCTGCTGCCGCATACATCACAAATTCCTTCTTTTTTGGACGGAATGTTTACAATGTGATAGGTTGCGCCGCAGCTTAGGCAGGCACGTCTGCCTGACATCCTGTTAATGATATTTTCATCCGGCACATCCACATCCACCGCTGCATCAACGCTCTCACCCAGCTTGGCGAGTTCGCTGTCAAGCACCTCGGCCTGAGGAATGGTTCTCGGGAATCCATCCAGCACATACCCGCCGCTGCAATCCTCCTGGGCAACTCTGTCCAGAAGAAGGCGGACCGTAAGCTCATCGGGCACCAGAAGCCCTTTGTCCATGTAGCCCTTTGCTTCTTTTCCAAGCTCCGTACCGTTCTTGATATTCGCCCTGAAAATATCTCCTGTGGAGATATGGGGAACCCCGTATTTGTCAGCGATCATTTTAGCCTGGGTTCCTTTACCGGCGCCAGGAGCGCCCAACATAATAATTTTCATAGCATTTTCTCCGCTTTGAAGGATATCGCATTTTGGGACAAAACAAATGTTCTGTCCCAATTATCGTAAGTTTATAATATTAATCGTTCAAAAAGCCTTTGTAATTCCGGACAAGCATCAGGGATTCAATCTGCTTCAGAGTTTCCAGGACTACACTGACAACGATAATAAGGCTCGTTCCGCCAAAGGAAACATTCGCGCCGAAAATACCGTTGAATACAAATGGCAGTACGCAGACTATTGTCAGGCCGCATGCGCCGATAAAAATGATGTAGTTCAGAATTCTGTTGAGATAGTCGCTGGTAGGCTTACCGGGTCTGATACCGGGTATAAAACCGCCCTGCTTTTTCATATTATTCGCAATCTCAAGAGGATTGAAGGTAATCGATGTATAGAAATAAGCAAAAAAGATTACCAGAATAATATATACAACAAGACCGATGGAATAAATCGGCTCGCTCGGCTTGCACCAGTTATTTGAGCTTAATCCTTTCAGAATATGGCCCCAGACTCCCGTTCCGCTAACCCCAAGAAGCTGACAGATAATAACCGGGAACTGCATGATGGAGGATGCAAAAATAACAGGGATTACGCCTGCGGTATTTACCTTCAGCGGAATGTTGGAGGACTGTCCGCCCACCATCTTCCGTCCCTGCACCTTCTTCGCATACTGCACCGGGATTTTTCTGGTCGCATCGTTTAAGATAATAACCAGAATGACCATAGCCACAATCACCGCCAGGATAATAAGCGCCGCCAGAACAGCGGTTGCAACCGGCTTTCCTTTTACAAACTGGTTGTAAAGTCCGGCCAGATCCTGAGGCATTCTGGACACAATATTGATGGTCAAAACAATTGATATACCATTACCTACACCGTTTTCAGTAATTCTTTCGCCAATCCACATCAGGAAAGCACTTCCTGCGGTGAGCGCTGCAACTACTGTAATTACATTCAATGCATTGAAGTTTTCCAGCAGCCCGCTTCTGCCGAAGCCGATTGCCATGGCAGTGGACTCAATCAGGGCCAGACCTACCGTAACATATCTGGTGATTGCGGTCAGCTTTTTACGGCCGTCCTCTCCGTCCTTCTGCATTTCCTCAAGCTTCGGTATGGCAATGGTCAAGAGCTGTATAATGATAGAGGATGTAATATACGGCGTGATGTTCAACGCAAACAATGACATGTTCAGGAAGGAACCGCCGGTAAACGCATCAAAGAAATTAAATGCATCTCCGGTCTGCGCCGCAAACCATCTGGAAAAATAAGTCCTGTCAACCCCCGGCACAGGCAGCTGTGATCCTAAACGGATCACAACCAGCATGGCAAAGGTGTAGAAAATCTTTTTCCTCAGCTCTTTCATTTTAAATGCATTTTTAAGTGTTGTAAGCATTACATCACCTCTGCTGTTCCACCAAGTGCCTCGATTTTTTCTTTAGCGGATGCGCTGAAAGCATTTGCCTTAACATCGAGTTTTTTGGTCAATTCTCCATTTCCGAGGATTTTTACTCCATCTTTAGGATTTTTAACGATTCCCTGTTCCAGTAATGTTTCAACAGTAACGGTGGTTCCGTTTTCAAAAACTTCCAGAGCGCTTAAGTTAATTCCTACAATTTCCTTCGAGTTTCTGTTTGTAAAGCCCCTCTTAGGAATACGTCTGTATAAAGGCATCTGACCGCCTTCAAAGCCCGGTCTTGTTGCTCCGGAACGAGCCTTCTGACCTTTGTGTCCCTTACCAGCAGTTTTGCCGTTTCCTGAACCATGTCCACGGCCTCTTCTGAAGTTATCGCTGTGCTTGGAACCTTCTGCAGGCTGTAAATTTGATAATTCCATTCCTGACACCTCCTGTTCTTATGCTTCTTCTACTTTGAGCATATAACCGACATGGCGAATCATACCTCTTACGGATTCATTGTCGGGCAGCTCAACTGTTTTGTGCATTTTGGTAAGTCCCATAGCTTTTACGGTAGCCCTGTGCTTGGGAACCGCACCGATAGGAGATTTTACCAATGTAATTTTTAACATTTTTTCTGCCATTTTAAGTTTCCTCCTTAAGCCATGATTTCGTCAACAGATTTACCACGGTTAGCTGCTACTTCTTCAGGAGTCTTTAACTGGCTTAAGCCTTCGATGGTAGCAAGTACGACGTTCTGCTTGTTGTTGGAACCAAGAGACTTCGTACGGATATTTTTAATACCTGCAAGTTCGCATACGTTACGAACGGGGCCGCCGGCGATAACACCGGTACCATCAGGAGCTTTCTTAAGAAGAACGGTTGCAGAACCGAACTTGCCAAGGAAGTCATGGGTAATACTGTTGTTTTCGTCCAGTGCAACTTTTATAAGGTTCTTGGCAGCGTCTTCTTTTCCTTTACGGATAGCTTCCGGGATTTCCGTTGCTTTTCCAAGTCCAACGCCTACGTGGCCAGCACCGTCGCCTACTACGACTAAAGCTGTGAAACGGAAGTTACGACCACCCTTTACAACCTTAGTTACACGCTTGATGGAAACCACTTTTTCGGTGAGTTCCAAATTGTTTGTGTCAATGATTGTATGTCTCATTTACGATGTGTTCTCCCTTCCTAGAATTCCAGGCCAGCTTCTCTGGCCGCATCAGCTAACGCTGCGATTTTACCCTGGTATATGAAGCCGCCTCTGTCAAAGACAACAGTGGTGATTCCTTTTTCCTGAGCCCTCTTAGCAATAACAGTTCCCAAATATGCTGCTGCATCAACGTTATTGGTTTTTTCCAGTTCTGCCTTTACGTCTTTTTCAAGAGTAGAAGCGGAAACCAAGGTGTTTCCAACTGTATCGTCGATAATTTGAGCATACATATGATTATTACTTCTGAACACAGCAAGACGCGGACGGGAAGCAGTGCCGCTGAAACGGTTACGTTGTTTTCTATGCTTGTTCAAACGAACTTCTTGTCTTGATTTCTTGTTAACCATTCTTACACTCTCCTTATCTATTTCTTACCAGTCTTACCAACTTTACGTCTGATTGTCTCATCAGCATACTTGATACCCTTGCCCTTATAAGGCTCCGGTCTTCTCTTGTCTCTGATTTCAGCTGCGAATTGGCCAACTTTTTCTTTATCGATACCTTTAACGATGATGATGTTCTGGCCTTCCAGAACTGTTTCCAGTCCTTCCGGATCTTCCATCTCCACCGGGTGGGAATAACCTAAAGATAAGGTTAATTTGTTGCCGGATTTTGCTGCTCTGTAACCAACACCGTTTACTTCAAGCTTCTTCTCGTAGCCTTGGGTAACACCAACAACCATGTTGTTGATGAGTGTTCTTGTCAGACCATGCAGGGATTTCATTTTCTTTAAATCATTAGGTCTGGAAACCACGATTTCGTTTCCTTCCATCTTGATTTCCATTTCTGCAGGGAGCACTCTTTCAAGTGTGCCCTTAGGACCTTTTACAGTCACTTTATTATTTTCTGCAATTTCCACAGTAACGCCTGCGGGAACCGCGATTGGCATTCTTCCTATACGTGACATGCCCGTACCTCCTTAAATATTTGTCTAAACCTACAGTAAACGAAGTCCGCCGTTATTACCAAACAAATGCCAGTACTTCGCCGCCTACCTGAAGCTCTCTTGCCTTCTTATCTGTGATAACGCCCTGGTTGCTAGAGATGATGGCAATGCCAAGACCACCCAGAACCTTGGGAAGTTCTTCCTTGCCTGCGTATACACGGAGACCAGGTTTGGAAATTCTCTTTAAGCCTGTGATGATCTTGTGATTCTTGTCTTCTCCATATTTCAAAGTGATATGGATGGTCTTGAAAGCACCGTCATCCAGAATGTCATATTTCTTAATGTATCCCTCTTCCAGCAGAATCTGCGCGATAGCCAGTTTCATTTTGGATGAAGGTACATCTACGGTATCATGTTTTGCAGTATTTGCATTACGGATTCTTGTAAGCATATCTGCAATCGGATCGCTCATTGTCATTTGAATTGCCTCCTTCTTACCAACTTGCTTTCTTTACGCCGGGGATCTGTCCTTTATATGCCAGTTCACGGAAGCAGATTCTGCAGATTCCGTATTTTCTCAACACTGAATGTGGACGACCACAGATTTTGCAACGGGTATATTCTCTTGTGGAGAATTTCGGTTTACGCTGCTGTTTAATCTTCATTGCTGTTTTAGCCATGAATGAACCTCCTTATTTCTCAAAAGGCATGTTGAATAATCTCAGTAATTCACGTGCCTCTTCGTCAGTCTTTGCAGTAGTAACGATGATAACATCCATACCTCTTACTTTGTCAACCTTATCGTATTCGATTTCAGGGAAAATAAGCTGTTCTTTAATGCCCAGCGCATAATTTCCCCTGCCGTCGAATGCATCAGGATTAACGCCCCTGAAGTCACGTACACGGGGAAGTGCCAGGTTTACAAGACGATCCAGGAAATCATACATTTTCTCACCACGAAGGGTTGTTTTACATCCGATTGCCATACCTTCCCTGATTTTGAAGTTAGCGATGGAGTTCTTCGCCTTTGTAAGTACTACATGCTGTCCTGTGATTGTTTCAAGGTCCTTCACAGCGGATTCCAGAGCCTTTGCATTGTCCTTTGCTTCGCCAACACCCATGTTGATGACGATTTTATCCAGCTTCGGAACTTCCATAACATTTTTATATCCGAACTTCTTAGTCATTGCCTCTACAATTGTATCATTGTAAATGTCTTTCAGTCTGCTCACGTTTACGGCCTCCTTCCTTAGAATTAATCAATTACGTCGCCGGTTGATTTAGCAAAACGTACTTTCTTGTCATTTTCAACTTTGAAACCGATTCTGGTCGGCTTTCCTTTGTAGACATACATTACGTTGGACATATCAAGCGCAGCTTCTTTTTGAATAATTCCGCCGTTCTGGTCTGCTGCAGACGGTTTCGCATGCTTGGTTACCATGTTCACGCCTTCAACAACCACTTTGCCGTTCTTCTTATCTACGGAAAGAACTTTTCCTTCTTTGTCCTTATCCTTACCGGCGATTACCTTAACAGTATCGCCTTTTTTAATTTTCATTGTTGACATAGGGCACCTCCTATAATACTTCGGGAGCCAGAGATACAATTTTCATAAACTGTTTCTCACGAAGCTCTCTTGCTACCGGCCCAAAGATACGGGTTCCTTTGGGAGTCTTGTCATCTTTGATGATTACAGCAGCATTTTCGTCAAATTTGATATAAGAACCGTCTTTACGACGAGCGCCTTTTACCGTACGTACAACAACAGCTTTTACCACGTCACCTTTTTTTACAACGCCGCCTGGTGTTGCATCTTTGACGGTGGCAACGATAACATCGCCGATATTCGCATACCGTCTTGTGGAGCCACCCATAACTCTGATGCACAGGAGCTCTTTTGCACCGGTATTATCAGCAACTTTCAATCTGCTTTCCTGTTGAATCATGCTAATTCTCCTTCCAACCAGATTCATACCCGTTTTATTGGGAGCAGAACCTGTATTCCAAATTATTGCAAACGTTAGAAATAACGCTATTTATTTTGCTCTTTCGATAATTTCCACAAGTCTCCATCTCTTATCTTTGGAGAGCGGTCTTGTTTCCATAACTTTAACGGTATCGCCGATGTTGCAATCGTTGTTCTCATCATGAGCTTTCAGCTTGTAGGTTCTCTTAACGATTTTGCCATAAAGAGGATGTCTTACATGATCTTCTACAGCAACAACGATAGTTTTCTGCATTTTATTACTAACGACTTTACCAGTACGTGTTTTCCTCAGATTTCTTTCTTCCACGTTGATGTGCTCCTTTCTGGAATGGTAACGGCTTACTGAGAAGCCTTGGCTTTTTCAGTAATGAGGGTCTGGATTCTAGCGATATTCTTCCTTACCTCTTTGATTCTTGCCGTGTTATCAAGCTGATTTGTTGCGTTCTGGAATCTCAAATTGAAAAGTTCTTTTTTAGCATTTACCAGTTCCTGTGCTAAATCAGCGTCGGATTTTTTCTTTAAATCTTCAACATACTGTTTAGTTTTCATTTGATACACCGCCTTCCAAATCTGCCTTAGAAACAACTTTACATTTACAAGGAAGCTTATGCATAGCAAGACGTAATGCTTCTTTTGCGGACTCCTCAGGAACTCCTGCAATTTCGAACATTACACGTCCGGGCTTAACAACTGCTACCCAGTATTCCAGAGTACCTTTACCGGAACCCATACGTGTTTCTGCTGGTTTTGCTGTTACTGGTTTGTCAGGGAAAATCTTAATCCAAACTTTACCGGTACGTTTTGTATAACGTGTAAGCGCGATACGGGCTGCTTCAATCTGATTGGATTTAATCCAGCAGGGTTCTGTTGCAACCAAACCGTATTCACCGTAAGTGATAGTGTTGCCGCGCATTGCTTTGCCTGCCATAGAACCGCGGAACTGTTTACGACGTTTAACTCTTTTAGGCATTAACATTATTTATCGCTCCCTTCCTTGTTTCCTTTCGCAGGAAGTATTTCGCCCTTGTAGATCCATACTTTAACACCAACTTTACCGTATGTGGTATCTGCTTCCGCAAAACCGTAATCGATATCAGCTCTCAGTGTCTGAAGCGGGATGGTTCCTTCACTGTAGAATTCGGTACGGGCCATATCTGCTCCGCCAAGACGGCCTGCACATGCTGCTTTAATACCCAGCGCACCAGCCTTCATGGTTCTGCCCATGCAGGATTTCATAGCTCTTCTGAAAGATACACGGTTTTCCAGCTGCTGGGCAATGTTCTCTGCAACCAGCTGTGCATCCCTGTCAGGTCTCTTGATTTCTTTGATGTCAACAAGAACTTTCTTGTCTGTCAGCTTGGACAGCTCTTTCTTGGTAACTTCGATTTCCGCACCGCCCTTGCCGATAACAACACCCGGCTTGGCTGTGTAGATGATAACCTTTACTCTGTCGGATGCTCTTTCGATTTCAATCTTGGAAACACCGGCGCTGTAAAGTTTTTTCTTTAAATATTTTCTGATGTTGTAATCTTCTACTAAAAAGTCTGAAAACTCAGCGTCTGCATACCATCTGGAGTCCCAATCTTTGATGACGCCGACTCTTAAGCCATGAGGATTAACTTTCTGTCCCATATTTTCTCCTTTCACGTTTGCCCCGTCAGGGACAATTCCTTCCTCGGATTATTTCTCATCCAGCACCAAAGTAATGTGGCTCATTCTCTTTTCGATTCTGTAAGCCCTTCCCTGTGCCCTGGGATGTACTCTCTTCATTGTAGGTCCTTTGTTTGCAAAGCACTGTGCAACATACAGGTTATCTTTATTCAACCCCAGGTTGTTTTCAGCGTTTGCAATTGCAGATTCGAGTAACTTCTTAATCAGGCTGGATGCATATCTGGGATTGTATTCCAGGATAGCCAGTGCTGTCGTTACGTCTTTGCCTCTGATGGCATCCAGTACGAAGCATGCTTTCTGTACAGAAACCCTTGCGTATGATAACTTTGCAGAAGGTCTTGTATCTTTATTTGCATTTCTTTCTCTCTTTATTTGAGTTCTGTGTCCTCTTGCCATGGATAAAACCTCCTTTCAATTATCTCAGTTTGGATTTCTTTTCGTCTTTTCCATGTCCTCTATAGGTTCTGGTGGCAACAAACTCACCCAGCTTGTGTCCGACCATATCTTCTGTTACATATACAGGCACATGTTTTCTCCCGTCATGGACAGCAATTGTGTGTCCAACAAAGGACGGGAAGATTGTAGAACGACGGGACCAGGTCTTGATAACCTGTTTCTGTCCGGCAGCGTTCATTGCATCTACTTTCTTGAGGATGCTTGCATCAGCAAACGGTCCTTTTTTCAGTGATCTAGCCATTGATTCTTTCCTCCTTATTTAATAGCCTTACCGTCTCTTCTTCTTACAATCAGCTTGTTGGACGCTTTCTTCTTCTTACGTGTCTTCAAGCCGAGTGCAGGTTTGCCCCAAGGAGTACTCGGGCCCGGACGACCAATACCGGTCTTACCTTCACCACCACCATGAGGATGGTCATTGGGGTTCATAACGGAACCGCGGACAGTGGGACGGATTCCCATGTGGCGTGTACGTCCTGCTTTACCAATGTTGATCAGGTTGTGGTCGCCGTTGCCAACAACACCAACGGTTGCGCGGCAGATAACGGGTACCATTCTCATTTCACCGGAGGGAAGTCTCAGCGTTGCATATTTTCCTTCTTTAGCCATCAGCTGTGCGCCGTTACCAGCGGAACGAACCAGCTGACCGCCTTTGCCGGGATATAATTCAATGTTGTGTACCTGGGTACCAACAGGAATCTCAGATAAAGGAAGGCAATTACCGATTCTTACTTCTGCGTGAGGGCCGTTCATGATTTTCATGCCATCCTTAAGTCCTTCGGGAGCCAGGATGTAAGCCTTCTCACCGTCTGCATAGCAGATCAGTGCGATGTTTGCGGTTCTGTTGGGATCGTATTCGATACCGATTACAGTTGCCGGAACATCATCTTTATATCTCTTGAAATCGATAACTCTGTATTTTCTTCTGTTTCCGCCGCCGCGATGTCTGACGGTGATTTTACCCTGATTGTTACGGCCGGCATTCTTCTTCAGAGATACGCAGAGGCTCTTTTCCGGAGTTGACTTTGTAATCTCAGCGAAATCGGAACCAGTCATATTTCTTCTGGAAGGTGTATATGGGTTGTATGTCTTAATTCCCATGATTTTGTCTCCTTTTCTTCATCATTTATTGTCGTGCTTGATTTGCACTTAGCAGGAGAAACGGAAGGGTTAAACCGTACCGTGTGTCTCCCGATGCAAGTACAGCAGGTACCTGCATCCGCGTATCCTACAGGCCGGCGAAGATTTCGATATCTTTGCTGTCGGCTGTCAGCTGAACAACCGCTTTCTTGGTCTTTGCAGTCTTTCCAACGACCATTCCGCGTCTTCTGTTCTTGCCTTCACAGTTCTGTGTATTTACGCTCTTAACCTTGGTTCCTTCGAACATCTTCTCCACAGCTTCTTTGATCTGGGATTTGTTTGCTTCCGGATGAACAAGGAAAGTATATTTCTTATCTCCCATACCAGCCATGCTCTTCTCAGTGATGACGGGTTTGAGGATGACATCATAATATTTTACGTCAGCCATTATGCGTACACCTCCTCGATAGTCTTAACAGCATCCTTGGTAAGAACTACGGTGCCGGCCTTCATTACATCATATACATTCAAAGTGCTTGTCAGTGTTGTATTGACGGTGGGCATGTTCTTAGCGCTCATTACCACATTCTTATCATTTTCATTAATGATTACAAGACCTTTGTTCACTTTCAGGTTATCCATAACCTGCTTGAAGTTCTTTGTCTTGATTTCGTCAAACTTCAGTTCATCCACAACGATGAGCTTGTTTTCCTGTACTCTGCTGGTTAATGCAGATTTGAGAGCAGCTCTCTTTTCCTTCTTGTTAAGCTTGAAGGAATAATCTCTCGGCACGGGAGCGAATACCACACCGCCGCCGGTCCACTGAGGAGATCTGGTTGAACCCTGTCTTGCATGACCGGTTCCTTTCTGTCTCCAAGGTTTTCTGCCGCCTCCGGAAACTTCAGAACGGGTCTTTGCCTTCTGTGTTCCCTGACGCTTGTTGGCAAGCTGCTGAACAACTGCCATGTGTACCAGGTGCTCATTCACTTCCACACCGAATACTGCATCGCTCAAGTCAAGTGTTCCGACTTCCTTGCCTTCCATATTATAAACAGCTACGTTAGCCATTGTTAGTTCCTCCTTTCACCCCTAATTTAAGCATCCATTCTTGTGGTTTCTTTAATAGTTACCAGTGCTTTCTTAGGGCCCGGTACTGCGCCTTTTACCAAAAGCAGGTTGTTCCCCGCATCAACCCTTACAACTTCCAGGTTCTGAACGGTAACCTTTACGCAGCCCATATGTCCAGGCATTCCTTTTCCCTTAAATACACGGCTCGGTGAGGAGCATGCACCATTAGAACCCTGATGACGATGGAATTTGGAACCGTGAGCCATAGGTCCTCTGTGCTGGCCATGTCTCTTAATAGCGCCCTGGAATCCTTTACCTTTGGAAATAGCGGTTGCATCCACTTTATCTCCGGCAGCGAAGATATCAGCTTTGATTTCCTGAGCCGGTGCATATTCGGATGCGTTGTCAAATTTGAATTCCCTTACATATCTCTTGCAGGAAACTCCGGCTTTATCGAAGTGGCCCTTCTGAGCCTTATTAACACCATGTCTGTGAATAACTTCTTTCTTGCCGCCCTTGTCTTTGTTGACTGTTCTTTCTTTTTTGTCTACGAATCCAACCTGTACGGCGCTGTAACCGTCGTTGTCAACTGTCTTGACCTGGGTTACCACGCAGGGGCCGGCCTGAAGTACGGTTACCGGAATCAGGGAACCATCTTCATTGAAAATCTGTGTCATTCCGACTTTAGTGGCTAAAATCGCTTTGTTCATGAATTTTACCTCCTTGTTTTCTACATAGCGGAATAGTCTCGGCGCCGCCGAGCCGAAGCATCCTGTCCTGCAGGCTGCCTGAAGAACGCCTGCACCGTTTTCCGGCGCTGCTGTTCTCCTCCCGGACACCATTCATACGTCTTTGTAGAGGTTTGTTGTGTTGATTATTTGGTTTTCATTTTGATGTCGATGTAAACACCGGCAGGCATTTCCAGTCTCTGCAGAGCATCTACCGTTTTGTTGGTAGGAGCGATGATATCAATCAGTCTCTTGTGGGTTCTCTGCTCAAACTGTTCTCTGGAGTCTTTGTACTTGTGTACGGCCCTCAGAATCGTAACCACTTCCTTCTTAGTAGGAAGCGGTACAGGTCCGCTCACCTGTGCTCCGTTCTTCTTAACTGTTTCGATGATTTTCTTGGCAGACGCATCAACGAGCTGATGGTCATAAGCTTTCAATGTAATTCTCATTACCTGATTTGCCATAAAAAAAGTCGCCTCCTTTTCGCACTTTTTGTTGAAGTACGACAAGCGGTGACTGTACACTCTCCCGTGTGTGTCCTAAATTTTGACGTATCAATACGTCTGCGACTGTTGGAACCTCATCCCGTTCCTTCAGGACTTTTCACGCGGTTGTTTCTGTTAAATAACAGACTTCATTGCTTGTACAGTGACTTGTCGTCAGTTTCCTAACTTGACATTCGCTCCACGGAAAACCTGCTAATTCAGCAGCAACCTCACGCTTCATCGCTATCATGTCACAGCATTTGTTATTATACTGGTATTTTCCTGAAGTTGCAAGCTTTTTTTCTTAAAAAAATAATTTTTTTTGTAACAGGTAACAGTGCAGACAGCCTCTTGTGTCCTGTGCCCTCCCCTGTTCTCCCCGGGGCTGCGGCGCAGGGGAGAACAGGGGAGGGGATGCCGCAGGACAAAAATGGTTCTTTTTGTCAGGACGGCAGTGTACGGTTTCTTCCTATTATATAGAAACTGCTGCAAGAGCGGTTACATGGCATTCTCTCTCTGCCGCTCTTTTATCACAAGAAGCACGCCTGTCAGCATAGCCAGCCCTATCGGCAGCGTTATCCATGCACTTTTCACAAATCCCGCCAGAAGATAGGTCACAAAGGATACGGCCGCCACGGTGATCACATAAGGCAGCTGGGTTGTTACGTGATTAACATGGTCGCACTGCGCTCCTGCGGAAGCCATAATAGTGGTGTCCGATATGGGGGAGCAGTGGTCGCCGCATACGGCGCCGGCCATGCATGCAGCGATGGATATAATCATCAGCTGGGGATCAGACTTTTCAAATACGGCAACGACGATAGGAATCAGGATGCCGAAGGTCCCCCAGCTCGTACCTGTGGCAAAAGCCAAAAAACAGCCTACCAGGAATATAATAGCCGGAAGCAGGTTCATCAGTCCTCCTGCGGCCTGTTTTACCGCTTCTGCCACGAACACGGCTGCTCCCAGGCTGTCCGTCATCGATTTAAGCGTCCAGGCAAAGGTGAGAATCAGGATCGCCGGCACCATAGCCTTAAATCCGGACGGCAGGCAGGCCATACAATCTGTAAAGCCCAGGACTTTGCGGACACAGTAAAAAAGAATGGTAATAACCATGGCAAAAAAGCTTCCCAGCGCCAGGCCCACCGAAGCATCACTGTTGGAAAAGGCCGTAATGAAACCGGCTCCTGCAAAGAAGCCGCCCGTATATATCATTCCGATAATACAGCAAAGGATCAATATGATAATAGGAACTACCAGATCCACTACTTTCCCTATGGGATTAGCAGTATCCGGCTCCGCCTCTTTTTCTTCTTTTTTGCCGGATGAGAAAAGATCCCCGTTCTTCGCATTTCTTTCATGATCCGCCATCGGACCGTAGTCAAACTTCATAACCACCAGGATAATCATCATGGCAATGGTGAGCAGCGCATAAAAATTATAGGGAATGGCCCGGATAAAGATAGAGAACCCATCTTCCCCCTCCACAAAACCGGTAACTGCCGCCGCCCAGGATGAAATCGGCGCAATAATGCATACGGGCGCCGCCGTAGCGTCAATCAGATAAGCCAGCTTTGCCCTGGATACATTATGCCTGTCCGTCACAGGACGCATTACGCTTCCCACAGTGAGGCAGTTAAAATAATCATCAATAAAAATCAGCACTCCCAGTACAATGGTGGAAATTTGCGCACCTTCCCGGCTTTTGATTTTCTCCCTGGCCCAGCGCCCGAAGGCAGCGGATCCTCCCGCACGGTTCATCAGGCTCACCATGGCCCCTAATATCACAAGGAATATCAGAATCCCCACATTATAACCATCCGAAAGCACCGCAATAAACCCGTTTTGGAAAATATGGGTAACCGTGCCTTCAAACCGGAAGCCGGAATAAAACAGACCGCCAACCAGGATTCCCACAAACAGGGAACTGTATACTTCCTTGGTAATCAGTGCCAGCACAATTGCCACAACGGGCGGCACCAGCGATGCAAAGGTTGCGTACATGGCCGGAGCCGGCGCTTCCCCGTCTGCCGCCAGAACCGTCATGGATGCCATCGCTGTCAAAAACAGCATCAGCACCACTCCTCTGGTTATTTTCTTTCCCGATTTCTTCATACAACAAACTCCTCTCTTTCCCCTCTGCAGCAGGTTGCTTTTCCACACAAAAAAGACCCTGAATGCGGCGCTGCCAAAACACATTCACGGTCTTCTGCTTTCTCAAAGCTATTATCCCAGATAGCGCTCCACATTCTTGTGACAGTGCACGGCATATTCTGCCGTGCCCCAGAGAAAATCCCCCGGACCGGGGACGTTCTCTTCGGCGGTCTTTCCTTTCCCCTGCGGACGGCTGTCCTGCTCCCTTGCCCGCCTGGTACTGATAAAGCCCGCGCCTCTATCATTCTGTATTCTCTTTTGTGTATGTATACAGACATACTAACATCACATACTGTAAAAAACAAGTGGTAAGTACAAATAGGGTGTAGATAAAAAGTATGGCGTCCCCCGGCCCTGCTTCCCTGTGCGGCCTGCTGCCCTGCAAGGATTCCTGGAAGGGGCGTTATAAGCACGCCGGTCCTTAGGCTGCGTCCTTTGCAGCCTTAGTACCGCTGCGTGATTATCCGAGCGAAAGCGTC